>OATE01000232.1_pt1 | contig 25971 bp, 19 predicted proteins | sample 1475901 | NCBI WGS metagenome assembly OATE01 (sample SAMEA2579944, study PRJEB22360) | human gut metagenome | reverse complement strand
TATCGCGCAGCGCTTCGTTGTGACGCACTGGGTAGGTGGGTGGTCCATGTCATTAGGGCGAAGAGGATGTCAGATCGCATCAGCGAGCATTGAGCCGAAGGTCATTTTCCTCCCGCTTCAGAACAAACGGACTTGCATAGCCGAATCCTCGATGCTCGAATGCTCTTCGACGCATTCACTTCGCGGCTGCGCGCCGCAGTGCGGATACGTCCAAATGCACGTGCTGCAGAACTTCGCCTGACCATGCTCGTTAAGCGAGAGATCCTTTTTCAGTTTAATTGCTCAATAATTTCGCTCAGCTTAACGCTTTTCGCAGCAACAAAAAGACGTACTCCATAAGAATTAGCCGGCGTAATTTATATCAATGTAATCAATCGTATGCAGTTGATTGCATCCAATTTTTACCAATTAACACGTAATTGAAAGTTCCTGAACCATAATTAGTCGTGCCGCTGTATTCTACAAATATTATACGGAAGAAAAATTTAAATCCTTTCTCATAGCATGAATCAAGCTTCTTACATTTTTTCCTTTATCAAATGAATACATTTAAACAGGTTTTCATAGACTTATATTGCGACCCATTAACGAGGAAGCAATTTATTATAAGATTCATTTTAACCTTTATTCTGTCATTACTACTTAATATAGTAATTGATACATTGGATAAAATAGCATATAGACTTTCGAGTCAGTTAGACCTTTATTTTATATCCTTAATATTGGCTGCAAGTTTAGCGCTTCTTATTTATACGATTGGAATATTTTCGAGGAGACTTGCAGATTTAAACGAGAGTAAATGGCATTGTTTATGGTGCCTCATTCCATTAGTCAATATATTTTTTCTTATATACCTCTTCAGCGTTCCGGGAGCACTCTCGAAGGCGGAAAAATAAATGGAAAAGTTAAAGGAATTATTTACAGCTTTTAGCGGCGGCTTAGTTGCTGTAGTGTTTCTCGTGTATGCGCTTGCTATGTATTGCATAGCTGGCATAGCAGTGTCTGACATCACGGGTTGGGATTGGCTTGGATTTATTGCAGCGCCTATATTTATTTTTCTGCGCATGACCTTTTTGCCTGCCGGTTTAGCAGCATGGGCCCTATATGATGTCTATCACTTCAATCCCTTCCTTGCAATACTTATTGCACTCCCCGGACTTGCATGGATGCTGATAGGAGGGGCAGGATTAGCCATCGCAGGTTTATTAGAGCGACTCAAGAAAAATAACAGAATCGATCATCATAACCAAATATATGTTGATACAAGTTCTGAAAAAGAGGCATTTAATGATAACTGCTCCAACGCAGAAATGAAAAGTAACGATGATGTTCCGGACAGTTCAGACAAAAGAACCTTAGAACAGTCTGAGATACATCAAGACATAGTTCCCTGTTCCTTAGAAAACATCGAAAATAATGTTGATACAGGTGAGGCCATTCCTACAGATGAATCACAATCGATTTACGGTGATATTAAATCAACAGGAGGAGAAAGGGCCCTGGCACTCATTCTTTTAATGTGCGTTCTTTCATTTGTAATATTTTGCGGGTTTAATTTAATCCCTTATTTATAACACACCATTCCTCCAAAACCTACCTGCAATTATTAATATTCTTCTAATGAAGAAAAAAGCAATTGAGTAAAGATGCGGGGCTCTGTTCGTCAAATCAGTTGACGCGGAAACCGATGAGAATGTCAATACGTTCGGAGACCTCTTCCTAATGGTCCAAATAGATAAGGTTCGAGCCTTGCGGCTAACCGTCTTCTTAGACCAGAACTCGTTTCCTTCGTTGATTCGCAGCCTTCTCAACTCCGTCGAGTCGTGATCTTGGGTCACGACTCGGCGAAGTGAAAACTGTCGCCACACCAGCACACCTGTGCGCTATCGGGTGCAAAAATAAATTAAATATCAAAGGATTGTCTTAAAGCCAAACCACAAGCACAGTCATGAATGTGACGCTGCAGACAATCGAGAGCGAATTCAGCGTGCACGAAAGCGCCACTCTGCCCGGATCATTCAGGCAGAGCGCCGTATAGATCGTGCAGACGGCCGAGAGCGGCGCAAAGGCAAGAATGGCGAGAACCTTGCGCACTTCCTGATCAAAAGGCAGATAGTTGTAGAAAAGAAAAGCGAGCGCCGCAGCAATCAGATAACGGCAGAAAAGCGTCTTGGCAATATGCAGTCCCGAACCCGGCGCGAGCTTCAATTCAAAGCCGATGCCGATCATCAGCATGGCAAGGAACGGATTTGCTGCGCCCACCATGTCGGTAAACCCCAGCACCTGCGGCGGGAGCTTCCAGCCGAGGAAAGCCAGAATCGTCATGGCGACATAAACATCCATCGGAACAGAAGCAAACATCCGCCTGAAGAAAAGCCGGGCGCCGCCGCCTTCGTTTTTCCCGGCTACCGCTGCTGCGATGGAATAGGTCGCCCCCGTGCACATGATCGAATTGCCGGTATCCCAGATGCAGGCTGCGACGACGCCCATGGGGCTCACGAAGCTCTGCAGAAAAGGAAGGGCGAAGCAACCGACGTTGTAGCCCGAGAAATTAATGATGTTGAAAGCCTGTTCGGCAGAATCGCCGCGTTTTGATGCGAGCCAGCCCGCGGCAACGGTGACCAGATTGCATCCGAGCCCCAGCAGTACGAGCACAAAAAGCGCCGCATCAACATCGATTCTGGTGAAGTTCGAAATGATGGCACAGGGGAGCGTCACCTTGAGGACCAGTCCGGCGATGAGCCGAAAGTCTTCCGAACGAAAGAAGCCGACGCGCTTGAGCAGATAGCCCACGACGATCACAGCAATGAAGGAGACAACCTTGACGAGAACGGATTCCATGGGAAATCCTTGGGGAAAAAAGGATGCATGCCGGCTGAGCACCGGTACGTTTGATGTGATCGGAAAGTATAAGTTCAGACCTGAAGCGCAGAACTGCGCCGGGTATTTAACCGCTTCCGCTCTTGATCCAAACATGCTCAGCTGAGAGAAAGTCTGGATTCATCTTTCGATTCATATGCTTACGGTTTACTACTCCCGACGGAGTAGTTGTTATCACTAATAATTAGCACCTAAGTACTTGGGTAGTTGATTCCGAAAACTATGCTTAGAGTGACGTCAACACCCAGAAACAGCGGCAGAGTCTAATGACCCGGGAGAACGCTTCAGCCTGTCCCGAGACCGCCCTGCTGCTGCCGGGCAACCATTTCTGTCTTCAAAGGAGAAATAAAGATGACTGATATTTCCCGCCGCAAGCTCTTCGGCGCTGCAGGTGCCGCCTCCCTCGGCCTTGCCGGCATGGTTCCCGTGGCCTCCGCTTCCGAATGCGGCAAGCCCGTCAAGTGGAATGAAACCAAGGAATTCGTGATCATCGGCACGGGCTTTGCCGGCCTCGCTGCTGCGCTCGAAGCGCATCAGGGCGGCATGAAGTCTGATCAGATCCTCATTCTCGAAAAGATGTCCTTCCCCGGCGGCAACTCCGTCATCAACGGCGGCGCGGTTGCAGCTGCCGGCACCGACATGCAGAAGGCCGAAGGCATCAAGGACTCGCCCGACCTCCTCTACGCAGACATCATCAAGGCCGGCGGCGGTCTTGCTCACCCGGAACTCGCCCGCCACATCGCCGATGAATCCGTCGAAAACTTCTACTGGCTGCGCGACAAGATCGGCGTCAAGTTCAAGGCCGTGACCTACCACGGCGGCCATTCCGTCAAGCGCTCCCACGCCGTTGAAAGCAATTCCGGCGCCGGCTTCATTCTCCCGATGCTCGAACGCCTGAAGGAAGTCGGCATCAAGCCGCAGCTTCGCACGAAGGTCGAGCAGCTCATCGTCAACGACAAGGGCTGCGTCGAAGGTGTCAAGGCCCGCACCGGCTACACGTTCGGCAAGGAAGAGTCCGGCAAGGTCGTCTACATCCGAGCCACGAAGGGCGTGCTCCTCGCCACCGGCGGCTTCTCGCAGAATGTCAAGATGCGCATGTCCCACGACCCGCGCCTTACCGCTGCCTTCACCTCGACCAACCAGCCCGGCGCAACCGGCGAAACGATTCAGCAGGCTCAGGAAATCGGCGCCAACACGATTCAGATGGACTGGATTCAGCTCGGCCCGTGGACCTCGCCTGACGAACAGGGCTTCGGCGTTGCGCCGCTCTTCGTTGAATCCGCCGTCGGCTACGGCCCGATGATCGATCCGGCCACCGGCAAGCGTTTCGTCAAGGAAACCGGCAACCGCAAGGTTCGCGCTGACGCCATCGTCGCGATCGGCCATCCCTGCCTGATCTACACGTCCGCGGTGAACGCCAAGGCCAACATCATCGGCAAGAACATGACCGATGAGCTCTATAAGCACGCCCGTGAAGCCGGCGTCGTCAAGGAATATCCGACGCTCAAGGCCATGGCTGACGATCTGAAGATTCCGTTTGATCAGCTCAAGAAGACCAACGACGACTTCAACAGCTACATGAAGGCCAAGAAGGATCCGGAATTCGACTGCATGATCTTTGACAACGCCGTTCCGAACGAAGAAGGCCCGTTCCTCGCCGTTCGCCTCTGGCCGCGCGTCCACCACTGCATGGGCGGTCTTGAAATCAACAACAAGGCTGAAGTGCTCTCCTGCCGCGGCGAACCGATCAAGGGTCTCTACGCTGCCGGTGAAGTGACGGGCGGCGTCCACGGCATGGTCCGTCTCGGTACGGTTGCCGTTGCCGACTGCATGATCTTCGGCCGCACCGCTGCGCGCACTGCGCTCGCGTTCAAGGGCTGCTGATCCGCTTCCTCCGGGCTCTCCGCCGTCCATGCGTTTTGATAAGCTTTGCGGCGGCGCAGAAGCCCTTAAGGAGCCTCTCCGACGCTGGGACTGAACGGATTCTTTGATCCCTTCAGTCCCATCCTTAGGAGAGGACGTTTGCAGCGTTTAATCTTCTTCTCCGTGAACGGAGGCCGAAGCATCAGTCGGTTTGCCCGTCTTTTCCTCCTTTGGCGGGAAGACTGACTGTCGTGCGGCCTCCGCTTTTTCGTTAAATACCATGCCGTCCGCGAGGCCGGCAGATGCCCGATGTCTTTGGCTCAGTAGGGATCGGGATCAACTTCAAAAGGAAATACCCCCATGCGCAAGACTCTCGTTGCGGTTGCTGCCGCACTTGCCTTCGGTTCTCTTTCAGCTCATGCCGGCGACATTCAGATGTACGGCCTTATCGACGTGGGTTTGTCCTACGTTCATTCTGATGCTGACCAGCCCGGCGTTGACTCCGTTGATAAGTTCACGATGGAAAACGCCTCTGAATTCGGTTCCCGCTGGGGTATCCGCGGCACGGAAGACCTCGGCAACGGCTACAAAGTGGGATTCGTACTCGAATCCGGCTTCAAGTCTGACGACGGCACGCTCGATCAGGGCGGCCGCCTTTTCGGCCGTGAAGCGCACATCGACCTCTACAGCCCGTACGGCACGCTGAGCGCCGGCGTGCTTCCGATCTTCGGCAGCGTTCTCGGCGCCAACGGCCTCTTCCGCGCGATTGACCCGCTCTTTGCGAACTACACCGTCGGCTTCGGCTCCGGCTTTGCAACCGCCTCCAAGTTGACCCGCGTCAACAACGCCCTGAGCTATGTCACCCCGACCTTCTCGGGCGTCACCGGCTACGCCATGTATTCGTTCCAGACGGATACGACGGACGATAAGAACCAGGTTGAAGGCAAGTCGAGCGCTGACCGCTACGCCTCCCTGGCCCTTCGCTACCAGAACGCCAGTCTCGAAGGCATCCTCGTCGCGGATACCACCTTGTACAGCAACCAGCGTCAGGGTGAGAAAAAGCATTCCGACGACGGCTTTACGATCACGGTGGGCGGCAACTATAAGTTCGACAGCGGCCTGAAGTTCGTGACCTTCTATCAGTACTTCCAGGATCAGGAACTCAATACGGCTCAGCGCGGCGGCGTTGCTGCCGACGGCATTAACAGCTTCACGGGCAATAAAGGCTACGGCTTTGTCGACGGCTGGGGCGCGAGCTTCGGCGTGCACTACCCGGTGGCCGGCGGCACGCTCAAGGGCCAAATCGCCTACCGCGACATGGACAACCAGAACGACGTTGACTTCACGCGCTGGACGGTGGCCGCGGGCTACGACTATTCGCTCAGCAAGCGCACTGCCGTCTACGCCATGGCCGGCTACTCGCAGGAAAAGCTTGAACAGGCCAACAAGGAAAGCGCCACCCCGAACGGCTACCAGATCGTCATCGGTACGGTGCACCGCTTCTAATGAAGGCTTGAGCGGCCGGTTTTTCCCCTGAAACGGCCGCACATGCCCGACCGGCTTTCCAGAGCCCGAGGCTACTGGCCTCATGATCCCCGACAGGTTTCGCACCTGCCGGGGATTTTTTGTGTCTTCTCGCTCGGGGGAGTGTTTTTCAGTTTTTTAAACACCGTGTTCCATCCATTCTGACTTGCTGTTGTGTAAGCACTAGGGTTTCCCCGCCTCTTAAAACCTCACAATGTCTTCATCCAGATGAGCGCTTGCGGTTCATGACTTCTGCCGCAGCGCTTTTCGATATTTTTCCAAGACCAGTTGGAGAACCACAATATGCTCCTCACCAAACGCCAATTCCTCACTTCCGTTCTCGCACTTTCCGTTTCAGCTGCCGCCCGCGCAGCCGGCGGTCCGTCGGGCCCGGCAGTGCATTTTCAGTCTCAGGGCAAGATCGGCGAGGTGTTTGTGAATCCCTATAAGATTGCACCGCTCACCGCCGTCATCGGCAACGGCGGCTATGAACTGCGCAATGCATCCGTGCGCATCGTGCCTAAGCCCAACGGTCAGGAAATTGCTTACAGCGTCGCCGACCGGCTCTGCCGAACCCACGGCGGCATTCCGGTTTTTGGTCTCTATCCGGACTATCAGAATACTGTTGAAGTTGAATACGACCGCGTTGCCAACGATGCTGCGCGCACGGTTGAACATATCCGCGAGTCCTACAAGATTTATGCGGGTCCGGCCTACATTGGCAGCGACGGCACCGATCTGCAGACGGGCGGCTGGTTCCGCGCCGAAGTGCTTAAGTGCGCGCCTAAATACAAGGACCGTCTCTACCTCGTCAACAACATTCTCGAAAACAACCCGCGCGGCGGCCGCGCCGTCTGGAATAATCCCGCGGGCGGGGCGCTGCAGTGGGGCGGCTCGCCCGAAGTGGGCATCATTGACTCCACCGGGGCGCTGCGCTGGTACCTGATGCCGGATTCAATTTTCGAACCCAATTCCATCGAATGGGGCGGCGTGATGATGGGCTTCCGTCAGAATAAGGACGGCGCGCTCACCTGGGGCTACGGCCAGCGCTACGTCAAGTACGACATCCTCGGACGCCGCATTTGGAACCGTCTGCTGCCCGAAGGCTACGACGACTTCTCGCACGCGCTTGAGCCGATGGAAAACGGCCACTATCTCATCCGTGTTTCCGACGCCAACTACCGCCGGGCCGACGGCCGCAATGTCCGCACCGTGCGCGACGTCATCATCGAGGTCAACGAAGCAGGCGAAGTGGTGGACGACTGGAACCTCAACAACATTCTGGATCCGTACCGCTCAACGGTCATCAAGACGCTCGACCAGGGCGCTGTGTGCCTCAACATTGACGTCGACAAGGCCGGCAAGACCATGACGGCAGAAGAACTCGCCAAACTTGACGCTTCGGACGACTTCGGCGACATCCTGGGCACCGGTCCGGGCCGCAACTGGGCGCACGTCAACTCCGTTGACTACGACCCGACCGACGATTCAATCATCGTCTCCTCGCGCCACCAGTCAGCCATCATCAAGATCGGGCGCGACAAGAAGGTGAAGTGGATCATCGGCAGCCATGAAGGCTGGAAGAAACCCTTCGCCGACAAGCTCCTTACGCCGGTCGACGCCTCCGGGAAGCCCATTGCCTGCGACAAATTCATGAACCACTGCGAAAACAAGTTCGACTGGACCTGGACGCAGCACACGGCATGGCGAATCAACGAAAAATCCAAGAAGGGCGACGTTTATCTCACCGTCTTTGACAACGGCGACGGCCGCGGCATGGAGCAGCCGGCGCTCGCCGACATGAAGTACACCCGTCTGGTCGTCTACCGCGTGAACGAATCCAAGATGACGATTGAACAGGTCTGGACCTACGGCGAAGAAAAGGGTCACGACTACTACTCGCCCGTCACTGGCCTTTGTGAATACGCTGGGGACAAGGACTCCGTGGTCGGCTACTTCTCCACCGCCGGCATGCGCGTGAGCAAAGGCAAGGCCATGCCTTCGCCCTACCTCACCGAATTCGACTGGGGCGCCAAGGAGCCGTCCGTCGTCATGCATCTCAAAGACACCTTCGGCTACCAGGCTTGGCCGTTCTCGATTCAGGAGGCCATGAAACCCTCCAAGTAATGCCTGAACTGCCATCCTGATCTCGGGCGCTTCGCTGCGGCGGCTTGTTTCCTCTGCCGCAAGTGAAGCGCCCTCACCGTCCGAAAGCTTGAGGCGCCGTGCGCCGACCCGCTTGCGGGGAAGTTTTTCACTTTTATTCCGTTTTAAATACCTGCGCTTTTTTCTCCTTCGACGTCATGAAAACACAAGCCCTGCGACTTACCCGTCTTGCCGCTGCTGCAGCCTTCGCTGCAGCTTTTTCCGTTCAGGCCGCCGACTTCAGTGTCTACGGCATTGTGGATACGGGCATCATCGTTGAACACAACAAGATGGGCTCTCAGCCGTCCTCCACCTCTGCGAGAGAAGAGTTCGGCGTCAATCTCGGACCGCGCATCGGCCTGACCGGAACCGAAGACCTCGGCAACGGCACCAAAGTGAAGATGCTGCTTGAGAACCTTTTTGAATCCGATGACGGCGAAATGCTTTTCAGCCGTCTCTGGGGCGGCGAAGCTTCGCTCGCTCTCGAGGGCTCTATGGGTGAAATTGCTTTCGGGCGCATGGGCGCGCTCGTGTCGCCCTTTGGTCATTGGGGTATTTTCGGCATGCAGGCAACGCCCTTCGGCTTCGGCTGGGGGCGTTCGGGCGGCATGCACTGGATGGTGGGCGGCGACCGCCTCGACAACACTATTTCCTATGCTTCGCCGACCATCGCCGGCGGCCTCCAGCTCTTTGCACAGTATTCCTTCCAAACGGGCACCAATGCGGATCCCGGTGTTGAAGAAAGCAAAGAGCGCCACAATACCCGCCGCGCTTCTGCGGCCTTTCGCTGGCAGGGACAGTCACTCACCGCTGTCGGTGTTCTCGACCGCATCATGAATACGCATAAGGACGGCGCCGATTACGGCGAAGACACCACCATTGCCAGTCTGACCGTCAACTTTCTCGTGCATCCCGATGTCCGGCTCTTCGTTGTCGGACAAGGCTTTAAAAACGTCTACAGTGCGCCGGGCACGCCGGAACATCCTGTTAGCAAGCTTATCAGTGCGGGGAATCTCGCCCCCGATAATCAATCCGGCATTGCCGGACGCGGTTTTGACGGCTGGGTAGCGAGCCTCAATGCCCAAATCAAGTGCTTCGGCGGCGACCTGTACCTCACGTCCGCCTACGATGATTGGGAATATAAAGGCCATGTCGTAGACGGTCAGACAACAGATCTCAAGCGAGTGCTCTTTGGCGCCGCTTTTGAGTATCCGCTCTCCAAGCACACTCACCTCTATGCCTCGGCCAACTGGACGCACGGCTCCGGGCTCTTTGATACGAAGAATTTCAGCGATTCGAGCGATCCGAATTCCTCTCAGGTCATGGCGGGGCTCACGTATTTCTTCTAAACGCCGTCCGACTGCTTATTCGTCTGCTGTTTGTTTGAGCAGCATATATTCGGGAATTCGCTAAGATCGGGAAACCGTTTCGACGCACTAAGCTCGAAACGGTTTCTCTATTTTCTTTTTCAGACAAACAGAGTGCGGCTTCCCGATGCCCGAATTCACCAATGACCTCACCCACGACGACCTGGCGCTCTTGCTGCTCCTTGCCGAAAAACGCTCGCTCACGCGTTCTGCAATGACGCTCGCCTGGTCCACGCCCAAAGCGTCGCACCGGCTCAATCACGCCAGAGCCCTGATCGGCGACGAGCTCTTTGTCCGCTCCGGCAACTCCCTTGTGCCTACAAAACGCATGGAGGCCTTGGTGCCGACCATGCGCCGTGCGCTGGAAGCGCTCGAAGGGATTTTCGCTGAAGAACGATTCTCGCCGCTGGAAATTGACCGTACGATCATTTTCGAAATGGTCGACAACGCCGCCGCCGTGCTTCTCGCGCCGGCGCTGCCCGCACTGGCAGAACGGGCGCCCAAGCTGAAAATCCGGATTCGCCCGGCTGCTGGACTCACCCTCGAGAATCTCTGGGACGGCACCACAAATCTGGCCTTCGGTTTTGATATCGACCGCGAGCTTCCCGGCGACATTCAGTCCGCCACACTCTTTAAGAGCCGGCATGTCGCCGTCATGCGCCGCGGCCATCCCCTGCTGAACCATCCCAGCGTCAAGGCCGGCATCCCTGTCGGCGCCAAGGTCCTTGCACCCTATCCTTATATTTCGATTTCAATGCCCCAGTGGCGGTCGCTGAGAAACATTGACCTCGCCTGGCGGGCTGAAAACCCAAGCCCGGTGCGCATTGAAACGCCCTATTTCCTCTCAATGCCCTATCTGCTCGCGCAGTCAGATGCCTATGCGCTGCTGCCCAGAGAAGGCGCAGAACTCTTGTCTTCACACCTGCCGCTCGCCATTTTGGAAACGGATCCGGCCGACATTCGAGGCTGGAACCCGCAGATCATCTGGCACCGGCGCAACAATGCCGACTTTGCGCTGCAGTGGGTGCGCTCGGAAATCTGCCTTTGGTTCAAAAAACACCCGCCCATGAATCCAGAGATGATGCTGGAAGACGAGAACCGTCAACGTTGAAAGCATCGGTTTTATTTTCTTTCTGAAGACTGCTCTCTACAGCCGAAATAAAACGTCCTCTGAGCGCCGAAGCCGTTCTCAGAGGACGTTTGCTGATGCTTCAGTCTCAGAAGGAGACTGCATAAGCCCTCAGTCCTGCCACTCGGCCGAATAGAATTCGAAGCTGCCGTCAGCCAATGTATTGAAATTCTTGAGGTGCTTGTTGGCCGCCGAGGTCACATCCTCGAACACCAAAAACGCCCACGGCGCATCCTGCCAGACCATTTCCTGCAGTTCCTTATATTCGGCTGCGCGCTTTGCCGGATCGGTGTCCGCGAGCGCCTGATCAAAGAGCGCGTCGACCTTCGGATTCTGGTAATAGGCCTCATTATTCAGGACCGGCGGCTGGTTCTTCGAATAAAGCGCCGGGCGCATGCCCCAGTCCGGGTCAACGGTGGAATTGGACCAGCCAATGATATAGAGGCGGTTGGGCGCCTTCTTCGGATCCTTGTTGCCGTAGACCTGTACGCGCTGCCCGGCTTCAAGCGCCCGTGCCTCGGCCTTGATGCCTACCTGCGCGAGCTGCTGCTGGACGAACTGCATCGTCTTCACGGCCGTCGTGTTGTTATAGGCCGACCAGAGCGTCGTCTTAAAACCGTTCGGATAGCCTGCTTCTTTCAAGAGCTCACGGGCTTTCTTCGGATCATAGGGCCAGGGACCAAGCTTAACGGCATTGGGAATCTGCTCGGGAATCACGCCGTCAGCCGGACGAGCATAGCCGCTGTATGCCACTTTGCAGAGCGCCTGCTTATTGATGGCATAGTTGACAGCTTGCCGCACCTTGGGGTTGTCAAAAGGCTTCTCGTTCATATTCATGGACATATAGCGCATGACAACAGACGGCACCACGTTGACCATCAAATTGGGATCGGCCTTCAGAACCGGAATCTGCTCCACCGGCGCCATCTGTATGAACTGTGCCTCGCCCGTCTGCAGCATCGCCGCTCGGGTGCTGTTTTCCACCACCGGCACCCAGCGCAGCGCCTTAAATTTGGGCAGTCCCGGCACGCGGTAGTCAGGGTTGCGTTCAACCAGAAGCTCCTCGGCGGGATTGAAGCGGACCAGCTTATAGGGCCCCGTGCCGCAGGCTTCAAAAGCGAGCGCCTGCTTCGTCTTCGCGCGGCGGAGCAGACTCGGGCAGGCGATTGCAGCTGTGCCGTTGGAGAGCCGTTCAAGGAAAGCCGTCATCGGACTCTTCAAAGTGAAGCGGACGGTGTACTTGTCTGCGGCTTCGATTTTTTCGACAAAATTGAAGAAATTTCGGCGCGTGCGTTTGAGGTCCTGACTTGCGCCGAGCTCGAAGCTGAGCTTGACGGCTTCAGCATCCAAGATCGTGCCGTCGTGAAACTTCACGCCCTGCCGGAGCTTAAAGGTATAAACACGCCCGTCCGGACTGATGTCGACCGATTCTGCGAGCTGCGGCGTCGGCTTGAGATTCTTGTCAAATGTATAGAGACTCTCATAAAAGGAACGCGCCGCAGTACGGGAAAGGTTGTCCGTGGCGTCCCAGGGATCCATGGTCGTGAAACCAGCGTTGACGGCGATGGTGAGCGTTTCGAGCTGAGCGGCATGAGTGCCGGAAGCTGCGGCGGCGAGCATAACGGCGCGAATGCTGCCGACGAGACGGGGCTCGGCAAAGGCTGAGGAGAGTCGATTCATGGGAATCCTCCGAGAAAAAGCGTGCGTCATTTTCATCATGGATGACCCGGCGGACGAGGATTGGGCTCCAGCTCAATGCTGTCCGCAGGCTCTAAGAACGGGCTCGTCATAAAAACTATTCCGGCTGAAGTCCTCAGCAAATTTCTGCGGACGTCTCATCGTACTTTGTTTTCGAGCATATAAAAGCAGCGCAGAAAACTTTTCCTTAGTGACTAAGCGATTTGAAGCAGACGGCTTCACATTTATCGGAACATGTGACGAAATTCAAAAGAGCGGCCGCGGCTCAAACGACAGGCCTGATGTCTCCCTGCTCGCTTTTAGCGATAGCATTCTCTTTAACGCCGAGGCTGCGCATTCGGCGCTGGGCCGCTCTCTCGAGCCGCCGCCACAGCATGTTTTTTCCATCACCTCATCATGTTCTCGCTCACAAACTACCTCCTCTTTCTGCCGGCCGTTCTTGTCATCACGCTGCTGCCCGGCCCCGACTTTGCCATCGTTGTCAAAACAGCGCTCCTCTCCGGGCGCCGTCAGGCCCTCGCTTGCGCTCTCGGCATCAACTGCGGCGTAGCGGTGCATACCATCGCAGCCATTCTTGGGATTTCTGCGGTGATTGCCGGTTCCGCAGAGCTCTTTGCCGTCCTCAAATGGGCGGGTGCGGCGTACCTCTTCTATCTCGGCCTTCGTTCGCTCCTTGCGTCCCTGCGTCATGAATCTCATGAAGACGGCGCCCCGATTGAAGCTGCGGCAGCCGCCCTTCAGAACGCCAAGGCCGAAACGCCTGCCGCCGCCTTTCGAAGCGGGCTCTTTTGCAATCTTCTGAACCCGAAGGTTGTGCTTTTCGTGCTCACGTTCTTTCCGCAGTTTATGGACGCGGCGCTCCCCGCGGGACCCCAGCTCGCGCTGATGGGCGTCACCTGGGCATTCCTCGGACTTGCCTGGCTTGCCGTGCTCGTAGTGATGATGGATCGTATTCGTCCGATCTTCGGACGGCCGGCTTTTCAGCGGTGGCTCAACCGCACAATGGGCGTGATTCTCATTCTTTTCGGTCTCAGGCTTGCCGCCGCCCGGAACTGATGCAAAGGAATCGACAAATAGAAAGAATCAGCTGCCGCTCTCGGAGAAGCACGGCGGGCATTTCTCTGCCGCACTAAGGATAAGCGAGGCTTTTCCGACAGCCGCCTGCCTCTTTTGCCTCAAGCCCGCGGCCCGAAGCATGCCGCAGGGGCTCAAGGACAACTAAAAGATTATTTCTCTGCAATCGCAATCAGGTGCTGCAGACTCTCACGCGTATGTGCTTTAAGCCGTTTTTCAGCCTCATCGGCCTCACCGGCACAAACCGCTTCGGCAATCGCCTGATGCTCCAGATAGGACCGCTTTGCGCTCCCCGTCTGGTGACGAAGAACGTAGCTGCGAAAAAGATGGAGTCTGGAAACCAAACGCAAATAGACTTCTTTGAGCACGGCATTCTGCGTGCAGCCGGCAAGCATCTCATGAATTTTGAAGTTGAGCTGCGTGTAACGGGCGACATCTTCGGCGTCCACGGCTTGAGCCATCTCCTCCACAATGCCTTTGAGCGCAGCTTTCTCGGCCGCTCCAGCTCGCTCGGCTGCCAGACGTCCGATCAGGCCTTCAAGCGTTTCACGCAGTTCGTAGATCTCTTTGACTTGCTCAAGGGTGAGGTTTCCTACCCGAACGCCTCTGTTTTTCTCACAGCACACCAATCCCCGCTCTTCCAAAATGCGGAAGGCCTCACGCACCGGACCGCGCGAAATCCCCATTTGCGCAGAAATATCCGCTTCCCGCAAAGGCTGTCCAGGCGACACTTTGCCTTGTGCAATCCAGCCTTCGAGCTCTGAACAAATCAGTTCAGGAAGCGATTTGCTCGTCAATAACGCGATTTGAGTGTTTTCGGGCATGTTTATAGCTCACCAAAGATGGTTGAATTATAAAGGTCATCAGATTGTCAGCAATCTGCAATCTACGATCTCTAGACTGCCTCTCATTCCAACTTCAGCAGTGAGGCCATTGCATGAGCGTCGACAAGCTGGCGGTGATCGTAATTACGGACGGTCTGCGCCGTGATTCCATTGAAGCGCAATCAACGCCCGCGCTCGAAGCGCTGCGCCGCGAGTCCGTGTGGCTTCGCCGCCACCGTTCTGCAGCGCCCTCGGTCACGCGTGTTTGTTCAGCCACGATCGCAACGGGCTGCAGTCCGCTTCGCCACGAACTGGCGGGCAACAAGCTTTGTCTCCTTGACCAAGGAAAGCTCCGGCTCCTCGATGTCGGAGTGCCCTCGTTCTTTTCTCTCTGCCGCGAACTGCGGGGTCATGTGCTTGGCGTTCCTACGCTCGCCCAAAGAACTGAGGCGGCGGGCGGGCTGCGGATGTACGGCAATGCCTCGCCCGGCGCCGCTTATGTTCAGGATCCGACGCACCGCGGACATGTCTTTCACCGAGCCGGAAGCTTCGGTCCGCGCGGGCAACTCCCGCAAACCGAAGCACTCAATGTGAGTTCAGATCTCGCGGGCGACCGTGCAATGACGGAGCGTTTCATCGACGACCTTGAAAACCAATTGGCCGCCGTGAACCTCCTCTGGCTGGGGCATCCCGACACGACGCAGCACCATTGCCCATTGGGTTCGCCCGAGCACTTGGAAGCACTGCGGCGAACCGATGAGAATGTCTCTGCCGTTTATGCCTGTGTCGATGAACTCCGCAGAAAAGGAAAGGACGTTCTTTTTATAGCCGGCTCCGACCATGGGCACGAAACCGTGTCCGGACTGGTCGACATCGATAAGAAACTCGCTGAGGCGGGCTTTGAGTCAGAACTCGCCTCGGGCCGGCTTGTGACTGCACCCAACGGCACTGCTGCTTTGGTCTATCTGCAGGCTCCTGAAGCCGTGCGGGCACGGCTGGAAGCGTTTTTCCGGCAGGCCGACTGGCTGAGCGACGTCGTCTGCCGCCGGCAGTTCGAGCTGTACGGCATTTTCCAGGCGCCGGCGCTTGAATTTTTCCTCTCCCTCAAGTCTGACCCCGCGGCCCTCAATCCGTACGGTGTTGCCGGTGAGAGTCTGGCCTGCTTGGTGCCAGGCTCTCCTTACCCCATCGGCTGCGGTCAGCACGGCGGATTCGGTCTTCATGAACAGAGTCCGTACTGCCTTGTCAATCATCCCGGCCTCCGTCCGAGCGAGATCTCTGCCGTCACGGATCTCACCCTAATTGCGCCCACGGTTCTGAGGTTTCTTGGACTGTCCCTTGACGGATTGGACGGGCGCTCTCTTCAGCAAATTCTTGGTGTTCCCACTCTTGGAGATTAATCATGGGCAATGCTTTTTCGCTTCACCGCCGCACGCTGCTTCTTGCGTCGCTTGCCGCCGCAGCTCTGCCGAGCTTCCCGGCCGACGCTGCAGTGCGCAGGGAACTTCGCTATGCCACGCTCGGTCTCGACACGTCTGACCCGCACCGGCATACCGGCAGCATTGCGGTGCAGCAGTGCTACGCTGAGCCGCTCACTTCCATTGCCGACGACGGCCAAGTCAAACCGTTCCTTGCGGAAAAAGTGACGGTGAGCAGCGACGGGCGCACCTATACCCTGAAAATTCGTCAGGGCGTCAAATTTCATAACGGCGACGTGCTCACTGCCGAAGACGTTGTCGCCAACATCAACCGCATCCGCGAGAAGATCAAGGGCGGGTGGCTCGTTTCGTCGCTCAAAAACGTTGAGAACCTCTCGGTGCCCGAACCCGGCACGGTGGTGATTGCCTTCGCCCGCCCCTTCGCTCCCTTCATGTCGCTCATGGCAGAGCTCTGGATTCTTTCGCCGAAATCCCCGGGCTGGGACTCCACGATTACGCAGCCGATCGGCACGGGCCCCTTCCGCTTCGGCAAATGGCTCCCGAAGGTCAGTCTGGACGCTCCGGCTTTTGCCGACTACTGGCAAAAGGGGCTCCCCAAGCTCGCCGCCGTGCATTTTGACCTTCGCGACGGCACAGACAAGAGCCTTGCCATCCGCTCGGGCGACCTGGATGTTGCCTATGTCAGCAAAGATGCCGCCGAAGATCTGCAGCGCGCGGGCGCCGCGGTCATTGAAGGCCTCAAAGACAGTGCCTGGTACTTCCTCTCCTTCAATAACCGCAAGCCGCGCAAACCCTTTGACGACATCCGCGTGCGGAAGGCTCTGGCCCACTGCATTGATAAGCAGGGGTTCATGAACTTTGTGGGCGGCAGCCGTGCGCAGACAAGCAACCAGTTCGTGGGAGCAAACAACTTCTATTTTGACCGCGCGCTCTATGAGGCCGATGAGTTCAAAAAGCCCGATCTTGAGAAAGCCAAGGCGCTTCTCAAAGAGGCCGGCGTCGATCCCTCGAAGCACACGATTGAATTCGTCTCGTGGCAGGTGCCCTACGCGCAGATTGCCGTGCAGATGATCCGCAGACTGGGCTTCAAGGTGCACCACGTTGCGCTCGACGACATCGGCACGCAAAAGCGGCTGTCTCAGTACGACTGGGACCTCACCGTCATGAGCTCCGGCCCGCGCTCTGACATTTATCTGCGCTACGTTCGCCTGATGAGCGAAGGTCCCAACCCAGTCCTCTGGGGCGGCATTCAGGATCCGACGCTCGACAAGCTTATTGCCGAGGCCGCAGAAACGACTGATGCACAAACCCGCCGCGCAGCCTACCTCAAGGCTTTTAAGCGCGTGATGGAAAAGGGCTACTTCTATGTCATCGGTCTGACGCCCGACCTCATTGCGATCCGCAAGGGCGTCACGGGCTTTCACACGGGCTTTACCTGGGCCTGTCACTGGGCGGACGGCGGCGTGGATCATGCCGACCTGAAGGCCTGAGACGGAGGCTCAGCATGCTGAAGGCGTCGCCCTCGGGCGCAGACAAGATTCAAAGCTTTCCAGACCTGCAGCAGATACTTCTGTACGCAGCTCTGGGCAGCATCGTCTTGGCGGCTCTCTTTGCACCGTGGCTCACGGATGTTTCTCCGCTCGACCAAGACCTCATGAACTTAGACCAGCCCTTTTCCCCGGCTCACCCCTTGGGGACCGACAGTCTGGGAAGAGACATACTGGCGCGGCTCGTTTATGGGGCAAGAACTACGCTGGAGATCTCGCTGGGCGGCACCTTCATCGCCTTTTTCATCGGCGCCGGCATCGGTTTGACGGCGCTTTCCATGGGGCGTTTTGCCGCCGGCGTGTTTTTTGCCTTTATCGATCTGGTGCGCGCGCTGCCGAGCACCCTGATGGCGCTCCTCGTCATCGTGGGGCTGGGCAGCGGTCAGTGGCAGCTCATGGCGGCCACCGGCATTGCCTTTTCGCCCCTTGTCGCTTACGTCGCGCGTTCTGTCTATCAGCGCGAAGCATCGCGGGAGTATGTGCTTGCCGCCAGAAGTTTCGGCGGCAGCCGCATGCACATCCTGAAGCTGCACCTCTTCCCAAACATCATGGGCGCACTGATCACCCAGCTGGGCATCGTTTTGCCGCGCTGCATCGTAACGGAGTCGGTGCTGAGTTTCCTTGGACTGGGAAGCTCGCCGGATGAGCCGACATGGGGAAGGATGATTGCCGACGCAGCGCCCATGATGGAACGCGCCCCGCATGAAGTGATCGTTCCCCTGTGCGCCTTGGTGCTCCTCACCTTTTCACTTTCCCTGCTGGCCAATGAATGGCGCGAAAGGCTCGATCCCATACGGCGGCTTGAGCGCTGCTGAGGAACGGAGGTTTCATCATGCATAAGTTATGGCTGCTCGCATCAACTGTCGGCAAGGGTCTCCTGCAGTGCGTCCTGATTGTGGCTCTGACATTTCTCTTTTGCCGGACGATTCCCGGCGACGCGGTTGACGTTTTGGGGCTCGAAGGGGGACTCACTGCGGAGCAGGCTGCGGCCATTCGTCAGGCATTGAAGCTTGACGACCCTTGGCTGGTTCAGTTCGGCGACTGGCTCAGCGCAGCGAGCCGCGGCGACTTGGGACAGTCGCTTCGTTTCGGCCGATCCGTATCGGACATGCTCCTTAATGCCATTCCCGTCACGCTGCAGCTTGCCGGCTGGGCATTTGTGCTGGGGCTCTTTCTCGCGCTCGGTCTTTCACTCTGGGCGGCTGCGCGTCAGTCAGCCTTCGCTGACAGCCTGGTAGAAGGGCTCAATGCCTGGTCCATTGCCATGCCGACCTTTTGTGCGGGCGTTATTTTCATTCTCCTTTTCTGCATTGAACTCCATTGGCTGCCGGTGATCGGAAGCTTCGTCCTGCCCGCTGTCATTATGGGGCTCGACAGCGGCGGAACCATCGTCAAGCCCTTGCGTGAAGAGCTCAAAGAATCGGCTGCCCTGCCTTATGTCCGCACGGCAAAAGCCAAAGGACTGGCGCCGCTGCGCATTGCCGTTTTTCACATCCTGCCTAATGCCGCCGGCATTTTGCTTTCGCTCTCCGGACTGGTTGCCGGCAGCCTCGTTGCCGGCACCTTAACCATGGAAATCCTTTTTGGACTTCCCGGCATCGGCAGCCTTGCCCTCAATGCCATTCAAGGACGCGATACCCCGGTGGTTCTGGCCGCCGTGTCCTTTATTGCTGTCTCCCTCGTGCTGATCAACACGGTTGTTGATGCACTGCACAAACTTTTCGATCCCCGGATGACCCCATGACCGCCAACGTACTCGACATCAGTCATCTCACACTGTCGATTGAGCACAAAACCATTCTGCAGGACATCGATTTGACGATCGGCGCGGGCGAAACCGTGGCCCTCATCGGAGAGTCCGGCTCCGGCAAATCCACTTTAGCCCAATGCATTTTGGGACTGCAGCCGCAGCGGAGCCGCCTGACACCCGAGAGCCGCATTGACTTTTTGGGAGAGCCTCTTCCCATTGAAAACGATGCCCGGATGCGCCGCTGGCGGGGATGCTCGATCAGCATGATTTTTCAGGATCCGATGTCCTGTCTCAATCCTTATCTTCGCGTAGGAACACAGATCCTTGAAGCCCTTAAGCGCGGCTCGGCGTCAGACGAGGATCCGCATGCGCGCGTGCTCGAACTCCTCGAAATGGTCGATCTGCCCGAGCCCAAACAGACGGCCGGCAAATACCCTTATGAACTTTCAGGCGGCCAGCAGCAGCGCATCATGATTGCCATGGCGCTCGCCAATCGTCCGCAGCTTTTGATCGCCGATGAACCGACGAGTTCCCTGGATGCCTGCGTGCAGGCTGAAATCCTGAAGCTGCTCGAGCGGCTGCAGAAAGCGTTTTCGCTCTCTATGCTCTTTATTACGCACAACATGGCTGCTGCACGTTTTCTCGCGCACCGCGTGTATGTGCTGCAGCACGGCCGCATGGCAGAATCGGGCGACACCGCAGCGGTGTTTGCCCATCCCCGCGAGGCCTATACGGCGGAGCTCATCCGCGCCAAAGAGAATTTGGCCGCCCTTCAGCCCGTAGCCTGCGAAGCCCAAAACAACGCCTCCCCCGTCGGGGAGCTCTCAAACGTCTCCTATGCCTATCCCGCCGCCGGATTCTGCCGCCGCGCTCAGCCGACGCTTAAGGACATCTCTCTGCGCATCTATCCAGGGGAAACGCTCGGCATTTTAGGAGAGTCCGGGAGCGGAAAATCCACCATTGCCAAGCTGCTTGCCGGGTTGGTTCAGCCGAGTCAAGGCAAGGTATCGCTTTTTGAGGAAGATATCAGCCGTACCCGCAAAATGGCGCTTGCGCTGAGAAAACGCTGCCAAATTGTTTTCCAAAACCCCTTCGGCGCCTTGAATCCCAGGCTCACCGTCGAAGCGGCTCTGCGTGAACCGCTCGAACTCATGAATCTAGAGTCCCATGCCCAAGAGCGCATCCGGGAGGCGCTCCAGTCTGTGAGCCTGCCGGAGGATTTTCTCGCCCGCTACCCCCATGAACTTTCCGGCGGCCAGCGCCAGCGTGTATGCATCGCGCGCGGAATCCTTTCGCACCCCGATCTGCTCATCTGTGACGAAATTGTCTCCGCTCTGGATCCGACGGTACAGGTGCAGGTCCTCCTCACCCTGCACCGTCTGCAGCAGGAACGCCGCTTTGCGATGTTCTTCATCAGCCACGACTTGGACGTTGTCGAGCATATCTCCACAAAGATCGCCGTGGTCTATCGAGGAAGCATCGTGGAATACGGACCCGCCGAAGCAGTCATGAACCGCCCGAAGCATCCCTATACCCAAAAACTCATTCAAGCCAACCGCATGGCCAGTACCCGTGCCTAAAAAACCCAGCCCTTTCTGATTCAGGACTTCACTTATGTCATTGCTTTCCATCAATCACATTCACTATCGCCGTCCGCTGCGCCCCTGTGTTGCCGTCTGCATCGACGGCTCGGATCCGAGCTATCTCGCGCGCTACCTCTCCCGCGGGGAGCTCCCAAACATCGCGCGTTTCATCCGGGAAGGATTCGCCGGCACTGCCCAGTCTTCCGTGCCGGCCTTCACCTGCCCCAACAACATGTCCATCATCACGGGCGTTCCCGTGTCGCAGCACGGCATTTCCGGCAATTACTACCTCGACACGAAAACCTGGGAACCGGTTGTCATGACCGATCCCAAGCTGCTTATGGCACAGACCATTCTTTCGGGGTTTGCTGATGCCGGCGCCCGCGTGGTCTCAATTACAGCCAAAGACAAACTCCGCCGGCAGCTCCAAAAGGATCTCGATCTGACGCGCGGCAATATCTCCTTTTCGGCCGAGTACGCGGATCAATGCACGATCGAAGAAAACGGCATTGACAATGTGCTCACCTATGTCGGCGAACCCCTGCCCGGCAAATATTCTGCAGCGCTCTCGCTTTTCGTACTGCAAGCCGGCCTGAAGCTCCTTCGTGACCGCCGTCCGGAAGTCATGTACCTGTCGCTCACTGACTTTGTGCAGCACCGCTATGCGCCCGAAGCCCCTGAAGCGCTCTCGTTCTACCAAAAGCTCGACGCCCTTTTTGGCCTTCTGGCCGCGGAAGACATCAATCTGGGGCTGACCGCAGACCACGGCATGAGCGACATGAGCCTCGACAATCTCGAACCTCATGTTCTCTGGCTCCAGGATATTCTGGATGCCAAATTCGGCAAGGGAGAAGCGGTGGTCATCTGCCCGATCACGGATGCCTTCGTCGCGCACCACGGCGCCTTGGGCGGTCTGGTCCGCGTCTGGAGCAAAGGCAGCGTTTCAACAGCACAGCTTATCGAAACCATTTCCTCCCTGCCGGAAGTGGACATTGCCGTCGATAAGGAACGCGCGGTGCGCATGTTCGAACTCTATCCGGACCGCGAAGCGGATGTGGTGGTGCTCGCCAAGGAGCACGTCTGCATCGGCACAAGCCGCTCCAAACATGATCTCAACGGGCTCTCGGGCCATCGCCTGCGCTCCCACGGAAGCCTCCATGAAATGGAAGTTCCTTTCATTCTGAATCGGCCGCTCAATGACGCCTATAAGGAACGCGCGGCAGCAGAAGCGCTTCGCAACCGCCACATCTTTGACTATTTAATCAACGGGACCAATTAAAGGCTGCGCCCGATCGTCCGTTCGTCCATATTTGGGCGAGCGTCCGAAAGAACCGGCGGGCGGCCGGATAAGAATCCGCCGCCCGCCCATTGAAGACTTTAAGCTCTCTGCGCTTAAAAAGCGCTTTCGGCTAAGCCGAACACCAGCTCGGCAATCTGCACGGCATTGGTTGCAGCCCCCTTGCGGACCTGATCAGCGCAGCAGAAAAGCACAAGCGAACGATTGTAAACGTCCTTGGGCGCCGAAAGGTCGCGGCGAATGCGGCCGACATAGACGAGATCCTGATCGCTCGTGAGAAGCGGCATCGGATAGTGCTTCTCCTCGGGTTCATCCCAAAGGCGAACGCCCGGCGCATCCTTCAAAAGCTCGCGGGCTTCTTCGGGCGAGATTTCGTTTTCGAACTCGATCGTAAGCGCCTCGGAGTGCGAACGAATGATCGGCACGCGCACGCAGGTGCAGGAGACGAGCAGATTGTCGTCGTGGAGCATCTTGCGGCCTTCGTTCTGCATCTTCATTTCTTCGCTCGTATAACCCTCATCGTTAAAGCCGCCAATCTGCGGAATGAGGTTGTAAGCGATGGGATACGGGAAGACCTTGCAGGGAGCGGGCGTGCCGGCAGGCGCTTTCACCTCAGCCTCAAGCTCATCAATGCCGCCCTTGCCGGCGCCGGAAACGGCCTGATAGGTCGAAGCGATGAGACGCTTCACCTTAGCCTTGCGGTGCAGCGGCGCGATGGCCGTAAGGCCGATGATCGTGGCGCAGTTCGGGTTGGCAATGAGCCCCTTGCTCCACTTGACGTCTTCGGGGTTGACTTCAGGGATGACAAGCGGGACTTCCGGATCCAGCCGGAAGGCGCTCGAATTGTCGACCACCGTGACGCCGAGCTTGGCGGCGTCGGGCAGGAACTTCTTGGCCACATCGTTGTCAGCCGCGCCTAAAAGGAGATCAAGCCCCTTCATGCGTTCGAGACTGGCTTCTTCGACCACGTAGTCCTTACCCTTGAAGGCAAGCTTCGTGCCGGCGCTGCGCGCGCTGCCGAAAAGACGAAGCTCAGCAACTGGGAAATTGCGCTCCGCCAGTACGATCATCATCTGTTCGCCGACGGCGCCCGTGGCGCCGAGAATGCCGACTTTGAGTGCTTTGGGTTCGGTCATGATGGAATTCCTCTGGGTTTGCTTGAATTCAGTTCATCGTGAAGCTTCAAAAAACGCGTTCTGCCGCTCGAGGGAGAGGCGGCTGCCGTCGGGCAGTCCGCTTCCCCGGCGCAGCAGGCGCCGCTAAGCTTATTTCGTGAAGGTGTTGTAGAGCGCCTGAACGGCTTTCGAAAAGTCCTGCTGAGAGACGCCGACGATGATGTCGATTTCGCTCGAGCCCTGCGAGATCATGCGGATATTGACGTTGGCTTCGGCCAAGGCGCCGAAGAGCTTCGCAGACGACCCCACGCGGGCATTCATATTGCGGCCGACAACGGCAATCAGTGCGATCGGTTCGGGCACACGGATCGAATCGGGTGCAATGGCCTGTTTGATTTCCGAAAGGATTTCGTAAAGATTGTGTTCAACATCCTTTTTGTTGACGACGACATTGAAGGAATCAATGCCGCTCGGCAGATGCTCAATTGAAACGCCGTATTTGTTGAGCACGTCGAGCGCGCCCGAGACGATGCCCACCATGGTGGACATGTTGCGCTTGACAATTTCAATCGAGAGGAACCCCTTCTTGCCGGCGATGCCGGTGACGAGCGGCCCCGTGTCGCGGTCAGAGATCTTGTCGAGCACCAGCGTGCCCGGATCCTGCGGACGATTGGTGTTGAGCACGTGAATCGGAATGTTGTATTCGCGGATCGGGAAGATCGCGTCTTCGTGCAGAACGCTCGCTCCCATGTAGGAGAGTTCGCGCAGCTCCGCATAAGTGATCTTCTCGATGTTCTTCGGATTGGGCACAATGCGCGGGTCGGCCATCAGGAAGCCCGACACGTCCGTCCAGTTTTCGTAGAGGTCCGCCTTGAGGCAGCGCGCGAGAATGGAACCCGAAATGTCCGAGCCCCCGCGGGTCATCACCTTGATCTTGCCGTCAGGCGTCGTGCCGTAGAACCCCGGCATAACGAATCGGCTGTTCTTTTGCAGAACGCCCTTCAGGTTTTCCGTCGTCTTCTCAAAATTAAACGTGCCGTCAAACTCCATCGCCACGACGTCCTTGGCATCCACGAAGGGGAAGCCGAGGAAATCGGCCATCAGACGGGAGGTGAAGTATTCGCCGCGGCTCGCAATATCGTCAATCGTGAGGTCGGGGAGCGCTTCGCGGAATCGGCTGAGCTCTTCCTCAATGGGCGTATCGAGGCCGAGCTCGTTCTTAATCTCCAGAAGCCGCCCCTTAATCAGATCAAAGACGGGCTGGCAGTCCACGTGATATTCAATATGGGCGCGGCAGAGGTAGAGGAGATCGGTGAGCTTATTGTCTTTAGGGGTTTTGCGCCCGGCAGCGGAAATAACGACGAAGCGTCGTGACGGATCGGCCTCGATGATGGCCTTGACTTTGCGGAATTGTTCTGCGGAAGCGCAGCTGCTGCCGCCGAATTTCGTGATCTTAAGCATGATTAGAGAGTCTGTTGGGTTCAGGGTTCGGGTTGAAAGGTCATGAATTCGCCGGTTTCGCGGGCAGCACGGGCGAGTTCTTCGAGGGTGCGGTCGGGCAGAATCCCGTGGGCGGTAAGCCCGGCTCCGCGAAGCAGCCCCGCGTCATAGACGGGGGGCGCCGCGGCCATCATCGGGGGGCGGGGGGTGGTGGGGCTCCCCCCGCCGTGTTCGAATGCTTGTCAGGTCCTGCAGGACCGCATCGGCGGTCGGCCGGCCGCCGGCGCCCTGACCGTAAAAAGAGAGTCTGCCGACCAGGTCGCCCTCAAGCGTCACGCAGTTGAAGTTGCTGCGCACCTGTGCTTCAAGTGATTCGAGCGGAAGCACAACAGGCGCGACGCCCAAGGCAGCGCGGTTGTTGGTGCGCTTAAAAAGCATCATGTGGCGAAGGGTTTTGCCTTCGCGTTTTAAATCGTCGAGGAAGGACTTCGTCACTTTCTCGATGCCGAGCACCGGAAAATCGTCCTTAAACGGGGCGCCGCAGGCCACAGAAGCGGAAATAACGGCTTTGTTGGCGACATCAAAGCCGCCGATGTCAGCCGTCGGATCAGCTTCGGCATAGCCGAGCGCCTGCGCCTCCTTGAGCGCTTCATCAAAATCCATGCCGAAGCGGTCCATGCGGTCGAGGATAAAGTTCCCCGTGCCGTTCAGAATGCCGTGCATGGACTCAATGCGGTCGAGGCGCGCGGCTTTTTTGAGGTTTTCAATCCAGGGAATGCCGCCGCCGCAGCTCGCTTCAAAGAGGAGCGGCAGCCCCTTGGCATGCGCAATGCCGAGGAGCTCCTCGTAGTTGGCAGCGAGCGCAGCCTTGTTGGCGGTGACGACGGCTTTGCCGGCGAGGAGCGCCTCACGGATATACGTGCGGGAGGGTTCAATGCCGGCCAGCACATCCACTACCACATCAACCTCAGGATCATTGATGATCTCGGCAAAATGCTCTGTCATGAGCGGGCCGCCGGCTTTCCCCGGGCGGCGCAGAATGTGGCGCAGTTCAATGCCGCAGTCGCGCTCGGCGAGCTGTTCGGCAATACTGCGGCCAACCGTCCCAAAGCCGAGAAGTCCGATCTTGAGCATGTCTTCCTCCGTTCCAATGTCCTCATGTCGCTCATCCGGAATCGCAAAAGCAGCCGAGCCGATGGCCTGCGAATCCGACGGTATGTCAAAGCGCGCCGGCGGGCGCGGAAAGCTCGTCTACAGCCGAAATCAAAGGTGAAGTAATTGACTAAATGAACAAGA
>OATE01000215.1_pt1 | contig 29135 bp, 20 predicted proteins | sample 1475901 | NCBI WGS metagenome assembly OATE01 (sample SAMEA2579944, study PRJEB22360) | human gut metagenome | reverse complement strand
TTCTGTTTCGCGACAAAGAGAGGAGCAGTACCATTCCGGATCCGGCTTATGATTTACCGGGGCATGATGTACTTCTGTCAGCCCGCAGGAGGCACAGATACGAAGCTCATCCACGTGATGGAATGATACAAAACGGCGACCTTCTGAAAAGGGATACCAGTCACCGCCGTCCAGGCAACGATCGAGAAAATCGTCATTCGCTTCCGGTGATAAATTCAGGCGGTTCCGGAAGAGCGTTTTCAGTTCATCAGGTGTGAATGACAGGTTCTCTTTCAACTGTTCGTTAAACCCTGCCATGTTTCTTTCATACCAGGCATTGTTCAGTAACCAGTTTCCGTCTGCCAGTTCAAATTCCCTCAGCTCTCCCCGGGAAATCCGTTGAGAAATGAGCGTCAGCCAGATGCGCTCCGTCAGTGAGTCAGGAAGGCTGTAATCGTTTTGCAAACTGGTCAGCCACGATTTACTGTTGAGCACCGGTTGTTCTTCCAGTGTCTGGCTGATGGCACAGGTCAGTTTTTTCAGCGCCTGGATTTGGCTGGCCGCCCATAGCAGCGTCACTAATGCAGCCAGCCAGTACAACAACCCGCCCCACCACATCAGTGACGGTGAAATATCGTACTGTAACGCGATCAATGGTGCGCATGCAGAACACGCCATAAGGAAAAAGGCAGTATAAAAACAGCAGTAATACCCGTTAATTTCCTTGCTGATATCTTCTGGTGTGATCCCGTTCTGCTGAATGTTTTTGATCTGCAGGGGAACAGCCAGCAGACCACCGGCGAGAGCGGTGGTCAGAATAAATTTCACAGAGTCAAAAGTGTGAGCCTCCAGCGCGATATGTTTACCATCAAGTCCCCACATGAAGCTGATGATCATTCCGGCAATCGTCAGAAATACGCCTGCCAGCCAGCGAATATGGAACAACCGGGTTATGCGTTCGATGATATAGCCAGCCAGTAAGGCCGGGCCGAACAGACACAGCAATATAAGCCCTGCCAGCGCAGAAGCCGTGCTGATTAATGCTCTGAACAAAAGGCGAAGAATGGCAAATCCTGCTATCAGCAGGATCAGCGCGCCGACTATCTGTAACATAGTCACTCCGTGATGAATATCATGTTATTGTTAATGCCAGCGAATGTGGCGTTGAATATCCGTTGCGCCGGTCCGGGTCCCGATCATGATGACCGGGACCACAAAGAGGCGATGGTTCTGTCAGAAAGTCACATTCAGCGTGGCCTGACCGTTATAACCTTCAGCGCTGCTGCCGTTGACGCTGTGGGCATAACCGGCCTGAACGCCCAGGGTGATATTTTCCCGGACACGGGCTTCCAGTCCGGCCTGCAGGTCCAGTGTCGTGCCATTCTGGGACGGTGAGAACGTCATGTTACTGCCGGCTGCGGCTGTACCCATGCTCATGTCACCCCGAGAGCTGAAAGTGCGGATAACAGAAGGCTGTACCCACCAGTTCACCGGCAGTTCACTCACACGGTGTTTTGCACTGTCGCGCAGAGTGTCACGGGATGAGGTGCCTTCGCCAAAGGTCATATCGTTGTGGCTGCCCAGACGGAAGCCGGCACGCACATGTTGTGCACTGCCATGCCCGAACTTCACATAACCGGCGTTATCCTGGCCGTCATCCAGGGAGAGCCCCTGCCAGGTGTACTGCAGTTGTGGCTCCAGCATCAGGTTGTCAGTGATACTGAAGGGCAGACCGGTTTCCAGTGAGCCCAGCCAGCCCCAGCCCCGGGCGCGGAAGTCGTTATTATCCGATGACGCTTTCATGCTGTGGCGGGTTCCCTGTGCCACAATGTCAGCCCACAGGCCGGAGGACGTGTGTGTCAGATTCAGGTATCCGCCCAGGCTGCCGGCATCATCCCGGACCGTGCCGGCGCGGGAACCGTCATCATCCTTAACATCAACGGAAGAATGGCCTGCAGCACCATACACCCCTGTCGTCAGAGACATACCGGCAACCTCTGTTCTGAGCAGGTCACCCTCCAGACGGACGAAGCCATAGCTGCCGCTGCTTTCCGGCGTGGCCCCACGGGCAATACCGCCGTTGTTATCGTGACCGAGATGACCGCCCTGAATGCTGAGACGGACGCTGTTATTTTCACCGCTTACACCGGTCTGATGGCTGCGGGAGCCTGCCAGAATCCGGTCATAGTCCATTGCCTGTGTCAGCATGGAGGCATACAGGGGGACTTCAGCACGATAAGCATTTTCACTGCGCAGGTACCAATCTTCATCGCTGTCACGGTTCAGGGTGTAGTTAAAGGCGCCGGCCTGAAGCGGGCGACTCAGGGCAAACGCACCTTCTTCTGTGGTGGCACCATTCTGTGCATCCACAACCCGGATACCCTGTCCGGAGGTTGCCACCCCGAGGTTACTGTTTCCGACATTTGTAAACGCAAGCCAGGTTTTGCCGGTTGCCTGACCACCATTAATCACCAGCTGGTCAGAGGCATTGCTGCCATTAAGGCGAACACGCATATTGATGGTGCCACCCTGACCGGTGAGGTTATTGGTGGTCAGTTTATGGAACGTTACCGGGGAGTCGCCTTTTGCAACAGCACGGCTCAGTACGGCATCCTGTGTCGTCTGATTATCAAAGTGAATCTCTCCTGCGTTAACAATATCGCCGGTACTGACCACATCACCATTCAGTACCATACTGGCGCCTTTACTGAGCTGTGTTCTTCCACTCAGACTTCCCCCGGCAGCCAGCGTCAGTGTTCCACGATGTCCGACAGTGGTGTTGCCAGCCTGTCCCCCGGCATTAACCGTAAAGCTGCCGCCATTTTCCAGCAGCAGGCCGCTGGCCTGACCGGATATGCCATCAATACTGAACTTACCGCTGGCATTGGTCCCCTCAACAGTGGCACCACTGTCTGCAATCAGGGCACCACCGGATGTCATGGTGACATCTGTTGCCTTACCACCGGCAGACACTGCCAGGATACCGCCGTCATCCACCAATGTTTTCTGCGCTGAATGGCCCTCCAGTACATCCAGGCGACCGCCGGACTCCAGAACAACGCCGTCAGCCTTACCGTTTTCCACCGTGAAATTCCCCAGACGGTTGCTGCCAAGAACCGTTGCTGCAGTACTGGTGACCAGTGCGCCGCCCTGCTTCAGGGTGACATTCGTGGCTGTACCACCGGCGTTCACCTGCAGTTTGCCTTTCTGGTTAACGGTGGTGAAATCCGCCAGACCAGCTTCCTTGATAATCTGCCAGCCGTCACTGTTTACAACAGTGCCAGACGCCGTACCGCCGTTGTGCACATACTGGTACCCCCCATTCAGCGTGGTATCCAGTGCGTGACCATGTACAGTCTGGTCGCCGCCGGCATAAACCACCGTGGTATTTGCCGTTCCTTCAGCAGCCACAATCTGACGACCATTTTTATTGATGGTGGTGCGTACGGCATCTCCGTAGACGGTCTGCCCGGTATCACCATTTTCCGCATCCGGTCCCCCTTCCGCGCCGGTATTCACAACCGTGTCGGTTGCCACTGCGCCGGATTTGACGGCCTGCCAGCCCTTCTCATTAATGACGGTACCCGTTGCAATCCCGCCTTCATGTACCCACTGCTCACCGCCGTTCAGAGTGGTATTCATTGCCTGCCCCTGAAGGCTCTGTCCGCCTCCGGCACTGATAACCGTGTCTGAAACGCTTCCTCCGGCATTCACTCTCTGAAGACCACCACCGGTGACAGTAGTGTTGTTGGCGATACCGCCATTTTGTATCCATTGCCCGCCGGTATTGGCCTCGTTATCCGGCCCATACTCCAGACCGGTACTGATGGTCATTCCGTTGGCTGTACCGAAGACAATCTGGTTGTCATGATTTTCCAGTGCTCCGCCGCTCACGGTTTCTCCCGCCTGTACAACCGTGTCAGCAGCCAGTACCGGGAGTGATGTGACAGCAGCAAGAGACAGCGCAACCGCCACACCGGCGCGTTTTCCCCGTGAGCGGGCCAGTTCGGAGGCCACCACCAGGGTGCCCGTAATGTGATTCCATACCAGCCTGTAGCTGGTGTTCAGATGTCGTTTCATCAGCTTTTCCTTACAGAGGGTGAATAAAAAAGCCGGTACCCACAAATGTGGATACCGGCAGGTACAAAACAGCATGGTCAGATAAAGTGGTTTTTCCCGGACATAAATGCTTCCCCTCTCTCATCCGCCAGAGAAGTATCAGTCCGTTGTGTGCAATTCCGTTCTGCATGATGAAGAGATTCAGCTGCCTTTTCGCAGGCCATTAACCACTATAAACGATCGATAGTAACGATCGATACCTGTTTTATCGATCGTTTTATTCTATTAATAGCAGAGCAGTCACGCAAGAGAAACAGGAGGGGTATGAGGTGTTTGTGCCATGTTTTCAGTTGGTTAACGTAATGTAAACAGGCATTTCCCTGGCAGAGTGTTCAGAAGAAAATCCAGTTCCATACAGCGCGGGCAACAGAGACCACCGTGTCACGGACGGCACGCAGAACCGTGCATGCAACAGAGGCAATACAGACGCTCTCCGCCGTGTCAAATATCCGGTCCACCGCACCGGTAAACTGTTCACGGGCCTGAGCGCGGACAGATTCCGTGCGCAGTTCGTCCTGCAGGCGGGTCATCAGGGGACTGGCGGCATGGTCGGGAAGCGCTGTCATGAGCGCACTGACCAGCGTATCCAGTTCCCAGCCGGTGCGGGCCGATACGGCAACAACCGGATGTACGGGCCGGAACAGACGGAATACCGCCTCCGTTTTTTCGCGAATATTCTGTGCCTGTGCGGGAGAAGGCTGAATACCGGCCATATCCCATTCATGGCAGGGCTCCGTTTTATCGGTCTGCGTCACCACAAACAGCACCTGCTGATGTTCCCGGTGCAGGATGTGTCGCCAGAAATACTCATCCACAGACAGGGCACGGTCATCGGCTTTAATCAGCCACAGTACCAGGTCCAGTTCTGGCAGAATGTCTCGGTACAGGGTTTCATACTCTGCATCCCTGTCCCGGCTCTCGCCCACCCCGGGCAGGTCAGTGATAACCATGCTGTGACCATGGCCACTCAGACGGAAGCGCTGCACTTCCCGGGTGCCGGCGTGAACATCACTGACCGGGGTGACCTCCCCCTGAAACAGTGCATTACAGAGTGAGGATTTACCGGCCCCGCTTTTACCCATAATGCCAATCACGGGTTCGTGACGGGTGATTTTGCGCAGATGTTCCAGGATGTGACGGGAAAGTGAGTAAGGCAGGGAGGAGAGCGGTTTTTCAATTGCCTCAATGGCATCAGACGGATTCATACATGTATTCCCGGTGAATAAAGACAAAACCCCGCACACCGGAAAGGGGGCGGGGGATTCACAACGATAATATCTGTCTGAAATTATTTTGAATGCGTTTCAGAATCTGTCGTCAGCCGGGTTTTCTGTTTCTGTGTGGTTGTGCTGCCTGCAATAATGCTCCTGGTAGTACTCATTAATCAGTTTCTCCAGCATGTCTCCAATACGCAATCTGTTGTGTTCTGCCATTAAATCGAGCCGGGTTTTAGTATCGTTTTTCAGATAGGTGTTGATTGCTTTTTTATCCGTGCGGGATTTACGTAATTTTTGCTGATTCCAGGCTTTATTCAGATTAAGCAAAAACAAACGTCTGCTGTCAGGTGCATCCCAGATATCGAGAGCCGCATGTAAAGCCAGAACGCGTTCTGAATGGCTGACAGGAGAGAACCATTGAGTCAGTAGAGGGCCTGTATTCCCGAAAGAACCGAATGTTCCGGACTGGTGTTTTTTGAGCGATTCCCAGGCCCACAATACAGTGTCCTCATCGTTAACCGGCAACCATTTTAATGGCAATGGTCTGGCGAAGACCGTTTTCCATTTTTGTTTCAGATTCTCCATCAATGTTTTTTTTCTGTGTATCACTGGAGGAGCAGGGAAAATAAGCTCATCCATAAATGCGATGATAAGGTTTATTCTGTCCTGATGATTTGTTGGTGACAGACTTAAATTTAAACGCTGATACCAGGTGGTGGGAATACCGTCATGCAGGCTTTCATTGATATAGCCACACATGTATTTTAGCTCAATGTCATCCATGTTGTGGATTGTTGCCCATAACCAGAATGTGGCTCTCTCATTCTTTTTCAGCCAGTTGAATGATTCATCCGGAAGAATATTTTCTTCCCGCACACTCTCCAGGGCTGACATTAAACTCCTTATGGCAATTTCATTGGGTGCATATTGGTGAATTGCGTTGTTTAATTCATGCCTGTAAATTTCGATGTCCTGACATGGGATATCAGGGAAATCAATAAATTTGTTTTTTAATAGTTTTGCATAAAATTTACACACCCGCAAATCCCGGGTTTTTACAGGACCTGTGGGGTCGTATGGATATTCTTTAGCCATTATCTGATGCCTCAAACAAACTACGTAGTGATACTTTTAGTAGTAATACAGTGGTTTTGTTGTGTTCGTCAAGTCACTTGAAAATCACTCTGGTAGTCATCTTGTAGTGATATTGTGTTAATCCAACGGCTTTTATAAGGTTTTTCACGGGTTGTATCATGGTGTTCATTGCCGTGTTTTTCTGATGTTTTCTCTGTTGAACGCTCTTTTCAGCAGGTTTTCCTGTTGTTTGTCAGGGGCAGAGGCGATATGAGGTGGTCAGCACCGACCATCTCTTCAATAATATTCCGGAAGAGAATTTTTTACTTTATCCGGTTGCATGGTGATGATTAGAGATTGTGACAGTGTCGCTTCTTTATTGCCTGCAAAACAGGGGAGGTATCCGTATCGGAGGTTATTAACAGGAATGCGCAGTGTTACCGGGGGATGTATGTATTTTTAGTGTACTTTATCAGATTGATGTATTTTGGGGGCGTGATGAAGGTGTTACAACGGAAGCGGTCCACAACGTAATAAAATGTACTGTTGCTTTCTGGAGGATACAATACACTGACTGAAAACAGTGATGGTATCGCCGTAATTGTCTGTCCTGATTTATTAAGGTTTGGGCGAATATTATTGTGCAGAAATCATGTTTTTATATACTTTAGTATACGATCCGCATTTGAATGTTATCTGACGAACGTATTGGCGGAATTGCAGGAAATCCGGGAGAAACTGCTCAGGATAAATGTTCTTGTTACTCTGAATAAAAGACAAGTTTTATGTTGTTATTTTTCAATAGAGAAAATTCTGTAAGGAGAAAGGAAGTGATGCTGTAAAGGAAAGATTATTCCTGTGCAGGCGTGAAAAAACGATTTACAGGATTTTTTTCTGGTTAAGTAACTTTTGATGATGTCCCGATATACATTCAGGGCACGACAGATAGTGCATTGGCTTTTTTATTATCCTTTGTTGGACTGGTATTCAGCACGTAAATCTGGATGAAAGGGGACATATCAGATGTAAGCGGGCGCATGTGATTATGCTGAGTGACAATTCAGAAGTCTGAACGCAGAGAGTTGATGAGGGGATTTGGCATTTTTTCAGTATGGACAGATGAGCACCAACAGGCTCTTGTTAACATCAGCGTATTTTCATTGGTGGTATATGTAAATCATGTTGTCAGCGGATGCAGATACGCTAAAAAAGTTATAATGCTTCAGTGTGATACACACATTATTATTCAATGCGAGCTGGCCCCCTGAATCTCCAGACAAGCAGTATCACTTAAATAAATGATAGTCTTACTACTGGTTTTTAGACCAGTCACTGGAGAACAGATGATTGATGTCTTAGGACCGGAGAAACGTTAACGGGCGGAGTTCCGCTGTGCTTTGCTGTCGGGGCAGCCGGGAGTATCCTCTGCTGCCCCGGAATTGTACCTTCCGGTATCACTAAAGGGCCATCAGTAGTGAGCAGTATCAACCGTTGTGCGGTATGCCAGAAGTACATACTGGTCCATCAGATACGTCAGGGGGGCATTTTCAGTCTGTCGTTCGATGACCCATTCCGCCAGTTCTTTTTCTGATTTGCGCTTCAGATTCTCTGTCCAGTCTTTCAGGCTGTTGCCGATCATTAAGTCATACCAGCACAACCAGACCAGCTTGAGGCGTAGTTCGGTACCACTGAACTGACGAAAGAGGCTGATCAGTCTGTTTGCCAGAGAGTGCTGTCCCAGGCGCTCACATTCAGATAACAGAACACCTTCCAGCATCGGATGATGCACAAGCAAATGCTCAGTGGTACATAAACTCACCACCAAATCATCGTCCAGGGGCGGTATGGCTTTTTTATCATTACCGTTAATGATCCGGTGTAGGCTCTGGGGAACAATGGCGATCTCAGGTTTTTCACCATTGAATGATATCCATCCGGCCATCAGATTATGGAAGTAGTAGATGTTTGGATGGCACATTCCCCAGGATACGGCGTGCCGGGTGAAGCCGGTCAGCCATTTCTGGTAGCTTTCGTGCAGCGATTCGTAACGGGTCTGATACTGTGGTTTCATTTTCATATTCCTCACGGGGTATAACAGGCAGCAGAGCGCCGCCGGCAGGCCGGAAATTGCGTCTGCTGCAGGTAAACGGATAACGGTTATGAACTACGGACGGGACTGTGCAATACGCGCCTGCAACCAGGCTTCCACTTCACTTTTCAGCCATCGGGAGCTGCGGCCGAGTTTGATGGGGGCCGGAAAGGCACCATCCTTGATGAGTTTGTAAAACCACTTATCGGTTAAGCCGGTCAGTTGAGTGATAAACGCCATGTCGACCATCTGGTCATCCATCAGCGAAACTGGGGTATTCATGAAAATGTTCCTCCGGATGTTGTTAATCTCAACCGGCGTTGGTGATGAAAACGACGGACCACCTTCACCGGCATAACAACCGGGGAGAAACGTAAAAAATGAGTAGGGGAATGTTCCTGCCGGGAGATAAACAGGGAGCATGATGCTGAGATACCCGGTGGCTACCGCGAAATGATGCTTCGCGCGCGTACGCACGACAGAGAAGGGATGATTTTCGGGAGGATGAGGGGACGTGCCGTCGTTCTGATAATTGCAGAGTGATTTACGGGGCGGTTACGGTGGGGCAGCCCGTGCCCGGTGGGCAGGCGACAGGTATCACCGATGGGGTAAGACTGTCTGATTGGTATTAAAATATATAAGAGAGAGATCAAATACATGAGTTCAAATATGTGAAATAAACACTGTGAGTGTGATCAGTGGGCATGAGAACGCAGTAGCAACAGATTGCGTTGTACCCACAGGGCTGTCCCTGATAGCTGGCGTATAACCTGCGTATATAAAACGTACCTGCAACACACGTGAACAGAGTGCATTAAGCATCCGTCTGAGCGGTAAACGTATCCGACCTGGTGAGTGACAGTCTGAGAGACCGGTTAAGTGGTGGCACGGGAGTAATGAGTTTGGGGAGGGTACCAGAATGCCAGTCTGGTGCGGTATGCTGACAGTATCACGTTAATTACAGCATAAAGTGATGAGAGGCTAATGGAAGTTAAAACCAAAGAAGACTGGCTGTATCAGTTCCGTCGTTGTTCATCCCGGGAGACGCTGGAAAAAGTGATTTCCCACACGCGTTATAAACTTACCCCTGCGGAGCTGGAAACCTTCAACTCTGCGGTCGATCACCGGCTGGCAGAACTGACAATGAACAAGCTTTACGATCGTGTTCCCGCTTCAGTCTGGAAATATGTCATCTGAGCGTTCGGTAATCACAGCGGAATTGCATCAGGTGTTATCTGCTCTGTGTGATTCTTTTTGGCTTTTCTCAGGTTGTTAAAAGCTGAATATGTTCCTGTTGTCAGGAACCAGGATAATACCGGTGACGTTAAGCTGTATAACGACAACAAAGAATTCGAAATCAAAAGGGAATGGTGTCCGGAGGTGTGGGCGGTAATGGGCCGATTTTCGGGCATTACCGACCTCTGTTGAGGTTTTCTCGTATTTACCGGGGATCCGGTGCGTTACTGTCTGGCACAGCAAACGCAGAGGCGGCGGGGCGTTCTGCCCCGTTGATTCCGGATAATCCCTCCCCTGTAACCTACTGCAACAGTACAAATACACTGACGCCTGAAACGACAGCCAGAATCAGCACAGGCAGTAACGTCAGTAGAAAGAGCAGACGATCGGTATTTCGGTAATAGCCTGAGGAAGCTGTTGACGCGCAGCTCGGGCAGCATTCCGTATTATGAGTAATTGCGTTACTACAATCCCTGCACACCGTTTGCATATCACCCGCCCTCCTCACAATCTTATCCGTAACCGGCTTTTTGCATTAAAAAAACAACGCTGAAAATTCAGCCGTCAGTCCGGAGACGACAGTCGGGTTATCACAGAGTGCCTGAGATATTGCCTGGCTGGAGGTTACTTCAGGGACTCTGCGCATTTTTTACGGCGTGGTTATTCCGTATGAACGAAACCATACGGAGATTTAACCATGACCTACAAATACAACCCCTTCTGGCAACAACGTATCCGTGAGACGGTGCTGCGCGCACTGGATGTTCATCCCCGCCTGACGGCATTGCGGGTTGACCTGCGTCTCCCGGATGTACCGGCAGCAACGGACGCGGCTGTGATATCCCGCTTCATCAATGCCCTGAAAGCCCGAATCGACGCTTACCAGAAGCGTAAGCGCCGTGAAGGTAAACGCGTACATCCCACGACCCTGCATTACGCCTGGGCCCGGGAATTCGGGGAGCTTAAAGGCAAAAAACACTATCACCTGATATTGCTGGTCAACCGGGATACCTGGTGTCGTTCCGGCGATTACCGCGCTCCGGGATCACTGGCCGTGATGATTAAACAGGCCTGGTGCAGTGCCCTGGGGGTGGATGCCGGATGCTATGCCACACTGGCGAATTTTCCGTCCAGGCCAGCGGTGTGGCTGGATCGTGGTGATGACGTTGGTTTACGGGATGCGCTGGATCGTGCTGCTTATCTCGCGAAAGAGTACACCAAAGTCAACGGCACCGGTGAGCGCAATTTTGGCTGTAGCCGGAGTTGAGCACGACTGGCGAGCCAATACCCGGCAAACCAAAAGTATGGGTTGTTGTCTGGCGGTAACGATGTATCCACTCGCCCACTGACTGTTTTTTACGTCAGTGCTCCATTGTGTGACAACCACAGTGCTGTAACAGCAACCAGCCTGCTTTACCCAAACCCCAGTCCAGATTTTAACTGAACCCCATTCACACCCTGACCACGCTGCCCGTACCGGGACGGCTGTTGCCTGCGTGTCGTCTGGCGGTAAGGAACATATACTATGTACGCAAAATCTTTTCTCGCACTTGATGGCAACGGACGTCTGACCGGTGCCCGTAGCGCACAGACTGCACCTTACGATCGCTACACCTGCCACCTTTGCGGCAGTGCGCTCAGATACCACCCGCAATACGACACTGAACGTCCCTGGTTTGAACACGCTGACGAAGGGCTGACTGAGCACGGTCATGAGTGCCCTTATGTCAGGCCGGAACGCAGAGAAATACTGTTGAGTAAACGCTTACAGCAATGGGTACCGGATGCCTTACCCGTGGTGCGTAAAGCCAGCTGGCACTGCAGACAATGCCAGCACGATTATCATGGGGAGCAGTACTGTACACGCTGCCAGACCGGAAGTTTTAGTGAGAAGGTGGTGGCAGAATGAACGGTCTAAAAACGGGGCTGGGGATCACGCCGGGTGAGCACATTATCAGTGCCGATTCTGCGCTCAGCAGAAATATCCGGCATTGTTTCTGCCTTTCCTGTCATGGCCGGTTGATTTTGCAGACAGATGCTCAGGGGGCGTGGTTTGAGCATGATTTACATACCCTGAGTGCGCAACAGAAGACGGACTGTGTGGTGCTGAATCCGGAAAAGTCCCACCCTTACATTGAGGATATGGCGATGTTTTTATCGCCATTACCGACCGTGCTGGAGTGGCATTGTGTGATGTGCGAGGGGCTTTTTCATGGGAAGAAGTTCTGTGAGGCCTGTGGTACGGGGATTTATTGCAGAGCAACATGTACGAAGTATGTTTACAGGTACCAGCCAGATTTGTACCAGGACTGCGGAGGTGCACTCACTTAATCCGAAATGCCCGCTCTGCTCAGGGCGTTCAGGCTGACTATCAATGGCATACATTTTATCCGGTGTTTCGCACCCACACCGTGCAACGACGCGACACCGGATATCCGCAGTCCCGCTTACCTGAATAAAACCCGGGGGATTGATTGTGTACTGTGGTGTGAAATCGCACCGTGATCGCTGATTCGCCGAATCCGCACTGTGGTGTCAATCAACCACACGCGAGAGTCGTCTCAGGCTTCGCCTGCCTCAGGACGATTTCTGCATAGCTAATTCCCGGGGCAACATTTATAGAGGCGCTGTGCGCTCTGATGGTCGCCACTTCTGACCCGGACCATGCTCCTGATATGTCGGAATATAATGTGATGTTATGCATCAGAGAGGAATATTTCGATGCCCCTAATCTGGGGCGTTTGATTCTGGATGTCTGGAGCAATCCGGGCTTTGTGTCACCGGACGAATCAAAGCAGTACCACCCGGGATGTGGCGCTGGATCGTCATTCACCGGACTGTGAAGACATACTTAAAGAGCTGATATGGGCGTTCAGTGATTTCGCTCGCGATCATCGTGGTGTGTGTGATCCGGAAGCCCGTTACCTCGCCGGTAATCCTTGGTATCCGTAGCAGGCCAGCTCTGAAAGCACAGCTCAGCAGATTCCCCGCATTCGCACAACCTTCATAAATCTCACAGAGGACATTGTGGCCATGTTGACCACAACAAGCCACGACAGCGTATTGCTGCGTTCCGATGATCCCCTGCTCGACATGAACTACATCACCAGTTTCACCGGCATGACCGACAGATAGTTTTATAAACTGATCAGTGAAGGCTATTTTCCTAACCCCATCAAACTGGGCGGTACAAAAGCGAAGTGGAGCAGTGGATGCAGCAGCGAATAGAGGGAGCGTGGGGGCAGCAGGATGAAACGTGTTGTGATGTCGGTACGCTGGCATTGTGTAAAATGCTGGCGCTACTATTGTGGAAATCAGCCCTGTCCCTGGTGCTGGCGATACTCCCTGCAGACATTCTCCGGTCAGCCAATAGGTTGTTGCTCTTTCCTGATCGATTCGTCATTCCATTCTTTTTGTTTATAATGGGCATTACACTGGTGTTGGCGTGTTTACCTGCGTGTCTGCACCGGTTCAGTAAAATTAGAAAAGTTCAGAGTCGGGGAAAATCCGGCGTTTTGTTCAGCAGGCGGTGGATCACTGGCCAAATCTGTTGGCATTTCACTTCACGTTCCATTCGACAGAAGGAAACATCTACGGGCAACAGATTCATGCATTCTGCACTTCCTTTTACCAACAGATACACAAACGTATTACTGCACGTACTCACACGACCAGTCCATCATCGCCGTTGGTGTTACACTGGCTGCGGGAACAACATGGAGGAGCAGTAATACGATGCGTGTTGCTCCTCAGCCAGACGAGTATTTGTCATCCGCGAGCCAGCGTCACGGTTGATGAAGAATGTTCGAAACTGGTGGATTTATTGCAACAGATCTGGCCAGTGATAAGCACTGGCGGACAATGCCAAGTGGAAAGGTGTTTTCAGGTTGCCCGGGGTGATACATCAGAGCAATACGTTGCGTTAAAAACAGATGCGTTGTCGTTTGCTGTGTCGGATCACAAATCATCCGGTGCAGAGTAGTATTCTGGCTGTATTCTGGTAAATCAGCGTATTATCGATATATTATCGTACTATCAGAAACCGTATCGTCTGTTGATGGCTAGACTGGCCCCCCTGAATCTTCAGACAACCAATATCACTTATTTAAGTGATAGTCTTACTACTAGTTTTTAGACTAGTCATTGGAGAACAGATGATTGATGTCTTAGGACCGGAGAAACGCAGACGGTGTACCACTCAGAAAAAATCGATATTGTTCAGCAGAGCCTTGAACCGGGGATGACAGTCTCTCTCGTTGCACGGCAACACGGTGTGGCAGCCAGTTATTTCTCTGGCGCAAGCAATACCAGGAAGGAAGTCTCACTGCTGTGGCTGCCGGAGAGCAGGTTGTTCCGGCCTCTGAGCTTGCTGCCGCCATGAAGCAAATTAAAGAACTCCAGCGCCTGCTCGGCAAGAAAACGATGGAAATGAACTCCTTAAAGAAGCCGTCGAATATGGACGGGCAAAAAAGTGGATAGCGCACGCCCCTTATTGCCCGGGGATGAGGAGTAAACGTCGTCAGTCGTTGTCGCCGGGTGTCGCATGAGCAGTTGCACATCATTCTCAGACGAAGTGATGACTGGAAGGATGGCCGCCGCAGTCTTCACACTGATGATACGGATGTGCTTCTCCGGATACATCATATCATCGGAGAGTTGCCCACGTATGGTTATCGTCGGGTATGGGCGCTGCTTCGCAGACAGGCAGAACTTGATGGTATGTCTGCGATCAATGCCAAACGTGTTTACCGGAGCATGCGCCAGAATGCGCTGTTGCTTGAGCGAAAACCCGCTGTACCGCCATCGAAATAGGCACATACCGGCAGAGTGGCCGTGAAAGAAAGTAATCAGCGATGGTGCTCTGACGGGGTCGAGTTCCGCTGTGATAACGGAGAGAGACTGCGTGTCACATTCGCGCTGGACTGCTGTGATCGTGAGGCACTGCACTGGGCGGTGACCACCGGCGGCTTCAACAGTGGAACAGTACATGACGTCATGCTGGGAGTGGTGGAACGTCGCTTCGGCAGCGACCTTCCTGCGTTTCCAGTGGAGTGGCTGATGGTTAATGCTACCGGGCTAATGAAACACACCAGTTCGCTCGGATGTTGGGACTTGAACCGAAGAACACAGCGGTGCGGAGTCCGGAGAGTAACGGCATAGCAGAGAGCTTCGTGAAAACGATAAAGCGTGGCTACATAAGTATCATGCCCAAACCAGACGGGTTAACGGCAGCACAGAACCTTGCAGAGGCGTTCGAGCATTATAATGAATGGCATCCGCATAGTACGCTGGATTATCGCTCTCCACGCGAATATCTACGGCCGCAGGCCTGTAATGGGTTAAGTGATAATAGATGTCTGGAAATATAGGGGCAAATCCAGTGATGATGAAATGGTGAAAAGCGGACAGCATTAGTAACGAAAGTATCTTAGCGGGCATGAAAATGGCAAATAGGGGATGCGGACGATTTCCTGGACTCTCAGGAGATAAAACATGTTTACTGAAGAAGAAAAAATCCGCGCCATTGAGCTTTATTTCAAATATGGTAAGAAGCTGGCTCCCGTCGTACGCGAACTGGGCTACCCTTCGAAAAGAAATCTGCGGCGTTGGATCCGCTCATGGGAAGCAGGTGGTGGCGCAAAAGAATCCATTCGTCATAAGCACCGTTACTCCGATGAGCAAAAACAGGTTGCCGTTGAACATTATCTTAACCACGGCTGTTGCCTGGCGTTTACCAGCAGAGCCCTGGGTTATCCCTGCACTGATGTGCTCGCTCGCTGGGTTAATGAACTTTATCCTGACAGACGACGTATATTTACCAGTAAGGCCAACCCGGTTGCGCCCTTTGAACCAGAAGTCAAACGTCAGGCTGTCATGGCACTCTGTACACGACAAGTATCAGCCAGTGAAATCGCCAGGCGTATTGGTGTCAGTCGTGCGGTATTGTATAAATGGAAAGATGAAATTATCGGCAACAGTGCTTACCAGACTATGCGTAAACATAACGAACCTTCCTTGGAGGCAGAACGCGATGCGTTGCGGGAGGAAGTCGCCCGACTGAATCAGGAAATACGCCACCGGCAGATGGAGCTGGATATTCTGAAAAAGGCGGAGGAAATCATAAAAAAAGATCCGGGCATCAGTATCAGTCACCTGAACAACAGAGAAAAAACAAAGATCGCTGATGCCCTGAGACAAACCTATCCCCTGACAGAATTACTGCATGTTCTGGGCCTTGCCTGTAGCAGTTATTTTTATCACCGGGCTGCACTGAAAGCCGGTGATAAATACGCCACGATACGTACGATGCTGACAGATATCTTTAACAGTAATTACCAGTGTTATGGCTATCGTCGCCTGCATGCGATGCTCAGGCATGAAGGGATTCGGCTATCAGAAAAGGTTGTACGCAGACTTATGGTGGAGGAACAGCTTGTCGTCAGCCGTAACCGTCGTCGACGCTACAGCTCATATTGCGGAGAAATCGGACCGGCTCTGGATAACCTTATCGCCAGAGATTTTAAGGCGGAGCAACCTAATCAGAAATGGCTGACAGATATCACGGAGTTCCAGCTCCCTGCAGGTAAAGTCTGGCTATCACCGGTGGTGGACTGCTTCGATGGAAAAGTTGTGAGCTGGTCTCTCAGTACACGCCCCGATGCTGAACTGGTCAACACTATGCTGGATAGCGCTGTCGAAACGTTAAATGCTGGCGAACGACCGGTGATACACAGTGACAGAGGTGGGCATTATCGCTGGCCAGGCTGGCCGGAAAGAGTGAATGCAGCAGGTCTTATTCGCTCAATGTCCCGTAAAGGATGTTCACCAGATAATGCCGCATGCGAAGGCTTTTTCGGCAGACTGAAAACGGAAATGTATTATGGGCGTAAATGGTCGGGCATCACGCCAGAAAAGTTCATGCAGCATGTGGATGCTTACATCAGATGGTATAACGAGCGGCGTATAAAATTATCGCTGGGTGCCGTCAGCCCCAAAATGTACCGCCAACAATGCGGGCTGGCATGATAAAGCAGTCCAGGAAATCGTCCGCATCCCCATAACGGTCAAACATCGTGGCGTTGACATAGTTCTCACCAATAAATAAGCGTCAATACGGTGCTCCGTTGACGCTTACTTATAGTGTACTCCGGCCTCATGAATATAACGGTGTATTACCGCCGTACGAATTGGAAAATAGATACTGGAAATAATTTAAAATTGTGGTCAGCTTTTGTTGACCACTACAGAGATACTTTTCATCCTTTGTTGATAGCAAAATTAAGTAAATCACTACATCTCATAATCAGGTCATTGATAATCAGTATCAGCTCAAAGGCATATTGAATCTCTAATACTCGACAAATCGTTCTGATAATATCATCCGTGTATAATTAAACTCAGAGGACAGTATCATGCAAAACTATGTTGCTAAATCTGTTGATGTTTCCGGCTTTGATCTTATTATCACTGATGCATCGGGCAATAAACAAACTATTAAGGATGGTCTTTCTTCTCTTTTAATGGGGGAGGTTGAGATTGTTTCCCCATCTGGACAAAAAATTACGTCCCAGGCTGTTGTGGATTCTCTAAGTGGTGCCGAACTGGGGTTAGATAGCTCTTTCTACGACGAACTAATTAAGTCAGATAAGAGTGTTGATACCGAAACTAAAAAGGATCTTGTTGCTACGAATGAAACAGTTGAGGATGAGGCTAACAAAGAACTTACTCAGCTGAAAGCACAGCTTGAAAACTATAAGGAAGCTCTTGAGGAAATGCTAGTGAAGGAAATGCAATCTCAAGAGGAAAATCCAGCACCAGAACAAAAGGAAATCCAAGAGGAGAGGATTGCTACAAAGCTATCAGAGCAATTGAGACCTGAGGACATGGTGGTGCAGGTATCGACTCCACAGACAGCTTCGAAACCGAGCAGTGTCTCTGGTTCATCGTCTTCTTCAAGTTCTCAGGTTACCAAGCAGGAGTCTGTCCAGGAGTCTACAGAGCAGAAGCAAACGCTACTATTCATTACTGGTGCGCTAGATGAATCATCTGATTCCGGTACACTCAATGATGGTGTGACGAATATCTCTCAGCCCGTCCTTGCCGGTAAAGCCACGCCAGGCATGACAGCCGAACTGATGTTTGACGGCAAAACGTATCCATTAAGTGTGGATCTTAATGGTGCCTGGAAGTTCACCTTACCTTCTACGTTTGAAGATGGTTCTTATACTTACGAGTTACGCATTACTAATCCAGAGACAGGCGAGTCGTACAGTATTGAACAGAGCATCATTATTGATACTTCTGTCAGTCTGCTGATGGCTGGTTTGGCCCCTGAGGATGACACAGGCGTCAGTCAGACGGATGGAATAACCAGCCACACAATGCCTCTACTGACAGGTAAGACTGAACCCAATTCCACACTGACGGTAAAACTGGGCAATCAGTCATGGACGGTTAAGGCAGATTCAAAAGGCCAGTGGCAGGTAAAAGTTCCTCAAGCGCTTGAGGATGGTGAGTACACCTACAATGTAACAGCACAAGATGCTGCAGGTAACACTATCACCAAAGAGTTTACATTCACAGTCGATACGCAAACCTTTCTGACTGCTTCTATTGAAGGAGCCTACATGGGAGAAACGGAGGGCCACTTTCTGTCTCCCCATGCCAAACCGGTTTTTCAGGGAGAGGCAGAAGCTGGCAGCTCGCTGGTACTGAATATAAACGGTAAGGAATATTACGTCACTGCAGATAAAAATGGCAAATGGGCCATTTCCCTACAGGATATCTTGCCGGATGGACTGTATGTTTATGAAATCATCGTGACTGACGTAGCAGGTAACAGCCAGCGTCTGGAAGGAAAGCTTGAAATCGACACAACGCCTCCCGAGGTGCAGGTTGCCTTGGAGGATAGCTGCGACTCATCGGTAAAGGGCGACTGGCTGACTAACGTAGATAAACCAGCCTTTGTCATCACGACCGATCCTGGTTCAAAAGTAATCGTGACCTTAGATGGTAAGCGTTATGAGCTTGTTGCAAGCGAAGACGGTAGCGTAACAATTCAGTCTGAACACGCCCTGGCAGATGGCGAGCATGTTATTACTGTGGAAGTTGCCGACAGATTTGGTAATGTTTCTACTGTCAATAAAACCCTGACTATTGACACCCAGGAACCTGAAGTGACAGGTGGACTGGATAAAGATAGTGACAGTGGTATTTCTTCCTCCGATAACCTGACAAATGTTAAAAACCCCGTATTAACCGGTCAGACTGAAGCCGGGGCATCTGTGGTTATTAAGCTAAACGATCAAGAATGGACACTGGAAGCTGATGCAAATGGTAATTGGCGTCTGCAACTGCCCGAAACTCTACTACTTAATGACGGAACATATAATTATACTGTGACAGCCACAGACAAGGCAGGTAACAAGAGCGAGCAGGAGTTCAGTTTCACACTTGACACCCAGGTGGTACTGACCGCAGCGCCGGAGAATGCGACGCTGAAAGATGATAAGTATATTACCAATAACAAATTACTTTCGTTTGCCGGTAAATCTGAACCCGGAAGCGTTATCACGCTATTCATTGATGGCAAATCCTTTACTACAACGGTCAAAGAAGATGGCTCATGGTCATTTGAGTTACCGGAACAACTCGCAGACGCTGAATACACATACACGGTAAGCGTCACCGACGCAGCTGGTAATACAACTCAGGAAGAAGGCAAAATCAGCATCAGCACGAATCCGCCAGTTATATCTGTCTCTCTGGCAGGCGAATCAGATTCAGGTATCAAAAATGACTGGATCACCAACCACAAAAAACCAGAGATCATACTAACAGCCCCGGAGAACTGTGCAATCAAAGTTACGATTGCAGGTGAAGAAGTTCCTGTTACAAAACAGGAAGACGGTCATTGGATAGTTAGTTTTGACAAAGAACTGGTTGATAATAAATATCCTTTTAAGGTTGAGGTTACCGATATTTATGGCAACGTAGCTGTATTTGAGGAAACTCTTATCATCGATACTCAAGCTCCAGAAGTCACTGGCGGAATTGATAGTGCATTTGACACAGGAGAGTCTGATTCCGACAGCATTACGAACATAAAAAAACCCGTACTGGCCGGGGAAACGGAGCCGCTGACAAAGGTTGTTCTTGAATTTAATGAACAACGTATAGAGCTTACATCAGATGAAAAAGGGAACTGGCGATATAATATTCCAGAAGACTTAGATGACAATACTTATAGCTACACCGTGACGGTGACAGATGCTGCGGGAAACATTACTCAGGAAACATTTGAATTTACAGTAGATACCAGTATCAGCCTTACTGCTGGACTCGATCAGGCCTATGTAATAGAAGGGCAAAAGAATACTACCAGCAGCCTTCGCCCTAACCTGAGCGGAATGACAGATCCTAACAGTAAGGTTATCGTCAACTGTGGCGGTAAAAGATATGAAACCGTTGCAGATGAAAGTGGGAAATGGAGTGTCAGTCTGACGCAGAATGCTGATATGGGTGAAAATACTTATACGGTGACGGCTACAGACAAGGCTGGTAATACCATCACAACGGAGTCTAAGTTTACCTATGTTCCGGATGGTATTAAACCACCTTATGTCACTATTGAACTTGAAAGGGAAAGTGATACCGGAATTGTAGGCGACTATATTACGTCTAATAAACGACCTGTACTCACCGGGAGCGCCACGCCGGGACTTACTGTGCTGCTGACCGTAGGCGGTCAGACCTATTCAGTTGAGGCTAATGATCAAGGGATATGGCGCCTGGAGCTGACAACAGATCTGACAGAAGGCCTGAATAGTATTGAGGCAAAAGTCACTGATTCTTCTAATGGGTTAACTAGTACTGCAAATTCAAGCGTATTTATTGATACGGGGGTTCCTGTGGTGGATGTTTCGCTGGAGGATATCCGTGATACTGGCATTAAAGGAGATTTTATCACCCAAAACCGCTGGCCTGTTTTTGTGGGTAAAAGCGAGCCTAACTGTACGGTAACTTTTCGGCTCGGTGAAACAACTGTATCTGTCAAAGCTGATAACCAAGGCAACTGGCGCGTCGAGTGGCCTAATCAAATGGCGGCTAACTCAACAAACAACTTCACTATTACAATTGAGGATGTGGCGGGTAACTCCACTCAAGATAATGTGACCCTCGTTGTGGATAATCAGGCACCGAATCTGCAGTTTATCGGATTTACTGATGAAACTGACCTTGGAAACAAGGATCAGATTTGGACGAGTCATCTAACTCCTACTTTAACAGGGACTGCAGAGCCGGGAGTACGCATTGAAATCAAAAATGGCAGCTCGACTTGGAGTACCACGGCTGATAACAACGGAAACTGGGAGTGGACAATACCAGAAGGTTTTGTCTCAGATAATGGGAGACAGCAGGACTATACCTTCCATGTGATTGCCATTGATGCTGCTGGGAACAAAACACAACAAAGCCAACAGCTACACTTTCATAAAAAACACAACTTTACCGCGACGAGTGGACTAACTCCAGAAACGGACAGTGACCAAAAAGGGGATATGATAACTACCAATGCTCGTCCTTCATTTCAGGGAAATATTAATATAGATGGGGGAGGGAGTATTCTTGGTGGTGAGCTGCTAATCAACGGTAAAACCTATCCTGTAACGATTCATAGAAGTGGTAATAGCTGGTCATGGAGCTGTGCATTGACGAGTGAGCTGCCCTCAGGCCAGCATGATTACACGGTAACTATCCGTGATTCATGGGGGAATGTGGCCACCACTACAGGCAGTGTCACAATTACTAACCTGTCTGTACATTTAGATGAAACGTCTGATACAGGGGCTCTGGGTGACAACATCACTTCAGACGATACCCCTCGTTTGACCGGTACCTGTACACCCGGCGCTGCCGTTCGCGTGGAGATCAACAATAACGTCTATACCGCGATAGTAAGCGATGGAAACTGGTATGTAGACATTCCGGATGAACTTACCGACGGAACATACAGTTACAAAGTTATCGAGTCAGTGGAGGGTATTCAATCATCCGTAACAGGTCAGATCACAATTGATACCCAAAATAATCAGCTAACGGCTGATATCGAAATGACCGGTACCGGTGAAAACATTAGCAGTTGGAGACAGCCTATCTTTAATGGTACTGGGGAGCCTGGCGCCACTATATCTATCAAGGTGAACGGTAAAACTTGGACTACAACTGTGAAGCAGAATGGCAGCTGGCAGCTGCAGTTGGTGGATGCAGCGCTTCCTGATGGCAATTATACAGCTGAGATTATTAGTACAGATAAAGCAGGTAATCAGACTAGTACAACGGAAACGTTTATTATCGATAAAACTGCACCTATAGTGAACTATGGTCTGAGCGATGGTGCGCTGGTAAGCAATGGGGTACTGTATACGAACAGCACTTCAGCCATCCTGCATGGGCGGGGGGAACCGGGTAACACGATAAAAGTTGTTGTGGGCAATAAAACTTACAACACGATCGCGGATGAATCAGGTAAATGGCAGATTGATATTACAGATCAGTTGCAGGGCAACACCGCCACGCTGAACGTCAGGATTGAAGAAACGGATAAAGCGGGTAATACAGGAACTGTCAGTACCCAACTGGTTTATGACACCGAGACACAGGAGATTACCACTGGGCTTGATGCTTCTTCTGCAACCGGTGAGACAGGATGCACGAATGATAAAACACCGACACTCACCGGGACCGCGGAGGCCGGAGCTACAGTAACCATTACCCTGAACAATCATGACTATACTGTTACCGCCGATAACACAGGTCAGTGGACTTTTACACTGCCTGAGCTGAGCGATGGTACACACAAGGTCTCTGTCAGCTATACCGACAAAGCCGGTAACACCTCTGACAGGAAGGAATTTGAGTTTGAGGTAGGCACTAAACCGGTTCATGTAGCTGATACCACACCAGTAGGGAATAGTGATGAGCATTATTTCAAAGGACAAACCCATACGCTGACAGGAACCGCCTCTCCGGGCAGTACCGTGGTCGTGGTGGTAGACGGAACATCACATAGCGTTACTGTAGAACAGAATGGGTCGTGGAACCTGACACTGAATAACCTGACTGATAAGGAATATACCTACACTATTACAGCTACCGATAAGTTTGGTAACAGCAACAGTGTCCAGGGGCAGTTCGTTATCGATAATGAAAAACCTCATACAACCTGTGAACTAGTGACGGACTCGGGTGACAAAGGTGATAACATCACCAATGTCACTAACCCCGTCTTCGCCGGACAAACTAAGCCTGGTGCAAAAATTGAGTTCGAGATTAACGGGCATAAATATGCGACTACTGCAGACGGCAGCGGTAAATGGCAGATCACGGTAGAAGATGCTCTGGGTGAACAAGAATATCAGTACACTATCAAGGTTACCGACAAGGCGGGTAATGAGAACGTCCTGCAACAGGGCAATGTGACGATTGTACTGAACAATGCACAACAGGTTCAGGACGTTGTGCTGGCTGACAGCGTAGATATTGATGGCCAGAAGGTAACTAAAGATACGTCGCCTCAGTTGCAGGGCAAAGCCCCGGCTAATGCGCTGGTGATAGTGACCATTGCTGGTAATCATTACTATGCCACTGCCGGTATCGATGGTTCTTGGGCCATAGAGATCCCCGGGCCGCTGAATGACAAAACGTATAACTACAGCATTCAGGTACAGGACCACGCAGGTAACCTGGGGCCTGTGGTAAACGGAACGTTTGTCATTGATACCACAGCCAGACTGGAAGTGACGGGTGTACAGCATGACAGCGCTTCCAGTGTGCCCGGGCATATAGCTGGTACATCTACCCCTACTCTGATCGGTAAGGCTGAGCCAGGCTCAGTAATAGTGGTGACAATAAATGGCGTGCAGTATAAGGCAGATGCGAACGAGAATGGACAATGGTCCATCAATGTTAGCCACTCTCTCCCGGACGGTGTCTGGAACTATACGGTCCAGGTCACTGATAAGGTGGGAAATACGTCGCAGGTTACGGGCTCTCTGACGGTGGATACAGCGGCACCGCTCATTAATGAGGCTTGTCTGGCAGAGGAGAGTGAAACAGGCTTTGCGGGCAGTCAGCTGACGAAATACTCGTGTCCGAAGTTTACAGGAATCACCGAGCCGAACGCGACGATCACTCTGAAAGTCGGTGAGAAGACCTTTACGTTTAAAGCCGATCATACTGGGCACTGGACATTCACCATACCTGAAGAGAACAAGCTGACGGATGGTAAATACGCATATACCGTCACGGTTGTCGACCAGGCTGGAAATGCAGCAGAGACAGAGTTTAAAGGCGAGATCACAGTTATGGCTACGCCTCCTTCGGCTGATGCACAACTGACTGCAGAGTCCAACACTGGTGGTCAGAATGACATGGTGACAAAGAATCAACAGCCTACACTGTGCGGAAAGACAACGCCGGGGTCTGTTGTCGTAATCACTGTAAACGAGCAGCAACATCTGGCTAAGGTTGATGCTGAGGGTAACTGGACGTTCACGTTTAATGAAAATCTGAATGAGGGTGACCATGCCTTTACGGTGAAGGTAACCGATCCGGCAGGTAATATTAGTACCGCTCAGAATAAGGTGACCATCGATCTGACCAGCCCTGAGCTGTCCGATGTGCAGGTTGAGGATAAAGACGTTACGCTTTCAGACGAGGAACACGCGAGTGAGTCACTGCTTACGAACAGCCTGAGGCCACGTTTTGAGGGAAATAGCGAGCCTTATTCTGTAATCAAGCTCACTATTGGGGGGTATACCTATACTACTGTTGCGAATGAACATGGAGTTTGGTCTCTGGAAGTGGCGAATGAGCTGGACAATAAGGAGCAGCCTTACAGTCTGGTAACCATCGATCGGGCCGGCAATGAGAGTGTGTCATTCGGCTCACTCACGATAGACAATGAGGTGGCAGCAACAGACGTTGAGCAGGCTCTGAGCGTGGGGATGGATGAGGTGCAGCTGATCGGCAGGGTGGAAGACGACGTTGTGAGCGTGAAGGTCACGATTGGTGAACACACCTATAATGCAACAATTGTGGACGGAACCTGGTCGGTAGGCATTGATGCTTCTCTGTATAAGAATGGTCAGGAGTATTCCGTCGAAGTGACTGACCAGGCCGGTAACGTGGCAACGAAAGAAGATGCTTTTGCTGTCGACAGGGAGATCAACACGCCGCAGGTGGAACAACATCTGTGGATTGGTGGCGATCAGGTGCAGATTACCGGTTCTGCTGATGAGGATGTAACCAGGCTGTCGCTGGTAATTAACAATACCGACTATGAGGCAACGGTAAGCGATGGTAAGTGGAGCGTCAATATTCCACAGTCGGTGTTTGATTCTGCACAAAACTACACTATTACCGCAATTGATAAGGTCGGAAATATGATTTCTGAAACGGTGGAGTTCAGAAATGATGAGACGAACATGGGAACAGAAGATAATAGAGATACTCTCTCCCCAACTAATGTACAGGAGGATATTTCAGAGCCTGCCGTTCAGGTAGATTATGAAATTGACACCCAAAATGAATATTAAACAACTTATTTGCTAATTAAAGATAAAAATAAAGCCTCCGAAAAAGATTAATGTATTGGGGGCTTTATTGAGAGCAGAGCTCTGTTTACCATGAACCTCCCCAAAAACAGGACAATATATATTCTCTCTGTTTTTTACGTGAGGTTTTTTCAGAATGGTGAACTTTCGATAACTTTTAATGTTGAATATAAGGGAAACCATCATGGAGATCTCCTGGGGCCGCGCGCTATGGCGCAATTTTTTGGGCCAGTCCCCCGACTGGTACAAACTCGCCCTCATCATTTTCTTAATCGTAAATCCGTTAATTTTCCTCATCAGCCCTTTCGTCGCGGGCTGGTTGCTGGTAGCGGAATTTATTTTCACTCTGGCGATGGCCCTGAAATGCTACCCGCTGCTCCCCGGTGGTCTGTTGGCTATCGAAGCGGTATTCATCGGCATGACCAGCGCGGAACACGTCCGTGAAGAGGTGGCGGCAAATCTTGAAGTCTTGCTGTTACTGATGTTTATGGTGGCGGGTATCTATTTTATGAAACAGCTGTTGCTGTTCATTTTTACCCGTTTGCTGTTAAGCATTCGCTCCAAAATGCTGCTGTCGCTCTCTTTTTGCGTGGCGGCGGCGTTCCTCTCCGCGTTCCTCGATGCCTTAACCGTCGTGGCGGTGGTGATCAGCGTCGCAGTCGGTTTTTATGGTATTTATCATCGCGTAGCCTCTTCCCGTACCGAAGATACCGACCTGCAAGACGATAGTCATATCGACAAGCATTACAAAGTGGTTCTGGAACAGTTCCGTGGCTTTCTGCGTAGCCTGATGATGCATGCCGGTGTCGGCACTGCATTAGGCGGCGTGATGACCATGGTGGGCGAACCACAGAACCTGATCATCGCTAAAGCGGCTGGCTGGCATTTTGGCGATTTCTTCCTGCGCATGTCGCCAGTGACCGTTCCGGTTCTGATTTGTGGCCTGTTAACCTGCCTGCTGGTAGAGAAGCTGCGTTGGTTTGGCTACGGTGAAACGCTGCCGGAGAAAGTCCGCGAAGTGCTGCAACAGTTTGACGATCAAAGCCGCAACCAGCGTACCCGTCAGGATAAAATCCGTCTGATTGTCCAGGCGATTATCGGCGTCTGGCTGGTGACTGCGCTGGCACTGCATCTGGCGGAAGTTGGTTTGATTGGTTTATCAGTCATTATTCTGGCGACATCATTGACCGGTGTCACCGATGAACATGCTATCGGTAAAGCCTTCACCGAATCTCTGCCATTCACCGCACTGTTGACGGTGTTTTTCTCGGTAGTCGCGGTGATTATCGACCAACAACTGTTTTCGCCGATTATTCAGTTTGTGTTGCAGGCATCGGAACATGCTCAGCTGTCGCTGTTCTATATTTTCAACGGTCTGTTGTCATCCATTTCGGATAACGTCTTCGTGGGGACGATTTATATCAACGAAGCGAAAGCGGCAATGGAAAGTGGCGCTATCACGTTGAAGCAATACGAGCTGCTGGCGGTCGCCATTAATACCGGTACCAATCTGCCCTCCGTCGCTACGCCGAACGGTCAGGCTGCGTTCCTGTTCCTGCTGACCTCTGCACTCGCGCCATTGATTCGCCTCTCTTATGGCCGCATGGTGTGGATGGCTCTTCCCTACACCCTCGTCCTGACACTCGTCGGGCTGCTCTGCGTCGAGTTTACGCTTGCTCCTGTAACAGAATGGTTTATGCAAATGGGCTGGATAGCAACGCTTTGATAACAACTTACCGGGCATATAAATGCCCGGTTTTCTGTGCACAGCAAACCCCCAGCTAGGCTGGGGGTTCCGGAAAGCTTTCAGCTTTGAGCCAGTTATTAAAACCCCTTTTGATTTGTTAAAACACCTTGCGGTCTGGCAACTGCAAGTGTCAAACAAGAAATCAAAAGGGGGTCCCAATGGGGAACGAAAAGAGCTTAGCGCACACCCGATGGAACTGTAAATATCACATAGTATTTGCGCCAAAATACCGAAGACAGGTGTTCTACAGAGAGAAGCGTAGAGCAATAGGCTGTATTTTGAGAAAGCTGTGTGAGTGGAAAAGTGTACGGATTCTGGAAGCTGAATGCTGTGCAGATCATATCCATATGCTTGTGGAGATCCCGCCCAAAATGAGCGTATCAGGCTTTATGGGATATCTGAAAGGGAAAAGCAGTCTGATGCCTTACGAGCAGTTTGGTGATTTGAAATTCAAATACAGGAACAGGGAGTTCTGGTGCAGAGGGTATTACGTCGATACGGTGGGTAAGAACACGGCGAAGATACAGGATTACATAAAGCACCAGCTTGAAGAGGATAAAATGGGAGAGCAGTTATCGATTCCCTATCCGGGCAGCCCGTTTACGGGCCGTAAGTAACGAAGTTGGATGCAAATGTCAGATCGTGTGCGCCTGTTAGGGCGCGGCTGGTAAGAGAGCCTTATAGGCGCATTTGAAAAACCTCCGGCTATGCCGGAGGATATTTATTTTTGCCCGATAATTGTCCAATTGCGTCCTATTTTTGCTGCCTCTTGGTGGCGCGTAAGCGACGAGATGGTCTTCCCCCTCCTTCACGGCAGCCTTCAATTACGCCATGATGGATAAACTTTAACCACAAAAGTGTAAGCGTCAACGGAGCACCGTATTGACGCTTATTTATTGGTGAAAACTACGTTCCATGGCAGGAGTGACCTGCCCCCAGTATTAGATACAACGATCAGTTAGTAATGTCGGTTTGTTTACCTTCTAATTTTCCATTTCTCCAGCTTGCTGCAAATTCAGCCGGCGTCTGGTAATTCAGCGATGAATGAGGTCTGGACTCGTTATAGTCCTGCCGCCAGTCATTAATGATTTCCCGGGCATGAAGAATATCGCTGAACCAGTGTTCATTCAGGCATTCATCCCGAAAGCGACCGTTGAAACTCTCAATAAATCCGTTCTGCGTTGGCTTACCTGGCTGGATAAGTCGCAACTCCACACCATGCTCAAAGGCCCATTGATCGAGGGCGCGGCAGGTAAACTCCGGGCCCTGATCGGTTCTTATTGTCGCCGGATAGCCACGAAAGAGCGCGATGCAGTCCAGAATACGCGTGACCTGAACGCCTGAAATACCGAAAGCAGCGGTGATCGTCAGACATTCCTTCGTGAAATCATCCACACAGGTTAGGCACTTAATCCGACGGCCGCTGGCAAGTGCATCCATGACAAAATCCATCGACCATGTCAGGTTCGGCGCATCCGGGCGAAGAAGCGGAAGCCGCTCAGTCGCCAGACCTTTACGACGTCGTCTGCGCTTTACACTCAGGCCGTTAAGGTGGTAAATGCGGTATACCCGCTTGTGGTTGACGTGAAGGTCCTCCCGACGTAATAACTGCCAGATGCGCCGGTAACCAAAACGCCTTCGTTCGAGTGCCAGTTCTGTTATACGCCCTGATAAATGCGCATCAGCCGCCGGACGCTGAGCCTCGTAGCGGCAGGTCGACAGGGACAAACCTGTAAGCCTGCAGGCACGACGTTGCGACAGACCGGTCGCATTACACATAAACTCAACGGCTTCCCGCTTCTGGTCTGTCGTCAGTACTTTTGCCCCAGAGCCACCTGAAGTGCCTCCTTATCCAGCATGGCTTCGGCAAGTGTCAACGATGGATGAAAAGTGGCTCTTCCGCAACCTGGGGGAAGAAAATGGATGAAACTTTCTGGTGAACAAAGATCTAAGCTGTTTTAAGTTATGGGCAACTCAATGCACGCTCTTAAGACACTTCTACAGTTACCTTGCGGATGGCGATGCAGTCGACAAATTATTAGCTCTGACGGTATAAC
>OATE01000188.1_pt1 | contig 33469 bp, 54 predicted proteins | sample 1475901 | NCBI WGS metagenome assembly OATE01 (sample SAMEA2579944, study PRJEB22360) | human gut metagenome | reverse complement strand
CCTTTCAATTCGGTCAAAGAGTTCTGCATTTCGTTTAAGGTAACTTCTTGCTTCATTGATTGAAGCTTGGCTTGCATCAATTCGTTCTCCAATTTGTTGATTGTATTGTGTGCTTCGGTCAACTCGTTCTTTTGCTTCACGACTAAGCTCTGTGCTTCTGTCAATGGAACGCTGGATGCTTCTATTATATTCAAGGCTCTCGCGTTGTTGTCTTTCAATTCGTTCCACTGTGTTAATGGAATCGTGATTGTTGCTTCCTGTTGGTTCATGGAAGATGTACCAGCAGCAAAAGACGGAGAGGAGCACAATACCACCGATAATAGCATGGCGGTAACTAAGGCTATTAAGTAAAACTTTGATTTTGTCATACATTATACCCCTCCTGCGTAGTCAGTAATCCCCCTAGCGATGGCACGTACGATAGTATCTAAATCATTCGTAAGCATAGCATGGTCTTCTTCATTGTCAATAAAAGCCATTTCTACTAATACAGCAGTTGCATCCGTACCGTTTAGCACCCAAAGGTCATCACGCTTCTTAACACCCCTATCTACTGTATTAATACTGCGGATAATTTGTGATTGGATATCGCCTGCTAAGCGTTGTCCATTGAAGGACTTGTAAAGCGTTTCAGTGCCACGAGCTTGCGTGTTAAATGCATTGCAATGGAGCGACACAAATATATCTGCGCCCCAAGAATCAGACTCGGAACACACAAGACCTAAATCATCATCTTGAAGAGTACGCACTTCACATCCTGCTGTTTCCAAGTAGCGTGCTAGCATCTTTCCCGCATCACGTGCCACATCACATTCACGTGTACCATACACCGGATTCACTGCTCCACTATCTAAGTTGATATCGTGGCCAGGGTTAATAAATACTTTCATCGTTTATCCTCCTCTTCTAATTTATCTGGAATGCCATTATTGTTCTTGTCTAGCCAAAGTCCTAAGAATCCTACAATAGCCATTAATACACTAGGGATAAATATATGATCTATGATATTAAGCCCTACATTAATCAGCTTGTTCGCCTCGTCAGATACGTACCCGCTAACAAATGACATAACATACTGAGTTATTACCAATAAAATAGGCACTAGCATAATAAATACTAGCGCCCGTGTAGCGAATATACCTGTAGGATGGATGTTAGCCACCCTCACAGATTGATATGATTTTTTAACGGTATTGATGAGATTTGGTGGTATGTTCATGTAGCTCCTCCTTAATATCATCAACACGAGATTCAATGCTATCCACACGTGATGTTAATTTCACATGCTCGGTATATGCCTTTGTGCGTTGTTCACGAGATAACTTAATTTCTTCCTTTAGATCTTTTAACGTTTCAATTAAGCTCCCCATTTTCTCTTGAATCATTAAATTATCTTGCAGCCTTTGCAAATCTAACTTTTCAAGCAACGGAATAACCAATACTTTATATCCAAGTCCAGCAACCACCGCAACTATAGATAATGTGGTTAGGATATCATTAAGTTCAAATTGCCATGTCCACATAGGCACTCCTTTCTTATTGTACTTCTACTGTCTTAGTAAACAGCAATTTCATTCGTGCGTTATAGAATTTGATTGTTGTATTTTCTGTTGTAGATGGCAAAGGTCGTTCTACATTTTGTTCTTCCATGTATTGGACTTCACCATCGTTAATTTGAAATGGTAGTGTTGTAAGATATGAAATTTGCACCATGCCTTCAGAAACTCTAATGTAAGGTTCATATATACCATCATCTTTAACCAAATTTAAGCCGTTTGCTTGAGCTGTTATAAATTCAAGAAGAATATCTTCTAAGCTGTCGCTTTTCACAAATACATTATTGTCTAATAATGTATTTTTAATTTTAGCAACAGTTTCAAGATTGACGTTATCACCTTGAGGCCCTTTACGACCACGCTCACCAGTCTCCCCTTTTTCCCCTCGTTCACCTTTCAAGGCAGCTAACTGCTCTTCAGTAAAGTCAGTGTACTTAAACGGCTCGCCCTTAGGGCCTTGAATACCTTGTTCGCCTTTATCGCCTTTTTCTCCCTTTAATTCTAGTTTTTGTGCCTCGGTTAAATCCTCAAAACGTAAAGGCTCGCCTTTCGGTCCTTGCTCGCCATCTTCACCTTTAGGACCAGGGTCGCCTTTTGGCCCTTGCAATTTAATGATTTGAGTTGCATCTTTAACGTTAACTTTATCTTCTGCCCCCATATAAATATTAATAGTATTTTCACTCATTTTATTTACCTCGATTACTAACACCTTCAAGAATAGTTAATTGCCCTTTAACAAGGCATTTAATAGGGCGGCTACCTGCCCAAATAAATAAGTCCCACGCATACCTACCGGCATATAGTTCGTTCGTATCCAAAGAAAGGATAATTCTACAGCTTTCATCAGCCGTTAAATTATCCTTTGATACTTCAATATTGAATTTAGCTCTATACTGTTCGTCTTGGGCAAACTTTCTCACACATGAAAACAAATCCTCAGCCTCTACTGTGCCACTGTATCCAATAGTTAGTGTAATAAATTCACCTTTGATAGCAGATAGGTTATGCTTGACTGGTGTCATTATCTTCACCCGCTTCTAGTCCCATTAGATCATTATGGACACATCCTTTAGTTGGGCAAGTACCATCATCGTTAAGTACTTCCCAACAATATTCGCAGAATTCCATTACTGGTACTTTGCTCTCCCCAATAAATTTAGGCATATTACTGCACCTCCTTAATACGAGTTACCATTTCGGTATTTAATTTAATATATTGTGCACTAATGGCAGAGGTAGGTTTACCCATCAACAGCAATCGGCGTTGTGCTTCTTCTAAGGATTTAAAACGAGGCTCATATTCCGACTTGATAGCGTTAATTCTATCTTCCTTTGTTGGCTCTTTTGCTTGCGGTTCAACGAACTTACCGTCTACATAAAATTTACCGCTCATAAATTCATCGAGCATGTTATCGCCGTCTTCGGAGTAAATATAATTAGCAGCATCCGGCCATTCCTGTTTAGCAGTTGCTAGTAATTCATCTTTGCTAATCATATTATCAACAAAAGATGTAATGCGTTCACCTTGTTCATTTAATACAAATACATATTGATTCATTTCTTTATACCCCCATAGCAATTACGCGATACTTGCCAATATATCTACTGTCAGTATTGTCAATCGTCATATAGTTTGGTGCATTCGACCACGTAGCAATTCCACTAAGATTAACAACCGACTGGTCGCCATTAGCTATTGCGATATAGTTTGTTGTCTTAAATGAAATCGGAAAATTAAATGTCGCTCCACCGGCACCAGGGTCTGACTGTGTAATTCCCCATTGAACAATGAAGCCGTTTGCAAATTTCACATATCCATTAACACTATCCAGTTTCGATGCTACGATAGCACCTTGACCTAACAATCCTTTAAGTGTGCCTAAGTTAAGCACTTTATTAATATCGCTATCGTTGTAGTTAGAAGTAATAAAGTTAATAACTTCTTGTGAGTTATCGCCTTTTGTTACTTGCAAGCCTTGATTATGTTTAGCGATTGATTTTGCATATTGGTTAGAGGTAATATCTAGTTTTTTATTAAATGCGTCTTGATGTGCATTTGTAGCCGAATTATGAGCTTTAATAGATTCATCTAGTTGTTCCCTAGTAACAGCCGTAGATAAATCAATAAGGCCTTTTACATTAGGATTATCTCCTACCCCTAAAGCAATCAATAAGCGTTGCATTGGAATTGCATTTGTTTTATCTGGAATATAAGAGGTTAATCCACTAGCGTTAGAATATCCAATGAGTTTTTCTTGCCCGCTGTCACCATTCTTTCCATAAATACCAACTTCTCTCCAATAAAATCCTGTTTCAACTTTTTTATTATCAAAGTTAAATTGTAACTGCATTTGCCCATTTGTCACTTCTTTGACATTACTCAATCCAATTTCTAATTTAGGGTTAACAAGAGATGTTAAGCTATCAATACTTTTTGTTAATTGTCCATCTCCTATTACTGCCTTTGTAATGATCAATCTATCATCAGCTCTTCCTGTTGCTGATTTTAAAATCATTTTATTCCCTTGTAGGGTTAAACTAAGTCCCGGAAACTGTGCCATATTATCCTCCTATTTCAGTTACTTCTTCATATCCAATTACACTTCCATAATAGAGATTGTGCTCGATTTCAATATCACTTAACAGTTTACTCATACTAATTTGTGTTTCTTCTTCTGCCACAACTAGCCCTGAAACAATCAATTTTTGTTCGAGTAATTGTTCTTCCCAAACTTCATAACCAATGTGTGCTGGCTTAAACTCCTCAATGGTTTGCTGTAAACCATTGATATCTTCACACATGTCTTTTGTAAACTTTAATTCCATAGTATAGCTTTCATTCTTTGGAATTATTACTGCAGACTCATCAGATACAAAGTTATTGGCCAAGGCTTCTAGAAACTCTTTTGTACTACTATCAGTATTATTTAACTTTGCAATTACACGGCTTCGTCTATTATGTAAGCTATCATTTATAGCGCTTATTCCAACAAACTCTTCCCATTTCGATAATGCATAAGTTGCTGATTGAATATTATCTTGTTTTAATAGTTCAATTAACAACAATCTAATGCGTTCATGTTCTCTACTATCTGCATCACTTATTGCTTTAAACTCTAAATCTTTTGCAATAAAAAGAGGCAGATACGTAAGTATATCTACCTCTTTCCATCTAATAAAATCACTCATGCACGATCACCTCTTTAATTGTTGGTAATTGTTCATTTGTAATATCAATATTAGTAATCCCTTTATTAACTTTTAAATCACGATAGTCTAATACCCCTGTTTCTTTATTAGCTAAAATAGCTTTACCAATATTAGCATAAGATACATATGTGCCATTAAAAATTTGCTTTTTAAACTCCTCATTTAATACCTTTTTAATAGCCTCTATATCTGCTTTTCCCTTTGTCACTGTTAGTTCAATATTAATATCAAATATTGTTGGTGTTACTATAGTAACAGTTGCCCCAATTGGTGCGTTTTCAGCTAGTACAGCCTTAACTTTTTCAATTAATTCTGTACTAGCACTTTCACGTTCATTATTGATAATAATAACCTTAACTGTTCCCGGACCATTCCATAATGGAATTACTTTAACTAAAAAAACACCATTAACTAATCGAGCCCACTGTTCATAATGATATACATTGCCACTGGTTGCAGGTTTTCTAACTTTTAATAGGAGCCTATCTAAAAGTTCTGCATCAGTCTCTTCATCATATCCATCATAAGCAGCCGCTTCATTGGTAACTGTACTAACACCATATATCCCCCCAACTATTTCTGTGATTGTATTTGCCCCTACATTCAAAGATTTTCCAAGTTGTTCAGATAATGCCAATACTTTAGCACTCCCAGTATCGCCTAGATTGACCTCCTTAGAAGTCCTAAATGTTTCATCATTGTCTGTGCTAAACAAACTCCCTTCAGGGATTATCGTATTAGCTGTACCAGTTATAGTTAATATTACATTAGCTTGTGTTGCAGCTTTTCTAAATACCCCATGAGCTTCTGCATGACGTGTTAAATATTCTCCCCATGCAGTTTGAGGAAAGGCCGCATCAAGTATCAACTGCATTTCTGCATAAGACTTTTCAAACTCAACTGCATTTGAACTCAAAGTATCAAATACAAATGTTCCTTCATGTGTACTTAGGCCTTCTTTATCTATTTTTTTGAAATCTGCTAGTAGCCGTCCTAGCACATCTTGCTTACTTTGTGGTTCTAGCATTATACTTCAACTCCTATCGTATTTGGTCCATAAATTGTTTGTAACTCTATTTGCAGTGTAATTATTTTATGTTCTTGAATTACATTTACTGCATCTACATTTATAATGTATGGATTAACTAATAACGCATCCTTTACATATTCAAACAGATCATATTGACTAGGTGTATCATTAGGCTTTTTCCCAATGAATTGTTCAAACTCAATGCCATAATCATCATAATATGCTCTATAACGGTATCGCTCTACTCTTAATGTTTTCCACACCCATACTTTTATTGCATCATTCCCTGTTACATATTTATGATTACCATTTCTATCATATTGATAGGTATCTCGTTGAAAGTCCCAAGCTAACTCTTTGCATAGTGGCAGGTTTTTATTTACGTCAATGCTACTTGGTGTATTCCCTTTCATAAATGGATTACTCATTGCCGTCTAACCTCCTACATTTTCCATATACAAAGTACTGCTCTGCTGTACTTTCATCATCACCTACTATCGGAATTAACATTACTTTATCGCCTATATGCCATGTATCAGTCATGATTCTAGTTTTTGTATAATCATTATGAATAGCGTGTGTATGACTAGCAAATTCTGCATAGCCACCGCCACCGCTGCGTGGTTGTGTTTCGCTTACAATATGCCCCTTAGATTCTCTATAATGACCTTGTAACCAATATTCATCAACCCACAAAAAGTTGCTATTTAATTCCATTCCATTGAACGATACAACTAGATTCGGAGGTGGTGATACTATCGTACCAATTCCCGGCATTGCTTGCTTGCCTGCGTTTCCGCCCACGTTACTCATGATACCTAATATTCCTGTATAAGGATCATTGTTTTTCTTCGGCACTTTCACCCTCTCCTTCCTCTGGTTCTCTGATGTACTCTAGATTCAATTCCATTGTATGTGTATTATTTTCAAATGTATGAGTGTCAGACTTAATGAAGAATACTCCTTTTAGTTGCTCTTCTTCAATTACTACAGAATAGCCTGCAATACATTGTATATTCCCTAGTGCAGAAATACTTGAGTCCATTTTAATTCCTTTAATTTTCGCCTTAGCTTTAGCCGCATTATCAACAGGGAACTTTGGTTTCTTAGGTGTACTTATAGTGCTAGGTTTTTTCTTTTTAGTAGCTTTCTTTTCCTTTGGTTCTGGCTGATTTTTATATATATCTTGGAAAATACCATATTTTTTTATTAGCTCATCCTCACTATCTATCCGAATTACATTACCTGCTGCATCAACAGTTTTTACTCGGTTTACCATTTCTTCAATAGACTCTGAATGTGATGAGCTTATTACATCGTATGTATCTCTCGCTATATAGTCTTCAATGATTGTCCCTTTTTCAATCAAGTTTATTCCACCTTCTAATAATATTGCAGTGAAATCTTTTTGAATATCAGCCTTTGTTTTCTCAAACAACATTTGAAACACTTCTGTACATGTTTTTTTATCTGCTACAAAGTTTACTACTGTAGGTATATCTGGTAATGTCCCTACAGGTACTTCAACCTCTGCGCATACACGCTTGAAAGCATCAACTACATTTGTAGCATTAAAAACTAAACTTACTTTAGACTTTGCTAGGTATATCATCCCATCATAACAAGTAATATCATATGTATTGTCATTTGTATTTCTTTTTCTAAAGAAAACACGTCCAGTAAATATCTTTGCATTATCTACTGTCACTTCAATACGATCACCTAAATCAATTAAATAATTCGGAAATGATATATCTTTAGGGTTGTAAGCATATGAAAACTCTAACTTTCTTGCAGCTTCTTCTCTATCACCGCTCCATGTGAACTTAGAAATAAGATGTGTAATATCTACTCTTTCATCCTTTTCATTAATATGTTCTATTAATGTAATCATAGTGGCCACTCCTTACCATTCATTTTTAATGACCGCTTAGATACTTTTAAAACTGCACCAATTGGACTTTTACCAGCTTTAACCATCATCTTATACATGTTTAATGCCTTTTTGCCTTGTTCAGCAATTGGCATTATTTTTGATACTGCCTTATTAGCTGTATCCATGAAATGTTCTTGTGGATATGATGTTACAGCTTGCTCTTCTGGTGCTTCGGCAATTCTACTATATAAGCCTGTAGTATCATTTTTTATCTCTGATGTTGGTTTTATGTACCTATATTCTTTGAGTGTCATCTCATAATATACATCACTAGTACCATCATGCTCATCATGATTAAATGCTTCAATTGTACAGTACATAGAAATTGAGGTATTTGAAATTGAAATCTTACACGGCTTACCACTTGTAGCAAATCCATCTATTTTTCTTACTAGGTTATAAGGATTTGTTTCATTCGTTTCTGACCATTCATATTTTTGTGCAGGAAAAAAGCCTTCAAACGATAATGTTTGAAGACCTCTTTTGCCTAACATATTAATTTCTCCAATTGCATTTATATTTAACGTGCTATTGTTGTATGTTCTCCCAACTTTAAATGAAGCTGGTGTTACTGGCAATACTATATTTTGTCCTGCACATGATAATGTAAATTGGCATCCTTGTGGTATTCCTTTACCTCCAAAGAAACTCATAATTGCATCAAAAAAAGACATTATACAGCTCCCTCCATTCTATTAATAGAACGTTTTTGTAATTGGTAATGAATTTGTTCTGCAATTTCAAATGTCAACTCTTCTACAGATTTTCCATCATTTCTAACATTAAGATTCGCTATATTTACATTGATGCTATTACTAGATGAACTACGTTTCCCTTGATTATATGCAGTATTCAATGACTGTGCATGCGGTATTACTTGTGCTCCACTTGGTAAGTTTACTATTTCAGCCCCTCGATCATGAATCATAGCAGGGCCACCTTTCCAGTTATCAGTCCCAGAGTATAATAACGGAATGTTTAATGGCCCAAAATGAGAGCCACCTACACCCGGCACCCAGTCTGGAATATCTACAGATATTCCATTTACACCAGAAATTAAACTATTTATTGCTGCTTTAATGCCATCTATTACCCCTGTAAATATGGATTTAATTGGTGTTACTATACCTTCAAATATTTGAACGATGCCATTCCACGCCATGCTCCAATTACCAGTAAACACCCCAACAATAAAATCTGTAATACCACTTAACACACTTGTAATCCCTGTTACAATACCTTCAATTACATTTAATGCAAAAGTAAGAGTCCCTGTAATTCCTGCTACCGCTACATTAAAACCAACTACTAATGCCCCTAATGCTACTGCAAGCGGTCCACCAATCAAAACTTTAGCTACTTTACTTACAACAGTGAAAATAACATTTAAGAAAGGAGACATTAATTGATAAATTCTACCAAATGATGTAGCCACTTGATTAATTAATTTACCAAATGCACTTGCTACTTTTGATACTATAGGTTGTACTGCAACGATAATTCGATTGATTGCACCTTTTATTATGTTTATAACACCTATAAATGATTGTCCTACTCCCTCTAATATCGGTTTTACTTTGTCAAAGTTTTTGTAAATTGCTAATCCTAACAATGCAACTACACCAATTGCAATCCCTACAGGTCCTGTCAAGACTAATGGAATTAATCTCCCTATCATTGGTAATACTCTCATCACTATACTACCAATTCCACTAAAAGCTCTGGCAATACCCTTTACAGATACTTCTAATAATTTATTATTGATACTTTGTCCACGTAACACTTTACCAACATTAGCATATGTCCGCATCAATGAGCCAATTCCACTTGTAATAGGCCCTAATATTTTAGCAAAAGCAGTAAAGCCTACAATACTAAAGCCTACATCAATTGCCGTATTTTTAATGGCTGGACTTAAATTAGTAAAGTATTTAGCTAGATTACCGATTGTGTCAGCCACCTTCTGTACCCTAGGCTGCAATACATCAGCAAAGCCAATAGCTAACGCCTCTACTTTACTTTCTAAATCCTTGAATGACCCAAGCAATGTTTTCTTCATTATATCGGCTTGTGCTTTAGATGAACCTGTTGCAGAATCCATTGAACTACGCATATCATCGTATGCTTCCTTAGTAGTGTTCAATACTGCTAATAATGCAGATGTAGATTCTGTTCCTGCAATATCACCTGCCAACTTAAATTTTTCAGCTTCTGTTAGTCCTTGCATTTTAGTTCGCAATTGATCATATACTTTACCAAGTCCAATAAATTTGCCCTGTGAATCAGTAGTGACAATTCCTAGTTTTTGTAAGGCTTGTGCAGCTTCTTTTGGAGGGTCTATTAATCTACTTAACATCATACGTAATGCACGGCCACTCGTTGATGCCTCAATATTGTTATTACTCATGATAGCTAATGATGTAGATAATTCTTCTACAGATATTCCTAATGCAGCCGCTGGTGCACCTGCATATTGAATTGCATTGCCAAACCCAATCATATCTAATCGTGATTTGTTAGCAGCCATTTGGATTACATCGGCCATATGTGTTGCATTCTCTGCTACATTACCTTCTTGTAGTCCCCATGTATTTAATGCGCCAGATACAATGCTTGCTGTTGTTTCCAAGTTTTCACCAGATGCAACAGATGCTTCTACAATTGATGGCAATGAACTCATAATTTGATTTGCATTCATACCGCTTGCAGCTAATCCATCCATCGCTTCCGCTGCTTGTGTAGCACTTATAGGGAAATCTGCTCCTAACTGTTTTGCAACATCTCTCAATTTAATCATTTCATCATGTGTTGCTCCTGCTTTAGCACCAGCAGAAGTAACAGCAGAATCAAAACCAACAAAAGCTTTAACAGAGGCGGCGCCTATCCCAACAATAGCAGCAGATACAGGCATTAGTGCATTACCAATTCCACTAATCCCTCTGCCTATATTCTGCAGTTTTCTACCTTGCCTATCTGCCATATTAGCAGTTGCAGCCATTTGTGAATTAATTCCAGATAATACTGATGTAACACCATCATGTAAACGCATCACCAAATCAATTACTTCACTCATCCTTTTTTCGCCTCCTCTCTGTCCTTAATTTCTTGCAACATAAAAGCACGGAGAACTACACGTTCCCCATGCCCCATTTTGTGAAATTCCGATGGCATTACATCATGATTGACATACATGTAATAGGCAAGATTTACATCACCATCGGAATATATTAGTTTTTTACTTCATTAATTACTTTTTTAATGGCTTTATCACCATATCCAGATAGAGCTAATACTTCACGTGCAATCAACTCCAATTCACCTGCTTTAAATAACTTTGTATATAAAGCCTGTTTGGATGGAACTTGGAATTTTTGTAATAATTCTTTCGTTCCAAAATCTGGAGAAACAATGCCATCCGTTACAACAAACTGTAAAAATTGACTTTCATCGGCTACACCATCATCAGTAGCTAACATGCGAAGGTCTGTAATACGCTTATAACTAATTTCCTTTACTGTAACAGTAAAAGGTTCATTAAAAACTTTTGATAATCGAGTGATTTCTAAGTCCTTTTTAGCTGCCTCTTTTAATGTATCTAGGTCTTTCTCCATCAATTTGTCAATGATATTGCTCATCTATTAGTCCTCCACTTTATCAATCACATCAAACTCTGTAAACGTAAAGTCTACAGATTCTTCTACCAATGCGCCTACTTTCCAGTTGGCAAGATCTAAGGAATCAAATGTTACATCATACAATGTTACTGTTTCTACACCTTTAGCATCAGGATCATCTAATTGAATTACTAATTGGCATACAGTGGCTTTACCTTTTTTTAGATTTTCAGCCATTTTACTAATCATCAAAGAAGATACTTTGTTCATAGTTAAACTGCCTGTACCTTCATAACCAACATATTTATATTGTTTACTCATTGTCTTGGCTTTTTTAACTTCTTCTTTGCTTAATTTAATTGTAGCTTTAACGGCTGTAGCTTGTGATACCAAAGAACCATCTAACCACACTTGCCCATGAGATCCTGTCATTACCTGTTGCGCTGCAAAATTCTCCATGTGTCCCTCCTATTAAATATTAATTGGTAATTGGATATCTTCCATTGCATCAAGCGGTCTTACTTTTGCTTTTAAGAATACAATCTTCTTAGTATCCAATTTTTTAACTTCATCATCACTCATTTTTGCTAATTCTTCTTTTGTGAATAAGCCATGGGATAATTGGTATGTTCGAACTGCTTCACAATCAATTTCACATGTAGAGTAATCTTTTTGTAGCAATCGTTCATTTTCCAATTGTTTGAAATAACCTAAAATTGCACTAATCAATAAACATTTGTTCTCGTAATCATTTGTATATTTACCAATGTAAGAATCTTGTGCGGTTTTTCTGACATCGTCATAAATCATATCCATAATGTCTACAATTTTAATTGTTTGATATCCTTCTAGTTTTCCTTGGCTTGTTGTTACCAAAGAGTTCATGGCACGACTCATTTTAAACTTTTCGCCATCATACCAAATGAAGAATTTACCTTCATTCACCATTGTATCCATCTCATCTTGAGTATGACGGTCACAATCAATGACTTCTGTTAATGGTGCATATGTAGCACTTTGTGTCATATTTGTGCCTGCCACAAGACCTGCAATGCGTGCGGTATATTCTGCTGCTTTATACTCACGATCTGCTGTAACAACCTTAGTGTTACCAAAATTAATTACACCCTCGTAATCTGCATTAGAACCCGGTAATACCACCTTAATTTTTTTGAATTTATTCTCACGTGCTGTTTTTACCCATGTTGCAACATACTCTAATTGAGCAGTTTCAATTGTTGGAATTGCTAAATAATCAAAACGTTCTGTAAGCATTGCTTTTAACGGTTCTTGGAATTTATCTGCACCAGCTTTATCTCCACCTTGTTGCATCATATATACAACAACTTTTAATGGTGGTTTGTTGTATCCTTTTAGTGCTTTTAGGATGTAATCCTTATTTTTATCAGATAATTCTTCTGGAATATCATCTACTGTATATACCAAAAATGGATTTGGTAATACTTCATGTCCATTAGTTTTTGTTGCTAATTTATCAATTGCTTGTTTTGTATCTTCTAAAATCAATGCAACAATTCCACGTTGGGACCGTTGAATGGCTTCAATACCAGCTTCAATAAATTTAACTACAACCGTAGGCATTCCTAATTTAGCCATTATTTATCCTCCACTTCTACTGTTAATTTAATATCACCCATTGTGATTCCTTCTTCTTTCATTCTTTCAATACGTCCTGTTGTATCCATGAATGTAATATCCATTGTAATTTGAAGAATATCATCTTCTTCTCCCACTCTATCTTGTTGAATATCATCTACATGTAAATAACGATCGCCAACAGGAAAACCCATTTGAAATAATAGTAAGAATTTATCAAACACTGTTAAATAGTGTTCTTCATCCTTATCTTCATTACTTGGAAAATATGTAGCAATAATAGTTACATTTCTTTTAATGAAATTCTTTGTTTGCATTTCTGAACTCATTAAAAGTTTTACAAAAAAGCACGGCATAGTGAATTCTTCTAAAACTTCATCACTATATACCGTGCATCCATATTCTTTATGTATTTTCTTTGCTACAGCTTTCCATATTGCCACTTGTGATAATCGGTTAGCCATCTTTTATTTTTTTCCTCAATATTTTAAACATGTGTTCACCAACAGCTGTTCTTATATCATTTCGATTTTTTTCAACAGTCCTTTTAAAGAAAAATGTCCCCTGTTTGAATCCTTTTATTTTTCCATGCATAGTTTTCATGACATGCCCACGCTCTACTAGGTGAAAATGAGGTGATGTATTCCGTAAAGTTGCTTCTAGTGTTCTACTACTGCTGCCATTAATAGTCATTTTCCAACTTTTTGAAATTTTTCGTTTTCTCCCTTTACCTACAGGTGATGCGCTTACTAATTCCTTTTTCATTCTATTAGCTTCTTTACGCATCGCTCTTTCTGTTTCTACAGGATACTCTTTTATATATTTATCCAATCTCCCCATGAAGGTTTTAATATTCATTATTTCCCTCTTTTATAGATATGGCACATCAATTCTAATTTTGTATGTTCTTCATATGGATCAATTACAGTTTTAACTTTATAGACTACATCCTTATATTTAATTAGCACACCATCAGTTATTCCAGTTCTATATCTGATTGTAATTTTATATAATTCGTCTACTTTTTCTTTATACATTTCAAGATATTGCCTACCACGCAATGGTTCTATCCTTGCCCAAATTCTATTAGGTATCAACCTAATCAGTTTTTGTTTAGTTATTCCATCGTGTTCAATATCTTGATACGCTAGTACTTCAATTCTTTTCGTCAATCTTCCGATTCCGTCCATATTTAGCATTTTATGTCTCCTCACTTGGATAATTCTTAGATAATGCAATATGGCGAATTAATGGCCCTAGCGTAAATGGCAAATCATGTACAAATGTTTTAGATGAGGTTGCTTCCCTATTTTCGTACCAATGAGCAACCATATATTGTACGGCTCTACGATATAGTGGATCGTCAATATATGGTTTCCCAGTCATTTGCTCAATGTACGTGATAGCGGCATTTATAGATTCCTCAATAAATACATCATCTTCTGTAATATCTTCATCTATTCGTAGGTATAGTTTTACATCCGCTACCGTCAACATACATTACACCTATGCTTTCTTAGCTAATTTAACCAAAGAATTTGTATCAACAGGCTTACCATCACAAATCATTGTAGATTTACGAACAATATCATCTGTTTCATTATCTTCATATGTTTTTACACCAATTTGATAGTTAGTGTTCAATGCATAATCTTCAAAACGATAAATGAACGCTACAATATCACCAACTGCAGCCGCATCAAGGTTTTTAAGATAAGGTACAATCAATACGCCACGGCCAAGAATAGAACGTTCTGGTTTCCCACCCATGCCATAGTTAACACGTGCAATTGGTTGACCATTCTTATCTGTCATGCCTGCAATATTCATGAATGTTTTCTTAGTCATTACCCATACAGCACCTTCTTCATATTCAACAGGTAGTTCACCTTCTGCTTTTACAAGTGTTGCATAATCAAAATCTTTAACATCCAACTTCACGCCAGCAGCCGCATCCTTTAAAATGCCTGTAGGCTGACCATTACCTGTACCGTTGATAATAGCATTCTCAATAGCTTTAACCATTGCTTTGGATACGTTATTAGAAATCATATTTTCAAACGCAGATAATGCCATTACAGATGTTTCTAAAGAAATAGATACTCGGCATTGTAGTTTGAAGTGACCAAATTGAATATTACCAGTTGTCGCTTTTTGACGATCAGAACCTGTTCCTTCAGCAACCCATGTGGCCACAGGCATTACATTGCTTGTAGGAATTGCAAGACCAGATTTAAAGTTTGTATTAGTAACTAATGGTAATACCATGCCAACACTTTCCATTTTTTGAACAATCTTGTTCAAAACTGTTGGTGGAATGACTGCGCCAATATCTGTAGTTAATGTATTTTCATTTTGACGTAATTCTGCAGGAATTGGTGTGTTATTCATTACATATTGCATAAATGCATTACGGTATTCCATTGAATCAAATACTTCTGCACCTTGTGTACGTTGTTCTGCTACAGGTACAGGCACTGTAATAGCAGTAGGAACAGTATTTAAAATTGCAGTTCTACGTTCGAGTTCAGTTTCTTCTGCTTCCAATGCACGTAACTCAGTTTCGATTTCATCAAGATTCAAGTTAACTTGTGTAGTATCTTCCAACATCGCACGCAATTCTGCTCTACGTTGTCTAATTTGTTCCAAACGATTCATATTATCTCTCCTTTTAGGTAATAAAAAAACACGCTTATTGCGTGTCTAATACTTTTTTATGTCATGGCCAACAATGTTAGCCGTTTTCTTTTTTCGATATCTTCATATCTCTTATAGTCCCCATTTGCTCTAGCACTAACCGATGTACCTTTATATACAGGGTTATCTACAATAGATACGTCATATACCGCTTTTACTGATTTAATTTTTCTTGTGTATACTTTATTTTCTCGGTCAATCTCTTCTTCTTCACCATTAACAATAAAGGCAAATGACATTTTATTTAGATCACCACGTTTAATTAAAGAATACACATCATTTCCAATCGAAGTGTCTGCTATATTACCTGTCAATTTCAATCCTTTTTCATCAACAGTTAACTGCAATGTTCCACTAGCGGTTCTGGCAAATAGCATACCGCCATGATTGTAATTCAATACGCATTGACTAAAATCAGTATTATCAAATGCGCCCGGTAAAATCACTTCACGATATTCATACCCAGTATATTCAGATTTCCAAATTAGCGTTTCTTCATTAAAAACTGCAGCATATCCTTCTACTGTTCGTGTTTGAATATCGCCTGTATCATTCTGTATCGCTTGCACCGTCATCATGCGGTGTTCCATTTTCGGTTCTTCCTCATTTGTATCACCTCCTTTCGATGCATTTATTTGATATTCTGAAAGGTCTTTATATTTGGCAAAGTTTAGACTTACTAAACGTTCATCGCCACCCTCAACACCTTCATAACCAAAGATTTCACGAATTTCATTTACTGTTACAGCCCCTGTAGGTAATAGTGTTGTGCAAATTTTAATCCTACTTGCTACAGACATATAAGATAATCTATTGCTTTCAACTATTACTTCATTTCCATGTCCCTTTTCACGGCTTGTAAACAGTTTTTCTGTAAATTCCTGCGTTAATTTAATGGCAATTGGTTCTAATACAGATTCATAAAACGCTATATATTCATCTTCCGTGTAATTACCACTTACAATCTTTTCATTCAACCCAAAGTGCTTATACACCATATCTCTTGCAAAATCCATTTGACCTTTATTAAAGGTACTGATAGTTGTTGTTAGCTGTTGGAATGTTGCTTTATTATCCAATGTGGCAATCCCACTACCATTTGCATTTGATACATAACGATCATTAAACTTCTTCCATAGTTCCTGTTGGTCATCTTCACGTACAGTACCCTCAAAGTTGATAATGCCACGTAAAGAGTTACCATTTTTAACAGAATTTATAATTGCGGCCTTTACTGCATGTAGTAAATCCAAGTCCTCTTTTAAGGCTCTTGAGTTATCTTCACCAAACAGTTGATGACTGTTAAAATGCCGTTTAATATGAATAACCGCATCATACAGTACTGTCATACTTTTACCATTAATAAACTGGAATTTAACATATAGATTGCTTTCCTTATCCACTTTAACTTCTACACTTCCAAAGTCTAATGGATATAGTGCCTCAATCACACCATTTACATCACGCTTTACATAAATAAATGCGTTATTGTAATTAAAGTATTGTGCAACTACTTTTTCTAAAAACTCACTTGCCGTCATAAATGGATTTGGTCTTGTCCCTAATAGGTGGTTAATAGATATAGAACCCTGTACCATTCCAGTACTTGTTTTTCTAACATGTTTAAGCTTCATTTTACCTAAATGTCTAGCAATCGTATCTGTACAATCTCTAAACGTCGTATCTGCATATGGTACTCCACTAAAAGGGGTAAATACATTTGTATATCCATCTAGAAACTCTGCGCCAGTTAGATTAGATTTATCAGTATTGCCAAATCCAAATATTTTATTAAAGATATTTCGATAGTTCATTATCTCACCTCCTTTCTTAAATTACATTGTGGTAATCTTCTTGATTTCGTTCATACTCAACATATGCATCCAACATAGATGCAAATCCATCAATTCTTTTCTTTGCATGAATGGATTTAGTTGGCTGAATATTGCCATTACGATCTACATCTATTTCCACATTAGCCATACACCATTTTAATATTGGATTGTTATCATAGTTGATTAATTTTGCTTCCAGTTCTGCGCCCAATGCTTTCATTGGTCCGCTCAACGTTTTCTTACCTTGAATGACTGGATTCATTACAGATCGCCCAAACTCTGATTTCATATCTTCTACAAAATATGTAGCACTCCATCCGTCATACCCACATTTATATAAGTAAATATCATCTTCCGTTTGTCTTTCTTTAAACCAATCAACAATTAGCCTATAGTCAATTCTATTGCCCGGTGATTTCCGTATAAACCCTCTTTTATACCACACATCATAAGGTACTTTATCCTCTTGCACTCTTTTTTCAAATAAATCTTCTGGTATCCAGTACATTTGCTTGATATATTTTACAGGGTCATTAGGTATCATGAATAACAATGTGGCGCATGTTAAGTCTGTAGTTGCTGATAAGTCTATTCCACCTATCCCATATCTTGGCTTTAATTTAGCAATATCGTATGTTGCTATATTGTTTAATTGTTCAAATGTTAAAAACGCCTCTGATGATGTTTCACGAACATTAAAGTCCTTTGTTAGTAGATTTGTAACATGAATAGGATTATTTTGTGCTGATTTAACTTTTTCAGCTAATTGGCTAATGCTTTTTATTGTTCCTAGTCCCGGATTAGCTTTTGCCCAACAATTAGGATCTGTCCATTCCTTTCTACTATCTAACTCATAAATTATTGGTAAGATACGTTCATTTTTATAACCTTGCTCATCATCATACCCATCTACAATTTGGCAAGCCTCATCATATTTAATATCGTAAATATTTTCACGAACTGTACCAGCAGTACTAGTAATAATGGTTAGTGGTTGTTCACGTGCGCTCATACCATCAACGATTACATCATACAAATTCTTATCCTTGATAGCATGTAGTTCATCAATTAATGCTCCATGAACATTTAACCCATCAAGATTATTAGAATCTGATGCAAGCGGTACAAACTTTCCATCATTTACATCACACAAAATTCTGTTAACACGAATATGACAAACTTTATTAAGCGACTTACTTTTTTTTATCATTTTAGCCGCTTCATCCCATATAATTTTTGCTTGGTCACGCTTTGTTGCAGCACTATATATTTCAGCACCCATTTCACCATCCGCAACCAACAAAAAAAGGCCTATTGCGGCCGCTACAGTGGACTTACCGTTTTTACGTGCCACTATCAATATGAGTTCTTGATATTGCCTTGCTTTTGTATCTTTATCAACAAAGCCAAATAATGCAGCAATCATTGCTTTTTGCCATAATTCTAAGATTACTGGTTTTCCTGCCCACTTACCTTTAGAATGTTTGCAAAACAGCTCAATGAAATCAATTGCAACTTCTGCCCTGTCCTTATCATAGATATATTGACTTGGGTTTTCTAACTTATCGACTAAATGCTTATATATCCTACGAACACGATCAGATACAACTATTTCACCATCAATGATTTGGTTATAGTATTCTCTGATTGGGTTCATCGTCTAACACGTTCCATAATAAACTTCTTAAATCCTTCATCATCATCTTCATTTTTAGTCTGTGGCAATTCGCTCAACAGTACTTTTATGATGGCAATATAGTTTTTCATCAACGTGTTATAAGCCTTTGATTCAGTCGATTCTTTTTTACCAAATTGATTGTTTCCATTGCAATATTCTTCCACAAATCCTACTTTTTCTAATTGAATTTGTAGTTCATCTAACTGCATTTCCATGTGTACAGCTTGCTCAATTGATTTTCTAATCAACTTTTTCTTTTCTTGTGGAAGTTCCTTAAAAATCTTGTTATATTCTGTTATTCTCTTCTTTTTTATTTTTTCTTTTTCTTCATTTGTCAACTCCTATCACTCCTTTGTTAACCACACCCCTCACATGTGCGACCTGTGTTTTAAACGAAACTGCTGCCCCGGTGTAGAAAAAAATATTTTCACCATAAAAATATGGGGGGAGTTAATTATTATCATGTTCATTATCATTTACGGCTACTAAATCACCAAGCTCATTGAATATCATTCCACGTGTCGGTCTAACTAATAGGCTTGCCCCACTCGTCAATCCATTAGGTGTAGTCATAGCATCTATCTCTGCATGTATAGCATTATGACATTCAATACATAAGAACATAAGATTATCCCAACCATACGCCACCGCATCATTGGTGATGTTGTTTGGGTTTAGTGGTTTTTTATGATGCACTACCCAACGTTGTCTAGTCCCATCTGCCTTATTGATACTTTTTAATCCATGGCATCTTTCACATATATAGAGTTTTGATTCTGCATATGCTTTTGCACATCTTCTCCATCTATATGAGTTATAGAAATTTTTAGAATAGTCTTTTGCCATTTTTTATAAACCCACCCCTTTTTTCTAGGCTACTAAATTTTATACCTCATATCCCATGGCTTTCCTATTAATAGCATACACTTCATCATATGTAATACCTTCACGCTCTGCTACTTTATTTAAGCAATCATCTTTTGTTGGATGTTGTCCACTATGTGTATTGATATGGCATTGTGTACATAGTTGGATTAAATTTTCTCTAATATCTCCACCACCACTACCACGTGTGTTAATATGATGCGGTTCAATGTTTGTCCTTTGACCACAAATTTCACATCGTGTAGATCTTAATTCTTGAATTGTTTTCTTTGATGTAATTCGTTTATGTTTCATAATCCCTCTTATAAACCAAAAAGGACCGCATCATATCGTGTTATGCGACCAATTATGATGAAGTCCTTTTATGGTATGTAGTTTTTTAAGGAGGCTTGACGTGTTCAACCCGTTCATGCCCACATACAGTATCTCATATATAGAGTGTCAAATAATAGCAACCTTTTTATAAATTTCTTCAAAATTTTTGATTGCTCTCTTATGTAGATTATGAACATTCTGCCTTGAACAATCAATTAGTTCTGCTACCTTTTCCCATGTACATCCATTAATGTACCTATCTACTAATACCGTCCTTTGTTTTGTACTGCGAATTTGATTGATCATAAACCTTGCTCGTTCTCGCTCTTGTAGGTATGTACTCCATTCTTTCATAATCTCATCTGTAACCGCATCAAGATTCGCTACTTTATCTGCAATAGTTATTTGTTGACCGCCACTAATTCTTTCCTTGCTATAGTCAATTGCTTGTAGGCTCATTATATCCTGTCGCAATCTAAATATTTCCCTCTCCTTACACCTAATATTTAAATCTGTATCACGAATTTGATTTAAATATTCCCTTCCTGTCATCTACTAATATCCCCTTGTGTTTCAATGTATTCTTTCCATTCATCAAGTGTATATATTTTATGACCCATCGCTTTTGCAAATGCCCATTCACCAATACACCCTCTTGATTTTTGCCAATCACCACACAATATTAAGATTGAGCATTTGTCTAACATATCTAAACAAATCTCTAGTCCCTTTGCATATCTTTTTTCAAAGTAAACCATAGAAAAGTTATGTATTGGTGAGAGATATGTATTGTATTTGTCTTTCAATACTAAATCTTTCATAATGTCATCTATGGATGCTTTGTTTTTTCCATCTCCCCCATAAGGATGTGCTACATATATTAATTGTCCTGTCATTGTGTTACTCCTTTTGGTTGTAGATCATTCACATGAAATACATGGCTATCATCCGCATCAAATTCATCAGTCTCATACGCTGCTAAATGTCTCTGTGTTGCCATTGGTACTGGTTTAATATCATCCATAAATAATTTTCCTTGCGCTCTTTCTCCATTTACAAACGCTTCTATCTCATCAACAATTGGCTCTAGCATTGCTTGGTTCTTTTCTGTTACCTGTATCCATGATGTTTGAATTTTACAAACATCCTTCGTCTTATTATTTAATGTTATGTTAAATCTTACCTTTTTCATCATTAGTGGGAAATCTTTATCCCATTGAATACCCATCGCTGTAATAATAATTGCATCTGATTTTGCAAATTTAAACGTACTAAATGCTTCTAATAAAAAATCCTTTGCCTTTTCGTAAGCCGTTCTTAGTTCCGGCCTAAACATATCTCTTGTATTTAACTGATACGCTTCTATAACTCCATTACTATTTTCTTTTGTGAAAGATATTCTTTTCTGTGTGCCTAATGTAAATGCTACTATTTTCATGATATCTCCTTTATTACTAACACGCTTAATGTCTTTAACATCATTTTATTTATTTTCTTTCAATCTGAAACTTTCAGTAATAGGCACACCAGCCTCTGTTGGAATGTAAATAATTTGGTCTTTACTATCTTTCAAAGTATCAACCCATAACCAATGAATGTATGCCTCATTACCTTTCAATGATTGACCGATAATTTGATTTGCTTTTGCAGTACCCTCGGCACGTTTCACTTCTGCTTGTGCTAGGCTTTCAGCACTATCTAATTTTGCTTTAGCCTCTAATACTGCAACTTGTCTGTTCTGTTCTGCCCTTGCAAGTTCTGCCTCACCCGCCTTTTGTTGTTGCCACACCATATACATCGGAACACCAAACGCAAAACTCCAAACTACCGCACCAATCATAACTACTACCAATAAAGCTGATACAATCTTATTCATGTTTATTTCTCCTTTTATTTTCATTATTTTCTTTGTCAAACCAAAACATTTTAGGTCCACAACACGCATCTAAAATCTTCATATATTCTAAATCGCTTTCACATTTACTATGGCAATTTATTTCTCTAAACTTACACCCTTTGCATGGTACTTCCATAGTTGTCTTACCCATTTATAAAATGCACTATTTCCCTTATAAATACTTCGTCTTATTCTAGCTATAAGTAATTTATCAGAAGGAATTGTCATGTACCCATAATGTGGTATGAATATCCTTTTACCTTCCTTTGTTCTGCACTTTACTATATGATCATGTGCTTTACACACATTTCTATATCTATCATTCATGCTCATATCCCTCTAATTTATTTCCTATTACTTTTACTTTGCCATTATTTACAATGAACGCTAAATCAAAATCTAATTCTCTACCTTTAGCAACTGTATTACACCGCCATTGATATTTATTGCGACTATAATAAACTTCTGCCACTAATGGAATATCCTGTATTGATTTGCAATCAAACTTTATAATGTCATTTTCGTATATGCGCTTTCCAATACAATCTTTTGCCTCACTACCTCTGCATAACGTTCCGTCCTCAATTGGTATCCATGAGTAGTTATCATTTTGTACTGCTAATAATCTAATTTGTGAGTAGCTTTGCTTTATTTCATCACTACTCACCCATTCAGTTTTATTAGTACCTAATCTAAGGCCTTTATATATGATTGGTTTCATGTTGCCTCCTCGTTTTATAATAACTTCTCCTAGAATGGAATCTTTTCTTCCTCTCCGTACCCATCAAAATTACTTTGACTTTCATTTTGTTTATGCCCATATGTAAGATTTTGTGCCACTACCTCTGTTACATATCGTTTTGCTCCTGTTTTATCTTCATAGGATCTAGAACGCAACTCACCTGCTACGGCTACAAAATCACCTTTCCGTAAACAGCTATATAGTTCCGCATCAACCCAACATACAATATTGTGATACTGTGTTGTTTGTTGCTCGTTTACATATTTATTGGTTGCCATTCTAAATGTAAGTACTGGCTTTCCTGTCTTTGTATATCGTAGCTCTGCATCCGTTACTACATTACCGCTTAAAAATACCTCATTTACGTTTATCATTTAATTCTTCCTCCCATTTTTCACATTCTTTACTAATTACGCATAATGCCATTATTGATACTCCTAGCATTACCCCTATCACAATGCCTATTCCTAGTAGTGCCATGTTTACCCTCCTCAAGTCTTATTAATCTGTAAAATCTATAAGGATATCCTTCTTCTGATACAGACTCAACTACACTATCTGTTTCTACGTAATAGCCTTTTGGCGGTTGGATGTAATCTCTCCATTCGCTTGGTTTTAGAATTTCCGTTTTCACTTTCGGCTTTTCTAAATTCTTGCTACTATTCCATCTACGCTTAAATGCATCTTCTTTTTCTGAATAGCATGCACTCCTTTTTTCTTTTACAAAATAACTTGCCAATCTAATTGCATCTTCTGCCCTACCTTGATACAACATCAGCTTATGCATACCATGTGGCCAAAGTTCATTAATTTCATCTGAATACAATTCAGCATTATTGATGATCATGTGAAAGTGGATTCTTGTTTTTCCCTCTGCAATATAGATGTACTTTAATTCCTTACCCAGTTTTTTATATCTACGTTTTAACCGTCTCATAAAATTCTGCATATCTTTCTTTGCATCTTCCCATGTAGCTGGCTGTTCTTTATATGTAAGAGTAAGATAACAATCATTTGTATTGAAATTGTTATCAATCAACATACGCAGCATTGCTTCTGCTTGTTTTTCATTTTGCTTTTTCATAGCTTCTGGTGTGATGCTTTTCTTTTTTACACGCTTGCCATTCTTTCTATAGGTTCTTGATGTGTGATGATCAAGTACCTCTATCATATTTTTAGATATGACTTTTCTGCGTTTCCTCATCGTAATGTATCCTCATGGTCGATTTGTTAATATGTTATATCTAGTTAATTAAGAAACACCTCTATAACAGGCATTTCCTATCTTTATCGCTCCATGTATGATATAATTACACTAGGTTAGTTACGTAATTTACGTACATGAATTGGCTGCTTTAATTAGTGGCCTTTTCTTTTTGCCTTGGATACTTGCAATGCATGTCCCCTTTTTCAACTTCTAAATACTGACATGCATCGCAATGTTCCATACATATAGACCCTTTAGCCTGTCTACAGTAAATGTAGGCACGGCTTTTTTTATTTTCTTCATTACAGATTGCACAATATGGTTTATTCATTTAATTCACTCCATATGTTGCGCCTTACTGATTCCATTGTTGCTAAGTGCCCTTCTCGTATTGGCCCATTCCCTGTGATACGGATATTCCATCCATCCTGTTTTTGATTTAGAAATATTACTCTTCCGTTGCCTAGAATGGTAAAGTTTAACAATTGATGTTGGCGGTTATAAGTAAGATTTTTAATTTTTTCTCTTAACTCATTAACCTCGGCTTCATTGAACTTTAGGTATCTTCCTAGCAGCGTAAGCCCTCTTTCTTTTGTATTCATGTTTCATCACCCCCTTTAATGTGCTTAACAGGAATATGATTGCCCCTGTTAGTATCATCATTAAAATGTTTAATAATATATTCCAGCCATGTAGAAACTCTATGCCTCCACATAGGCCTATAATTATTACCCATAGCACCAACTGTATATTGGTGATAATGTCTAACTTGGTTCTCATTGTTATGCCCCCTTTAACCACTTCATATTCTGGCTTTTCATCCATGTTTCAAATTTTTCTACATGTACCAATGTTTGTTGTGGCCCTAGTTGTAGGCATATATCATTAAATTTACCTTCATTGCGGATCATATCTACTCTTCTGTAGATATACATTCTGCTGCGCCCCCATATCTTAGCTAATGTGCTAATTGGTACATATTTTGGTTGAACACTTTCCATCTCTACTCCTTGCCTTTATTTATCAGATAAATAAACTACATCAACTTTAATCCCTAATTCTTCTAACTCTATAAGTGCTAGCTCTAGTTCTCTCTTAGCATTAGATGCTCTCTCATAAGCTGCCATGAATTTATCTTCCATCATTTTCTTCATAGGTCCTTCTATTTGAATTGTTAGCATAAATAATTCTCCTCTCTATTTCATCTTTTTTTTTATAATTGGTATAATCACCTTGTAAGAATTTTTCTATTATTGTTGATTATTGAGTCACTCAATTAATATCACTTTACTTTCAATTACTTTTTATTAGAAATACTTCAAATCTTCCAGAAAGGATGTCTTTTTATGGATTTAAATCTCAATTTGCCAGAACCAGTAAATAAGGTCTTAAACCCTGTCGCAAGTGCTGCAGGTGAAACCTTAGCAAATGTTTGGAATGGTTGCTTTTCCTATATAAATACTTGGTCTAAAAAACAAGTTATTAAGCATGAGCATTCACTTTTAGAATACAAGCGTAGTGTTGAAGGAAATTTTTCTAATATTCCCGAAAATCATAGAGTTGAACCACGATTAAGTATTATCGGTCCTGCAATCGAAGCTTCCAAGTATTACATAGAGGAAAAATCTATTAGAGAAATGTTTTCCAAATTAATAACCTCTGATATGGACGATCGAAAAAGAAATTTAGTTCATCATTCATTTATTGAAATATTAAAACAAATGAACCCTACTGATGCTAAAATACTTGCAGAATTTGAGAATCCTACCTCCCTTTTACGATGTCTTTTAAGAAGAAAATCTACCCCGAATGTATCGGACTCTATAACAGATATATATTTGTCAGAAAACTTTAAAGAATTTGACCAATCACACTGTATTTCTATAGCAAACCTAAATCGATTAGGCTTAATTTCAATACCAACCAGAAACTTTGGCGGTATTTTAGTTGATTCTGAAAATGCGGATTCTATTGCTAGATTTAAAGAAACTGAATTCTATTCACTTATAGTTTCTGATTGCAATAATCCATTATCTGATTATTCAGATTTTAAAATAGTTACCTACAATGGATATTTAACTGAGCTAGCTTTTAGCTTTAAGAAAATTTGTCTCTAATTCAAAAAGTTTCTTCTCTATAAATTCAGACATTTTTAATGTTAAAAACCCCGCTACTGTAACATTAATAAACGTTGAAAATAGAAATCCCAAAGTTAATAACATATATGTATAACCTTCCATTTTTAACCTCGTTTTTGTCTCAACATAATTAATAATTTAATTCCTATTTATTCCGCCCTACAATGTTCACAGAAGTTTCCATCCTGTACTTCTACATTACATTTGGGGCATTTTACTTTTTTTCTTTCATTTGATTTCACCTCTTTTATTTTTTATCGTTCATGTTATGCTCATCTTAAAAGGAGGTGAGTATATGAATATTAGCGAACGTGAGATTAAATCCAGTTGCACTAAAGCATTAAGACAACTTAGTATTTCTCATGAAATGAATACTTTCATCGACTATGTTGCAAAAGGCCAAGTTGCTAATGCTGAAACTGAATTAAAACAAATACTTGAAAAATCTATATCTAAATGTATTTACCAATCTCTTAACGATTTAGATTAGATCCTGTTGAGCAAATCATTTATTGGTTTGCTCTTCTTTCATGTAGTCATCTATCATCATGATTGAGTTGATATATGTTTTTGCTGTATTCGCTAATAGGCTTTCTTTTTCATAACTTTTTGTTTTGATTTTTAATAAGTCTTTTAAACGTACTTCTAATAATCTTTTAATTTCTTTCATTTGATTTCACCTCTTTGTTTTATTTTCATTATTTATTCATGTATAATGTTTTTTGATAGGATAATGACATATGCTGAACTACTTGGTAACAAGTAGAAGTAAAGGATAAAAAGCCTTTACGATAACATCTTGGTGGTTCAACCACAATTAGAAATTCTTAAAAATACAAATAAAGTTATTTCTATGATTCAATCTTCTGCAGCATTCGCTCATAATGTAGCTAATAACCCAATGCTTCAATTAGCGAAATCCTCTGATATCGCTCAATTCCGTGATTTTGGTTTTAGAAAGGAGGTGATTATAATGTCTATACATACCGATTCAATGCAACTGCTTGAAGAAATATATCACTGTTGTAAAACAAACCAATCATTCAGTTTAAGCCATGATTATCTATTGGATTTACTCCCAAATAAATATCATGATTTAGAAATGCAAGTAGATTATCTTAGAGATTCTGGTTATGTTTCTAATTTTGCACCAACGAGTGGTTTTCCAATTTCTTTAAAAATCACTTCAAAAGGCATAAGGGCAATAGAGGATATTTCTACACCTGTCGCTACATCAAATGTTACAAATATTTATGGTTCTAATTTTGGTATTGTCGGCAATAATAACTCATCTAATACCGTCAACAATACTTTCAGCTACTCTGATATCCAAAATATTATTGATAACTCGCCATATTCAGATGAAGAAAAACAAATTCTATTGACTGAATTAAAACCGCTATACGATCGTATTGAACTTGGTGCACCACTAGAAAAAGGTATACTTTCTTCAATTAGTGATAAAATCAAAGATTATCAACCCTTACTCTCTGCAGTTCTCAATTCAATAACCACTTTTCTAATAGCCCCTAAATAAAATTCACTTTTCTTGCCAATTCCAAGTGCCTTTATTACTGCTAGTGTAATAAGGGCATTTTGAATTTCCTCCCAAAACTCTTTTGAATATTTTTCATCTTTTATTCGTATTCTATTCATAACTTGTTCGATGTCATTAATTTTTTCTGTCATTAGTATTAATGCCTCATCAATACTTATTGGCTGTACACTTTTATCCATTTATTTCACCTCTTCTAACTTGCACAGTTTTCCGTGCTTACTTTGTAAAAAAAAGACGGTAAATCTCTTGAGGTGGTAATGGTTCAGCTTTACTTTCATTTGCCACCTTATCGATTTCCTTTTGAGTAAATGGAACTCTATTTCCAAGACGTTCATATATTTGAGTAGTACCAATACCTAGAAACTCTGCAAACTTATTGATTGTCCCATAATTTTCTTTAATGAATATCCTAAGATAGTCATAATTAAAAGCCATTCTATCACCTCTTCTCTTTGTACGGCTTTCCGTGCTTTAATGATAACCCAGTATTTACCTTGTGTCAACGCTTTTCCGTGTTTAAGTTTAGTTTATACTTGCTTTTATTCGCTTTTCCGTATATAATAGCTGTATCGATAGACATTTAGGAGAACTTAAAATGAAAAACCAATTTATAGAACGTTTAAACTCAATTCTTCAAAAACGCAATTTAAGTCAAGCAGATTTATCTAAAATGACTGGTATTCGTTCATCTTCAATTTCTGACTGGTTAAATGGTAAATATGAACCAAAGCAAGATAAAATTTCAATTATTGCAGATGCTTTAAATGTAAGTCCTGTTTGGCTTATTGGTTATGATGAGCCTTCAACAAATCAAACTGAAGGTTATTATGTAGACCCTGAAACAGCTGAGTATGCTGAAATGCTACGTACACGCCCAGAGGCTCGTTTATTATTCTCCGCATCACGTGGCATTTCCAAAGAAGATATGGAAGAAACCGTGAAGTACATCGAATATTTGAAATCTAAACATAATGAATAATACTATTAGGGGTTGTTAGTGTGATTATTAATATTATTGAGTGTGATATTCCTAATGTGAAAGCTGTTACATCTACAGGGGAAGATGAAGGTGTTCACAATATTTATATCCGTAAGAATATGTCTATTGAAGATATGAGAAAAGAAATTGCTCATGAATTGCTGCATATCATCAATGAAGATTTCCATGTTGACCAACATGTTAACCTCATTGAACATATGGTAAGGCGTAAAGAACTTACAGATGATATGTTAGAAACTATAGATTTTTATCATCATGTCCTATAGTGTGTAGATTGTTTTAAGGAGGCTTGTCAAAAAGCTGATTTCATGGTACACTCTGTATACGGAATCTGGGGAGACTTAAAAATAAGTTGCAACCTGAAAAAAGCTGTGTACATGTCTGTACACAGCTTTTTTATTATCATGAAACCATTTAAAGATTATGACGATCAAATTAAAATTTTACAAGCTAGGGGCCTTTTACCTATTATAAAAGATAATTCACTTACTAGTTCAGATCTTGTAGATAGTAATGGATGCATATCCATTTCCGATAATCCTATCCCCTATGCCAAAACTTTACTACAAACATATGGCTACTACAATATTATTAATCTCTACAATAAACCATTTGTGCACAACGATACTTACGATAAAGATATGGATTTTTTCAAGCTTATGAGTTTACATGAAATAGATACTATAATAAAATCTCTCCTGTATTCTCCTATCTTTATGGCAGAACAAAAGTTAAAAACCACTATTTCACACTCATTTGCACAAAAGTATGGCCCATTTGATTCAACATCTTTAGCTAATTATATTGAGCCTTATTTAGATTCTTCAAATTATAATCGTTCATTGAAAAATAAATCTAATAAGCCTCAATGTAATGACCTTATAAAACATTTTACTAACATCTTAAAAGATAACACTAAATATCCGCCTTTCAAACACTATCAGACTAAACATGGACATATTCCTATTTGGGTATTCATTAATAAACTTACCTTTGGTGAAATGAGAAAAATGTTTGAAGTATTGAAAATACAACAGAATATCTCTAATGTTTTTAATTTAACACCATCTGAATTACGTAGTACATTAATTTACCTCAATAATGTTCGTAATGATTGCGCACATGGAGCGAATTTTTTTCAACAAACCTATCCAGCATTAAAATCATCTATTAAAATCATCTCTGATTTTGAAACTACCTTCTCTTTTCAAAACTCGTCTATTGGTAATTTATTTACATGCCTTTGTTTGTTAAAACCATTCTTACCGACATTAGATTATTTCAAAACTTGTGATTCTTATTTTAATGAAGTTTTTAAAACTGTAATTTCTAAGCATCCTATGCCAATAATTACACCATATGTAATGAAACAACTTGGTGTTACTAGCTTGGAAGATGCACAAAATAAATTATTTTATTTAAAAACATACAAATAAAAATGCCCCCTACTCTGCGCCAACAGAAGATGAAATAGATTTCTATCATCATGTATTATAATAATTACTGTTTACTTATGGTTGCTTATTTTTTTAGGAGATAACTTTTATGTCTAATATCACTGATGAAAGGCTTGCAGAATTACGTAGATCTGCACCCCCACCATACGAACCTCAACGTTTACCTTTTGATACTTTTAATTTACTCACTCCTGAATTAATTAAATTATCTTCAGAAGCAAATATGGCTCTAGGTGAATATAAAGGCTTTTTAGTGAATACGCCTAATCCTGTTTTGCTTTTATCACCTATTACTACACAAGAGGCTGTATTATCCTCTAAATTAGAAGGTACACACGCAACTCTTGAAGATATTCTTAATCATGAAGCTGGCAACCAAACTGATATTCAAGATGATGAGTTAAAAGAAATCCTCAATTATCGTTCTGCATTAAAACATGCATTAGATACAATTTCACCATATAATCAGTTGTCAAATCCTGATAGTAAAGAACCCTTAACAATAAAAATTATTAAAGAAATGCATGCTATTCTCCTAGATAATGTTCGTGGTTCTACTAAACATCCAGGGGATTTTAAAAAGTTACAGAACTATATTGGTGGCTATGATTTTATTTCTTATACACCTGTTTCCCCTCAATTAACAGACTCTTATATGTCTAATCTAGAAACGTATTTACACTATGATGAGATAAATCCATTAATTCAAGCAGCTATTATTCATGCACAATTTGAAATGATTCATCCATTTGAGGATGGGAATGGACGTATAGGCAGATTGCTAATTCCTTTATTCTTTTATTATCGTGGAATTATTCCATCCCCCATATTCTATATGAGTTCTTACTTCGAACGGAATCGTGATGAATACATTCATAATTTAGCCAATATTTCTAAAAATAATAATTGGGTATCTTGGATTTATTTCTTCCTTAGTGGCATAATTACTGAATCTCATAACAATACAAAAAAAGCTTTAAATATCTTATCTTTATATGAGCAATTTAAATCTTTAGGCGATTCTATAAAATCATATTACTTCATCCCAATTTTAGATTTTATTTTCCAGCATCCTATATTTACAAGTAAACAACTTATCGAAGAAATCAATGCTAGTAAACAAACTGTATTTACACTGTTGAATAAAATGGTAGATCAAGATATTTTAATTAGTTCAGATAAAGCTAAAAACAGAACATTTATTTGTCCAAAATTATTAAGTATTATAGATAGTTAAGTCTAATATTTTAATCTTTTTTAGACTATATATTTTTATAGTCCAATATATCGCATTATATTGGACTATATTTTTTAATAGTCCATTATACATAAAAATATTAGACAAAATAAAAAACGCCTCTATCTAGCTACTACTAGATAGAGGCTTGATGCCTTAGAGACACCGCATATTTATATTATAACATACAGCTAAGGCTTATTTACTATACCATTTTTTAGCCTAGGAGGTATTTTTCATGTGGTGTGAAACCGTAACTACCAAAGCTGGTATTACTAAGTATAAATTTCAAGAACGTTATATAGATCCATATAGCGGTAAAACAAAAAGAATATCTGTTACCTTAAATAGTAATAGTAGGCAAGCCTACAAAATCGCACAAGCTGAATTACAAAATAAAATTGACTTGGCCACTAATACAGATATTGCAAAAGATATGACATTGAATGATGTTGTATCTGAATACTTAGAATCAAAGCGTGCCTTTAGAAAATCATCTACACAATATAGTATGGATAATCTACACAAACAAATTATGAAATGGTTTCCTGCTGATATATTACTATCTAAACTTTCACCATATATTATTCAAAGCACGTTTGATAAATTTGCTTGTCAGTATTCCTACAACTATACAAAACTGGCCCTTAGTCTTATTAGACAATCATTAAAGTATGCAAGGCGCATGGAATATATTCGTGATATTTCATTCTTAGACAATATCGAATTACAAAAACCAGTAGCGGATGTAGACCGCATCAAGAAACAACGTTCTAAATTCCTAACTAAAGATGAACTAAAAGATTTACTTGCACAATTGGATACTCTTAATCATCATGTATCCCTACTATGTGAATTTCAATCTTTAACTGGTCTTAGATTTGGTGAAATGGTAGCCTTACGCACTCAAGACTATGATAAAGAAAATGCTGAAATAGATGTAAACGCTACTTTATCCAATCGTGGGAGCTTTTCTGACCCTGCTATGCGCCTTCCACCAAAGAATGTTCATTCTATCCGTAAGGTAAAATTAGATGCAAGGGCTGTACAGATTATTAATCATTTTATTACTGCTAATCAAGCAAGGCGCTTATGGAAATCTAAATTTGCTGACCTAGGCTATATCTTTGTTACGGATGGTGGTTTGCCATATGATCTACATTATGTGAATAGAACTATAAAAAAACTTGGTTTCCCAAAACCAGTAAGCACCCATACCTTTAGACATACTCATATTTCTATTCTTGCTGAATCTAATGTTCCTCTAAAAGCAATTATGGAACGTGTTGGCCACAATGAGCCACGTACTACACTTGCTATTTACACACATGTAACAGATGAAATGAAACAGGAAGTAAATGCAGCAATTACTAATATGGGTAAAGTACTTGCAAATAAATAAAAAATGAGCCACCGCATCATTGATATGTGCAGTGGCTTTTTTCAATCCTCATATAAAAGGGGCAAATATTTGTTTTTAAAAGGGGCAATAAAGGGGCAAATTGTTGTTACAATGCGTTACAATTTGTTACTCTTTATCTTTCAAATATCCTTGTAATTACTTTATCTGTTACAGTTTGTTACAATGCGTTACAATCTGTTAATCAGTAAGTAGAAATGGTGCGGTTGGAGGGACTTGAACCCTCACGAGCGTACGCTCACCACCCCCTCAAGATGGCGTGTCTGCCATTCCACCACAACCGCATGGAATACAAATGGTGCCTCAGGACAGAATCGAACTGTCGACACACGGATTTTCAGTCCGTTGCTCTACCAACTGAGCTACCGAGGCATGATTTTTTGTAAAAAAAAATGGCGACCCCGATCAGATTTGAACTGACGATCTTCGCCGTGACAGGG
>OATE01000116.1_pt1 | contig 53190 bp, 53 predicted proteins | sample 1475901 | NCBI WGS metagenome assembly OATE01 (sample SAMEA2579944, study PRJEB22360) | human gut metagenome | reverse complement strand
ATGTTCATTTCGTTAAAAATGATTACCTTATATTGTTCAGTTTTCAAAGATCTGCGTGTCAGGTTTTTATCCAGTATCGCCTGACGACTTAATCATTTTATCAGTGATAGAGGATTATGTCAACCACTTTTTTACAACTTTTTTACTATTTTTACACCGCCACCTACAAAACCGCATAAATACAGGCTTTACAGTTTAATTACAGTGAATTTCATCTATACACAAACACAGATAAATGTTAAAGTTTTATTAGCAGTTGTACTAAGTAAAGTATAGAAAAAGCATCGTCGCAATGACGATGCTTTTAGATGGTGACTCATCCGCGATTCGAACGCGGGACACCCTGATTAAAAGTCAGGTGCTCTGCCAGCTGAGCTAATGAGTCATGTAATGGCAGGGGCGGCTGGGATCGAACCAGCGCATAATGGAGTCAAAGTCCATTGCCTTACCACTTGGCGACGCCCCTAAGTGGGGTGAGTAGTGGGGATCGAACCCACGCGTAACGGAGCCACAATCCGCCGTGTTAACCGCTTCACCATACCCACCACTGTGGAACATACAGAGGAAAGTATCCCCCGTAACGAATGATATTGTATCATTCTACAAGGGATACTGTCAACTATTATTTTTAATTAAACTATTATTTTTTAATTAAATAGTCTTTTACAAAATTCGGCAAAGCAAAAGCCGCTTTCTGTATCCCTGCATTATAGTATTTAGTTGTAAACGTCTGTTCACGATTAGCTTCCCAAGTCAATGGATCATATTTTTTTGAGCCCATGGTGAAGCAATGCATGCCGGTCGGATAAATAGGAATAAAAGCCGTATAGAGACGAGCAATCGGGAAATGATTGGATACGTAGCCGAATACTTTTTCAACTAACGGCTGATGCATCATAGGCGATTCCGTCTGCTGTACAAAAAGGCCGTCTTCTTTCAAAGCTTTATAGGTATTGGCATAGAACTCATCGGTAAACAAACCTTCGCCCGGACCGATTGGATCGGAGCAGTCAACAATGATGACATCGTATTTATTTTCAGCTTGCGCCATAAAGCCGATACCGTCACCGATAGTAACCGTTAATTTAGGATCTTTACGAATCATAGCGTCAGCAATAGTCGGTAAATATTCTTTAGCCAATTCTACTACCTTGCCGTCGATTTCAATCATCATAACAGTTTCTACACAATCATGACGTACACATTCTCTGGCTACACCGCCATCGCCGCCGCCGATGATCAATACATGTTTTGGATTAGGATGCAAGAACAACGGTACATGAGACATCATTTCATGATAAATAAACTCTTCTCGTTCCGATGTTTGGAACACACCGTCCAAAGACAACATAGTGCCGTATTCCAAGCTGTGAACCACTTCAATCTTCTGAAATTCCGACTGCCCGGAATATAAAACCTTATCAATTTCTGCACTCAATTTCAAATGAGTGGACTGATTTTCTGTAATCCAATCTGCCATTGGTAACCTCCTAAGCCGATCAATACCCTCTAACCATACCTAATCAATGTAGCCAAATTGAGAACTCATCCTGTAAATTGCGTAATTACTTACTCACAGTGCATCACTTACAATGCACGCAATTATTTACGCACCGCATAAGCAAAACCGCCGCCCAACATAGTGTCTTGCAACCATTTTTTCAGCGAGAAAATGCGTTCAATTTCTTCATCATACACAACGCAACGTACATCGTCATTGTTTTCCATCAATTTTACAATAGGAACCCAATGCCATGTGGAAAGTCCCTGTTCATGGCCGCGATGACGGTTCAAAAAAGCTACCGGTGAATCACTGCCAAGACCCTGTTTGATGAAATTCATTACCTGCTGTAACGGTTGGCGACAAACGGCAAAAGGATATACTCCCATCATCTTAACGGTATACGGCAATTCTTTCTTTTCACAATAGTCATTTAAACCTTCTTGGAACCATTGCGTCTTATAGAGCCCGCCGCCAAAACGAGGGCGCACATATTGGAATACTTCCTCCATACGTTCCAAAGCTGCTTCCCCGTCAGCACTGGCAGCACTATCCAATAAACCGTCGCGAAATTGTACATAGCTGATTACCTGCGTCGCCGTCGTAGGACCGCAACCGGATAAACGTTGCCAATCATCACAATACCATTCTTGATTATAACCGTAAGAAAAACGGCCGTCTTTTTTCACCTGCAACCATTCAAGATGTTTGAGTGTCAAGCTCTCCATATATTTCTCAATCCTCTATTACATCAACTTAAATTAAAAATCTAAAATCATTTGTAATAGTGACCTTCCATACATAGACCTACGATTAAATTAGTCTTCTACAACTTCAACCTTAACCATACGGTCACCTTGCTGAATGCCATCTACTACATCCATGCCTTCAATTACTTTGCCAAATACGGTATGTACACCATCCAAATGAGGCTGTGGTTCATATACGATAAAGAACTGACTGCCACCCGTATTCGGACCGCGATGGGCCATGGATAATGCACCGCGTTCATGTTTATGCGGATTACCGATTAATTCATCTTTAATAGTGTAGCCAGGACCGCCTGTGCCATTGCCGTTAGGACAACCGCCTTGAGCTACGAATCCCGGAATTACACGATGGAATGTAAGGCCGTCATAAAAACCTTCTTTGATTAATTTTTCAAAATTGGCAACCGTACCGGGTGCTTCTTTTTCAAATAATTCAATCGTAATATCGCCTTTTTCCATATGGATAATCGCTTTTTTCATTCTATTCTACCTCCAACAATGTACGGAGTACATAACTCGATAACATAAGACCCGCTACGGATGGAACAAAACCGCAAGAGCCGGGGCTGCGAGAATCATCATCACGATTAGGCGTCATCGGTTTTTCCGTGGAGAACACGACCGTCTGCTTCTTAATGCCACGTTTGCGCAATTCACGACGCATAACTTTGGCAAGCGGACAAGTATGGGTTTTACTGATGTCGGAAATGCGCAACAATTCCGGATGCATCTTATTGCCGGTTCCCATGGACGATACACAAGGTATCCCCAATTCCTGACAAGTCTCGATAATAGCCAATTTAGCGGTTACCATGTCAATCGCATCGATAACGAAATCCACCTTAATGTCCTTGATAAAATCAGGATAGGCTTCTTTGGTATAGACAATATCATAGGTATCAACCTGCATATCCGGACAAATCGATAAAGCACGCTCTTTAGCCACTTCCACCTTGCGGCGACCGATAGTTTCCTGCGTTGCAATTAACTGGCGATTTAAATTACTCACCGTAACTTTATCACCGTCAATTAATACCAAGCGCCCCACGCCGGTACGCACCAAAGCTTCCATGGCAAAACCGCCTACACCGCCGCAGCCGAATAAAGCTACCGATTTGGTGCCTAAATTTTCTAATTTTTCTTTTCCTACCAGCCATTCCAAGCGGGTTAACATATGTTCCATTTAAAAACTCCAATCAATAATACACTTTTTACTGACTGTCACCAAAGTGACTGCTACAAGCTGCCGCTTCGACGCGGCAGCGACATTTAATTCTAATGACAGTTATATTTTCACTGTCAAAAAACATCAAAGCAAACGACTATTTCAGATTAGCGCACAGCCGGAATAATTTCCAACCAATAGTCGTCCGGATCAGCGATGAAATAAATACCCATATTAGGGTTTTCATATACTACACAGTCCATTTCTTTATGTTTTTTATAAGCTGCTTCATAGTCATCGACTACGAATGCCAAATGGAATTCATTATCACCCAAATTATAAGGACGATCCCAGTCACGCAACCAAGTCAGTTCCAACTGATGGCCGCTAACGCCGTCTTCCATATATACAATTCTGAAGGCACCGTCAGCCGGTTCAATACGACGACCCGGTTTTAAGTCCAATGCTTCTTCATAGAATTTGATGCTTTTTTCTAAATCTCGTACATTAAAGTTGTTATGTACCATTTTAAATTTCATGTGATTAACTCCTCTCAGCGTCTACACACACAAATAAATTACTTCTAATTTTAAATTATATTTTTCTGTTACAAATATTTAATACTGCTATTTAATAGTATCACAAATCTCGATATATTGCTATATGACGAACTAATATTATGATTATGGCACCATAAAATGCGCTGTACTGCCCCGATTAGTAGCCTCTACTTCCAAATGAGCCTGAATACGGCCTTTAAGTTCAGGCACATGAGAAATAATCCCCACCAGACGGCCCGACTTCTGCAATTCCACCAAAGTCTCCATGGCAATATCCAGTGTATCGGGATCCAAAGTCCCAAAGCCTTCATCAATGAAAATTGTATCTAAATGAATGCCGCCGGCATAAGCCTGAATAATGTCGGCAAGCCCCATGGCAAGTGACAAGGACGCGAGGAACGTTTCCCCTCCGGACAAAGTATTGGCCGGTCGTTCATAGCCCGTATAAGTGTCAAGCACCGACAAATCAAGGCCTCGATGACCACGACTAACGCTTTCAACCCGGGCGCGCAGCAGTTCATAGCGACCGCGGCTCATCTGCCGCAACCGCACATTGGCGGCCACCACTACTTCTTCCAAAATAGCGCCTAATACATACCGTTCGAAAGTGACCCCCTTCTGCCCCGAATTGCCACCGCTGGCCAAATCATGGAGCTTAAAAATAAAATCAACCCGCTCCATAATTGCCTTATTGTCAGCCACCAGTTTTGCATATTCCGTTAAAACTTCATCAAGATGCCGAACGACTTCCGAAGCCAAGGTTTCTTGACGCACGGCCTCTTCATAAGCAGCCGTAGCTGCTTCTTTCATCTCAAGCGTCACTGCTTCAGTTGGTTCAGCCAAAGCCTGCAATTCTTCATCCGCTGCCTTTAACAGGGTATTCTCCCTATTGACGGCCGTATCAAAATCATGTACCTGTGTTGACAAGCTTGACTTATCGGCAACTTTAAGGCGCAAATCGGCTACGTCTTCGTCCGTCAATTGACACTTGGTTAGTTCTTCCGAAATGAACTGCGCCACATCAGCCAGCTCCGAATTGGTTTCCCGCTCCTGCTTTTGCCAATTAATAATATTCGTACTATTTGAACTTTGCCGCTGCAAGAAATCCCGTTCTGTCTCATCAAAGCCCGCCTTTTCATTGTCATACGAAGTAAGCCACTGTATTTTTTGCTGCAGCTCTTTTTCCCAACTTGCCCGGTCAATTTCCTTAACCGCTTCTTGGTGTAATTCTAAGGCAGATCGCTTGCCGGACAACGCGTGCAACGTTTGCTGATGTTGCTCTTCCTTTTGTTGTAAAGCGTGACGAAGTATTTCCATGCCTTTGTTAATTTCCGTCACTTCCTTATTCAGCTGTTGGGCCTTAGTTTCCTTGATGGCTAGTGTTTTACGTCGATTATCAAGAATTGTTTTGGCCGTTTCTGCTTCACCTAAAAACGCATTAGCCTCAGCCGTTTGTATGCCAAGACCTCTATGATTGGCTAACCATTCGGTCACCGCTTGAGAGCTCTTAATTACCGCTTCCTCGGCTTCTTTTAATTGCGTTGCCGTGGTTACCTTACGCTCCGCCTGCTTTGATGTCAACTTAATCGCATCATTATAAGCTTTTTCAGCCTTCGCCACATCATCTTCCTTATAGTCCTCAGGCCAGGTTGCCTTATGAGGATGCTCTTTTGAGCCGCAAACAGGACAAGGTGTATGTTCCTTTAAGGCTCCGGCCAAACCGGCCGCAGCATACTGTTCACGCAGATACTCCCGATGATTTCGTTCCGACAAAGCCAACTCTTCAGCTTGCTTTGCCTGCTCATAAGCATGACGGGCATTGGAATCACGGAGTTTAGCTGTTTCTCTATCGGTTAAAAGTTTTACCGCCTGCTGCCCTAATTGAACAGCACCAATAACAGCTTCCCAATCATTCATCAATGAACTTTGACCGGCTATTTCTGTCTGAAGGCTCGTTAAACTCTGTGCTAAGATATTAACTTCTTCCGTTTTTTCGGTTAGCAGTGCATTTTGTGCCTGCAGGCCCGCTTTCGCTGCCTTTGCCTGCTCGGCCAGTTTTGCTATGTCTTGCTGAATGCTTGCTATAGCATCAAAATGTTTTTGAATATCCGAAGCCTTATTAATATCTAACCGATATGTCTCACTCAAAGGTTTCCGTTCGGCCAATGAAGCTTTTTGTTCGGCCAACGTTTTACCTTCTGTCACCAAATCATCTTTAAGTTTAAACGCCGTTTGTAAATCAGCGTCGATTTGTTTAACTTTAGCGATCAATTGCTGCTGTTGCATTTCTTTTTGCAATATAGGGGCAATCTGTTCCAAACGCGCTAATGTTTTTCGAGTTGCTTCAATCGCAGCCGATTCTTTCATGAATTCTGTCAACACAGCCCGTTTTTCAGCTATCACAGCCGTCAAAGAGCGACGTTTTTCGCCCAATTCATAATCGTTTACAATCCGCTGTTGCGTCTTATGTGCCTCTATTAATACGACTGTCGCTTCCGTCTGTGCCACTTTGGCGGCCGCCGCTTTTTCGCATAAATCCGTTTCGGTTACTACATCTTCACCGCTCAACAAATATCGCTGGCGATTTAACACATCTTCAGACGATTTGGATACTTTTTCGTACTCTTCTTTTAATAAATCCTGCAAGCGGGTATAAATAGCGGTATTAAACAAGGTGTGCATCAAGGCTTCACGCTCTGCTGTTTTGGCAACCAAGAGTTTACGGAATTCCCCTTGCGGCAATAAAACAACTTGTAAAAATTGGTCCAATCGAAAACCGATAATTTCATCGATTTTCTCCTTAATTTCATTGGAACGACTGCTGAATTCACGCCATTTACCATCTTCAAGAACAGAGAGCTGAGCCACCGCCGCTTGTTCACGATACCCTTCGCCGCGCTTTTTCTTAACCTTCTGTTTAGGGCTCCGCGTAATTTTATAACAATTGTCACCGACAGCAAAGGTAAAGCACACTTCCGTCAGCGTCTCCTCCGACGCATAATCACTGCGCATGGTCGTACCTTCACGTAAACCGCCGCTGGATTCTCCGAATAAAGCGAATACCATAGCATCTAAAATACTTGTTTTACCCGCCCCGGTGGGTCCCGTAATGAGGAACAGACTCTGATTTTTTAAATCGGCAAAATCCAAGTGAACCGTTTCCGCATAAGGACCGAATGCCGTCATAGTCAATGTTAATGGTCTCATGTCAGTCCTCCTTAATCAATCGCTGCCAAAGAGAGTTCATAAATTCCTTCTCTTCTTCAGACAAGGGCTCATTACGCACCGTCGCTGCAAATTGTTCGAACAATTCATGCTCCGATAATTCTTTGTATTTCACCTCATTATAGCTCGTCATTTCAGCCTTCATGCGTCCCGTAAGCTCCAAGGACATGGCATACGGAAAAACCTCCCGCAAGCGCGCCATGCCGTCAATCACCGGCGACGTATCGGCCAATTCAACCTGTACATAGTTATTCTTGTGCGCCTCATGAAGTTTTTTATCTTCCAAAATATCATTGAACAGCCCTTTAATAACGACTACATCATGCTTTGCCTCAACAGATACCTGCTCAATTTGGCAAGCACCGACTGCATCCATGTCAACAATGGTGAAAGATTTATTATGATTGGCTTCGTCAAAAGAATATTTCAAGAGCGAGCCGCTGTAACGGATATGCTCGGCACCCATACGCTGTGGCCGATGAATGTGCCCCAACGCTGTGTAATTAAAAGGTGCAAATACATCCGTCCCCACATTAGCACTGCCGCCGATAACAAGAGGTCGCTCCGATTCACTGGTAAGACTGCCCGCTACCATGGCATGAGCAATCCCCACCGTGCGCATTCCTTCCGGCACCTGACGGCGTAAATAATCGGCCCATGCTGCATAGGTAGAGCCAAACGCAACAGCTAAATCCTGCCATTCTTCCAACTGTTCTTCAGCCGATATGGTCTCCAACAAATGAGTCAGCAGCGTACGTGGCTCCGCAAAAGGCATGGGACAAAAAGCAATTTTGCCATAACCGTCCTCCAAATAGAGCGGCTGCAAACTGCGATCCATACGACTCCATACATGCACACCGGAGTCTGAGTACAAATCACGCCCCATATCAAGACGCTCTGCACTATCGTGATTACCGCCGATAACCAATGCCGGAATTTTATAATCCTTGGCTAATTTTGTAATCACCATATCCCATAACGCAACGGCTTCCACCGGCGGTACCGCCCGGTCAAACACATCGCCGGCAATCACAACGACATCAATCTTTGCCGCTTTCAATAATTTAAAAAACTGTTCTTCTAACACATATGCCTGGTCATCTGTTAAATGATGCGCATAGAAAATACGCCCCAAATGCCAGTCCCCGGTATGTAATATTCGCATAGTAACCCTCTGTATGACCACACCTAAAAATAAAATATATGCACATCTAAATATGCACAATATTTTCGCGCCGATTACGCATCTAAAAATTACGCATCAGCCTTCTTTATACACGCTTTTTAACAAGGCAATTTCTTTCGCATATCCGTCCAATTCATTCGGGGTTTCCAGATAAAACGGTAAATTACGCAAAGCCAGATGATTGATGATGTTCGTGATAGCTTCCAAACCGATATGACCTTCACCGATTTTTTCATGACGATCTTTGTGAGCCCCACGCGGATTCTTGGAATCATTCAAATGAATCGCATGCAAACTGTCCAGCCCTACAATTTTGTCAAATGAATCAATGACTCCGTCCAAATCACCGATTACATCATAATCTCCTTCATGGATATGACAGGTATCCATGCAGACACCGATATACTCCTTCAATTTCACGCCATCAATAATACGCGCAATTTCTTCAAACGTACGCCCCACTTCGGTGCCTTTGCCGGCCATGGTTTCCAACAATACCGTTGTATGCATGCCTTCAAACATCACTTCATTAAGTGCCTCTACAATATATTCAATGCCTTGATCGACACCCTGCTTGACATGGCTGCCGGGATGAAAATTATATAATTGATTCGGCAAAAATTCCAAACGCTCCAAATCTTCACGCATCATGTTTTTGGCAAATTGACGAAGTGACGGATCGGCTGCACAAGCATTCAACGTATACGGTGCATGCCCCAAAATCTTACCGAAATTATGTTCCGCCATGAATGTTTCCAATGCCTTCATATCAGCTTCGTCAAAAGTACGTGCTTTACCGCCGCGAGGATTCCGCGTAAAGTATTGGAACGTATTGGCACCTAAACTCAGTGCCTCTTTCCCCATATGCAAATACCCCTTACTGATTGATAAATGACATCCGATAGTTAACATGAAAACTCTCCTTTTTAATTAATGACTCTATATACAATATTCAAGCCCCATTCACCGGTCTGCTTTTTACGCCGTTAAACATCGGAACTTAACCTATGATTTTTATACTAATACATTTATTATATAACAAATTTCTAATTACATGACTAAATTCTAAGTTCATAGCAAACTCTTATTGCAAAAGTCTATTTATGCAACAAAAAAAGAGCCTTGCGGCTCTTTTTGTTTAATGGGTTCCTTTACGCAGACAATCCGGGCAAATACCTTCGAACGTAATTTGCTGACCGGTCACTTTGTAGTGACTCAAAGCTTCCACTTCCGCTAAGGTATCTTCCATGTTCATATCGTGTAAATCATCAATGCGATTACATATGCTGCAACGCATGTGAGGGTGGTTATGAGTATCCCAGTCGTAACGGCTGGAATCATCGCCAATATCAAGAACTTTTACAAGACCGATTTTTTCAAAAATTTCCATCGTCTTATATACGGTTGCTAAACTCATGCTAGGATGATCTTGGCGCAAACTTTGATAAATCATTTCCGCCGTCGGATGCTCATTTTGACCATAAAGCACTTGGTAAATCGCAATACGTTGAGGGGTTACTTTGTAACCTTCGGAACGCAATTTTTGTGCAATATCCATAGCAATCAATCCTCTCTCCACTCGGATTTAATAGTGTTTCGTGCAACTTTGCACGTTGCCTATAGCTAAGTTGCTCAGTTAAAAATTTAACTCTAACCAATAACAATTATTGGTTAATTAATTATAGCAAATTTAGTATACTTTGGCAAGATAACCGCTTATCAAATCTAATTATATACAGCAGGATTAGTCTTTGAAATACGGTTTGAAGGCACCGCTCTTATGTGCTTCCTGGCCGCCACGACGACCTTGGCCTTCCGGATTACGGCGTTTGGAACGATTGCCGCCGGAACGACGGGAATCATCAAGACCGTTACGATCGCGGAAACTGCGTTCACCATTGCGGCGATCACCACGACGATCGGAACCGCGGGAAGTGCGCTGACCGTCACGACGACGGCCGTCTTTACCGAAGGAGCGTTTTTTACGAACACGTAACGGAGCTTCCTCAGTAATATTAACCGGCGTAGTATCCGGCTCTTTAGTCAATAATTTAATAGCCGCAGCCACTAAAGTTACGGAATCTAAATCATTTAATAATTCTTCCGCACTGGCGCGATATTCTTTAAGATTTTCAGTATCATCAGCCATATCAATTAAGCTTTGAACAGCCAATTTCTGCTGGCCTTCCAACACTTCGCCCAAAGACGGTGCTTTACGACGGGCAATTTTACGTTTAGTCAAACGTTCAATAGCGTGTAAATGTTCCATTTCACGAGGGATAACAAAGGTATTGGCCATCCCGGCTTTACCGGCACGACCGGTACGGCCCACGCGGTGAACATAACTTTCCGGATCTTGCGGCAAGTCATAGTTATATACATGAGTTACGCCACTGATATCGAGACCGCGGGCTGCTACGTCGGTAGCTACCAAAATATCGATGGTACCTTCGCGGAACTGACGAATTACGCTGTCGCGTTTTTGCTGAGATAAATCACCATGAATACCTTCAGCCATATAACCGCGTTTTTTCAAACCTTCGGTTACTTCATCGACACGGCGTTTCGTACGTCCGAACACGATAGCAAGTTCAGGTGCCTGCATATCGAGCAAACGGCAAAGTAAATCGAACTTCTGACGGTCCTGTACTTCGATGTAGTACTGTTCGATTAAGTCCATAGTAACCTGCGTTGGTTTCATGCGAATGAGACGCGGTTCTTTTAAGTAATTTTCAGCCAATGTCTGAATGGCCGGCGGCATGGTAGCGGAGAACAACAATGTCTGGCGTTGTTCCGGTACGGCTGCCAAAATTTTATTAATGTCATCGATGAAGCCCATGTTAAGCATTTCATCCGCTTCATCGAGGACAATTACTTTTACATTATCAAAATTGATGGATCCGCGTTCCATGTGATCCATTAAACGACCCGGGGTTGCGACGATAATTTGAGGATTTTTGCGCAAGCTGCGGAATTGGCGCTGAATATCCTGACCGCCGTAGATAGGCAAGGCCTGAATATGGGTGTGCTGTGCCATTTTGTTGAGCTCTTCCGCTACTTGAATAGCCAATTCACGGGTTGGCGATAAAATTAAAACCTGTACGGCTCGAAGATGTTCATCAACCTGTTCCAAAGCAGGGATACCGAAAGCAGCGGTTTTACCGGTACCGGTCTGAGCCTGGCCAATCATGTCTAAGCCGCTCATGGCAACCGGAATGGCTTCCTTCTGAATCGGTGTAGGTTCTTCAAACCCCATATCATTTAAAGCCCGTAAAATGGGCTCGCTAATTTGTAATTCTTCAAATTTTTCAAGCATGAACTATATGAGTCCTCCTTATGTAAATCAATCTTATTTTCGTCTATTATTCGTCGGCGTATTCTAATATTATAACACAGATAAAAGAAGATAGCCAAATTAGAATGTCAATTTTTTCCAATTCAGCTATCTTTATGAAAAACTATCTTACTTTTTCTTACTATATACGATTATTATATTATTATTTTCAAATGGTGCCGGTTCATGTCGTTTTTGGCGATTATTATTCTGATTCCGGTTCCGATTTTGATTGCCACCGTCTTGGCGATTGCCGTTACGATTACGGTTTCGATTGCCGTTACGATTACAGTTTCGATTGTCATTGCGATTACCGTTGCGATTACCGTTACGGTTATCACGATTCCGCGAATCACCACGTTGACTATCGCGATTTTGACATTCACCGCCTTGACTGTCACGACGATTGTGATTACGCTGCGCTGAATCATCACCGGCTGCCACAGCTGCTGCCGCTTTTTCTTTATCGCGCAGTGCCTTCATAGATAAACCGATACGATTCCGTTTCGGCTCAACGGAAATTATTTCCGCTTCAATGATATCGCCTACCGCCAACACATCTGACGGGTGTTCATTACGGCGGCAGAACTCACTGCGATGAAGTAAACCATTAACCTTTAAGCCGAAATCAACAAAGGCACCAAAGTCCACAACATTATGTACGGTCCCTTTTACTACGGTACCGACTTTTACATCTTCAAGGCTCATAATGTGTTTACGAGTCATCGGTGCCGGTAAATCTTCACGCGGATCGCGCCCCGGTTTAGCCAAGGCCTCTAAAATGTCGCGCACCGTCGGTACACCGGCATCCAATTCTTTAGCCACATCTTCCGCATTCACCAAGGCCAGCTTGGTATGAAAATCAGCCAGTTTCGCTTTGTCATTTAATTCAACCAAAGTAAAACCTAAATTTTTAATGATGGTTTCCGCCAAATCATACGATTCCGGATGGACCGGTGTATTATCGAGCGGGTTCTGACTGTCTTTGATACGCAAGAACCCGGCACATTGTGTAAAAGCCGCCGGCCCCAATCGTTTAACCTTTAACAATTCCTTGCGGTTGTTAAAAGCACCGTTATCTTTACGGTACGTTACGATATTATTGGCAACCGCTGCGGATATCCCGGCCACATGTTCCAAAATAGCCGGTGATGCCGTATTGAGCTCTACCCCTACATGGTTTACCACGGTTTCCACCACTTGGTCCAAGGTTTCACTGAGCTGTTTCTGATTAACATCATGCTGATATTGACCGACCCCGATTGATTTAGGATCAATTTTAACCGATTCCGCCAACGGATCCTGGACACGACGGGCAATGGATACAGCCCCTCGAATGGATACGTCCAAATCCGGCAATTCTTCGATAGCCAATTTAGACGCGGAATACACCGAAGCCCCGGCTTCATTGGTAATAATATAATGGCAATCCAGTTTTTCATCTTCAATCAACTGGGAAACAAATTGTTCCGTTTCGTATGAAGCCGTGCCGTTACCGATGGATAACAAGGTAACCTTCCATTTACGAATGCATGCTACCATATCCTTCTTAGCCGCTTCCTTGCCGCGTTCACCGGATGTCAAATGGTATATCCCCTGATCGAGCACATTCCCCTGTACATCGATAACCGCCATTTTACAGCCCATGCGATAGCCCGGATCGAGCCCCATGATAACATGACCGGCCAAAGGCGGTTGCAATAAGAGATTGCGAAGGTTAGTACCGAATACTTTAATAGCCTGTTCATCGGCATTTTCCGTTAAAGTCTTACGGATTTCACGTTCCATGGCCGGGAAAATAAGACGCTTATAAGCATCCGCTACGGCAATGGCTTTATATTCTTTTAAAGCAGCTACGCCCGTTTCAGGCAAGGCCGCTACCATGTAATCAATATAGGTTTCATCCGGTGCCGTCAACGATACTTTGAGGGCACCCAATTTTTCGCCGCGATTAATAGCCAAGATACGGTGCGACGGCATCTGATGAATCGGTTCTTCATAATCGGCATAATGAAGGAAAAGCTGACGCACTTCATCGGTTTCAGCCGTTTCTTCATCACCGGTCATAACAGTTTTTACTTTACCTTGACGCCAGATGGCATCACGCAAATAGGCACGGAAATCAGCACGATCACTCACATCTTCAGCCACAATATCCATAGCCCCCTGCAACGCCGCTTCAGCATCAGACACGTCTTCCGTAATAAATGGTGCCGTCAAGCTTTCCACGGTGCTCGCTGTATCTTCAGTTTTATCATCGAGCATCAATTGAGCCAACGGTTCAAGCCCGCGTTCACGGGCAATGGACGCACGGGTACGTTTCTTAGGGCGATACGGTAAATATAAATCTTCCAGCTCTTGAAGTTTCATGGCTCCTTCAATAGCCGTGGCTAATTCGGGCGTCATTTTTTCCTGTTCCGTAATGGACCGAACAATTTCTTCACGACGCTGTTCCAAATTGCGCAAATATTTAATGCGTTCTTCGATTTCACGAAGTTGTTCATCCTTTAATTCTCCCGTTTTTTCCTTACGATAACGAGCGATAAACGGAACTGTGTTCCCTTCATCCAATAATTCAACGGCTACCTTTACCTGCCAGGCATTAACGCCTAATTCAGCCGCAATATATTGAGACATTTTTTCCAACATGGGTTACTCCTTCCGTCGATACGTAACAAAACTGAATGGCCAAGGATTCTTCTCGTCCACTTCACCGGGTATTGATTCTACCACTTCAAACAGGTTTAAATCAATAGTCGGGAAAAACGCATCGCCTTCAAACTCATGATCGATTTCCGTTACATAGAGAACGTCTGCATAAGGCATAAAAGATTCGTACATCTGAGCTCCGCCGATACAATAAGCAACGTCCAGTTTGGCTGCTTCTTCGGCCGCTTCCGCCGGCGACGTAAATACACGCACCCCTTCATAAGGTGGTTGATAATCCGCTTGACGAGTTACTACCCAATGTTCACGATTTGGCAACAAGAACGGCAACGACTCCAATGTCTTGCGTCCCATAATGATAACATGACCGGTAGTCAGTTTTTTAAAATACTGCAAATCTTTCGGCACATGCCAAATCAGCTGATTATCTTTGCCAATCACATTATTTTTAGCTTTTGCCACAATCATCGCTAACATTATACGGCCACCTCCATCGATAATTTACCCAAATGTTCGTATCCTTCCAATTTCACATCATCCGCCGTGAAATCATAGAAATTCTGAACCTTGTCATTAAGCCACAAAGACGGAGCCGGTTTCGCCTCTTCCAGACGAGCAAGCTGCGTCTTCAAAGCTTCCACATGGTTTTCATAAATATGAGCATTGTTGATGATATGGGTAAACTGCCCAGGTTTTAAACCGCTCACATGAGCAATCATATAAACAAGGGTCGCATACTGAGTCATATTGAAAGGTACGCCTAGCCCCATATCGCCACTACGCTGTACGAGCATGCAATTTAACTTATCGCCCTCAACATCCCACAAAGTTTCATAAGCACAAGGTTGCAAAGCCATATCCGGCAAATCTTCAATATTCCACAAGGTAACAATCATGCGGCGACTCTGCGGATCTTCTTTAATCATGCGGAGTAAATTATCCACCTGTTTGTATTTAGCCAACTGATAGCCGTACGCTTTACCGATGGTGCCGTCTTCACGCATCCATTCATCCCACACGTGAACGCCCATGCCCTGCAATTCTTTCACATCATTGCTCTGCTTTTGCCAAATCCATAAGAGTTCTTTGACCGCTGTTTTGAAAGCCACAAATTTAGTAGTCAAAATAGGAAATTCTTTACTCAAATCGAACTGCATCATTTGGTGGGGCAATTTATAGGTAGGAATGCCGGTGCGGTTATTAGCATAATAACCTTCCTTCAAAATGCGTTCCACAATCGCTAAGTATTGAGTATCTGCTGAGCTCATGATAGTCTCCTTTGTGTATAGTCTAATAGTGTAATAGTGTAATAGTCTAGTAGCCTAATAGTCTAATGGCGTTTTTAATGATACACCTTACAGGCAACGTCATAAAAAAATATATAATAAGAAACGAATATATAATATCAAACAAATAATATAAGTATGTAGGTTTTTATAGCTTAGTCTCTAAAAGAACTGATTACTTTCAAAAAAGACAGACCGAAGCGCTGCAATTTGGCTTCACCGATGCCTTTAATTTTATATAAATCCGCTAATGTTTGCGGTCTCATGGACGCCATATCAATAAGTACCGTGTCCGGAAAAATCAAATACGGCGGCACTTTCATTTGCTCACTGAGTTCTTTGCGATGTTGACGCAAAGCCTCAAACAAATTAGGTTTATTGGAAGCCCTTCGCTTCATTCCGGCAGTGGCGCCATTGTGTCCAAAACTTTGTTTATTACTGCTCTGACGCGGACCATCGGGGCGAACTTTAACAAGTTCACGTCGTACTTCCGTCACTTTGGCACTGCCGTCCAACACCGCTTCACCGGCCGGCGTAATGCTTAAAATCGGATATTTACCGGTAGCACAGTCCAAATAGCCGAGCGAAGTAAATTGACGAATGAGGCCTTTTATTTCTCGGTCATCCATATCCTCCAAACGACCGAATACAGGCAGCCGATCATAACCGTAACGGACAATGCGATCCGTACGATTCCCTGCCACAATATCCGTAATCATAGCCGCCCCGTATCGTTCTTCCGTATCGATGACAGCCTTAAAAATCGCTTTTGCTTCCTCCGTTAAATCACGGAGCGAACCTTTATGTTGACAGGAGCCGCAATTATCGCAGCATGTCCAAGTCACGGTTTCACCGAAGTAGTTGAGCATATATTTTCGCAAACAATCAGACGTAAAACAGTAGTTAATCATCTGCTGCAATTTACTCATTTCAATACGGCGACGCTCCGGTTCATGTACCGATTCATTGATTAAATATTTGTGGATCATCACATCACGACCGCTATAGAGGAGCACACATTTTGACGGGGCCCCGTCACGGCCCGCACGCCCCGCCTCTTGGTAGTAGCTTTCCATATTGCGCGGCATCTGATAATGCAATACATAACGCACATTACTTTTATCAATCCCCATGCCGAAAGCACTGGTGGCCACCATGACGCGCACTTTATCGTAAGCATAGCGTTCCTGCTGAATCTTTCGTATATCGTCACTCAAACCGGCGTGATAATAACCGACTTCAACACCTCGTTTGGCCAATTCCCCATATACCATTTCCACGTCTTTGCGGGTAGCACAGTAAATAATGCCGTTTTCAGCATCACGGTCGGCTACAAACTGTAACACATAAGTCAATTTATTCTGAGGCTGCACCACTTCAAAGGATAAATTAGGCCGGTCAAAACCCGTCACATGAACGGTGGCATTCGTAAGTCCCAGCAAGTGCTTCATATCGTTTTCCACTTCACGCGTGGCACTGGCGGTAAAAGCTCCGATAACCGGTCTTCGCGGTAACTCGGCAATGAACGGTGCTATGAGCTGATACGACGGTCTGAAGTCATGACCCCATTGTGAGACGCAGTGAGCTTCATCAATGATTACTTGATCGATAGGCAGTTCTTTAAGGAAATTACGGAACCATTCCGAACCGAGTCGTTCCGGCGCCAAATATAAGATTTTAACTCGTCCGGCCCGTAAAGCCCTCATTACATTGATTGACTCATCCTTATCTTGAGAACTGTTCAAATAAGCAGCCGGAATTTTCTGCATGCGCAGACCATCTACCTGATCCTGCATTAAGGATATTAACGGTGAAAACACGATGGTCAAACCGCGTTTTAAAATAGCCGGGATTTGAAAACAAATCGATTTGCCCGCACCGGTCGGCATAATGGCCAACACATCCTTATTGGCCAACAGAGATGCTACCGGTACTTCCTGGGCCGGTCGGAACGAAGTATAGCCAAAGAAATGGGCCAATGCCGCCTCCGCCGATTTATGAGCCATATCCGTTCACATCCTTTCCAATCCGAATTATCATATTATATTATTTTACCATTTTTTTGGCAAAAACACACCTCCCCCGGAGGTTTCGTATTTTGATAAAAATAGCTTCTTTTTTACTAAAAATCCACACTTGTTAGTAAAAAAACATCCGCCCGAATTTCTCCAAATGTTCGCTTGCCCTTTTTCACCATTGTATGCCAAGTTTTTCAGGTAATATTTCTATAGAACTTTGATTATAGTGGTGTTTTTAATATAGTAGAAACTGTATTTTTATGCTAAAATAAAAGAATCTATTATTACGAAAGGGGGGTGCATCCAAGTATGCACAATCAATTCTCGATTATTCTCGCCTTTGCCATCTATCTGGGTTTGATGATGTACATCGGCATTTATTATTATCGAAAGTCACGTAATCTGAGTGATTATATTTTAGGAGGTCGTAAGCTCGGCCCGTGGATCACTTCCATGAGTGCGGAGGCTTCCGATATGAGCGGTTGGATGCTCATGGGCTTACCGGGTTTTGCCTACAGCACGGGGATTTCCGCTATCTGGATTGCCATCGGCCTCGCCGGCGGTACCGGGCTGAACTGGGCCTTTGTATCAAAGCGCTTACGCAACCATACGGAAGTGGCCAATAACAGTTTAACCATTCCGGACTATTTGAAAAATCGTTTCCGCGACACATCACGAATCTTACCGATTGTATCTGCTATTTTTATAATTATTTTCTTCTTAATATACACATCATCGGGATTTGTGGCCGGCGGTAAACTCTTTACCACTATTTTCGGACTTGATTATCATATATCCCTTCTCATTACAGCGGGCGTTGTTATTTTCTACACCTTCCTCGGTGGTTTCTTAGCCGTAAGTTGGACCGACTTTATTCAGGGCACCATGATGTTCTTTGCAATTTTGTTAATTCCTACCGCAGCCGCTTTTACTATGAACGGTCCGGTCAATACGGCTCATTTAATCGCCACGGAATTTCCGCAAGGACTTTCTATCTGGGGACCCGAAGCCGACACCTATACCTTGGTTATCGGCATTATTTCTTCCGTAGCTTGGGGGCTCGGCTATTTCGGACAACCGCACATTTTGGTGCGGTTCATGGCTATCTCCGATGCCCGTGAACTAAAAAAGGCTACCAACATCGCCATGGTTTGGGTTGTTATTTCCCTCGTAGCCGCCGTTATGGTCGGGCTCGTAGGTAAAGTATTCCTCAGTACTCCGCTCACCGGTGCCGATGTGGAAAAAGTATTCCTCGTTATGAACGAAGAACTCTTCCCACCATTTATAGCCGGCCTTGTATGGTCCGCCGTATTGGCGGCCATCATGAGTACCGCTTCCGGTCAATTATTGGTAACTGCGTCTTCCGTTTCCCAAGATTTGTATAAAAACATCGTCGGTCATCGCACCAGCGATCAAGAATTGGTACTTATCAGCCGTATTACGGTTCTCGTTATTTCCGCCATTGCTTTATGGCTGGCCCTCGATCCGAACAGTTACATTTTAACCATGGTAGCCTATGCTTGGGCCGGTTTTGGTGCCGCTTTCGGCCCTGCCATTTTGCTCTCCCTCTTCTGGCGCCGTATGACCTTAAAAGGTTGTGTAGCCGGTATCGTTGTGGGCGGCTTGACAGTGCTTATTTGGAAACAATTCGGCTGGTTCGGTATTTACGAAATCGTACCGGGCTTCCTCTTCTCCCTCATCGCCATTTATGTGGTAAGTCTTTTAGATAATCCGCCTTCGAAAGAAATTACCGATGAGTTTGACGAAGCACAACGTATGCATATCTTATAAAAATAAATAAAATCTGTAGTCTTTATTAAACTATGGTACTCAATAACAGCAAAAAGCCGAGGCAAATGCCTCAGCTTTTTTATTTTATCTGCGCTTTATCTATGCTAACAATGATTTGTAAATTTAACGGAATATCATGATATTTTCGCCGGTAGGAACAATAAACTGAATATCTTTGTAGATCGGTTCAACGAGCCATTGACCGTCTACATTCATAATCCCCCATTTACCGCCCACTTTTACGGCTGAAAATTCATCGGCAAAATTAGATACCGCCTGAATCTTAATATCCTTGGCTTCAAATACGACTTTACCGTCTTTATCGATAATTTTATACCCTGTAAAACCGTCGCCTAACAAGGAGTCACCGGTAACCCAGGCAAAGCCTTCGGAACCGTAAAAAGTATGCTTAGCTCCTCTAGATAAACTAAACATTTCCTTACGAGTCGGTTCCATTTTATAAACGTGCTTACCGTCAGCTGCCGTAGCCACAATATAGCTGTCGTTCATAAAATCGATACCGTCATAAATAAACGGCAATACATTCTTATTCGTCAAATAATTAAGGACACCGCGTTTTTCCGTATATTTATTCTTAAGCGCAATGTATGAATCGGAAAGATTAATGCCTTCAAACGTATAATCACCAAACGGAATAAGGAAATTCCCCTTTTTATCAACCACAGCCAACTGATTGTCGTTTTCGATAATGGTACCGAATGGCATCATAGGATACACATAATCAAGTTTACTGTCCACTACAGTGCGGCCGTCACGATCGATATAACCACGCTTTACTTTGTCCCTGGCCACTGCAACGCCACCAAAGCCGTAAAAACCATCGTCATAATCGCCCCAGCCCAAATAACCGCCGTGGCCATGACCAACGCCGATGCCGATACCAAGTCCGCTGTCACCGCCGCCAAAAATACCGCCAATGGCAAGACCACCGAAGCCTCCGAATAGATTAAAACCGGATGCTTGACGTTCTATTTGCGCTAAACCGTCATTATATGGTGATACATAATCGGCTGCCACCGTAAAGAGTTCACTGCCCGTACCGTCAATACCGACAATTTGGCCCTTTTCTGTTTTAACAAACGCCCGATCTTCGCTGAATGAAACCACCACATCTTTATACTTTGGTGCAATCACGATTTGATCATTTACATTTTTAAAGCCATATCGCTTGGTACTTTCATCCTTAAACGGGAAATATAAATCGGAGGCATAGCCTTGACGCTCAATCATAGGGGCATCTAATTTCACGCCTACACCCTTATCTTTATCTTTCGGATTACTGAATACCAATTCATGGCCGCGGTTCGCACTGTTCACCGTTTTATAAGCAGGTTGCACCACATACGCCCCTTTCGAGTCGAGCAGTCCATACCCTTCCTTGGTTTGCACAATGGCAAGGGCCCGGTTAACGGTTACATTGGCATCTTCCCCTTTTACGGCACTGTCTGCCCGTGCTACACCGTCATTTCTTAGAGTCGGCCAAAGCCCGCCGTCATTCACGTAGGTAACCTCATCACTGAATACTACCGTGGCCGGCAAATAATTTACCGTATCGGTTATGGTCGCTTGACTCGAACCAAAACCTAAACAGAATGTACAAACGGCTGCTACGATCCATGTTTTTGTTCGCTTCGAAACTTTCATTAAACTACCTCCCAACAAACATCAACTACCCACTTCACTTGTTAGTTACTCATATTATATATACTACATAATGAGCGTGGTTAAGCCATTCTCACCCTTTCAGGTTGAGCAACGGTTGAGCAATAAATAAATCTAAATAAACATAAGGGAACTAAATTTAATTGATATTCATAAGTATATCACTCTTCCGGCTCGCCGTATAATCGAGTCATACCGGCTTTCGTAACAAGCCAAGTCCCTCCACTTTTTCGGCATTCTACATCAACGATTAATCTCGGTGGCCTACCTTGTAGGCCTGTACATAATTGCTTTATGCCGACCTGTGACCGCCCCCAAATTGCAGCTGCTTCTTTAGTCGTCATAACATCCGTAAACTTCATACTACTTTCGCACCTCTCTTACAATAGCGATTATTCCTAAAATCAAAGCTAACCCGCCAAACCAATCCCAGCCATATTTATCCATAGATAAATAAACAGATATACACAATAAAGCTAATACTACTGTTGCACTTTTATTTTTCATAACTTCATGATAAGATATAGATGAGCTAGGGGCTTCCGCCCCTAACCCTTCGTCAGTCCTTACTTTTTGAAAAGTGTTTTTATTGCTACGGCTATTAGCACTATCTTTTCAATTATTGTAAGGACTTTTTCTATATCGTCCATCATGTTTTTCACCTCCTCTCTATGGTTTTATTATAATCCTTTTCGATTACATTGTCAAGTAAAATAAACAAAAAAATGCCCGCAAAGCTAGATTTTTTCTAACCTTGCGGGCATTTTACGTACATAACGTCGTACGTCACGAGATATTCGGATCACACTACCTTTCTTACCACTGTGCTACGGTATACATCACTGTAGCACCCTTAATTTTTGTTCCTTCAAATTGGACTAACCCTTCTACCCGGCCTGCTTGATACCCTACGGTCAGGTAGATTTTGTCGTTTAATACTGTCACACCGGTTTTAATTTTATGGGGTTTATCTAAATTGATTTTATAGACCTCAACACGTTGCTTTTCAGTATTAGGCGTAACTACTGTTCTGTCGGTAGGTTCGATGACAACAGCCGGTAGTTCCGGTGCTTTATTTTTAATATCATTAGATACCTTAACGGCGGCTTGTTCAACATCCGGGGCAATTACAGTGTAGGACGTAACCGGTTTTGTATACGGGATGTCCTTAATAATCTCTTTGGCTTGTTGTTCCGTAACTTTAATATCTTTGGCCAACACTGCCGGATTAGACATCGTAGGCTGTGGTATTACCTTTGGTGTCGATACCTTTTGATTGCTGTTCACATAGTAGCCTACACATACAATAATTAATACTACAGCGATAGCTGCATATAAGACATAATGTAATCGCTTATTCTCCACCTAATCATCCCCAATCTAGTAACTTACACACTAATCGTTTAGTCAATTTTATTCAGCCCAGTAATCGGTAATCCCGCGTGCGATTGCTCGCACCATTTTATCCAAATTAGTTTCCAATAATCGAAGATCATCCATGTTATCAATGAACGCTAATTCAACGAGGACTGCTACCGCATTTGTACCATTAAGCACCCATAAGCCATCCCGTTGCTTACTGCCGCGGTCTACCGTGTTAACTGACCGGATTATCTGAGACTGTATAAATCCGGCTAATCGTTGGCCATAAAAGGATTTATACAAAGTCTCGGTTCCTCGTGCAATTGTGTTAAATGCATTACAGTGCAACGAGATAAATATATCAGCTCCCCACGCATTACTAGTGGCACACACGTCCCCTAAATCATCGGACTGTAATGCCTTGACTTCAATACCCGCTGCTTCCAAATAACCGGCAAGCATACGACCAGCTTTAGCCGCTATATCACATTCCCGTGTTCCGGTTACCGGATTAACAGCACCGGGATCTGGAATACCTCCGGGTGCGTGGCCCGGATTTACAAAAACCTTCATACCTTACCCCCTAAAATTTAACTTTATTTTCAATTTTATCTTTGACAAGCTCTAAGAACTTTCCCATGCTTTTGTTTCCTCCGTCTCTAAGATTTTCTAATATGCTTAGAAATTCAGAAGATCCCAAATACAGCCACACGAGATTAACGGCAAACGATTTTTCGCCTGCTAACCAGTCAAATAAAAAAGCAGCCGCGGTGGCTGTTACATAAGTAAGGACTTTATCACAAAATCCTTTTCGCATATATTCGCTTCTAATCAGATTTAGATCAAATGCTGTTGGGATGGCTCTGTACTTTTCCCACACAGCAATGTGTTCCGGATCATATCCAAATTGATTTACCAACATATTATACGCCACACTAGCCCATTTGGTTACTAAATCAAGGCACACAAGCAAAATGAATATTCCTAACACTTGAACATGCTTAAGGCCGATTAACCAAATAGCTACTGCGGCCACAACAGATAAAGCGGATTTAACCCACCATGCAGTAATCAATGATTCCCACATGTCTTGTAAATATTGAACGTATGTCATTCATTAGCCTCCTTTTCGGCGGCGATTTCTTCGTCGCATTCAGCTATCGCATCGAGATAAAAATTATAAACACAGGACTCATCCGGACAACGGCCTTCCGGAGTTAATTCCTCGGCACAGTATTCGCAATAGTCTTTCATAGTTATACCTCCTTAATTTTTTGTATCATGGCCGTATTATTGGCCTGATACTGTTCTTTTAATTGAGTAGCTAATGTGTCATTGCCCTGTAACAGAGCGGTTAGCATCCGCTCTTGAAGCGGAGCGTTCAGGGCATCAGTTTCAGCTTTGATTGCTTGTATTTTAGCCTTTCGCTCTTCTGCGGCGGTCGGAACATACGGTGTTGGTGTTACCGGTGCGTCACCACCCCATACATATTTACCATCGGCTAATTTAGCCTGGATACTAGCATCCTCGTCTCGTAAATAGATTTTACCGGGATATTTTTCTTTCGCTTTGGCTTCCAATTCTTCCCAACTGTAGCCGTGTACGTCCATCCAGTAGGATGCGAGTCGTTTACTTTCCCCGTTTTTATCCGGAGTATCGAGTATAATTAAATATTGATTCATGACATCATTATTCCTTTCTTTTAAAACTGGAGGTATAAAAAATGAAGTTACCAAACAACTATGGCCAAATCTGTAAACTATCTGGCAATAGAAGAAGGCCTTTAGCTTGCTTAGCAACGTTGAGCGGTTCAATTTCTGATACCATGACGTTACGCATAGGTGGATTGTCTAATTCTTCGTTTACTGTAACATTAAGCCGGAGCAACACACAGGGCGCCGGATTATATTTTTTTGCTTTTGGTATTTAAACCCCGAAAATCAATATTTGGGCGCCACCTTCAATATATGGTGTTGAATCTTTTACGTTTACTTTTCGAAATCCTATAGAATTTAATTGATTAGGCATTTTACCACTTGAAAATTTTGTTAAACGTTCAATAGATTTAGCACTTTTTGAATCAAAATAATCGTGGCTTAAAATTAAAGAACCCAAGAATTTATTAAGTGAAATAGGATACTTAACTTCCATTTCTGCATAATTAATTGACCTATTTATACCTTGGATAATTAACCCTCCAAAGAGTCGCCCAAGGCTTATTGACCAAGCATTCGGATTATCAAAATTGTACTTAACTCCAAACTGTGACAATGTCTCCGAACCGATAGCATCCATAACACCTTTGATAAAATTTCGGTCTGTCAAAAACGACAATAAAGCCGATTTAACAAATGACGTACTCGCCGCTTGCGTACCATTAGAGCTAGATGCCGCAGTAGGTACACGTGGCGTACCGGTGAATATCGGAGAGCTTAACGGTGCTTTAAGTGCTAATAAATTTGTGATAGTCGTAGCAAAATTAGGATCATCGCCTAATGCGGCCGCTAGCTCATCGAGGGTGTCCAACGCTCCCGGTGCCGAATTAATCAGCTTGGTTACTGCTGATGCAATCTCTCGGAGCACGTACGCTGTAGATGCAATACGAGTCGAGTTATCTCCGGAACTCGCTGTTGTCGTATATGTCGCGTTAGTGGCCGATGTGGCACTGCCCGCGTGTGCGACATTATCAATCGTAATAGTCGTACTTGTATTATCGCCTTTAGTAATCTGGAATGTGGCATCATTTACACGAGTCACATTTTTAACAAAGTTATTAAAAATAACCTCGTGGGAAGATGTATCGGCATCATGATCATCTAATTCCTCACGAGTAGCGTACTGCTGAGAGTTGAATTTAACGATTACATTAACTTGAGCATCAACCCCAAGGGCTATCGTTACACGTTTCTCGTTATATTGAGACGATGCCGGTGTGTAAGATGCATTCGATGCATACGTATAAGCGAATAAATATTCTTGCCCGTTCTGTCCTACTTTAGCGTATACGCCTAATTCGCGTACATAGAAGCCCGTTTTGATTTTAGAGTTATCGTACACGGTCGTTAAATATAACGTATCTTCTTCTCGACGTTTCTTAGTAACACCGCTCTCAATAACCTTATGAATAAGGCCGGTAAATAATTCCTGCTGTGCGTCTTGTTGCTTGACGCCATCGCCCCACTCTACGCGGGTAAAATAAAGTGCTTTCTCTTCAGCAAGTGCCTGAGTTATCATCGCACGCCCTCGGATTGTAGGCACTATCGGATCATATTGACTCATGATTACCTCCTATAAATACATTGTCAAAAACACTAACCGAGCCGGCATAGGCTACCGGTGCCCTGCCCGTATCAATATCGCCATCGGCACCTTTTTCGATGGACAAAATATCAAATTCTGAGACCGCACCGGCATAAAAAAATTGCCCCTGCGTAAAAAACGCATGAGCAATTAAATATGTCAGATGAGCCGGTTTATAAAAATCCACGATAGCCCGTAATTCATCGAGGACTATCATCGTTTCCATGTCAATCCGGAACACGCCCGGAGCAACATTCTCGACGAGAGTAGCATCCTTGGTGAAAACTACAGAATCAATCAGGAACTGCATACGGTTATTTGTCACCGTATCGCGAGCACGGATTTTCCGCAATAGTGCGATACGTCTGTTTTCTATGGTGCCGGTAGACGGTAACGCATATACACGCTCCCAATCGGACAATCCCCATGTAGCGGTTTCCACGAAAAACTGTTTAGCAATATCAATAACCTTTAAGCGATACTGTTCGTGTTCATACGATAAAGTACCTTGCACTGTATCAAAGGACTTGTCTTTTGCTAAAAACTTAGGCAAGTATCTCATAACATCGACTTTATAAGTACGTAGTAGCTCAAATATCATTCGATACGCACCTCCCCGATTACCGGTAACTCTTCGTCAGAAAGTCCCACATTCGAGGCATATCCATTAAGAGTTAACCCCGTATAATCTTCAACACCGGTAGTATGGAAGATAATATCACCTATTTTAGCGATACTTACGTAGTTGGTCGTTATGTTTTTGAAATACTCGGCCACGGCAGCCTCAATACTATTCACATCGGCGAAACCTGTAATCGTAACAGAAATATCAATCGTTTTCTTTGATGCGGATATGACCGTAATTTGTGCACCGATAGGGCGTACAGTTTCAATGTAATCCGCTACACGCTTAATCAGTTCCGCATTGGCCGTATCACGATTAGCATCCACGATAATAACTTTTACCGTATTCGGACCGTTCCAAGTAGGTACTACACTCGCGGATCCTACACCCGGAACAGATAACGCCCATTCCAAATAGTGCGATTTATTGCCGGTAGTCCCTGGATTTCGTACGTGCAATAAATAGCGAGCTAATAACGAAGCATCGTTTTCTTCATCGTATCCCCCGGAAGTCGCATCGTCATTAATAACGTCACGTATGCCGGGTATGGATGCCGATATAGTATTAATTGCACCGGCTACTACATTACCACTTGTACCTGCCACAACAGCCCTTACGGGTATGGTTGCCGTAGTATTAACGACTACAGCTGATTCAGTTTCAAACTGTATGCCGGTTTCAGTGGCGAACTGACTACCTAGTGGTATTTCACCACTTCCGGATACAGTAACAGTACCTGTAGCATTTACCGCTAATTTTCTAATAACTCCTGCTTCCGATGCACGAGCCGTTAAAAAATCGCCCCAAGAGGTGTCAGCAAAAGCAGCGTTATACAATTCTTCCAATTCAACTTCCACCTTGCCAAACTCAATAGAGTTTGACGCGAACACGTCGTACTCAAATGTACCTTCAATGTTACTCACCGGTAATTCCGAATAAGACTGTAATTCCTTTAATATTTCAGCTTGATCCCTAGCATTATACATTTACGTTCACCTCTCCATAAATAGTCGTAAGTGCAATATCAGCAGTTACCGTGTCATCGACACTCGTAAATTCAACGGAGTCAATACTGAGGATATATGGATTAACCATTAAGCACTCAACGATAACGCGTTTAAGTTCCAAGTACCGTTCTTTAACTTGCATAACCTTACCGATAAAGGGCTTAACCTCTATGCCGTATTGCCACGAATACGCCAAATACTGATATCGTTCGGTCTGTAGGGCCTTGTATACCCAAACCTTAATAGCATCATTTTCAGTAACAATTTTTCGATTGCCGGCTGAATCATACTTAAAATTATCGGTGTCAAAGTCCCAGTCAAATTCAACAAAGGTAGGTAGTTTCTTAGCTTCGGCGACAGGATTAAAGCCTGTGACAAATGGATAAGCTTCACTCATACTAATCGCACCACCTTATCCTCGATTAAATACAATTGGTCTTCTTGCCCTCCTGGATTGTATACCGGAATGACCGATACGCGATCACCGGGCTTAAGTGTATCGGTATAAATGATGTTATCCGTGTAAGGATTGTCAATATCATGCGTATGGCTTGCAAAAGCAGGCATTCCGCTACCACCGGCACGAGGTTGAGTTTCGGATTTTATCACGCCCTTAGCAGTACGTTCGTAGCCTACTAACAAGTATTCACTGATATAAATATCTTCCTTTGTTAGTATGATATCGTTAAGCTGAATCTTTATTTCAGGCGGTGGTGCTAACACAACACCAATCATGGTTTGTCGTGGTCGTGCATCTTGAGCAATTCCATTTACCATATCAACAAGCTTAGCCGCCGATTGTGCGGCCGTAGGTATTTGTTCCGGCATTAGTTACCTCCTTTCTCGTCCTTATCCTTATCAGGCGTCTGTTCGTCCATAAGATTTTCAAATTCAAGTTCTACTTTCATTGTGTGTACACCATCAACAAACGAATGATGGTCGGACTTAACCCAAAATTGACCGGTTAAATTAGCGATACTGTCGCTAATCTTAATCGAATACGAAGACTTGACCGCATAATCGCCGAGTAATTCCAACACACCGGTTCGTTCAGGTCCTTTTAGTAATGCTTTTACAGCTTCTTGAGTATTCACCTTTGGATTCGTTTTATATACATCCTGAATCATGGAATACTTCTTAATATCATCCGTATTCTGCTGATAACCGACCAAGTTTCCTTGCTCATCAGTTATACGGACCGAGTTAACCATGTTTTCGATGCTTTCCCGGTAGGTACTGTTATTAGTATTCACATACTGACTAGCCTCGAACGACTCAATAAGGCTTCCTTTTTCAATGACGTCTAAGCTATCACCATTCATAAGCATTTGGTACTTTTTACCGGTTGATTTGGATAGTTGAGTATAGGCCATCATAATTATCTGATAGCCTGTTTTTTCGGCCGCAATATAGCTTAATTTTTTATCCGTCTTGGGCAAGGTACCCACCTTTACCCCTAATTCAGCACATACGCCTTTTACAATATCCTCGGCCAATACATTAACAAATTTCTTAGTAGTTTTAGATTTACAAAGAATAAATAGATTGTCATAGCATCGTACCGATACAGTAGAGCTTTCTGTATTGCGTTCAACAGAATAAATATTGCCCTGGAATTGTAATTGGTTCTGCTCATCGTACCCGTAAATCGTTTGGCCACAATCCAAAGAATGGACAGGAAGCAGTGCGTCCCGTCCATCTTGGATATATGTAAATTCTAATATGCGAGCAACTTGAATACGTGAACCGCTCCAGTCTACTTTCTGAACTACGGTCGACATATCAACTTCAGCACCGGTGTCACTTTTGTATTTAATAATCATGGCTACACCTTGAGCTTTCGAATCTTAGTTACATTGTTAATAACTAATCCTGATAAATTATTGCTTTCTACAACACGCCGCCAGTGTTTATAATCGCCGTAAGCTTTTTTTGCCACGTCCAGTACATCGGCCGCTTTACTAATCATGGTAGCTGTCGTCGCATTAACTTCACCCGGTCGAGTGCGTAATCCGGTAGCCTCTTCGATTTGATTACTGTTGTTGGCCAACGGTGTGTTTAAATCTTTATGTTCGGTTAAGCTTAGACTGTAATAAATATCGCCACTACCATCACGTTTATCACAGTCAAAAGAACCAATACCGACTGCTAAATTAACATCAAGTCCCGTGATAATAATTCGTACCGGAAGTCGTAGTTCTTTCCACTTTTTAATAAGAGCCATACATTCGGCAGGCTCTTTATTTTCTCCAACAACGAAAGGATACTCCCTTCGAGGATTAGGGAAAAATGAGCTAAAGGAAATAGTTTGTAGTTTAGGCATTCCAAACACTAAGATTTCGCCCACCTGTGTAACGTTCATTACTTTGTTGTTTTGGCCATCCATTAAATTAATTTTGCTAGGCGTAACCGGCAGAACAAACCGTTCGCCCTGACAAGATAACACGACAGTTTCTCGTTCACGGCTAGCCCTTAATAGTGCTATAGATAGCATATTTAATATGGATCCTAATCCTGCCATTAATACGCACCTCCATAGTTAGCCTTACTTTGTTCAAATAAACTTACAATCTTATAGGCAATCTTATCAATATCGGCTTCTTCACGTACTACAAACGTATTACCGGAGATTGATACGCTAGTACTTCCAGACTGACTAACAGGTGTAGGAGCATTCACCGTAATATTTGGTGAACTGCCCATATTAGCTAACTCTTTTTGGAGTAATTGTACTGTAGTCGCATGTGGATAAATTCGGGATTTATTCGGCAATTCGATTAATTCACCGCCACGTTCATTAATCTCAGTCCAGCCGCCACGGAATGAAGTCGTACCTGTCGCATTGTGAGCCGGTCCGCTAGGATTCCAGCCTGTGATACTGGCACCGCGGTCTCTCCATTCGGCTGTTTTATTGCTTAATGGTGTCCAAATATTTTCATCGAACCAACTTGTAACGCCTGACCAGCCATTTTTAATGATATCTATACCGCTGTTTATTCCAGAAGCTATAAGTGACCCGGCTCGGTCAGCCGCATCAGAAATCGGCTGCCATACATTACTGTCAAACCATTCAGCGGCAGGTCCCCAGTACACTTTTAAATTGTCCCATACGACACTGGCATAGTCGCTAATTGTACTCCAAGTAGCACTTGCCGCATCGCTAAGTGGTGTCCACACATTATCGTTTACCCATTGCGCACCAGCATCCCAATAAGGGCTTATTCCTTCCCACAGTGTAGCTCCAATACCGACAATTACGTTAATAGTATCAATAAATCCATCAGTTAAAGGCTGTGCAAAATCCTTGATGCTTTCAAATCCATTGTTGAGCGATGTTTTCATTGCGTTCCAATCAATATTAGCAAGCCATTCGCCTACTGCATCGCCCCCCATGAAGCCAAGTGCACCGCCTAACAGACCGCCTATAGCGGCTCCCGGTGCGGCACCTACACCGCCGAATAAACTACCAATAGCTCCTCCGGCCATAGCTCCGACTTTACCGCCAGCCCACATACCGGCAAGACCTCCCGCACCTTGAACGGTAGCTTTTGTCTTATCCTCGGCAGTAGCGATATTGTAAGCAGTAGCACCTATAGCAAGGGCTGCTCCGCCACGTTTTAACCATTTACCATTATCCCCCATGAATTTGAAGAACTTTTGCCAAGGTCCCATTGCAGGTGCTCCTTTAGGCACATTGCCCGGTGCTCCCGGTTTTGGCAGTCCCGGTAAACCTCCGTTTACAATAACTGTAGTAGCATTAACCGTCATTGTATCAGTGTCAGTACCGCTTCCACCTAAACCCGGCACTTTGTTTCCGAAGAAATTTCGTATTCCTTTGAAACCTTTGTACGCACCTACGCCGATACCGGCTAACGCACCAATGGCTAATATAGAGCCTTCGCCGTCTAATTTGGCCGCCTTTTTAAATAAATCTTCAAACGCCTCACCGACCGTTTTAAGTACTGATTTAATCGACAACCCGTTTTTCTCTACATCTTCGCTGAAGTGAGATAACAGTTTATCGACTTCTTGTACAAAGGAGCGGATACCGGCAATATTATCGCCTTTCATGAGATTCATGATAAAACTATCCCAGTCACCGCCCAATGCTTCTAAGTCACCAAACAAGTTGTCCTGACGTCTATCTGCCATTCGTTTGGCGGCTCCGTTCGCATTATCAATCGCCTGTGTTAACGCTTGATATTTTTCCGGTGCCGCATTGACGATTGCTAACAAACCGGACATACCTTCTTGGCCGGATAACATGGATGCATATTGTGCTTGTTGATCTTTGCTTAAACCAGCAAAGCTTTTACGTAAATCTTCTAATACGACGCGGAACGGTTTAATGTTACCGGATGCATCGGTAAGTGATACACCCAATTGACTCATGGCCGCCGCAGATTGTTTTGTAGGCGAGGCCATGCGAGTTAATAAACTACGCAAGGCTGTACCGGCTTGTTCACCTTTAATACCGGAATCGGCCATAGTACCAATCGCGATAGACGCATCTTCAATCGTATATCCCAAGGCACCGGCAAGCGGAGCGACATACTTAAATGTGTAGCCCATTTTGGCTACGTCCGTATTTGACTTAGTCGCTGTAGCAGCTAATACGTCAGCAAAGTGCCCTGCTTGTTCCGCCTTAAGACCGAACGCACTCATGGAATCTGTAACGATATCCGAAACAAGACCTAAATCTTCATTACTAGCGGCCGCTAGATACATAGTACCTTCCAAGCCGTTTAGCATTTCCTGCGTATTCCAACCGGCCATGCCCATATACATTAATGCATCCGCTGCTTCTTTAGCACTAAACTTTGTATCGGCACCCATCTGCATGGCTTTTTTAGTTAATGCTTCGAAATCTTCACCGACAGCACCACTAATCGCCCCTACGGCCGACATCTGCTGTTCAAATTCGCCGTATTGTTTGATACTTTCGTAAGCACCAAAGCCAATACCGGCCGTGCCCAGCATACCTGCCGAAGTGCCCATTAACATACCGGAGCCAATTCCGGTAAGCGATTGTTTGATTTTATTAAATCCTTGATTCTGACGGATATTAACAGTAGCAGTGTATACTTTGCCGCGGATGCCTTCGAGCTGTGATTTAACCCTATTAACTACGCTAGTAGCCTTATCTTTAACTCCTAAAGTGACGTTATAACTACCACTTTTCAGGCCACTAAGTTTTGTTTTAAGGTTGGTAGTCTTAGTCGTTAAATCTTTTACCGCGCTACCGGCTTTCGAGGTAGCACTATTTACGCCATTTAGATTCAGCCGATTGGCGGTTTCCTCTAACTGCTTAAGACCATTTTTGGCTTTTTTAGCTGTAATGGTCATATTATCCTTCAGCTCTATCGATGCGGATAATTTTACGTCATCGGCCATTGAATGCTACCCCCTTTCGCCTGTAATTGCATTTGCGTCTTTAATATTTCGAGTTTATATTGTTCTTCCAGCTTCATTGCTTGATAACAAAATATCTTCTCTAATAACGTCAGATTAAAAAAATAAGAGAGAGGATGACCTTTTAATAAAAGATAGGCGGCCGTAGCCGCCTCCCAGTCATCCTCTATTAGTTTTTTACAGTTTCATGTACCTTCGTTTCGATATCGATGCCAAAACCTGCTGTTTTCATAATCGCCTTGGAAATAGCGTATACTTCGCCAGCATCAAATAACTTGCCTACAATATCAAACGGAGATGCACAATTATAGGCTTCTAACAAAGCTTTATCCTTAAGATTTGGTTCAACTACGCTATTGATGATGAGATATTCATCACTAGCATCAGTCAATTCTAACGCTTCTGCGGCCAATGCATCGGACGGTTTGGCCACAGTAATCACACCAATAGAGGTAGTTAAGTCATAAAGTTCCTTTTTCTTATTGACCAAGGCTTCTTTTTTCGCAATTAAATCTTTAACACTAATAGCCATGTGCGGGCCTCCTATTCAATCGTTTCAATAAATGTAGCGTCTTCCGGAGTAAATCCGAAAGTAAAGTCTTTTTCAACGACTTTCCCTTTTTCAAACGCCATCAAAGTAAGTTCGTTAAACCACACGTTGTCGACAGATACGCGTTCCGCTTGACCGTCCACTGCGTCTGGATCGTCGATATCGGCTACTAATGTTGCACGTGGATCAGTTCCGTCTTTCCAAGCTTCTAACATTTTACTGAGATTACGGTTAATAACGCTTTTAATCGTAAAGTTACCATCACCGGCAAGTACGACGATTTTACTGTCTTTACTGTTCCCAATAATGACGTCTTCACGTTCAGCAGTTACTTTACATTCATATTTAGCGATTTCAAAAATTAACTCGCCGTCCCACCATAAATGACCATGAGAGCCATTCCAACGGCGGCGACCACGGTATTTTACATCTTCTTTATTTCTGCTCATGTGCTACTCCTTTCAATCCATTACATCGTAAAGCTAATTTGTAAGTTTTCCATTGCGTCTACAAACTTAACATCACCGACTAACGCCAATGTATCACCGGTATTGTAGCGGCGGATATCCATTGCAGACATTTTGGTAACATCTTCACCTTGTAATTTGGCATAATTACGTTGCCATTCTTCGTTAATATCGATGGTATTTTTCCCGTTAGGGTCCAATACATTGCCTTTGAGATTGTTGTAATATACATCAATAGCTGCACAGAACAACATCTTGTTTTCGTAAAAGTTAAGATACGCACCTGTATAAGAGCCTTTAAAGGTGTCGCGAATATCATCTTTTACCAAGTGCACACCTTCAACGACCTTAATTTTACGGAATTCCTTACCCTTTTCTTTCGTGTAGGAAGTGAAAGAGTTAACCGCACGACCAATCTTTACGCCGTTACCGTCTTCCTCATCAAACAAAATCAATTCGCCGTTTTTTACAGCTTCATCCGGATCTTCATATTGTTCGACAGATGCAACTTCCGGCAAACGATAATATGTAGCACTGCGGTCGAGTGAAAGACCTGCTAAAATACCGGCAATACGTGCTGTATACGCAGTAGCGTCGTAAGTCGTATATTCCGGATTGTTCTTGGCATCCATACCGGTCTGTACGTTAATTGCATCCGTGGTAAAGTTAATAATGCATTCGTGATCGCCTTTGTTATTGGCCAATACCGCTTTATACGTTTTATCCTTATTTTCGGACATAGCTTTAACCCAAGTAGCAATATCTGTATGCTCTTGGAAGGTACTGTCCGGCGCACAAATATAGTTCCACTTGATGTGTCCAAGTTTTTTCAACGTATTGGCCAATGTAATCGTTGCGTTTTCAACCGTGCTGTCCGGAATGGTATACAATAAGATTTTTGCCGGAGTGCCTTTTAGGCACATTTTAATTAACGCAATACTTTTTTCGGACAATCCGGTTTCGGGAATATCCGTTACGTCATTAATACGATAAACGTTTTGCACGTCTTTAGTTTCATTGTGTAAAATCATAGCTACAATACCACGCGCCGAACGGGCAATGGCAGTCGCTGCCTTAGTCTTAAAATCAATTAAGACCCAAGGTAACCCATAGTTAGTCTCATTTGTTGTTGCAGAAGGTCTAGCCATACTATTCTCCTTTTCTGTTTACCTCAATATCCAATTCCAAGTTCTGCATCAATTCGTACTCTTCTTCCGGCGTAAACGAATCCGTAAAGTCGAGATTAAAAATATAATGCAGCACCTCGTCAACGATGGTCTGTTCCGCCTTCAAAACGGTAATAGCCCTGTCCTCGACATAAAAAATAGGCCTGATGAGTTCTTCTAACTCATCGGCCTTTTCATATAATTCGGACCGCTTAATTCGCCCTAGCGAATCTTCCAGCGGTCTAAACGCAATATCAATTTGTAAATATCTGTCGAAATAGATGCGGTCGAACGTATGCGATACCACATTCATTTCAATGTAGAAACAGCTTTTAGTGGATTTTTCGATGTCATCGAAGAACACCTTATAATCGGGATACTTATTCTTCAGCAAATCCAACAAAGCCTGTTGTATTGTCCGTAATCTAATCATGCATTATATTCTCCAAAATAGCCTTCGTATTTTCTTCAAAGTTCTTTTTGTGAGTCAAAATAGCACGATGGAGCATTTTACGACCTTTAACAAAACCGCCATTTCGTGTACGATGGCCATACTCAACATGTGCCGCATATTCCGTATTGTTATATACTTCACACTTGCTTTGAGCCGCTCGACTGCGTTTCCAGCTACCTTGTAACCGTCCCGTGTCTTTAGGCGTATTTTTAACCGCCTCACTGCGTAATATTTCACCATGCTGTGCGACAAAGCGATTGAGTTTGACCTGTGAATTCGCTATTTTATCAAGCCGTTTATACAGCTCTTCAAAGCCTGTAATCTTCATTCATGCCTCCGTTTTAGCATATACCGATATTTCCTGATGCGTCATATACTTGAACGCTTGCGTCGCCCAAAACGTAAACGTCTGACCTTTGTGCTTAACAATTAATTTGTCATTAGCCAGAATCGTGTAGTCCGGTGCTAAACATAACCGTAAATCGGCCGTTACGAACGTTACGCTATTGGTTGGAGTATTATTAAGGGTATTCTTCCCGGCTTGCCCTAGTTTACACGGTATATCCGCATATACTACGGTTTCGGTAAAAATATCCGCTCCAATATCGTCAACCGCTTCTACTTGCCTAACTACCGTTACCCGATCATTACGCATATAGCGTTCCAATAACGCCTGATAGTTAACCATTGCACACCAACTTTCGATACAAGTTCAGTTTCGGCCGTATTTTACCAAATAGCTGATTACTTAATAAATCAGTAGTATCCGCATCAGCGACAGCAAACTCGAACCGTGTATCATTTTCTTCAAGAACCTTAAGCGGGCCCGTCCCCATTTGTTCCGGCTCTGTTATAAAATGCATGGCTATCAGATTAGCCACTGTAAGCACAAGAGTTGCGGGAAAATCGTCCCTGTGGCAATAATCGACAATATCGTATACAAACTGCTCAATTTGTAACTGCTGTAAAGGCGTTATATCCTCCACATCAGCGCTAATTTTAACTTTATCGACGATTTGTTCAATCGCCGATTCAACACTAATATACGTTACCAATGTATCACCTCTTTTTGGGCATGAAAAAACCGCCTACATAATGTAAGCGGTTCTAATACCAAGCAACTAGTCCTGTTTCAGGAAAATCATCATTAGAATCATATTCTTTTATTCGCTTAAACGCTTGTCCTCTATAAGTCGAATTATTTTTACCATCATCTTTTAATAGTGTAGGCTCCTTAGTAGATAAATTAAAAGATATAATTCCATAAGCTTCTTTACCTTCCGGATAGTAAGCATATTCTACTTTGCTATCCGTAAGTAGCAATCGTTTTAAAATAACCACCAAATCACCTCCCGCTATAATTCTTCATAATTATGCTTTTTATTACTGAGTGCGTGAGCCTCTTCATAAACTTTGCCGTAGCGGTTCATTAATTCGTACTCCAAACGCTCATGTTTAAGCAAAACAATATCTTTTGGCAAAATATGCTTTCCCTTAGCCATAATCAATCGCTGAAATGATTGGCTCATTTCATAACTTTCTTCGAATCTGCTGTAACCCTTATCTAGATTATATCGATTAAATAAGACATGGGCAAGCACTTTCTCCACAGAACGTTGCCTCATTCCCGTATTATTCGATATCGTTTCGGCAAGGTACTTTTGATTGCTATTCCTTAAAGTCTCATAATATCTCACAGCGTGTTCATCTCTGCGGATTTGCCACGGATCATTATCATCGTTAAGCGCCCCATAATTTCCTTTAGAAGATTTAGCGGTTACATACTCATCATAATAAGCTTCATAGCTCATATCCTTTGAAATATGAAGCTTATTCTTTTCCGTTTCATTTGATGGCTTATATCCTGTTAGAGTTGCAGCTATCGTACTACGGCAATTGGCGTGTAATGGTGGTAAATTTTCCCCTGGAATAGCATCGGCCACTTTGTACACTTCATTGTTATGGTCCTTACAAACACGAGAAGTACGACTATCCATGACAGCGATGAACTGATAATACGGCATATCTGCATCCCGAATACTATCAAGATTGGCCTGATTATTTACATAGTTCATCTCGGTCCTTACGAGTCGCTCCGCTTCTTTACGCCCCGAATCCATTGCTTGTTGTACATGCTTGGCCAATTTAGTATTGCTGATACCTCTGTGGATACCATTAGTAACTTCACGTTTAATTACTTTGGCCAACTTTTCCGTATTCCCCCAAAGGCGTGTACTGTAATTCTTTCCGCTCCACGGGTTAGCTAATACTTTAGCAATTTCCGCTTTACTTACTAAATTACGTGGCACGCCTATTCCGGCAATACCTAAATCATATCTAGCGTGATAATAATTGTCCTCGTAAGCCCTTGTTAAAAACTCGGTCATCTTATCATCGACAATAATTCCCATCGACAGCAATTCTTTAATCGTGTCACCATATAACTTATCGAGTCGGGATATCCGGCTTCGCATGGCCAATACATTAAGCTCTCTCAGTAACTCTTTATTGCCGGTAGCCTCAATTTGCTTTACATAGTCCGCTATATCCATACGCCATACCCTAAATTCGGGCTCGGTTAGCATTTTTTGAGCTTCCGCAATACTTACTGAGTTATCCTGTGAAAAGCGACCATATAGAGCATTTATTTCATTTTGGATGCGTTGCAGGGACCTGGCATATTGTTCCGCCAGCTCACGTTCAATCGTTTCCTGACTTATTTGAGTCCATTCGGCTTCCCGTTCCCGGCTACGTCGTTCCCAATACTTATCCTGTCCCATGCAACACCTCTATTAAACGATTTTGTGCTTAAACGCTACCATACGAATTTGTTTAGGTTCGTATACCAATTCCCAGTTAGTTGCCGTAGACATTTCTGCACGGCTAACGGTTTCAATGTTTGCACGAGATGCCGCAGTAAATTTAACCCCACGTGGATGCATAATCTGAACACGACGATTAATTAAATAATCCACGCCGGAACCTTTGCGTTTATCCCGATCAGTTTCGGTAGGTACAAATCCAACCGGAGAACCATTACCTAACGCAATCGCACCGGAACCGAATAAGAAGGACGTATATACGCCACCCTCTACCGGACAGCCGTCGTCGATGATTACGCGACGTCCCTGGTAAGTGTCGAATTCCACGTTCATGGAATCACGTTCAGTTTCAAGCAAGTTATTTTTGAGTAATAACGCATGTGTTGCAGAATGCATGACAACAGCCGTAAGATTAGCCTTGCTATCACCCAATAACTGGCAAGCATCAATAAAGCTGGATGCACTGAACACCGCCGCACGACCGGTAGAACCGGAAATATCCAACACGTGCTGCTTCATTGTAGTAGCACCGAATACGCCTTTTAATGTTGCTAACAAGTCTTTCTGAAGTTCGCGTGCCCAGTAAGCACCGACTAAAGTACCAATAGCTTTCATTGGATCCGCGCCGGCTAATTGAGCACTTAAATCGGTCGCAGACCACATCTGTGCACGACGGAATGTTGCCGATTGGTCCTTTTTAGATTCAATTTTCTGTGCGGTTAAATCTTGACCTTCAATAACATCAGACGCATCACCGGTCAAATCGGCGAAGAATGGCATATTGTGAATAGATGCTGCTTCGCTTGCCAATTTGTCAAATTCCGGGGAATTAACCACGATGCCACTTTGCACCAATGCACTTAATTCCATAGTTCGCTTGATAGTATACGGTGTAAAAATCTCCGGTACGATTACATCACTTAAAGTTGTTCCCATTATGTTCCTCCTAATCTAATACAATCCCCGCAGCGGCCGCTAATCGACGCGCCTCTGTCGGGTTTTCTTTAAAAATTCTACCTTGTTCTGTTAAGTTTTCCGTTTCGGCCGCAAACGGATTCACTGTAGGCGTCTGACCGCCTTTCGGAGTGTAGCCCTGATTTCCGGATGTGGCTTTAAATAAAAATGCTTTATTCTTCTGCAAAGCTTCCACCTGTTCCGTTAAACCGGTAATACTACCATCTTCATTAACAATTAACTTGTCGCGATTAATCAAACCACTAACAATGTCAACGTCCTGTGCTTTATCTGCAATTTGTAAGGCAATGGCATTATCGAGCTTTAACTTTTTGAGCTGAGACTCATATTCCACTTGGTCGGTCTTCTGCTTCTCGGTTAATTCGCTGATTTGCTTTTGCAAACCTTCTACATCCTTAGCACCTTCCGCTTGTTTTTGTAATGCTTTCATTTCTTTATTGCGGACTGTTAACTGTTCTTCCAAAGCTTTTTTTGCGGTGTTTACTTCGTTAAAGCGTCCTTTTGGCACGTATTCCCCGTCGAGATATGCCTTAATAGTAGCCGTCGCCGCTTCTGCTTTATCTTCAGTAATTCCTAATTGTTTTAACAATTCTTCCATTGTTGTCCTTTCCGGTTTTTACCGAGGTTACCTGCCTCGAGACAATTAAAACAGCGAAATATTACTATTTCACTTTGACTGTTCGTTTTGTAGTTTTAGGTTTTTCTTCAACTTTTACTTCTTCTACCGGTTCAACGGTTTCTTCCGGCAACTCGACTTCAGGTTCAGGTTCAGGATATACCTTTTCCTCTTTCATTACCTCTACAGCTGTTTTGTAGGATGATACGCAATACTGCAATACCGATTTGACTTCACTAGTCGTACCGTAAACTTCATACAAGAGTTTCACCGGTGCATCTTCATTGAATGTCTCGATGTAAGCTTTAAGCGTTTCCATTATCTTCACCTCCCGTGTTATTAAAATCATACGATGATAACTCTGCTTCTTTCTCCTTAGCCAGCTGTTCTTCTTCCGCTTCCACATCTTCCACAAATGGATGTGACTTAAGAATGGTTTTATCCGAAATAATGCCCTTCGACTTAGAACACATATCCACTAGTTCGGCATCGTTACGAATCATAGTGCGTGTCCATGTCTGAATAATATTCTGTGGCTTAATACCTTTAAATCGGCATATAGCTCGGATAAATTGATTAAAACTTAACCGGAACTCGGTTTCCAGGAGCCCTGCTTTTAATTCAAGTAAAGCATATAAGAACTTCATGGCTTCGCCGCTGGTCCCGTCGAGTCCTTGCATTTCCGGATCAATACCTTGGCCCATAGTAAATATAGACTTACGAGTAATCTCTAATGCCTTTTCGCGGGCCTCAACCGGAATATCAATTGTTAATGTCGACACACCGGATTTATCTTCACTGCCGATGGAGTCGACTTGAATCGTTTTATAATACTTAAGGTCCCGAATAAATTCATTGAGATTTTGACCACCGTAGTTAGTTAATACGAAGATAATCTCTTGAATGTCTTCCAGGTCATTAATAAACCCGCTATATGTTTTATCATACGCATCGATTAGTCGTTTGATGCGGTCTAAATCGCTATAGCAGTTTCCATTGTTCTTAAACGGAATGAAAGGTACTTCACCGAGGTCATGAACAAATTCATTGGCTGCTTCTGATTGATTCTTTTCCATAAATATGGAGAACATATCGTATGGATTTAAGCCTTCATTGATACTCAGTGACTTCTTCTTCCGGAAGGCTCTACAAATCGTATCATCCCAAATCTCAAATACGTTATACGCTTCTCCGGTTTCAACGTCCAATTCTTCATAGCATCGTACGGCCGCTTGCAAATTATGCTCTAAGGTGGTTCCCCAAATAGGTATAATTTGTGCCGACGGAACAACACCCCATTTGAATTCAGCATCATCAACCCAATAATGGAGCCAAGCAATACCAGCATTCGACGCATTAACGCATAATTCTTTCGCATTTTTCTCATATGTATCACCTAATACCTCGGTTACTTGCTTGTTCTGCTCATCCGTGCCTACATCAAAACTAGGCGGCGATGAAAACATGTAACCGGCCTTTTGGTCCACTAATAAACTATGAAATGCCGAAGGAATACGATTATCGGCATTCCGCAATTCCGGTTTTTCTTCGTCCTTCTTGTCTTTCTTCTTAGCGTACAAAATATCATTCTGATTCGCATAATACCGGCGAGCAATTTCATCGGCCATAACGAAATTAGTATGACCGGCTACGAAGGTTTCGAGTAACTTCTTTGCACCGGCTAACTTATCATTCGTCCCCGTTTCCAAATCTTATCCCTCCTTTTCTAATTTTAATCAGCGGTTCCAATGCATACCGCATGGCGTCCATTAAATGGTTAAAATCATCAATTGGCTTATTCAGTTTTTTACCGAATTTATCTTCGTCCCAAGCGTAGTTCATGATTTCGGTTATGAAATTCACGCAGCGAGGGTGGATGATAATCTTATAGTCTTGTAATACCTGAATACCGGCATTAACGCTATCCTTGCCTTTTAGGGCCGCAGTAATACGTCGCAATCCTAATCTCCTTAAATGAACAATAGACTTAGGCTCCGCTGAATCAGCTCGAATACGTTCTTTAGCGTAGCCCATACGAGTAATCGTTTCCGCGATTTCGTCATTTGTAAGGCCTTTTTGATACATCTCGTCAAACACATAAATCTCTTTAGCGACCGTATCAACTAGCCCGCAAAACAGTGCCGACGGATCATTGGTAAAACCGAAGTCTAAACCGAAGTAACTTTGTACATTTGGCCGCTTACTTATTTCAGCGGCATCAAATACACATTCTTCCCAGTTTTCGTATACAAGGCCTTCAACAATACCCCAGTCACCTAAACCAGCTACTTTATATCGCCGTGGGTTGTTGCGTTTCATATCCTCGAATACTTTGATGTCTGAAGGACTTAAAAACTCGTTACAGGTGTAATTCGTTGTCATAGCCAGAACATCACTATTTTGGGTATCAAAAAACCGCTTCTTGAGCCAATGACGCTCATTCCACGGATTAAATGTAATCGTGATTTGATGCCACAGATTCGGAGGTAACTGGCCACGAATTGATTCATTCAGCATATCAAAATCTTCTTCATTCGTGATTTCGTAGGCTTCCTCAATCCACAGCCAACACAATGACCCTGAATCTACAGCTACCGAAGTAACTTTAAGCGGATCGTCCAATCCACGAAATAGTATTTTCTGACCGGTAGCAATCACCGTAATCTCAAGAGGGCTTTCTGTAAACCGGAACAGATGATAACACTTCAACCGTCTAGCCGCCCACTTAAGCTGTGCATAACAGCTATCTTTCAAGGTGCGGAATACCTTACGGACCACTAATGCATTAGCTTCGGGGTACTTTAATATATTTTTGATAAGATCCAGTGCAGCCGTTGCTGATTTTTTGGATGCACGACTTCCTTTTACAACACGATACCGGCCTCGGAACCGTATAAACTGACCGTAACCCGCGCCGAATATCTCGGGTAATCGTACTGGTTGATATTTGGCCGGGTCATAGTTAATCACTAATATCATCCTCTCCGACAAATATCGGCATTAATTCCCCGGACATTTGGACCTTATCAGTAAAGAGTTGATGGCGTTTACCCATTAATTCGGCCGCTTTTAACCGATCACGAGCGGATATTTGCTTAATCATAATTCGGGCATCACTGCGACCTTCTCCACAGCCTTCAACTACTACCACTTCTTCATCGAGCTCACCTCGCATGGCCTTAGATAGCATCGCTTCCACTTCTTCAGCGGTGGCAATGGTTTTCTTAAACTCTTTGGCCCTTAATTCTTGAATGCGATTTTTAATCTCAAGTTTTCTCAAGTTTTGATTCGCAATCCTGTCGGCTGTTTTAGGGCTATATCCTGCCCGTATAGCCGCTTGCGTACCGTTCAAGTCAATCAGATATTCGGAACAGAATTTTTCTTGTTTTGGCGTCACGTCATCACCTCCTTTTGGGCAATAAAAAATGCGGGGTATTCTCCCGCTGCAGGCCGTAGCCCTCTTACACCGCAAAATGAAATTACATCTCCGGCTTACTGGTGGATCCTGTAGGATTCGGACCTACGACCATTCGGTTATGAGCCGAGTGCTCTACCACTGAGCTAAAGATCCATGTGGCTGCCTAGATAGGATTCGAACCTATAACCGGTCGGTTAACAGCCGACTGCACTACCGTTGTGCTACTAGGCAATGTTGCGGAAGAGGTAGGATTCGAACCCACGCACGTTTAAACGTCTCGCGGTTTTCAAGACAGCTCCCTTAATCCACTTGGGTACTCTTCCAGATACAAGAAAAGCATCCTTCCGGATGCTCATCTTGTTTACCATAGGCATTTGTTGAGGAGTGTAAAACCATTATTGCTTATCGCTTCTTTCTACAGTTTACATGATATCACAGACCTAGGGGGTAAAAACAGGTAAACTTTTATTTCATAAAAACGTCGTAAAAACTTTCAAGGGCCTTCTTATGATTGTACTTAATACTTTCATAGGCCATATGCCAATCTACGGCGATACGCTCCAAGCTTTGGCCCTGAATATATTTACTACGCAGTAACGTGCGGTGCCGTGAATCCGGTAATTGGGCAATGATATTAAATAATCGAATTTGTTCTTCAACGATTCGTTCATCCTCTATCTGAATAAGTCCCTGAAATTCGGTTATCTTCTTAAGTAACGTAAGCGTCGGTTCACGTCCACCACCACTCACTCGTTCACCGCCGATACTACATTCCGGCAATCCGTCTGGAGCTGCATCTCTCAATAAATCACAGAATTGTTCTCTTAACGCTTTACGCTCTTTTTCCATATCCCTAAGTTTTGATAATTCTAACCGTGCTATACGACGTTTTTCTCTTGGTTCCATACGCAAATAAATCCTCCAAACCCTTTGTGATTCAAGTAAACAATGTTTCAAAGATTATGGCCAATACTAAAAATACTAACGGGACTAGTGTAGGCGATAAAACTAACCACCAGCTTAGGCTAACAAGCCCTGTGAGTTTTAAGACTAGCATTATCACCTGTAATACGAATATCCACATTTAATAATCCCCCTTTGGCGTCTCAGAGAAAGGTAATTTAATCTGTTCCCACCCCGTAATATGCCATTCTCTCGGTTCATCACGTATTGTAAATTGGCTTTTACCTTGCCAGTAGCATTCAAACGGTTTATCTGAATGTGGATTGTATCTATAAAAATGGCGACTCACCCAGGGTTCTTTATCGTTATGTCTAACAAATACCGGCGTGTTAACCGGAACTATTGCCCATATCATGTCACCTGCTCTGGCAAATATATTAATAACTCTATCTTTTTCAATATTCGTGAATACGTTTCTTGCCCAATTTAAACTAACACAATCATTAAGTTCTCTCGTCGTTCCTACTGGTGGTCTTGACCCCATTCTATACGCCCATAAATTATCGTCTCTATCATGTAGTATAAATTGATAACCTAGGCTACATAGCATAGCCATAATTCCCTTTTGGGTGCTATCCACATCTGAATTCATAACGCTAGTCTCCTTTCACGGTTTCATATAACGACTTTCTATATTTAATCGCTTCCAGTAATTCATTCTGACCCGCTTCTTTTCTAGCGATAGCTCGCATAACTTGCTCGTCCATCGTGCCGGTAGTTACCAAATGGTGTATAATCACGGTTTCCTTTTGCCCTTGACGATATAATCGTGCATTGGCCTGTTGATACTGCTCCAAGCTCCACGTTAACCCATACCATACGATAATATGCCCTCCGGCTTGTAAATTAAGTCCGTAGCCGGCTGAAGCCGGATGTGCGAGTAGCATATCAATATGTCCATTATTCCAATCCGCTACATCGGCATCCGTTTTGAGTTCACGTGCATTTGGGAACGCCTTCTTGATTGCAGTTAAGTCGTGACGGAAATTATAGAATACCAACATCGGCTTTCCTGCATTTGTATCGGCCAGTTCTTTCAGCACTTCAATTTTCTGCTCGTGAATTTTCGTGCAATGCTTGTCATCGTCGTACACATACCCATTAGCCATCTGTAACAGTTTATTCGCAACAGCGGCGGCAGTTAGTGCAATTATTTCACTATCTGCCAATGCTAGTACGTGCTGACGTTCCATCGTTTGATACAAGGCTTTCTCTCCATCGGTCATTTCTACTCGAATTACATTGTCAATGCGTTCCGGTAGTGATAAATAATCAGCAGCCTTTAAGCTCATACATACCGTTTGTAGGCGTTTATAAATATCCTTTTCCGCCGATGCCTTTAACCGGTAACTATATACAATATGACCGTTAGTTTTATCCGGTACAAAATACCTATCGCGATATTCGGTAATCGTGCGACCTAATCGTTCGCCACCGTCCAGTAAGTAGATTTGAGACCACAGGTCCATCAGTGTGTTTGGTGCCGGCGTACCGGTAAGGATGACGATTCTATCAAACAAGCCTCTGACTCGTCGTAGCGATTTGAAACGTTTGGCCCTGGGATTCTTAAAACTGCTACTTTCGTCAACGACCAACATATCAAATGGCCATTGTTTTATAGTATGCTTATAGTAATCACATAGCCAGGTAACATTTTCACGGTTAATCACGTATACATCAGCCTTAGTATGCAAGGCGTCGATACGTTGCTTAGCGGATCCTAACACCTTTACAATTTTAAGATTCTTGGTATCGTCCCACTTAGTAGCTTCCTGCACCCAGGTACTTTCCGCTACTTTCTTTGGTGCGATTAGTAATACTTTTGTCACCTCAAACCGGTTGTTGATTAACTGATTAATGGCCATTAGAGTACAAATACTTTTACCCAGGCCCATGTCAAGTAACAGTCCGTAGTGTGTATTAGCGACTATCCGGTCAATAGCTATCGTTTGATAGGGATGCGGGGTAAACTTCATAAGCCCGCCTCTTCAAAGAAGTTAATTACGCCTTCCTTGCCCCGCACCACACAAACCTGGGCGTTATGCTCTTCCAATCTGCCAATCTGCACCTGTTGCGTAGGAGATAGGCGGCCCTTCGTTGTCTTAAGCTCGATAAAATGCACCCGACCGTTCTTAGTGATTAAGATTCTATCCGGCACTCCGTCATTACCGGGGGATACGAATTTATAAAATAGGCATCCTCTTTTTTGGGCCTCTGATTTCATAAAGGCCTCGACTTGCTTTTCAGTCCATTCCATATACACCATTCCTTCGAACATTCGTGTGTAGCCAATGTAGCCAATTATTGGCCAAAACTATATATAGGCTATTTTTTAGATATACACTAATATATATACACGCGTATATACAATAATATAATATTTATAATTAATTAGTAATAATTGGCTACATTGGCTACATTACACATATAAATATAATAGCAATCATACTTTAAGCCGTAGCCAATTCCGTGACCAATCCCGTAGCCGTAGCCAATTTTATAGTTTATATCTATAATCTTCTATGTATAGAGGAGTATAATTATTATATCTATAAAATTAGATATAATAATTGGCTACGGTAATTGGCTACACCTCCGGAACACCGTTTTCGATAAAATCACGGCTTATTGTGTCCTCTGTCCGAGGGCACAAACGCTTTTTGCACACCGTACAATTTGCCAAATCGTAGTTTACCGGAGCCCTTATTGTACGGCTCCCACCCCGATATTGATTGCAGAATATCAATAAGCTCACGGGCTTTAGCATTTGATAGTGTTTTACGGTCACCGCTCAACACTTCACACCAAATCTCAAGGGCACATACCTTTTCTCGTGGTTTACCGCCAGACTCTTCATCGTAAGACTCCAGATAAGCTCTCCGGTCGTATAAGTCTTTACTATCCCAGTTAGCTGGCAATAACACTGACAAATACTCTTCGATGAGTCCTGTAAGTTCTGAGCCCTCTGTATGTGACTGCTGAATTTTAATGGCTTCTTGCTCCAGCTGCTCATCTAATACAAGTGACTCACCGTTAGCCCACATCATAAAGGCCTCGGCCCAGATTTGGTCCACCTCATCTTTTGATAAATCCCACGAGTTACGCACCTTCCGACGCTTATCACCACTAATCGGCCAAAAGCGTCGGTTACCGGTACGATCCTTCAAAAACAGTAAATTATTTGTGGAGCCGGCGAACACGCACTGCCTTGGGTATTCTTCCGTTCGGCGGCCATAAGGCACTCTAAAACGGTCCGTCGTGCGACTCAAGAACGCCTTAACAATCTCATTATCGTTTTTATACGTGGGAGATAATTCGGCTAATTCATTAATCCAGGCACCCTGAATCTGTTCCAGGGCGTCCTTAGTTTTGATATCCTGTAAGGTATTGTTAAACCATTTACCGCCCAATCGTTCCAAAATAACCGATTTACCGAGCCCCTGTTCGCCGTATAATACGATAGCCGTATCAAACTTAATGCCGGGCTCCATAACGCGGGCTATAGCTCCGCACAGCCATTTTCTCGTAACCGCTCGAATATATGGGGTATCTTCGGCACCGATAAAATCAATGAACAAGGAATCGACGCGTTCCGTGCCGTCCCAATTTAGAGCTGTTAAGTATTCGCGGACAGGATGAAATTTATTTTGGTTCATGACCTCTGTAATCGCATCATCGATAATGCCCTTGCCCTTAATTTGATATACCGTGGATAAGTAATTCCGTATACAAGCATCATCGGTGTCACCCCATAAATCACTACCGTTTACCGTACGCCACGGCAAATTACCGAGCACGACGATTCGGTGTGCGAACTCGTCCAGACCGAATCGATTCTTGAGTTGCGGATCATGCTGCATTATCCATATACAGTTATACGGGTTCGATTCAGGGACACCGGACTTAGTACGCTGTAATTTACGCATCCAGCTATCATCGGTACCGTCGCCGGTTAACGACTCAACGTCGTCAAAATCGTTGGTATACTTAGCCGCTCGCTCTTTATCCAGTAGCACCGGTGCGGCACCGTCTTCGTTCACGAAGTTCATCATCGCCTTGAACGACGGCCGTGCATCGGCCCGTGTTTTAGCGTCACAGTCTTCATCGAGTGAGCCGAATTTATGGATACGAACCAAGTCGAACGCATTGGCCAACTTGCCGCTTAACGGGTCGGTGCCGTGATGACTATAAGCGAACGTGTCATTATCGTATACGACAAGCCCGGCCACGGTAGAACCGGCACGATAGGTATATCGATTTGGCGTATCACATGGAGCGTATATATCCGGTAAAAATTTATCGATAGCAGCTGTTATACTGTAACTCCGGCAAAAGGCACCGATAAGGCCCTTCTTTTCCAGCGGATTACCTTGCTTCTTAACACTCCGCATCACTAGATTTTCAGCTCTCGAACTTGTTGGCCAAAGGCTAACATCCGTCCAGTCTGTATACGTGGCCAATATTTCGTCCACCGGTAACAGTGAACCGGCGTGATGTTGGAATACGTACTCTACGTCTTTTGGATGGCTCGGCCAATACATAAGTCGTTCCGGTTGGTGTGTCGACGGGTCAAACGATTCGATTCCGATTGCGTCGGCCATTCGCCGTGACACCGCTTGAAACTCATCCGGTAGCATTGGCCTATCCGTCGGAATAATAATTCGATACCGGGGCTGTTTAGGCGTGTGACTGTGTGTGCTATATAATACGTATTCGTACGCATCAAGAGCCAAATCAAGCATTACAAGGAAATCCTCATCTGGGCTATCGGCATCCAGTGTCAACAAATATCGCTGTTTTACGGCACCGTTAACGCGTCGGCCGTTCTTAGGGATATAGCCACCAACAAAGCCGCCTACATCCTTCACACCGCCCTGCTGGGCCTTGGTCATACGTTTATATTCAGCAGCAGTTTCTTTGGTAACGATAGCCTTACTTAATTGTGATACCAACTCCGACCACTTTAATTCTTCGGTCTTCCAGCTACGGGCATAGCGATTAGGGCCCGTAGCTATTTTTATAACAATGTCGCTCAAATCGCCGTGCCTCCTAACCTTGCAATGTCGTAATTATACTTAAATGCATTGAGCTTAACTTTATCGGCCCATTCTATAACAGCCTTATTCAGCACCGGATCTTCTCGCACCGGATGATTACAAGACAACTTTGCCTGATGAATCTGCACAAAGCTTAAACCGTCATCACGAGGTGTTACTTCGATACAAGCTTGCAATTCGTTGTTTTTCGAAACCACCACGATAGCTACAGCCCCTTTGATTACTCGGTCAGCGTAGGTCGCTACACAATTATGCAGCTTAGTGCCGATATCCACTAATGCGTGCGTTTCCTTCGGCACGCTGAACTCGTAACCGTCAATTGTTGCCTCGAGGCGTTTGTAAATGTAGGACTGTTGAATGCTTTTATTTTTTATCTTCTCTTTTTTAGACAAAGCGACTAACGTATCATGTACATCTCTTGCCTTAATTCGTTGTGCCCAAAAGCCTTTACGATTTTGCCGCGATAAACGGAAATACGTTTCGGCTGAATCGCGTAAATGGTAAAAGTCTTTAACAGACGTTACTAAATTTACGGCAGCACCTTCACCACGAACATAGCGATAAATTGATAAAAACTCAGGTAACCGAGTGCAAGCTCTAAATTGCCAATGATTACGGCCGTACTCATTTTGCGATGCTTTAAAGAAAGAAAGTAATGTGCGTTCATAATTAGGATTATCTGAGAAAGCGTTTATTAACGATAATACGTTGATAGCCCAGAAAGGCCGAGTCAACAATAATTGGCGAGTAAGCCTGTTGTTTTTTAGCCGATAGAGTTTAATTAAAGCATTAATCCAGGATGTACCGGAACGCGTTAAATCCAATAAGGACTCCATAGGTTCTGCTATATGGTTGTATTGATTTTCTACATAATCTGACAAAAGCTCTTCGCTTATGGACGGACCATCTGGTGCCGCCATTCTAAATACCAGTGTATCGAACAGACCTTTAAACACACCAATGGAACACGACATACTAACCGATTGACGAATTCCAGGAACCTTATAGCCAACACGTTTACTTAACTTCTCCAAAAAAGCCTTTTTTAGAATGGTCGTAAACGATTTTAACTCTTCTTTATGTTCAACTAATAAGCTTTGGTAAGTTCCTCTTAACCAGTAAAAAGGCGTGGATGAATCAAAGTATCCTGGTGGTTTGAAATCCGGAATAACTTCAATTACACTACTGCGTGCAATGCCACGACGAATGTAGAGCACTCGACGCTGTTTAAAATCAAATCGTACTATATCTGTTCGTTTAGATTTATGCCCTTTTATAATTTGACGAAGACCTGGGTCCCCATCAACGATTACCGAATCATATTTAAAAATCACGTCGATTTCGGTTCTGCGACTAACTATAGATAGGTCCATAGTTAAAGGAATACGATTCTCGTCTTCGGCATTTATAGTAAATGTATCGCAATTTACCTCTTGTCCACAAAACGGGCAATGATAATTATCTGCATAATAGGAATCGACTTGTACAGAAAAACCGTTTGGCTGCATCGGCCAATAACAGGTAAAACTGCCTCCACAACTAACGTGATATTGAATAGCCGGTTTCCACGTCCCTATTTGTTTCCGTCGTACGACTTCAAATAGTCGAGGCACCTTGAGCTGAAATAATACCGTACTCATACATTGCTACCGTCCTATAATAAATCATCAAAGTTATCATCAACCTGCGTTTGTTCCGGTTCAATAGATTCTTCCGGAGCTGGAGTTGGTTCTTCAACCGGTTCAGCTTTTTTCTTTCGAGTAGTCCGTTTTTTAGGTTTTGTTTCAGTCGTTGTTTCGGTGTCTTTAGATTCCGCTTTCTTAGCTTCTTCCTGTTTGGCCAACACTTCGAGTCCTAATTTACAGGCGGTTAAGCATCCGTCGCAATAATCGAGAGCAGCTTGTTTACTATCACCGTCTTCGGCTTGTAGCACCAAATCTCGTAAATATTTAATAGCTTCTTGTTGCTGTTTAATCTGCGTCTTGCCAATCATGATAATTCCTCCTCTTAATCTTTCATATAATATGGATTTTCAAAGCCAGCTGCGTTTAATATCAAACCTTCGCACCACGGCTCTGAAATACACATGATCTTAATTACTTCCTCTAAACTACCGGTGCCTACCGGTGCTTCTATAACCACTTCGTCGTGAATGTGAGCACAGATTTTATAACCATACTTGTATAGTCGATACATGGCTCCGGCTAAACAATCACGAGCAATGGCTTGTACAATATTTTCGACCAGCTTACCGCCATAGGTTTCAAGCCGTTCCCATTTATTGGCCATCTGATTCATACCCATATAGGTAATGGACTCACCGCCAAAACGATTTTCTCCTATACGCGGCTTTGTATATGCTAATCGGCGGCCACTTGGTAACGTGATAAATAACGCACCGTCACGACGCTCAAACCGTAAACCGCGATGCATAAGAATTACCGGCCCGCCTTTTTTAATCGCTTCTTTAGCCGCAAAATCAACGTCACGCCACAGTTTCGTGATTCGAGGAGATGCTTCTCTCCATTTCCTCACAATATCCGCTAGTTCGTCTTCTGCGATGCCACCTTTTAAGGCTCCCATAGCAATCAAAGCCTGTGTTCCACCGCCATAACCGAGAGCTAGCTCCGCCACTTTTCCTTTTTGCCGGAGATGACTATTAACACCGTGCTTTTCCACGGGAACGTGAAACATATTAGAAGCCGAGGCACAGTAAATATCGCCGCCTTCGGCAAATACTTTCTGACGCCATTTCTCGCTACATAACCAGGCAATCACACGAGCTTCTATAGCACTAAAGTCGGCTACAATAAAACGGTTCCCCGGTTCAGCTACTAACGCTGTCCGGATGAGTTGAGATAGTGTATCAGACACATCGCCATATAGTAACTCAAACATCTCCAAATCGCCTTGCTTGAGTACATCTCTTGCCGTGTCTAAATCTTCAAGGTAATTACGAGGTAAGTTCTGTAACTGTACAATACGACCGGCCCAGCGTCCGGTTCTCATTGCTCCATAAAACTGGAGCATACCATGAATTCGACCGTCTGAGCATTCCGCATTCCGCATAGCGGCATACTTTTTCACACTTGTCTTACCAAGCATCTGCCTTAGCTCTAATACACGACGAACATCGGCCGGTAAATTCTCAGCTAATAAATCCGCCACTACAGCTTTAGTCATACCGGGGATTTCGTGGCCAAGTCGGTTTTCTATCCATTCTTTAAGTTGCAAAGGGCTATTTGGATTTTCAAGCCCTGTTAATGAACTAGCCTCGCTAGTTAATTTACTCTTGAATTCGTCATCGAACGCTAACGCATTGTCTATCATTTTGTTATCAACGGCAATGCCATTACGATTAATGGCCAAATCCATTAGCCAATACTCGTGTTCGATATTCGGCGGCTTAAGAGGCAACAGGCGGTTACGAATGGCACGTTCAACTACCACGTCTTGCCTATTATATTCAATGTATTCGGCCCACCGTTCCGGATCATGTTCCGGTAAATTCCGAGTACGACCTTTATTCGATTTTGTCGGTTTACAAGGAACCGAAAAATACTGAATCAGTGATTTACCACGAGAGTCTTTTTCGACTCCAAGTTTTAACGCCTTAGATACAGCGTCCAAGGATGTAGGTAGAGAGCAATATAACGCTAGTACAGAAGTACACTCCCAGTTTGTAATGTCCATATCCGGATATATTTTTTGCAGACAGGTCATCTCAAAGGCGGCATTGAACGCAGTCTTCGTAATGTCCGGATTGTGAAGAGCCGCCACTACCTTTGGGGGGGGGGCCTGCTTAGGTGG
>OATE01000110.1_pt1 | contig 54851 bp, 56 predicted proteins | sample 1475901 | NCBI WGS metagenome assembly OATE01 (sample SAMEA2579944, study PRJEB22360) | human gut metagenome | reverse complement strand
AAAACACCGAAAGAGATAATTGAAAGGGGTGTTGCATTGACAGATTGAATCTACAAGAGCCATCTTTAAGTGCTGTATAAGGAATTAACCCGGCATCAACCGGATTGAGAAGGTAGGACAGCCCGTCCGGCAGGCTGTTAAACGTCAGCCCTGTTGCAGGCTCTGCGTCGTGCTGGTAAGGGATGTAGGCAAAAAATTTCCCAGCGAATTGGCGACCACCCGCGCCACCAGCTGCAGCATGACCAGCAAGTCAATATCATCAAACATCAGTTCGCCCTGGGTAAATACCGGCACCCATCCGTCCATATGACGCCGCGATACCACCGCAAGACAGGGATGAATAATCGCATCGGTGTCATCTTCGGTCAGGGAAGACAATTCCTCAGCGATACGCGGGAGCATGGTTTCAAACACCGGTTTTAACTGCTCGAATTTCACGGTGTCGATTTTGCCGTCGGCAGGCAAACGGGAGCGAATGCTCCCGAAATCTGACATCATTCCTGCCAGCACCGGCAGAAGTTTGCGGGTCACTTTCAGCTGGTCAAAAACGCTGAGTTTTGCCGCGCGATATTTCACGCCTTTGATTTCGAATTCCATGTATTAAAACTCCCCGAGAACCTGGTCAATCTTGCCGCAGTCAAACACCCACGGCATCGTATTACCGGTTTTAGCGTTGGCATTATCCGGTTGTTTCTGGAACGCAACACTACGTGCCGTGATGATGTCGCCGCTGACCTTGTTTCGGATCACAAGAACGTTATTCCCCCATGTGGCAGAAGACTGGCTCTGTGCGTTATACGCCAGCGACAATTTTTTATTTGTCGGTGATGTCTTCAGAAGGTTAACGGTAATCGTCCCGCTTTTATCTGCATGGAGACTGTGCATCACTTCGCCATCAGCACCGATGGTCATGGTGTTTTTAGGACCGCCCATCGCAACCACAATCCCCTCTTCAGAACTTGCAGAACCGTACCCGAGGTCAATCGAACCGGTCGGCCCGGTCAGCGTCGCAGTGACATCCATAAAAGAATAGGTAGACATTCACTTCCCCTTAGCGAACAACGTTAATCTGTACGTCAGCGTAATGAACCGCGCCTGCAAGTTTTATTGCAGCCTGAATCACCGGAGCCTTACGGGCTTCACGTTCTGATTGTGCCTGTTCATCCAGCGGCTGGGCGTATACGTAATAACCTTTGGGCAGCGTGTCACCTGATGACAACTGACCAAGGTCGCCCCCGTTCCATACGCCCGGAGCAATCAGTCCATTCTGAACGGCCTGATCCAGTGATTTTTCAACACTTGATAACAGTCGGGTAATACCGGCTTCAGTCTGGGGAACTTTCGTGGTGCTGGTATAAAGCAGGTTATAGAGGTTGGTCTGCACATAATTCTGTAACCAGTCCAGGCCGTGGCGTTCATCAAAGAAATCGCCGTTAGCCATCACTCCCTGCTGGAGGATAGCCGTATCATTCTGGTAGTACACGAATACATTGCAGTTTTTTGCATCAAGTGCCGATGCCTGGCTGACTGTCAGTGTTTCATACCCGACACCCGGCTCCTGCTTAAACTTGAGCGTAATCGCGGTATTACTGCCATTGAAATTAACCGTGAATGCCCGGCCAAATGCAGATAACGCAGCGTATTTATTACCCGATGAATATTGAATAAAACTGCGTGAATATCCGGCGGTTTTCAGTTTTGATGCCAAATCATCGCTGGATGCAGTCTGCAGGCATTTCTCATCGCTTGTCGTAATCGCCAGAATACGGCTTACAGAAGAGGATTCGATCGCCGCAGCCACTTTCAGCCAGTCTGCATCCGGAATATCTTCATCGTCTGCAATCCCCAGCCCATACCATGAAGTATAATCGAGCATGGCATTCACAGCCTGCTCCAGCGTCTCAGGCGTGGCCTGTTCGCTGTCTCCCTTCGTTTTCACCCAACGACCAACAAAAACCTCCTGAGGTTTCGGTGATTGTGAGAAAAACACCTGCGCAGCCTTATATTCTGGTGATTCCACGCCAAAATCTTTTCCAATATCTTCCGCGGCAGAATAACGGCGAATGCGCTCACTTACCGGAATGATTGTGGACGGGCCGAGAATGAGTAATGCACCAAAATTTCGCCCTGATGCTGCACGCGGCGACATGATCACATCAACATTAACAACGTTTGATACAGGCAAGCCCTGTGCCATAGCTTAATCTCCGAAAAAGATGACTGGTGCTTCCACCAGCGATTTAATACCGTACTCGCGCACAACCTTCCGGCGCAGACGCACCGTCATATCGTAGCGGCGGACCCATTGCTGATTAATAAGTTCAGGGAAGGGAGTCAGACCTGTGTAATCGCCAAGAGACAGCCCCAGCGCATTCAGTGCTGCGTTGTTCTGCGGTACAGATATACCGTCACGAAACCGGGACGCATACACCATCCCCGCCGGACCATAAAACGAAGCCATACACTCAATCGTTTCATGCCGCCAGAGCTGAGAGCCATCATCGGTCTGTCTGGTGAATGCCGGACTGTCATCACCTGACCATCCGATAACCCCAAACGCACACCAGTTCGTTTCAGCCGGTAGCAGTGGCGGCTGCTCTTTCTGCCAGCGCGGACGAACCATCCCGGCAGACAGACCGGAAACGTTACGCATCCACTGGCTTAACAGCCTGTCGAGCGCTTCGTCATAATCCGGATCGCCACTGGTTGGTATCAGCCATCCGCGCTCTGTGCTGGTGTTATTGCTCAACCGGAATTCCCCCATCAAACGGCAGCAACTCACAATGCGCCTGAACGAATCCGGCACCATAAGCTGTATACGGGTCGACGAAGGTCACACGGTAATCACGGCCCTGATACGTCACGATATCGGAATCACGGCCAGTCTGTCCCTGCGTCAGTCGCTCAGTCGTCACAATCAGAATTGCACCACTGATTACCTGCCCTGCCTGCATACGGCGGTTTTCCAGAGAGCGATCAACAGTTACGACTCCGGCAAACTGCTTTTTAACTTCACTGTCGCTGCCGATCCCGTCCTCATCCACCGTTTGCACTCGGCGTGTTACCCACAAATTGAAGTCGCAAAAATCGGGGTCAAAAAGCACATCTGTTACATCAAGAGTCGGCATCTTTATCCCTCACAACATGGGTAATGGCTCTGCGATATTGCCCGGTGTCAATTAATGGTTTCACCAGATCGGTTCCCGGAGATTCGCCAGCAGCACGCCGGGCAAGTTCCAGTGTTGCCCCCTTGCGCCCCCGACGAGCCCGGGCTTCAACAGTGCTGTCAGCAAGCGGCGTAAAGCCGGTAATGGTCATGTAACGCCTGACGCCATTAGCGGCCAGCGTTCCGGCACGGTTGAGTGCGCGTTCTGCTCCCGCAGCATTACCATCAAGTGCAGCCTGCGCCGCGGCTTTGAGCTGCGGCACCGTCTGCTCTTCTGCCGATTTAACGCCGGGGACCAGGTGAGGTCGTGGCGGGATGTTCTGCTCTGGTGAGCCGTATTCGTTGAGGTAACCGATGCCCGCATTACCAAACGGAACATCATCCCGCCCGCTGTCTTCCGAAGGGATGCCGACCAGCACATCTTTTTTGGTTAACGACCTGAGCGCATCCAGAATGGCCTTAGCGTTATCCACCCTCGTTGTTACACCGCTTTTGAAACTCATAGCTGGCGACCGCCTGCACCGAACATCGTGATCAACTGATAAAATTCAGCGCCATATCGGGTGTTATTCCAGAAGCCTGCATCAGGATTCAGCGTCGCGCTGATGTCATAACTGACACTTACCTTGTCAACGGACTTTGAGGACTGAACACCATTGGTTGAGCCGCCAGGGCCACCAGCCAGCATCGCCCTGCTGTCAGCCGCCCAGAGCGTCATGTAGTGCGCAACGAACAATCCGGCAAAGTACGGAAACAACTTTTTGCCGGTGACGTTTTCGCTCAGCAGTTCATCTGCCAGATTCAGACGAAACTGGATTTGCGCTTCGGGATATTTGGCAGGGTCAGCAAACTGCGGGAAGTCGCGGCGAAAATCACTTACCGCTGGCAGACTTTGATTCTTTGGCATTTTTTACCTCGTTACGCGCGTCTGTGGCTTTGCCAACGGATACTTCCGCGTGCGCACGAGTGAACCAGTGCGTGGCAACGTCTTCCTCCACAGCATGACGGCCTTTAACAAACTCGCGCCGTGAACCGTCGGGAAGCGTGAGCACAAACGGGGTATGTACGTGTATTACTGCATTATTTTTTGCCATCGGGTCATCCTTAATGGCCCCGCCAGGGGGCCATATGGCTGTTAAATGCCATCAACGTACGAAATGGTTTCTTTGTACACTGGCTCAACTGCACCCAGCTTGCCGTAGTAAGTGACGATCTGATACAGACCGCGATACTGCACCGGCACGCTCTGAAGCGGAACCAGCGGGTAGCGGACGTATTTTTTATCGTTGGTGTACGCAACCATGCGATCCTTATTCCCCACACCACGGCCTTTCAGCCATTTAACCGCGCGGATATTCAGCGGAACACCGTTCTGGTGATAGCTGATGGTGTTGGTCTGAAGGTACGTCAACAGGGACTGGTTACCCGCAGATGAAACGATGATGCTGGACAACAGAGCAAACTGCTCAGGCGGGATCAGCAGATCACGCGGAACCACAGAGTAACCGGAAGCGGCCCACGCATCAGACAGCACCTGGTTAATGCTTGCGCGGATTTCGTCCGGTGTTGAGGTTGCCCACGTTTTGGCAGCATTGTTGACAGGCACACCGTCCAGGGTAACAAGACCTTTCAGGTTTAATGCGGAATCGCCAACATACACCTGTTCATCGTTATCCATCTGCCATTTCAGTTGCATCCCGTCATACTTCTGCGTATCGATCGGGCGTCCGACCTGCTGAGCAGCCTGCAATTCTATGACCGTCCAGCCAAGTTCCATCCCCCACAGGTTCAGCGGGTTACCGGATTTGCCGATATCCACGTTTACGCCAGCAATAGCGGTTGAGTCTTTGCCTACCCAGTTTTTGCCATTCGGATTTGCACCAGTACCCGCAGCGGCGAAGCTGGTATTCGTCCAGCTGGAAATGTCATCTGCGATGGAGACATCTTCACGCAGTTGGATATCGCGGGTCCAGGTGTACCCCACCAGTGGCAGGTTCAGCGTCTGGTCGAGCCGCTCCAGCTCCCCGATGAGAAAGGCACCAGAGCTGTCAACGGTTGCCTGATCAAAAGTAATCATTCGTCTGTTCCTTAAATCTTCCAGGAAATTTCTGCATTGCCGTCAGCATCACCGGCACCTGTGAATTCAGCGTTGGTCAGCACCACGTTTTTGCCACTGACTGACGTGGCCATGAATCCACCCAGCGGCACTTTGATGGATTCATCAGTGGAGACGACAACGTATACCGGGTCGCCTTTTTTGATGGTGCTGGCATCAAAATCAGAACCGAGATTAACGGTCACGTAGCCACGCTTCATTGCGTCGCCCGGGAAGTTCTTGCCACTCCCCACCTGGCGAACCATGTCCGGCTGCGAAGTGGTCGGATAAGGGCGCACATAGACCCCCTTCACCTTGTCTGCGGTATCACCATCTGCCAGCGGCACGAAAAAACCGTCATCATCGTATTTACCAGCCAGCCCATAGGCAGCAAAGGCGTTATCGGATTTAAGGACCACCGGTTCGACGGTTAAGTCCTGCGGGCGAGAGACAGCCCCGGCAATGCCAACAGGCATCCGGTACAGAAATACATTATTCATTTTTTACCCTTTACGGTTTGCCCAGAATTCAGCGTTTTGTTTGTTCAGGGAAGCGATACTGGTCATGCCCATATTTGGGCGCTGTGCATCGCCAGTGGTGGCGCGGGTGTTTCGCCCTTTGGCAATCTCAGACACGGCATTAAACGCCATGTCGACCGATTGTTTCGGCAATTTGCGGATATCCGCATCACCGACTATCTGGCGAACCAGCGTTTTGTCAGCAGAAGCCAGAACCTCACGTTTGAACGCGGTCGGTTTCATCTTACGGCTCAGATCAATACCCGGAACGATAACTTCGGCACGCCAGGCTGAGTCACCAGTAATCGTGGTTTCCTCTTCATCGTCCTCGCCGTCACCGGTCGGATTATCGTCAGGCTTATTGTCGTTATCGCCCGTCGCATTTCCTTCCAGCTTAGCCAGCAGGGCTTTCAGTAATGTTTTGAGGTCATCATCACTGTCGCCCGTTGGACCTCCGCCCATCTCTGGTGCTTTGTCCGGTAGCGGTTGCTGCGGGGACAGGTTGATGTTGAGATTAACGCCCTGCGGCAAATCCCCCTCATCTCCTGTAACCGATGCGGGAGCCGACTCCACCAGTTCGTTCATGGTGTCAGCGTCACCCGTTTTGATGGCCGTGCGCATGCGGGTCCACCAGCTTTTCTTTTGATTTGCCATTGTGTCTCTGTCTCCAATTGCACAACGATTTCCGGCTCTGCCTTTAGGGACAAGAGCCACATGGTTTCCGGTAATATCAACCTGCTCAGCCTTACCCGGCTCAGTCTGCTTATATTCCGCGTCATAGCCACACGACACTTCGCGCAGGCCATCTTCGATCAGCTGAATGGCGTTTTCGTCTTTGACGATAAGGTCAGCCAGCATCAAATCAGACTGCACACCCGTCCCGCGCCGGACATTCTGAAGATGCCCGACCGCGAGCTCTTTCCAGTTCTCTGGATTCACCAGCCGCACATCCCCGTTTTCATCCTCGGGATGCAACACCGTGATACTCATTCCTTCGAATGAGGCAAGCGTGGCGGGATGGAATACCTGCTCAGGAGAACGCGTGACGACTATTTCACCGAACTTATCGGGTTTCAGTTTTGGCAGGTCATCAGCACCATAGAGCTGCTTACCTGTTCGTCCTATCGGCACGTCTTTGCACAGCAACGAGCCGTCAGCCAGCTGATAGCGGGTTTCCCCCAGCCGGGTATTGAAAAAATATTTCATGTGTTACCTGCGATTCAGGCGGGATAAGAATGGGAGGTGGGAAAAACGATTTCTTTATAACAGCGACAATTCGGGAGCTCGCCAGCGTGACCGGTCATGCCATCAAGCGTTGGAGGTTTGCCCCATTCGACAAATTTACCTTCCATTTCCCGATGAGAATGCCTGACGTCACCATCTTCGGCTGTACGCCAGATATAACCATTCGAACCAATTGCCAGCGCACGCGCCTGATCCAGCGCGCCGGTTGCACGTCCAAGTTCAGTACGGGCAATCAGGTCAGCTCTGGACTTTGCTATATCACCCGATGCGGCTATTTCTTTAGCAAAATGTTCCGCTCTCCCACCGGTCACAACAGCTTCAATCGCCCGATTCTGGATGTCGTACACCCTGTCAGCCGCCTCGAGGGGTAGCGATTTAATGTACTTAACCTGTTCAGCAACGATGGATTTCATCACCTGCCCTGGCGGGGCACTGTTTACCAGATTGCGTAGCTCACGGCTGATGGTTTTGCTGTGTTTACGCCACTGCTCATCATTCTTGCGCACAATATCGGCGGTAAAGTTTTCCGCGACCTTTGTCGCCCAGGGGGTGATGATTTCACTGTAGCGTTCCAGCGCCTCAATAATTTCCGTGATACTGTCATTTGAACCATCGTAGTGACCATTTACGATGTCCCCGACCGCCCGCGCTATCCTGCGTAGGCTGGTTCGATACCGGATTTCCGCCTGACGGTTCCTGCGGTTCGTCATCAGGTTCGCCGATGCCGGGCGGCGCTTCATCTTCGGCATTCTCGATGTCCTCGTCGGTAATGGATGCCCCGATGCCGGTTACGTCAGAATTTTCTCGCAAATCAGTCATAGCGGCTTTCAGTGTCATCAGACCATCACCCAGCGCTGTACTGATTGCGTTGGTAGTGTTTAACGCCACCGTTGAGCGATCGACATCAGACATTTGCCAGAGCGGGTTAAACTCAAACGTGAAATCGTCCGGCAGCGGCTTGCCAAGCTCCGAACGATGCATGATGTCCAGTATCCGCCGCACCGGAAGACGTAAACGCCTCTCCTGCAACGAGCTTACCCGGTCGTAATAGTTGGCAAGGTCTGCATCGCCGGTAGAAAATCCCTTCGGGGACTGTCCGAACAACCGCACCAGTGGGATACCAACAGCGCCACTAATCTGTTCTGCAAACTGTGAAAGGATGTCATCCAGACCACTGAAGCTGTACTGATGGGTTTCAAACTTATCCCGCGAGTCCATGAGAGTCATGCCTTCATTGCTCTGGAACTGTCGAATCAGGTCAATATTCTTCAGCAACGCTTCATACGCAGGACCACCAAGTGCGATAAGCTCGCGTAGCTTCTCCACGCTGTAGGTACGCAAATGCGCTTTGTAGACCAGCTGCGCCACGCCGACAGTAGCGCTGTCGAACGCGGTAAGACGATCCCAGATACGCTCTACAACCGACATTCCCCATTCGTTCTCGGTCATCTTCTGCTGAAATGGCAGCGTGACGCCATCAAAGCGAATCAGTCGACTGTGATGAATGCGCCAGGCAGGAATTCCCGTTGCTGTGGTCACCACATCGTAAAACTCAGGTTTACCCAGGTCCGGCCCCATATCTTTAATGCGGCGGGTCAGTACCGGGTCAATCATCCAGCGGTCGAGCGGGAGAATCCCCTTAAACTTGCCCTTACCGATGGTTTCGGGTCGCAGCGGGGTCATTGGTGCCTGCCCCTCAATCATGATGAAACCCACCGCGCCGCCGTAGAGGCGCGACCATTTCAGCACGTCATTCAGCGCATCCCAGATTTGCAACTCATCCAGTTGTGATTCGAGAATGCCGCGATCTTTTGCATCAATTTCCGAAGTGATGCGAATGCCTTTGCGGGTCATATCATCCGGGATAGCATCGACCGCTTCGCCGATGATCCAGGACGAACGATAGGACCATTCCACCAGCATGCGGTTACGACTGGTGAAATTAGCCCGGTAGGTGGATGCTGAGTGCTGGTTAGGTGTCTGCATCCCTACGCGGGCAATAAAATTCTCATAACCATCAGCTGTGGCCTGCGCAGTTCGCCGCAGGGCTTGTTTGTTTCGTGCCATCAGGCCTGTCTCCCTAGCAGCTCCCAGATGTTCAGGGCTGAATTCATTGGGGCATAGTTGATCATCACCGAGTCGGCAAGGTTTGGCGATCGGGTTCCATCAGGCTGTTTATCAATAACTATTTTTCCCACACCATTAATGGAATAGGTCGGCTGCGAAAGCTCGATGATGAGTTTATCTTTGAGTGCCATGCTACTGCTGATTGAGATGATTTCGTCCGGGTTGTAAGCCATACCTTCAACCACGGCGCGCCAGGTATTCTGAAAAAGTTTACGTAACCGCCACCAGCTCTGGGCTTTGGCGTTAGCGAAGAAGTCCTTGTTCAGACGTGCGGCTTGCCCGTTGTCCCCGCGAACAGCTTCATCATCCGGATCAAATACCGCGCCACTACCTCGAAACGGTGTGGCAAGTATTGACGGTCGACGCGCAGCGTTACGCAGTTCGTTGATAGCGCGTGCATCGCCGCGAACGCCAGCGCCCAGCCCGTCCTCGTCAAAGCGAAACTCTTCGAGGTTGTCCTGTTCGCAAAAGCCGAAAACCTTCTCGACGGACTGATAAATGTCGCTGCCCACACCGGACCATTCCCGCACATTTTCCAGGAGGAAGCCATGACGGGTGGAAAAGGCATTTTTGTCCCTGCCTTCGTCGGCGACATCCATCGCGCCAAGTCGTTTGCCTGTTGGCTGGATACCCAGTTTGATATGCGCATCAACGGCAGCCTGTGCCCATTCGGATGGAATCAGGACGCCTTCCGCTGATGCGCTGTAGTTCAGATCAAGTTCCTGTGCCACCACCACCGGATTATCGATTTTCTCGCATTCCCTGCGATACCACTCTTCATCCTTGCGAGGATCATCCCGCCAGTGGAATGTGAATACCGGTATCTTCCCGCCATGACGCTTCTGAGCGAACGGGTTAGCCATGCCGTTAACTGAACTCAGGTCGATACGGCAACGCGTCGTTTGTGACAACGCTGCATCAATCAGCAGAGGACGCTGAAGGAATGCAGCCTCATCAACCAGATAAAGCGTGGTACGGTCACCACGACCAATATTATCGCCAGCCTCGCCTTTGATAACGGCACCAGTTTCAGGAAACTCAACACGCATATATGGCGCGTGCTTCTTCTCGCTCCACGAACCGCGAAACTCTACAGGTAGCGTTTCCACGAACTTGCGTGCCTTCCAGAACAATGCTTTCGGGTCACCAGTGCTGTCGACGTATTCCTCTTTACGGGAGCCGAAACCGATAACCATTTCTTTGTTGAAGAGACAAAGCGAGCAGGCCAGTCCGATCGCGGTCCAACTGAGCCCCATTTCACGGGATTTTTCGGTAATACCATTCTCCCGATTGCCCCAGCGTTCCATAATCCAGTGGATCCACTCCTCCTGCTTAGGGAAGAGTAAAAACGGAATGGTCACCGGCAGGCCATAATCAATATTACGCGGGTCCGTTGTCATGCCCCAGTCGATGATGAACTGAGCCGGATTGGTTCGGTAAAACTGCTTCAATACGGGCAATATTTCAGGATTCTGGCGAATGCGCTGTAGGCGTTCCATCCGCCATTCAAAAACCATCTGGTAATCAGGATGTTTAAAATCGAAGGGGAATGGTAACGGCATACTTAGCCCATCATATTTCTATACGCCTCTGCAGCCTGCTCCGGCGTTAAGTTGGTAATTTCTGTTCTGACGGGTCCTCCATCAGCGCCAGTCACTTCATTTTTGACGTTGTCTTTAAACGCCTGAACAGAAACATGACGCCCAAGCAACTCAAGGTTTTTAACCTTATCAGGCCACTTAATCTTTTTAAGGATCCCGACCATTTCTCTGTCATCTCCTCGCCCCTCAAACATTTCAGCGAGGTTAAATCCACTCAGGTACCGACGCCACGATTCCGGCCACGCAGACAGAGGCTTAATACTTAAATCGTCCTCCAGGATGTCAGCCACATCGAGCCTGTCGATCTCAACCAGTCGCATCAGCACATAATTCGCATCAATGCCCAGTTGATCAATACGCTCCTGCTTTAGCTCGTTAATACGGGCGCGTATCTCAGGTTTACCGTATAGTTCAGCCCCCGTAACATGTGCTCGCCTGGAGACGTAGCCTGCGCGAATAGCTGCTTGTGTAGCATTCAGATCGACAAGAAACTCGCGACAAAACACCTCGTGTTTTGCTTTCAGCTTCTTAGTCATTTTATTTTCCAGTTATCAGGTCATTATCGAAGCCCCTCCTGGAAGAGCTTCTGTAATGCTATTACCGGGACTGTTCTATTTGTCGGACACCAGCCAACTGGTTATTCGCCTTCTCGATGGCTGCCAACAGTGGGTTAATCCACAGAACAGCCTGGCAATATGTCAACGTTCTGGTGGTAGTGGCACGATCACCGGCTGAGTCAATGTCCCCGGAATCGGCGTGCAATGCGCTGGCGCGTAAACGGTTCGCGTAGTTGAGCAACCCGACAGCAATATCAACAGGAACAGGGAAATCACAGTTCTTTTCACGGAGCAGAACCTCACGGTATTTGATGACTGTCTTCTCGTGACCGATGTCGACCAGAGAATTTAATCGGCTTGCGTTTTCTGCTATCTGGTTAAAACGATTGAAGTTTAATGCCTGATTAGCTATCACTTTCCCTTGATATTCAGCTTCACCTTCCGCTTTATCAGCCCGCAACTTTTCTGCCTGATACTTGCTGTGGTAATGGTTTGCAGACCAGACGAGCGCCCCAAAGACAGAGAAGAAAAATGCCGCGATGACAATCTTATAAGTCAACTTCATTTACCACCCCACCAGCATCTTTAAACCTGGAAATCAGGTCACCGATTTTATGTTCATACTGACCGTAACCTGCACCAGGTAACGACGCCCAGATATTGCTGCAACGGTCGATTGCCTGACGAATATCGCCACGGTCAATCATCGGTAAAGCGCCACGCTCTTTAATCTGCTGCAGCGCCACAGCGTCCTGACTTTCTGGCGAAAAATCTTTCAGGCCAAGCTGCTTGCGGTAGGCATCCCACCAGCGTGAAAGAAGCTGATACCGGCCTGCGGCTGTTGATTTAAGCTTCGGGTTTAGCGTGACAAGTTTGCGAGGGTGATCGGAGTAATCAGTGAACAACTCACCTCCGACGATAACGTCATAACCGTGATTACGTGTCGGTTGTCGCCCGTTATCCGTTCCTTCTGACCATGCCACCATATCCAGGAAAGCTTTACGTTGGGAATTTAGTGTCTGCATGAATTACTCCTTAGAGCCACCAAACTTGTTACCGATTACTCGCATTGCAGCCCCACGAATAGCATCGACACCGATCAGCCCAACACCACCACCAATGGCAACAGAAAGCGATTTAGGCCATCCGACATACTCAAGAGCGGATGCAAAAGTCAGCGTCAGAGCACCACAGAGCAAAATCTCAAGCGTTTTTCGTTTCCAGCCGCCGCCACCGCCAAAATAGGCAATGCGCAAGCCAGCCATAACAATTGACATAACCACTGCGCCCAACGGCGTATCTCCACGCCACCAACTTTGTAAGAGTTCCAGTAAGTCAGGCCAGGAATGAGGAGCATTGTGCATTTTCATACTTCCCACCTCCGCCATTACGGGGTGTTGTTGAAAGGCGGGCCCTGCGTATACGCCCGTAGGATTGGGTTATGAGCCGTCCTTCGGTGGGCCCTGAATACAAAAAAAGTTCGCCATAGCGAACCTTGTTAAATTTGTTAAAAAAGGAAGTTATTTAACATAATGTACGTTATAGGAACCACACGATCACCGCTCGCAATAGATTTGCGATGAAAGGCCTATTTAATCAACTTAAGTGGTCCAGAATGGCGAAATTCGAGTGAATAAAAGGTGCATAAAAAAGGGCAAAAACTGCATAGCGTTTTTTCGCGACGAAAACCCTGTTTTATTAACTTTTACTGAGAATAGAGCATTAAAAAAGCCCCAATGATTTGGAGCTCTTCGTTGAGGTCAGAAATTCAACTCATACCAGCGTAGCGCAGTTTTTGCGTAGCGCACTAATACTTTTTTCATCCCTTTGAATTTCGACCTCAGGATCCATCTGAAGGCTCACACCCAGCATGCAGAGACACCCCTCAATGAATCCCTCAGCTACCTGCAACTGCTGGCGGATAAATCCTTCAGAACAGCGACGCCGCCGCCCTATCTCACGTTTGCTTAACCCGTAGACGTAGTACAGCATAATGACGTCCAGTTCCTCAGGCTTACGGACCTGCTGCAGTCGACAGACGCAAGCATCGATAATCAGGCCATCGTCGTCACAGCAACTCAGCCTGCCAGGCGAGCTGCTGACTACCAGCCCTTTAAATCCCGCCGCTATTGGAGCCCAGCTCACTGTGGTGTTGCTATTGGCAGCCCAGCCACCCCAGCACTCTAAAACCTGTTGAATATTACGCATAGCTCTGACCTCTACGTTTTGCTACGAAAAAATTTTCTGAGAACTACGTCTGTTTATCCGTGGGTGTGGATAACGCAGTTCCGATTCGCATATTGCATGTATCAACATGCAAAAAGTTGCTAATGCGGAGTGGAACCACCTGCCCCCACCTGGAACCACCTTTTCCTAACCTTTCCCTCAATCGACTTATATATATATGGGGTTTCTAGTAGAAAGGCGGTTCCAGTGGTTCCAGTGGTTCCGCCCCGCTTGCCACAAGGTCTGCAAGGTGGAACCACCTTCTCTTTTAGGTGGTTCCACGTGGTTCCAGCGGTTCCCAAACCTTGCATTTTTTCCCCCCAATTCGCCTTTGGGCACGCTTATACCCGCAATTTTGCAAAACATTACTAATTCGCATTTCTTCGCGTTTTCCGATGCGGTCAGGATTTAGCCCAATCGCATCACGCAAAACATCACTTGCGCGTAAAAATTCGCAATTTCGCGGAAGTTCATTAGTCATCAGGTCTGGCGTGTCGAGCCATTTCTCTACCGTTTCAAGCCAAGCATCCTTGATGGTGTACTGTTCATGGACACTCGCTGCCAGTTGTTCAGCCTCACGGAACTGGATACCCCCCAGACGCTGAAACACCTCACGAGCCTCAGCCCAAAGTAAAAGGAGATCTCTTTTTATCGCTTTCACGTCGACTTTCGACACTTCCACGGGGAGCCAGCGACGGTTACCAGTCTTGTCCGCAAGGAATTCGTCCTCATTGGTGGTACCAACGAACACCAGGCGACGAGGAAACTGGGTGGCGAACTCCCGGTATTTCGGGATCCAGTTTTCGTGAGTACGCGTCACAAACGCTTTGATTGACTCCAGCTCTTTGGTATTAAGTCCGCGCAGTTCACCAATCTCTGCCACCAGCCGACCACGCATTTTTCGAGCGAGATCATCGTCTTTTTCGGCAAAAGAGATTTCAGTAAAAAACGCAGGATCAGGGCTCAGTGCCTCCACTCCGGAAGACTTACCGCAGCCCTGCGGACCAACGAGGATCGGCACCATATCCGCTTTGATGCCTGGCTCCAGTACTCGCCCCGCCAACGCGGTCCACATGTACATAGACACCGCACGGGTATAAGGCGTGTCGGCTGTACCGAAGTGCGTATGGTAGAAACATTCGATGCGCGGCACGCCATCCCACTCCAGTCCGTTCAGCCAGGTGATCGCTGAATCGAATGGTTGTTCATCGGCTGCAAGTAACACCACATCGCGAATAAGTTCACGACCAACAGGTTTAAATCCCCGCTTTTCCATCGTGATGCGCAGGCGCGCATAATCCGCATCGGTGAATGCCCGCCATTGTCCGGATCCTGCAGGGGCAAACATGATTTCGTCGCGGAACTGGTCAAAGCGAATATCGATGTCCACAAAATCAGGGCGTACTACTGCTTTGGCTGCGTTGCTGATGGTTGCCTCGATACGCCCCCATTTATCACGCTCGAAAGCAGGCAGCGGTAAAGGTTCCGCCACTTCGGTGCTGGTCAGATCTTCGAAATCGTCGTTGCGGATCCCGATGGCATTAAGGAAATCTCCGTCATCACGATGCGCACAACTGGCATGCAGGCATTTAAAATGCCCCTGCTCAAAGCCCGCGGTTCCCGCAGGAAAATAAACTGTGCTTGTTGGATCGCCCCAGCTACTGTGGCCGTCTTCAAACGGACAGCGGATATATCGTTCACCATTTGCGCCATCCAGCAGCGTCCAGCCATTGGCATCAAGATATTCAGCTGTATCATCCGTCGCGCCGGGCGTGAATGCTGATCGGTCGCGCATCTTCGTGTTGCCCGCTTCGGTGGTTACCGACACAGGGAGTTGTTCAGCCAGGCGCTGCCACAGCGTTTCAAGCTGCTCACCAGTAATAGCCGGAGGTTCATCCGGCAAACCGCCGTCCCATTCAATACGCGCGCCGCTGCTGTGCGTACCGCAGGCAACGAACTGCTGCCCGTTCGCCAGCAACTCGATAATGCCCATATCCCCCGCCAGGCGATGGATACGCTTACGGAAATCACCATCAACGGCCAGCAGATACAGACACTTATTACTGTTTGCTCGCCAGCGTCGCGGCGGCAACTCACCCAGAAGTTGCACAAGCGTTTTGCGAATATCTGCCTGAATGTCTTCATCTTCGCTATCACAGTCCAGCGCCAGCCAGCCATGGCCTGTACGCACGCAGATGCCATAATCCGGTTCATTCGACCAGCGGGCAAAATCATGCTCAGTAACAACATGCCCGGTCCATTGAGCAATACCGGTGACCTGGCGGTCCCGGTTATAGCGACTCGGCGTCTTACCCAACGCTTTCAGTTTACTATCAGGGGATATGGTCGCACCGGGGTTACATACAACTGGCAGAAGATGATCAGTTCTCCCCAATACCAGGTCGAAATGAAACCACTCATCAGGCGTAGCTCCCCATGGTTTGCTATCGGACATGGGTTAAGCCTTTTTGTTTGACTACATTTTTTTGCTCCAAAATCTTTTCAAGTTGAAGAGCTCTTAGCTCTGGGATTTCCTCCCCCCATTGAGATACGGCTCCTTTGGAAACCTTCAATAGTCTCGCTAGTTTCGCTTTACTTCCTGCAAGCTCAATTGCTTCTGCTTTTTTCATAACCGTTACCCAGGAAATATATGGTTATATGAGGTTAAGAAAACTAAACCAACAAGTCAAGAAAACGATACCCTGATTAAGTTAAGCTAACTAAACTATATGAGGGTAAAACCATGATTAATGATCGTATTCGCGAGGCTCGTCGCAATGTCCACCTAACGCAGGATGCGCTTGCTAAACGTATTGGTCTAACTAAAGCCACGATTTCACAATGGGAATCCGGAAACACCACACCTAACGGGAAAAATCTTATAAATCTGGCCGAAGCATTGAACGTTTCTCCAGAGTGGCTACTTTCAGGCAAAACAAGCGATACCAAAGAAATACATTCTAATGCACAAGTTGAGGGAGGGTTTTCTGTATGGGACTCATCAACGCCATTAGAGGATGATGAAGTGGAAATACCGTTCTATCAGGAAATTGAGCTATCTGCCGGTAATGGTACTTATGTTGATATAGATCGAATGGGATGTAAGTTAAGATTCGCCCGTTCAACGTTGCGCAAAGCAGGTGTTGACGTAAATTGTGCGGCTTGTGTCAGCATCCACGGCAACAGCATGGAACCGGTATTACCGGATGGCGCTGTCGTCGGCATAGATACATCAAAAACAGGTGTAAAAGATGGTCAAATGTACGCCATAGACCAAGACGGATTACTTCGTGTCAAACTATTGTACCGTCTCCCAAGCGGACTCCGGATACGCTCTTTCAATAGGGATGAATACGCAGACGAAGAGTATTTTAATCAAGAGGCTAATAAAATCAGGATTATAGGCCAAGTATTTTGGTACTCCGTTCTGCTCTGAGCGTAAATTCACTCTATACCACATGCCCGCTTCCTAAGCGGGCTTTTCTTTACCTATCCGAAAAAGTTCACTTTTCTTAACCTCAACACTTGACTTTGTGAGTTTAGAAGTCTTAACTATACGCGTGAAGTTAAGATGTCTATACACAGATATTTAAACCACAAGTCGAACGGCGCGACTCTAAACCATGCGTCGGGACCGTGGCGGGACAGGATGTCGGCAATACGGGTCAGTAAGTTCCCTTTGGGGTGCGGCAAAGCACTGGGTCGAAGCCGCCGAACCACCAAAGTGAACTGAATGAGGAAACGGCGTGAAAACGTATAAACCGCTCAAAGGTGAATGCCCTGCTTGCCAAACACAGTTTCTGACACCAAAGCCAAAACGATACCAAATCAACGAATGTTATGAGCACTGCCCTGGATGTGGTGCTTTCCTGCATACCATTGCAACGCACTGGCGTGTCCGCTTCAACCTTGTGGTACCACGTACGCACAATACCAACTGAATCATCCATGTAATTGCTGTGTGTAGTCTTTGCCCGCCTCACGTGACGGGCTTTTTTATGTCTGAAAGCACACTCGCAACAGCGTGCTCCCCGATATGAAAAAAGGAATACAACCGATGAAACCTGAATACCTCCATCGACTGACGGGGCGCGATGTTCTCCGTTATCGCCGTAAAAACTTCGATTTGATGACCGGTCTGGCCGTTGCCACTGCGCTCGGTCTGATCATCACTTTCATTCTCCTTGTAGCGAGGACCACAGTATGAGTTTAGAAACCAGTCTCGAACTTAATAATCAACTTCTGGCACAACATAATGCGCTGCTTGAACGTCTTATCCGCACAATGGCATCAGGCATTGTTATGCATCCTGACACGATTTCACAAGTGCAGGAATGTCGGGATACAGCAACTGAAACTGAAAATATGTCAGCGGCAATGACACTGGATGATCTGGAGTTCAGCGACGTTATCGCACTGGCTGGTTTCTACCCGGTAGCCACCCCTATCACAGAAGACATGCTGCAACGTGCTGTTGCCTACCGTGATGCTGAAGGCGATAAACGAGTTGTTCAGATTGATGCTCTCGACAGCGCATTGCAGGGCGTCAAACGAGCCAGGGCGCTGCTTAAACCTGCTCTCCTGGACCTGTCCCGTAACATCCTTAAGTTCTGGGACGACCTGCCAACCATCGGCGAGCGACGTGCTTTTGCCGAGCAGCTACTTGATGCACCTGCGGATGGGCGTGATGAAGTTAAGCCGAAAAAGGCCAGTAACAAGGATGGAGAACGCACGGGGCCGTTTTACGTCAAAAATGTATCCGGCACAGCAGCCAGTGAACTCCACACCTTACGCAAGTTGAACGAGATGCTGAAAAAAGGCCATATCGAGATCAACCGTGTTGAGTACCTTCAGCTGCAGGAAGAATTTGCACGCAGAGACGCAGCAAATTCCAGTCAGAATAATGACGCCAAAGATGACCATACAATTGATTTCGCGGCACTACGCAAACAAGCTGAAGGGTTGATCCTCCAGTTAGCAAAAGGGGGTTACCGGGCAGAAGCTATTGCAATTCTGGAAAAACAGGGAGCCAGGAAACTTGGTGAAGTAACGGATGAAAATCTCGCTGAAGTAATCACCCTGGCTGAAAAAGCACTGGAGGGTTAATCATGCCAGACGTTCATGCACAACTTTCTCCATCATCAGCGCATCGATGGATGCGCTGCCCAGGAAGTCTGGCGCTGGAGGCCACACAACCGGATAAAGAAACAACTTTTGCAATCGAGGGCACTGCAGCGCACGCGCTTGCTGAAAAAGTTCTACGAAACAGGCAAAGCCACCCGGAACACTACGCCGGATGCAATGTTTCTATGTTTCTCGGCTCATACCCCCTTCGCGAAAATCCTGATGATACATCTGGCCCACAGGTGGATGATGAAATGGTCGAAGCCGTTGGCCGGTATGTTGATACGGTCTGGACTCTTGCACAGAATAATGAACTATTGGTTGAACAACGTGTTGATTTCTCACATATAACGGGTGTGGAAGAATCTTTCGGAACTGCCGACGGCATAATCATCGCTGGTAACGAATTACAAATCCACGACCTGAAATATGGCAAAGGCGTCCGCATTGATGCAGAACAAAATGAGCAACTACAACTGTATGCTCTGGGTGCTCTCGAACAATTCAGCATGCTGTATGACTTTGAGACTGTAAGATTATTTATTCACCAGCCAAGGCTCAACCACGTTTCAGAATGGTCGTTAACCGTACAGGAACTTCAGTCTTTCGGAGAACGGGCACTGGAGGCCGCAACCAGTGCGATCCTTGTTCTCAATATTGCTGAATGCGAAGGCATTGAGACACTACCGCTGGAAAACTTCATACCTGGAGAAAAACAGTGCCGCTTCTGTAAAGCAAAAGCTATTTGCACTGCCCAGAAAATGCAGCATTTACAAACAGCGGCCAGCGATTTTGAAGATCTGACAAAGCCTGTCAGCGAAATAATCACCAATGCCAGCGCACGTGTACCTCTGTTAACCATTGAGCAGCTTGCGGAGATCTATAGTCAGGCCGACTTTATTGAATCCTGGCTAAAGGCAGTACGGGACCGGGTTCACAATGAACTCAATGCCGGACATCCGGTACCGGGGTTTAAACTGGTAACAGGAAAACAAGGTAACCGGGCCTGGTGTGATGAAGAGGCAGCTCGCGCACTTCTGAAGGACCAGTTCAGGTACAAAACTGAAGAAGTATTCGACTTTAAACTTATTAGTCCCACAAAAGCCGAAAAACTTATCAAAAAGGCCAGTCCGCGCCGTTGGTCAAAAGTCGAGGCACTGATAACACGAGCTGATGGTAAACCCACCGTCGTTCCCGAGTCAGACCCACGCCCCGCACTCAATATCAACCCTGTAAATGATTTCGACGACGTATCCGACGATACGCTAACCGCAGACCTCATCTGATTTAAGGAAATACCCATGAAACTGAAGCTGAACAATGTTCGTCTGGCCTTCCCGTCTCTGTTTGAAGCTAAAACTGTAAACGGCGAAGGCGATCCACGTTTCTCCGCAGTATTTTTAATGTCACCCAAACACCCACAACTGGAAGAAATCCGTAAAGCTATGAAGCAGGTAGCGAAGGAAAAATGGGGGGAGAAGTGGGAGTCCATTTATAACCAGCTGGAGAAAAAACTCAATCTGTGCCTGCATGATGGTGATGAAAAAGCAGAGTATGAAGGCTTCCCCGGTAATTTCTTCCTGAATGCTGCTAACAAAGCGCGCCCAGCTGTTCTTGATCGCGATCGTTCGCCACTAATTCAGGCTGATGGACGTCCCTATGCAGGGTGCTATGTAAACGCCGTTATCGATATCTGGGCACAGGACAATAATTTCGGTAAACGCATTAATGCCTCACTCGGCGGAGTCCAGTTCCTGCGAGACGGCGATGCATTCGCTGGCGGCGGAGTGGCAAGCGCTGACGATTTTGACGATATCAGCGAAGGTGCTGATGCTGAAGCACTGATTTGAGTATCTATGCAGCCCTCATTTAATTGTGGGCTGTTTAATTTTTTGTTCCTCTTTCAATGAACGAACTTTATTATCATATATTCTTTGTGCGAATTCGTTAATTTGCTTAGTTAAGTTGGAATCTAACTTATAATATTTTTCCGCCCACTCTATTAAATTCTTCCTCATTATTATTTTGGGTTCAATTTGATTAATTCTATTTAAATGCATATCACGACCGTTTTCAAAGTTAAAATATGCTTGGTCACTAACGTTCTGCCCATCAATTGTATAAGTAGTACCACTTGCATGGAAAGATATTTGAGTCTTTTTACCCGCATATAGTTCATTATGTATAGCTTTATCAGTACTTATTATTCGCAGCCATATCCAAAACTTATCATTAAGAATATATTTATCAATCATTTTTAATATTAAAAAATCTCTGCCTATCAGTAATAGAGGCATCAGAAAATAAACACCAAGAAAACTCAACGCAGCTGTAATAATAGTTGAAAAAGATATTGATAATTCCATTTTATTCTCCAGAAATTAGACATGAATAGTATACTATGGGGCGACCTGGAAACCTATTGTGACATTCCGATCAACAACGGTACCCATGCGTATGCCGAAGGCGTTGAAGTGATGCTTTTCGCATGGGCTATCAACGACGGGCCAGTAAACGTGTGGGATATCACTGCCGGTGGTGGTATTCCACACGGCTTATACGAAGCAATCGCAGACCCTGAAACCCTGCTTTATTTCCATAACTCTCACTTCGACCGCACCGTTCTTCGTTATGCAATGCCGCGACTGGCACCGCCTGTCGAACGTTGGCGCGACACGATGGTGCAGGCGCTGGCGCACGGTCTCCCGGGGTCTCTGGGGGAACTCTGCGAAGTACTAGGCGTCCCGCAAGACAAAGCGAAGGACAAAGAAGGTAAAGCGCTGATCCAGCTGTTCTGTAAGCCACGCCCGAAAAACAGCAAACTGCGTCGGGCCACCAGTAAAACCCACCCGGAAGAATGGCGGCGCTTTGTTGCTTACGCCGGACTGGATATCGAGGCAATGCGCGAAGTCTATAAACGTCTGCCGAAGTGGAATTATCAGGGGACAGAACTGGCGCTCTGGCATCGTGATCAGCAGATCAATGACCGGGGCGTCTGCATGGACATGCAACTCGCACGCGCTGCGATCGAAGCGGTAGACCAGGAACAAAAGCGCCTGGCAAAGCGTACACAGGAAATGACTGATGGCGAAGTGCAGGCAGCCACACAACGAGACGCGTTGATTAAGCACATTGTTGAATCCTACGGTGTGGAGCTACCAGACATGCAACGCAGTACTCTGGAACGTCGTATTGCCGACCCCGATTTACCATCTGCCGTGAAAGAACTGCTGACTATCCGCCTGCAAGCCAGTACTACCAGCACCAGTAAATACAAGGCACTGATGAAAGGCGTAAGCCACGACGGGCGCTTACGCGGTACGCTACAGTTCTGCGGGGCGTCACGTACCGGTCGTTGGGCCGGACGGCTATTCCAGCCCCAGAACCTTCCCCGCCCTTCACTAAAACAGGAACAAATAGACGAAGGCATCGAAGCACTGAAAGCCGGATGTGCAGACCTGCTGTTTGACAATATCATGGAACTAACCAGTTCAGCGTTACGTGGCTGCATTATCGCGCCAACAGGCAAAAAACTGGTGGTAAGTGACTTGTCAAACATTGAAGGCCGTATGCTGGCATGGCTGGCGGGAGAGGAATGGAAACTGAATGCATTCAGAGAGTACGACGCCGGAACGGGTCCGGACTTATATAAACTGGCGTATGCAAAAGCTTTCGATATTGCACCAGATGATGTTGATAAACACATGCGTCAGATCGGTAAAGTCATGGAACTCGGTCTGGGTTATGGAGGTGGTGTATCGGCTTTCATCACTTTTGCTCTGGTTTACGGTCTCGATCTCGACGAGCTGGCGAACGCCGCACTGCCAAACATTCCCCGCGATGTTATCCGCGAGGCGAAAAGCTGGTACGACGAATCGGTTAAACGCAAGTCAACCTACGGGCTTTCTGAACGGGTATTTATCGCCTGCGACTCACTTAAACGTCTCTGGCGCAGGGCGCACCCGGCGACCTGCGATTTCTGGTACGAACTGGAGCGCACCGTCCGCACAGCAATCGCCACACCGCAAAAAACATTGTATTGCGGCTATCTTAAAATCCGACGTGATGGCGCGTGGCTGCGCATACAGCTACCATCCGGACGCGCTGTATGCTACCCGTCTCCGGTTATCGAAAAAGGGAATATCACCTACATGGGTGTTAACTCTTATTCGCGTAAATGGCAACGACTCAAAACCTACGGCGGAAAGCTGGTGGAGAACGTCACCCAGGCAGCCGCCCGCGACGTTCTGGCCGGAAACATGCCGCTTATCGAAGATGCCGGTTACAGTATTGTGTTGACGGTACACGACGAGGTGATCACCGAAGCACCTGACACAGAAGATTTCAACGATAAAGCGCTTTCCGCGCTTCTCTCCACTAACCCCGAATGGGCACCCGATATTCCGCTGAATGCTGGCGGCTTTGAGGCGTACCACTACCGTAAGGAGTAATACAAAGTCACTTAAAATCCCTAGATAACATCTGCGAAGCAGCTGATGCTGTATAAACTCCAGTATGTTTTATTTCTGCAGCTATTTTGTAGCCATCCTCCTTAAACTGCGTAAGCATTGAGCTTAAGGAACCAAGTTTTTTAGTATTCAACACCATTCTAACGACAGTTCCTTCATGATAATGACCTAACTCTATATGCTTCTTTCCGTGTTCATCTAGATATATTGCATGGTCACCGCTACAAATAAGAAAACTACCGCCAAGTTTACATATACGGCTGATCATATAAAGGCCAAATCCCGAATTATGCCAAGGATTTCTTGTATTGATTCTCGCCCCCTTAAAATTTTTACTAGAAATAGATGGCATTAACGCTAACTGAATGGCTTCAGAATCATTATCAGCTTCTATATAAGGGTTCTTCGATAGAGATTTTTTCATTCCTATACCATTATCAGAAATTGTTATTTCAACACGGTCATAAGAAGGCCAATACTGTGCACAATATTCAATCACCTTTGAATCACTATGTTCCACAACATTACGCATAATTTCCCTAATAGAAAATGTCAAAGCATCAATGAGGTCGCCTTCTTCTTGGCGAGCAAGAATCTTTGCTAATTTACCAGATCGTTCCTCAACTATCTCTTGCACCTCAGTATATTTATCGTTAGCTTCATCTATAACTGTTTGAACACGAAGAATTGTAAATGGAACAAAATTATTATTTCCATCTGTACATCCCGGTTCACGGCCATGCTTTAACCCGAAGGCTCGAAAGAATGCCATATTTGCGGCATAATCCTTATTCTCATGCCCGCTACAAAAAAGTTTAAAACCATCAATGTTCTTTTTCTGTTTTCGATGGAAGTCTCGAATATGCTTAGCAACATAAACCATTGTAAATGGTTCAATCCTTCCCATATGCGAAAAATCGATTGTTATTTGCTGTTGACCTGAATGTTTTTCAATTTCATTGCAAAAATTAAATATCTTTTCAGGATTACATGAAGAGGGAAATAAGATTCGTGACATATTAATTCCTTATACTTGTTTTATTTGATACTACCCAATAAGTGTTAACAAGGCAAATTTATGTCTTATGAACGTGAGAGCCTTATCGAAAAGCACCTCGTCGCTGAAGTGAAAAAGGCTGGCGGTGTGGCCTTTAAGTTCGTATCTCCCGGTCGCCGCTCGGTACCGGATCGCATTGTTCTGCTACCCGGCGGCCGTCTTGTTTTCGTTGAATGCAAAGCACCCGGCAAAGCACCACGCGCCGACCAGTTGCGCGAGCACGAGCGGCTGCGCGAGCTGGGCTTTACCGTGGTGGTGCTGGATAGCAAAAATCTGGAGGAAATTATTTTAAGCCGCAATAAAAGATAAAAGACTTATGCTTTAATCCGTATTTTTAACACGTGTTTCGAAACACTCTTTTAATTTAGCTATTTCCTTTTTAGAGGACATGACTGTGAATTTCATCCCTTTTAAATCATTAACAAATTCAAATTTTGCGCTATTGGACTCACAATCACCAACAACAAAACCACTACCAAATGAATTGAGCAACACTTTAGTATTACTACCATCTACCATATAATATTCGTTATTTTTAAATGCAGTAACCTTCCCGAAGGTATAGCTCAATATCAATAATGTCATCACCCCTAAAGGAAAAGCTGATTTTAGGATTTTTAAATCGATATAATAAAATACGTCTTTATACTCTGCAAGCCTCCCAAATTTTCTAATGCTATCCATATGATGTTCGTGTCTCTTACTATGGATTGACGCGGACACCGCATTGTGGTAATTCAACAAAAGCAGAGCAAATAATAAAATATCTCCAACACTCATCACAGAGGTTTCGGAGAAATAACCAAAAGGCCAATGGAATCCTATTATGTAAAAATTAGGTATTAGCATAACCACTATAAATATAATAAATGGAACATAATATTTCCCTTTCAAATCAAACATCAATGTCGCGTATAAGGCACCGAGAAATAAAAAACTAAAAAACAAAAGCCATACAGCCGAATACAATAGCGTATTTAAATCTATTTTAATAAAAAGGGCTGGATAGCCATAATACGATGCAACACCTTTCTGAAAAGAATATGCCATCGCATAAGCTAACGCTGAAAAAACAGTTAATAAAGAAACTTGTTTTGTAAGTATTTTTGCCAGGGGCATACCCGCCTCCGTTAGTTATATAGAGAGAGAATTGACACATATTCTACCATAGGTATATTAATGAATAACATATTCCACCCCCGACTTTATCAAAACCTCATAATCAATCACCAAACCGACATTCTGCGCGGCAACATCTGGGCAGGGATGGGGATGGGTAAAACCGTAGCGACACTCACCACGCTGGAAGATCTTTTCATGGCTGGAGCAGAAACACACCCCGCGCTGGTCCTCGCGCCGCTACGCGTTGCAGCAAGCACCTGGCCTGATGAAGCTGTTAAATGGGGGCATCTGCGTAATATTGAGGTACAGCCGATCATCGGTAACGCCAAAGCGCGCTCTACGGCGCTGGCGAACAGCAACGCGAGCGTGTTCACCATCAACTACGATAACCTTGTCTGGCTGGTTGAAGAATTGGGAGAACGATGGCCGTTCGGAACTGTCATTCCAGATGAAAGCACCCGGCTAAAATCCTTCCGGCTGCGAGGTGGTGGTAAGCGCGCGGCGGCGCTGGGCAAAGTGGCGCATAAGTATGTCCGGCGCTGGATAAATCTCACCGGTACGCCAGCACCGAACGGCCTGGTAGATTTGTGGGGACAATCGTGGTTTGTGGACCAAGGGCAACGTCTCGGGCGCACTTACGGCGCGTTTACCTCACGCTGGTTCAACTCGATACAGTTTCCGGGACAGAGCTGGACTAAACTGGAACCTTTTGCTCACTCACAGGGTGAAATACAGCGAGCATTAGCCGATGTGACCCTCTCGCTGGATGCGGCCGACTGGTTCGATATCAAAGACCCCATCCATAACGTAATCCGCGTGGATATGCCCCCGAGGGCCCGTCAGCAGTATCGTGAAATGGAAAAGGAAATGTTCCTCGAGCTGAATAGCGAAGGCATCGAAGCACCGAACGCCGCGGCAAAGACACTGAAGTGTCTTCAAATCGCTAGTGGCGCAGTATACACAGACGACACCGGAAGTTGGTCAGAACTGCATGACACCAAACTACAGGCGCTGGACAGCATACTGACCGAAGCAGCTGGCGCACCTGTGCTGGTTGCTTATCACTGGAAACACGATCTTGAACGCTTGCTTAAAGCATTCCCTCGCGGTCGTCACCTCGACCAGGATCCACAGACACTGCGCGACTGGAATTCCGGAAAGATTCCTGTTCTCTTTGCACACCCAGCCAGCGCGGGCCACGGCCTGAACATGCAGGACGGCGGAAATATACTGGTATTTTTCTCACACTGGTGGGACCTGGAGCAATATCAGCAAATTATTGAACGTATCGGCCCCACCAGGCAGATACAGGCCGGACACAATCGTCCGGTATTTATTCACCACATTATTGCTGCCGACACTATGGACGAAATGGTGATGGAGCGGCGCAACTCAAAACGAACAGTGCAGGACATCCTGCTCGATGCCATGAAAAAGAGAGGTATAGCATGAGCGAGAAACCCGACGATTTACTCACCCCGGATGAAGTATGCCAAAAGTTAGGTATTACACAGAAAACGCTATGTGAGTGGAATATTAAGCATCGTCATCGGGCTATCCTGGCACCAATTCGTTTCAGTGCAAAAGTAGTTCGTTATGAGCGCCGAAATGTCGACGCTTTTATTCAAAAATGTCGCAGCCAGTATTAACCTCGCCGCCGTAGCAATGCCACCTGCGCAAGTATGCTCCGCTCGTGAGCCTCGAAAGCTTCGCGCTTTAACGCAATCTCTTCCTGCAAAATCTCATCAGAAAAGTCGTAATGTTCTGCCATCGGGTCATCTGACTTGCTGGAGTGGTGAAGGCAAAGGAGGCTGATTTCCCTTCGGTCTGATCGGGAATAGCCTCTTTCCTTCATCAAGGCAATAACATTGCTCTTAAGGAATTTACGGCACATCGTATTAAATGCACCGTCTTTCCCTTTAACAGTCCCATCATGTTTTATTCCTTTTACAGCCCCATCCGGGCTGTATGTTTTCACTAGCTTATCCAGTGATCGTTTTGAAAATGGCTGCATTGGATCACGCGGCTGCAAAAATACATAATCCCTGTTGCACTCAGGAACTGAATCACGCCAGGCTTTCTGCTCGTCGATAATCCGCCGGATCTCAGGCGTTATCGGCAGGCGGAAAGCCTTTTGTGTTTTCATAGCCCCTCGCATGCCGATAACCCCTTCCGGATAAACAATTTCACCAGCCTCCTCGTGAACGTAGTCCCAGCGCAGGTTATGGACATTAATCGGACGAACACCAGTGATGATCATGAAGCGAACAGCATTCTTCTGGTGTACAGAGGTGCAGGCAGCAACATTGAGCCAGAGTCGGGCGATTGATTCAATATCGGTAAAAAGCCGTGTGGGGGTAGGTTTCTGTACGCGGGAGGAAACATAATCATCTGGCAGACTGGCGGCAACATTGCGGCCGTTGCAAAGAGTAGGTGCGCAGAACTTCCAGAACCGACGGAGCTCGGCAAACAACTCCAGGGCGTTATTGTTCGAGCGAGTGGCGATCCACTCGTCCAGCACTTCCACCAGCCGACTGTATGTTACGTCGCTGAACACCTCGCGCTCGCCGAACGTTGATTTAATCCGGTCGATACGCACCCCGTAGGTTGTGAAACTGTCCGGGCTCAGCTTCTGACGGGCTACTTTGGCTTTGAGGTCATCCCGGTACATTTCCAGCGCTGCATGTACGGACTCTGCCCGCAGTCCACCGTCAGCCATACCTAGTGCTTTTTCGCGCGCCAGCTGGATAGCGAGCTCCGGCCACTCGCCGAGCTTTTTACCTTTGAGGCCCATCTTTTTTGGAAACTCGGCGTAAAATGTAACCTTACCGGCTTTGCTGAAATCGATACGGAGATAGTTCTCTTTTTCGTATTTGGAACGGCGAGCCACGCCGGAAGCAGCGAGGATGATTTTGGCGGCAGCAACACAGATTTTCATGTGTGCGCTGGTATAGGGGGGTTTACAGGCGTCCCATTTTTCAGAAGCGGCTAAAACATCGTCATTATTGGGGCTATCCGGATTATGTGTTACAGTGCGCGGCATTCTCAATCCTTATCTGCGTAGGCGCAGAAAACAAGCTCACACATACAAGTCTTTTCTACGGGACAAAATGCAATGTGTTGCGGTTTTGTGTTGCTGGACTGAGTTTATCAAGGTTAAATACACTGGATCAACATACAGTAAGTTAATGACAGTCAAGCATACAAACTCGATACAACTTACTGATTTTAAAATAATTTAACGGTAATCCATTGAAATGTCTTTACTAATTACTAAACGCTGTATTAATTGTGATATGTGTGAACCCGAATGCCCGAATGAGGCGATTTCAATGGGAGATCATATCTACGAGATTAACAGCGATAAGTGTACCGAATGCGTAGGGCACTACGAGACACCTACCTGCCAGAAGGTGTGCCCGATCCCCAATACTATTGTGAAGGATCCGCAACATGTCGAGACGGAAGAACAGTTGTGGGATAAATTTGTGCTGATGCATCACGCGGATAAAATTTAATATTCTACTCTGGATGTAGAGTGTTAATTATTTTATAGAGAAACCTTAACGCTATTATATTTATTTGATTGATGACATTGGCATAATCATTCACTAAGTTAATTTATATAGTATCTGCCCAGACACTTATTTATAGTTATTAAAGGCGCGTCCGACTGGTTCACCGGACGCACCTTAAGTACGTTTCCTTGTGTTATAAGAACAGAAGGATCAGCTGTAAAACAGCAATGATGACTTTGATAACCCGTTTAATCAGGTATCGGCAATCAGTCATTCGTTTTTCCTTAAACAAGGAATGCAGCCGTTCAGATTAGCCCTTACATCTCCCCAAAACTGAACGTGCGAGTTATTGGAATCGAGTGCTGCACTCCACACCAGAGCTTTGACGACACCACTCGTTTCAATGGGGGAATTCAGTGGCATGGTGTAAAGCACAGCAAAATTGCCAATAACGAAACCGATTTTAATGTACTTATCAAAAAGCGGTCACGTTAATCTTTTCATCAATGTCGATTTCTTCGTAAAGGCTCGCGTTTTTTATGTCAGAGATTGCAAGTTGCTTGTACAGGATAACGAAATTGATCCATAATCATTTCCGTTGGAATCGTGTGCTGCACAAAATTAAAGTTGTAAAGTAAACCCCCTGTTCCTTACCAGTTCGGGGGTTTTACTTTTTAAAGAGAACGGTATTATTTTAACTTTCAATAATTACCGTGGCGCAAGCATAGTGGCGTTCATCTGCCAGCGTTACATGCATATTTACAACGCCGAGCTTTTCCGCCAGTTTTAATGCCTCGCCCCACAGTCGCAGCCGTGGCTTACCAAGCTCATCGTTAAATACTTCAAACTGATTAAACGCCAGACCATTGCGGATCCCGGTGCCAAACGCTTTTGCTGCGGCTTCTTTTACGGCAAAGCGTTTCGCCAGAAAACGCACCGGCTGGTAGTGCGTTTTCCAAATTTCCCATTCGTTATCGCTTAATACGCGGCGTGCCAGGCGCTCACCGGATCGGGTGATCACCGCTTCAATGCGAGCGATCTCCACAATATCCGTACCTAAACCTAATATTGCCATTAGCCACGCGCTTCCAGCATCAAACGCTTCATTTCTGCCACCGCATCTTTCAGTCCGGTCATCACTGCACGACCAATAATGGCATGACCGATATTCAGTTCATGCATCTCAGGGATGGCGGCAATAGCTTTCACGTTGTGATAGGTCAGACCGTGACCAGCGTTAACTTTCAGACCGAGACTAGCGGCAAAGGTCGCGGCTTTGGCGATACGCGCCAGCTCTTGCGCCTGTTCGGCGTCAGTTTTGGCATCAGCATAGCAACCGGTGTGGATCTCGATAAACGGTGCGCCAACCTCTGCCGCAGCTTTGATCTGCTCTTCATCGGCGTCGATAAACAGAGAAACCTGGATCCCGGCCTCCGCCAGACGTTTACAGGCATCGCGCATTTTGTCACGCTGCCCTGCGACGTCCAGGCCGCCTTCGGTTGTTACTTCCTGACGCTTTTCCGGTACCAGACAGCAAAAATGTGGCTTCGTCTCAACGGCGATCGCCAGCATCTCTTCGGTCACCGCCATCTCCAGATTCATGCGGGTATCCAGCGTCTGACGCAGGATGCGCACATCGCGGTCAGTAATGTGGCGGCGATCTTCACGTAAATGCACGGTAATGCCGTCTGCTCCCGCCTGCTCGGCAATAAACGCCGCTTGCACTGGATCCGGGTAAGCAGTACCGCGTGCGTTACGCAGCGTTGCAATATGGTCAATGTTGACGCCTAACAGTAATTCAGCCATGACAATCCTCATCATTCATAATGTGTTTTCACCGTTCGCTTAGGCATAAACTGCCGGAACAGTTCCCTGCTCTTTAATGGTTTACCGCCAAGATACGGCTTAAGCGCCATGCGGGTAAAGCGTTTCGCGGCGCGTAGTGTGTCTGCGTCAGGAAATTCCCGCGCGTTTAACGCTTTTAACTGCCTTCCGGTGAACGTTTTATTGTCGATAACGACGCTTGCGATAAACCCTTTTTCTTCGCGATAACGATACGTCATGGTGTCATCTACCGGCTCGCCGCTACCCGCACAATGGGTAAAATTGACGCCATAGCCCAGATGCCCGAGCAGTGCCAGTTCAAAGCGGCGCAGCGCGGGTTCTGGCGTACCAGTGGCACCTGCAAGAGACTGAATGCAGTGCAAGTAATCGAAAAAGAGTTCAGAGAAGCGCGTCTCGTATTCCAGTACGCGGGAGAGAAGTTCGTTGATGTACAGACCGCTGTAAAGCGTGATACCGCTTAATGGCAGCGCCAGCGAGACGGCTTCAGCACTGCGCAGCGTTTTGACTTCGCCACGCCCGCCGAAACGTAGCAAGAGAGGGGTGAAAGGCTGTAATGCACCTTTCAGAGTAGAGCGTTTAGAGCGTGCGCCTTTGGCAACCAGACGCACGCGCCCCGATTCCTCCGTGAAGACGTCCAGCATCAGGCTGGTTTCGCTCCACGGGCGACTATGCAGGACAAATGCGCGCTGCCAGCCTTCCATCGGAGTTACTCTTAAAGATCGTCAACGTAACCGAGACTGCGCAGTGCGCGTTCGTCGTCGGCCCAACCGGATTTCACTTTTACCCACAGCTCAAGGTGAACAGGCGCTTCGAACATTTCCTGCATGTCTTTACGCGCTTCAATCCCGATGGTTTTGATCTTGGCCCCTTTGTTGCCAATAACCATCTTCTTCTGCCCTTCACGCTCAACGAGAATCAAACCGTTGATGTCATAACCGCCGCGTTCGTTAGAGACGAAACGTTCGATCTCCACGGTCACGGAGTACGGCAGTTCAGCGCCGAGGAAACGCATCAGTTTTTCGCGGATGATTTCAGACGCCATAAAACGCTGTGAGCGATCGGTGATGTAATCTTCCGGGAAGTGATGAGTCGCTTCAGGCAGATGCTTACGCACGATTGCCGCAATAGTATCAACATTCAACCCGGTTTCGGCAGAGATCGGCACGATATCGAGGAAGTTCATCTGGCTTGCCAGGAACTGTAAGTGTGGCAGCAGATCGGCTTTTTCCTGTACGTTATCCACTTTGTTCACCGCGAGGATTACCGGCGCTTTGCCATCGCGCAGTTTGTTGAGCACCATTTCATCGTCCGGCGTCCAGCGGGTGCCTTCTACGACAAAAATCACCAGCTCAACGTCGCCGATAGAGCTGCTCGCCGCTTTGTTCATCAGGCGGTTAATGGCGCGTTTTTCTTCCATATGCAGGCCCGGGGTATCGACGTAGATCGCCTGATACGCGCCTTCAGTATGGATCCCCACAATGCGGTGACGAGTTGTCTGCGCCTTGCGGGAGGTGATAGAGATCTTCTGCCCCAACAGTTTGTTCAATAATGTGGATTTGCCAACGTTCGGACGTCCGACGATAGCAATAAATCCGCAGTAACTTTTATCGATGCTCATTCCAGCTCCAGTTTTTTCAACGCCTGTTCGGCGGCAGCCTGCTCAGCCTTACGACGGCTTGAACCTGTGCCAACCACCGGTTCACTCAGGCCGCTGACCTGGCAGTGGATAGTAAATTCCTGATCGTGTGCTTCGCCACGTACCTGGACGACCAGATAAGTCGGCAGCGGCAGATGGCGACCCTGCAAATATTCTTGCAAGCGCGTTTTCGGATCTTTTTGTTTATCGCCTGGGCTAATTTCGTCCAAACGAGTTTGATACCAGTTGAGGATTAATTTCTCGACGGTTTGAATATCACTGTCGAGGAATACGCCACCAATTAATGCTTCGACGGTGTCGGCGAGAATTGACTCACGACGAAATCCACCGCTTTTAAGTTCACCTGGCCCTAAACGTAAGCACTCGCCTAACTCAAATTCGCGCGCCAGTTCCGCCAGCGTATTGCCACGGACCAGCGTGGCGCGCATCCGGCTCATATCGCCTTCATCCACACGAGGGAAACGGTGATAAAGCGCATTGGCGATAACGTAGCTCAGAATAGAGTCGCCTAAAAATTCTAAACGCTCGTTATGTTTGCTGCTGGCACTACGATGGGTTAATGCCTGCTGCAACAGTTCCTGATGATTAAAAGTGTAGCCCAGCTTCCGTTGAAGCCGATTAATTACGATGGGGTTCATGCGATACCAATAAATAAATGCGTCAACAATTCAGCACACGAAACAGACCTGATATACATGGCTCTGCTAACTGCTTCGCTGCAGTTTCAGTTTACCGGTATATGGGGACCAACGCTGTTTCGTGTGCCGTGGCAACCTGGAGGTGCCAACCTTAAACTTCGGGGGAATATTCTATACACAACGACGGGGGATGTCGTTAGCCACGGGAGATTTATCTCATAAATAATTCACGTTGTCGCCATAACGGCGACAACGTGAACGAAGATGGGCTATTAATGGATGCCGCCAATGCGACTTAAGCGCACACCTGTCGGCCATTCGCCTTCTTGCTTATCGAAGCTCATCCAGATAGCCGTTGCCCGACCGACCAGATTCGCTTCCGGCACAAAGCCCCAGTAACGGCTGTCCGCGCTGTTGTCGCGGTTGTCACCCATCATGAAGTATTGTCCCGGCGGAACAATCCAGGTTGCCAGTTGTTGCCCTGGCTGCTGGTAATACATCCCCACCTGGTCCTGCGCAATCGGCACTGTCAGAATGCGGTGCGTCACATCACCCAGTGTCTCTTTACGCTCGGAAAGACGAATTCCATTTTCTTTGGTTTCGTTTTTCGGCACTTCAAAGAATCCGCTGGTCGCTTCCCCACCATTACGGCGTGAGAAGGTCTGAACGAAATCGCTCGGTTCCACGTTTGAGTAGGTGACCGGCAGCGCGTTTTCACATGCCTGGCCGGAACTACATCCCGGTTGAATCGTCAGCTCTTTTGAGACCGGATCATAAGTGACTTTATCGCCCGGTAAACCCACCGCGCGCTTGATGTAATCAAGCTTTGGATCTTCCGGATATTTAAAGACCACGATATCGCCGCGTTTCGGATGACCGGTTTCGATCAGCGTTTTCTGGTAGATAGGATCTTTAATGCCATAAGCAAACTTCTCTACCAGAATAAAATCACCGATTAACAGAGTCGGCATCATCGAACCTGACGGGATCTGGAACGGTTCATAAATAAACGAACGCACAATCAATACGATAGCCAGCACCGGAAAAACAGAAGCACCAGTTTCCAGCCAGCCAGGCTTCGGCGCAACCTTTTTCAGTGTTGCTTTATCCAGTGAGTCACCGGCAGCCGCCTGCGCCGCTGCCTGACGTTCCCGCCGTTTAGGTGCGAAAAAGAATTTATCCACGCACCATAAAATGCCCGTCACTAGTGTGGCAATCACCAGAATCAGGGCAAACATATTCGCCATGCCAACTCCTAAGGGTTATTTGTTGTCTTTGCCGACGTGCAGAATGGCGAGGAACGCTTCCTGCGGCAGCTCGACGTTACCGATCTGCTTCATGCGTTTCTTACCTTCTTTCTGCTTCTGCAGCAGCTTTTTCTTACGGCTGATATCGCCACCATAACATTTAGCCAGTACGTTTTTACGCAGCTGTTTCACGGTGGAGCGCGCAATGATGTGCGTACCAATCGCTGCCTGAATGGCGATATCAAACTGCTGGCGTGGGATCAGATCTTTCATCTTCTCCACCAGCTCGCGACCGCGGTTTTGCGAATTATCACGGTGGGTGATCAACGCCAGCGCATCAACACGTTCACCGTTGATTAATACGTCTACACGTACCATGTCGGACGCCTGGAAGCGTTTGAAGTTGTAATCCAGAGACGCATAACCACGCGAGGTAGATTTCAGGCGATCGAAGAAATCGAGCACCACTTCCGCCATCGGGATCTCGTACGTCAGCGCCACCTGATTACCGTGATAAACCATATTGGTCTGCACGCCGCGTTTTTCTACGCACAGTGTAATAACGTTGCCGAGATATGCCTGCGGCAGCAGCATGTGACACTCTGCAATCGGCTCGCGCAGTTCGTAGATGTTATTTACCGCTGGCAGCTTGGATGGGCTGTCGACGTAGATAACTTCTCTTGACGTGGTTTCAACTTCATACACTACGGTCGGCGCAGTGGTAATCAGATCCAGATCGTATTCACGTTCCAGACGTTCCTGGATGATCTCCATGTGCAGCAGGCCGAGGAAGCCGCAGCGGAAACCAAAGCCCAGCGCGCTTGAGCTTTCCGGCTCATAGAACAGTGAGGCATCGTTCAGGCTGAGTTTACCCAGCGCGTCACGGAAGGCTTCATAGTCGTCGGAACTTACCGGGAACAGACCGGCGTATACCTGCGGTTTGACTTTCTTAAAGCCAGGCAGCGCCTTTTCTGCCGGATTACGCGCCAGCGTTAAGGTATCGCCTACTGGAGCGCCGTGGATATCTTTAATCGCACATACCAGCCAGCCTACTTCGCCACATTTCAGTTCAGTGCGGTCAACCTGCTTCGGCGTGAAGATGCCCAGACGGTCGGCGTTATAGGTCTGCCCGGTACTCATGACTTTCACTTTGTCGCCCTTACGCAGGGTGCCGTTTTTAATACGGATAAGTGAAACAACGCCCAGGTAGTTGTCGAACCAGGAGTCGATAATGAGTGCCTGCAACGGGCCTTCCGGATCGCCTTCCGGCGGCGGAATGTCGCGCACCAGACGTTCGAGAACGTCCTGTACGCCAACGCCGGTTTTCGCTGAACAGCGCACCGCGTCGGTGGCATCGATGCCGACAATATCTTCAATTTCTTCCGCCACGCGTTCAGGATCGGCTGCCGGCAGGTCAATCTTGTTCAGTACCGGCACCACTTCGAGATCCATTTCCATGGCGGTGTAGCAGTTTGCCAGGGTTTGCGCTTCTACGCCCTGCCCGGCGTCGACCACCAGCAATGCACCTTCACAGGCAGCCAGCGAACGAGAAACTTCATAAGAGAAGTCAACGTGGCCCGGGGTGTCGATAAAGTTAAGCTGATAGGTTTCGCCGTCAGACGCTTTGTAGTCCAGCGTCACGCTTTGCGCTTTGATGGTAATACCACGCTCACGCTCAAGATCCATGGAATCGAGAACCTGCGCCTCCATTTCACGGTCAGACAGGCCACCGCAGATCTGGATAATACGGTCAGACAGCGTCGATTTACCGTGGTCAATGTGAGCTATGATCGAAAAGTTACGTATATTCTTCATAAAGTATGATTATTGTGCCTTAATGCCCGGTTAACCAGGCTTTTAGAAGTCGCTGTTCTGAGCTTAACGTCTGTATTAATAGAAACGCCGCATTCTACACTACAACATTGAGGCGAGGAAATGTTCATACCGTATGGATTGTGGTATCTGGAAACGTCCTCGCATTTGTTATGCAAAATGCAACAAAGCCAGTGAAATCACTGGCTCGCGTCTTCCGAAGATGTTTCAAATCGCACAAGGCCAGGCGGCAATGCCACGCTTAAGATGATCGGTTGCCATTCAGACCGGGCAGCAAACTTTCGAGAGCAGCCACGTGCAATCAGGAATCCACCAACGCCACCGAGAATCGCACCGCATAATGCTGCAATATCTGAAGCAAAGAGTAGCTGAAATAGTGAAGCGATGAGGAATAGTCCCATCAACGGCGACATATAAACCAGTAATGCGGAGCTAAGCAGGCTGCCTTCGGCGATTCCTAATTCTACTTTTTGCCCCGGCACTAACGGCTCATCACAGGGTACGACAATGGTATGCGTGGTTTGCGGGCCAAGTTTATTCAACACGCGGCTACCGCAACCGGCACGTGAAGCGCAGCTGCTGCATGAGGCTTTAACATCACAACTGACCAGCGCCTGCCCGTTTTCCCAGGAGACGACGGTAGCCCACTCTTTGATCATTGCGCTGCCCCGAACTTAATATTCTCGGCAATGCGTTTCGCCGTTTGCGGCGGCAGTTCACCGACAATGGTGATTTCGGCGTTATCACGTACGCTTGTACTGACGGTTCTGCGTCCGGTGCGCAACATCTGATCGGTGCTCGATGGCGTAGCGCGGTTAACGTTTACCGAGAAGCTGAATAATCCGTCGGAATAGAGACGTGATTCGATAGGCATGTTGTCCATCGTCGGTAGCGGACGTCGGCTACTGGAAACTTCGCTAAAACCCTGTGGCAACCAGGTTGGCGTCCAGCTGAATTTAGCTTTTTCACCTACAGGAACAGAAAGCAACGGCGGCAAATTTGCCTTCGCCAGCGTCTGCATACTGCTGCTGATATCCTGATTGACATTAAAAGCAATCACGCGAAATTGTTCCAGCGTTTCACCATCGCGATCAAGGAGATCAACCCGCATCGGTAATTTCGATTCGGTGTCCATCCACACGATGTAGCTGTAGCGTGTACCATCTCGGGCAACCACACGAATGACTTCGCAAAGACGATCAGCAATACGCGTGCGCCCGACGGAGATAAAGTCGTAGTAAGGAGAAAGGCGTTTGAAATCGGTATAGATGAGCGATGGTAGAGAATCAACAATGTAATCGCCATTAAGCGTGAACGGTTCAAGTCCCGGTTCAAAATAGCTGATTTCATTGCCGCGCTGTACCACTTCCCGGCGCGGGCCATCCATTTGCAACAATTGTGCAAGAGGACGGTTATCGAGGCGTGCATGTCGATAACGCAGAGACTCAACACCCTGTTTATTGATGCTGATGAATGACAGCTCGTAATTCAGTGACTGACTGGCCAGGTTCATCTGCTGTAATAACGCCCCGGACGCGGGAGTGGCCGAGGCGTTAGCAGAGAATAACAGGCTACCTGTCACTAATGACATGGCAAACCAAAGTTGCTTCATTACTGCGATTGCGTTCCTAAAGTTTGAATTCCTGGCACCTGTACAGCGGCTTGCTGAGTTTGCGCCTGCTCAAACTGAAGCTGTTCAGAGTGGAGTCGGCGTTGCAGTTCGTAATCCTGCAACATTGCATTAATGCGACGACGCTGCTCCTGTACCTGCTGCTGTTGACCATTATTTGCGGTCGCTTCAGAAGGTACTCCCAGGCTAACCGGGCTGGCTTTACCCATCATCGGCAGTGTATTAAATACCGGCGTTTCGGGCTGCTGGGACGTTTCAGATTGTCCATTATAGTGCTGGACGCCAACGATAACTGCAAGCGATACGCATGCTGCTACGCCCATTTGGGTAAGCTGTGCCGCCCACGGACGTACTTTCTGCCAGAATGGCATTTTCTGCCATTGATGCGGCGCAGGCTGGGCTTCCGGGATCAATGTCGCCGGTTGACGTACTGGCTCTTCTTCAATGGCGGCCATCACGCGTGAAGAGATATCGAAATGGAGCACCTCGGGAGTATCACCCCGCATTGAGTCACGGATTAAGTGATAGCTTTCCCAGGTTTTCTGCATTTCTGGGTTATGAGCCAGTTCGTTAAGCAGCTCACTATCCAGCGTTTCGCCATCCATTAAAGCGGAAAGTTGTTCTTTCTGCATGCCTAATACCCTTATCCAGTATCCCGCTATCGTCAACGCCTGATAAGCGGTTGAACTTTGTTATCAATAGCTTCCCTCGCTCGGAAGATACGTGAACGCACCGTACCTACCGGACAATCCATGATAGCGGCTATCTCTTCATAGCTCAGGCCATCCAGCTCCCGCAAGGTTATTGCCATGCGTAAATCTTCCGGGAGGGACTCAATAGTTCGGAAAACTATCTGTCTCAGTTCTTCTGACAACATTAAGTTCTCAGGGTTCGAAATTTCTTTCAACGCGCCGCCACTTTCGAAGTTTTCAGCTTCAATGGCATCCACATCACTGGAAGGTGGACGACGCCCCTGAGCAACCAGGTAATTTTTCGCTGTATTTACAGCAATCCGATACAGCCATGTATAAAAAGCGCTATCTCCCCGGAACGAATCCAGCGCACGATAGGCTTTAATAAAAGCTTCTTGTACCACATCGGGAACATCACCCGACGGCACATAGCGGGAAACCAGACTCGCCACTTTATGCTGATAGCGCACTACCAGTAAGTTAAAGGCTTTCTGATCTCCCTTCTGGACCCGTTCAACCAGGACCTGGTCCGTTAACTGCTCGCTCATCCGAGGTAAAGTCTCCCCAAACCAAATTTCCACGCGCTATCGAAACGCCACTCCATTAGCTGCAATTTGAGCAAGCAAAGGGTTAGAGTGTCTCGTTTTTGTAAAGTTCCGTAACGCATCTGTTTTTGTTTGTCATGCTGTAGACGGATCATTATCTATCATTATAAGTCTACAGAATCTGAACATCGCATTATCTGTGTAGAAATGCCCATTTAACTGCCTGAAGAGTAACCCAACGGCCTTTTTATTTCACCACCTAATCCTCCACCAGCCAGTAACTTCTCTTTTTCTCGCCGCCCTGCGTCAGCGTGTTTAGCCACTGTAACAAATATTAAAATAGCAGGTGTTTAATCGCACAACATGATGCTATGCTGACCAAACCGTGTTTAGTAAATTAAACAAAGAAAATGAATACTCTCCCTGATCATTCATGTGACGTGTTGATTATCGGTAGCGGCGCAGCCGGACTTTCACTGGCGCTGCGCCTGGCTGATCAGCATCAGGTCATCGTTCTAAGTAAAGGCCCGGTAACGGAAGGTTCAACATTTTATGCCCAGGGCGGTATTGCCGCCGTGTTTGATGAAACTGACAGCATTGACTCGCATGTGGAAGACACATTGATTGCCGGGGGTGGTATTTGCGATCGCCATGCAGTTGAATTTGTCGCCAGCAATGCACGATCCTGTGTGCAATGGCTAATCGACCAGGGGGTGTTGTTTGATACCCACATTCAACCGAATGGTGCAGAAAGCTACCATCTGACCCGTGAAGGTGGACATAGTCACCGTCGAATTCTTCATGCCGCCGACGCCACCGGTAGAGAAGTAGAAACCACGCTGGTGAGCAAGGCGCTGAACCATCCGAATATTCGCGTGCTGGAGCGCAGCAACGCGGTTGATCTAATTGTCTCTGACAAAATTGGCCTGCCGGGCACGCGACGAGTTGTAGGCGCGTGGGTATGGAACCGAAATAAAGAAACGGTTGAAACCTGCCACGCAAAAGCGGTGGTGCTGGCAACCGGCGGTGCGTCGAAGGTTTATCAGTACACCACCAATCCGGATATTTCTTCTGGCGATGGCATTGCTATGGCGTGGCGCGCAGGCTGCCGGGTTGCCAATCTCGAATTTAATCAGTTCCACCCTACCGCGCTGTATCACCCACAGGCACGCAATTTCCTGTTAACAGAAGCACTGCGCGGCGAAGGCGCTTATCTCAAGCGCCCGGACGGTACGCGTTTTATGCCCGATTTTGATGAGCGCGGCGAACTGGCCCCGCGCGATATTGTCGCCCGCGCCATTGACCATGAAATGAAACGCCTCGGCGCGGATTGTATGTATCTCGACATCAGCCATAAGCCTGCCGATTTTATTCGCCAGCATTTCCCGATGATCTATGAAAAATTGCTCGGGCTGGGGATTGATCTCACACAAGAACCGGTACCGATTGTGCCTGCTGCACACTATACCTGCGGTGGTGTGATGGTGGATGATCATGGGCGTACGGACGTCGAGGGCTTGTATGCCATTGGCGAGGTGAGTTATACCGGCTTACACGGCGCTAACCGCATGGCCTCGAATTCATTGCTGGAGTGTCTGGTCTATGGCTGGTCGGCGGCAGAAGATATCACCAGACGTATGCCTTATGCCCACGGCGTCAGTACGTTACCACCGTGGGATGAAAGCCGCGTTGAGAACCCTGACGAACGGGTAGTAATTCAGCATAACTGGCACGAGCTACGCCTGTTTATGTGGGATTACGTCGGCATTGTGCGCACAACGAAGCGCCTTGAACGCGCCCTGCGGCGGATAACCATGCTCCAACAAGAAATAGACGAATATTACGCCCATTTCCGCGTCTCAAATAATTTGCTGGAGCTGCGTAATCTGGTACAGGTTGCCGAGTTGATTGTTCGCTGTGCAATGATGCGTAAAGAGAGTCGGGGGTTGCATTTCACGCTGGATTATCCGGAACTGCTCACCCATTCCGGTCCGTCGATCCTTTCCCCCGGCAATCATTACATAAACAGATAAAAAGCCTGGGTCAGCGCCGTATACGCTTCGGAATAGTTCTGGTCTGGCCCACGAATGACTAAGCGATCGCTAAAGCATTCTCCCGCCTGCGGGGAGAATGCCAGCAGCACCCGATGCGGCAGTCGCGCTTCGTTTTCCGCCACATCCGTCCGCAAACGTAAATGCCAGCCCATACTTAATGCCAGTTCAGTAAAACCATTACCAATCTGCTCTGGCAGCACCACGCAGAAAAATCCCTCTTCGGTAATGCACTCCGCCGCACAGGTCAGCAACGATGGGTGATCAAGCGTAGTGGTATAGCGAGCCTGTTCCCGTTGAGGTGTCGAGCACTCTACTCCCTGCTGATAGTAAGGTGGGTTACTGATGATTAAATCGAAGCGTACTGTCTGCTGTGTGATCCACTGCTGAATATCCGCCGTATGGACGTTAATCCGCTCTGCCCACGGGGACTGGTTGATATTTTCCTGCGCCTGCGCGGCAGCTTCACTTTCCAGTTCAACTGCATCAATCATTACGCTGTCATCGGTTCGCTGCGCCAGCATTAATGCCAGCAACCCGCTACCCGCGCCGATATCAAGGCAACGTTTTACCCCAGCCACCGGTGCCCATGCGCCCAGCAAAATGCCATCCGTTCCCACTTTCATCGCACAACGATCGTGAGCAACAAAAAACTGTTTAAAAGTAAATCCATTACGACGAAGCACGGATGTAGACTGTGACATGAAAATAAAACCTTGCAGGAAAAACGGCGATAGCACCGGGTGAGAACAATACCCGAGAAGCGATATCCATACAAACAGATGAAGATTGCAGCCGTAACGTCTATAATCAGCGCCCCACACAGAGGTAGAACATGACTGTAACGACTTTTTCCGAACTTGAACTCGACGAAAGCCTGCTGGAAGCCCTCCAGGATAAAGGTTTCACTCGCCCGACCGCCATTCAGGCTGCCGCCATTCCGCCTGCGCTCGATGGCCGTGATGTACTCGGTTCTGCGCCGACAGGCACCGGTAAAACGGCGGCGTATCTGCTGCCAGCGTTGCAGCACCTGCTCGATTTCCCACGTAAGAAATCCGGTCCGCCGCGTATTTTGATCCTCACCCCAACTCGCGAGCTGGCGATGCAGGTGGCCGATCATGCCCGCGAACTGGCGAAACATACGCATCTGGATATCGCCACCATCACCGGCGGCGTAGCCTATATGAACCACGCGGAAGTGTTCAGCGAAAATCAGGACATCGTGGTCGCCACGACCGGACGTCTGCTGCAATACATAAAAGAAGAGAACTTCGATTGCCGCGCGGTTGAAACGCTGATCCTCGACGAAGCAGACCGTATGCTGGATATGGGCTTCGCTCAGGATATCGAACATATTGCTGGCGAAACGCGCTGGCGTAAACAGACCCTGCTCTTTTCGGCAACTCTGGAAGGCGATGCGATTCAGGACTTTGCCGAGCGTCTGCTGGAAGATCCGGTGGAGGTTTCTGCCAATCCGTCCACCCGTGAGCGCAAAAAAATTCATCAGTGGTATTACCGCGCCGATGACCTGGAACATAAAACCGCATTGCTGGTGCATCTGTTAAAACAGCCGGAAGCGACCCGCTCAATCGTATTTGTGCGTAAGCGTGAGCGTGTGCATGAGCTGGCAAACTGGCTGCGCGAAGCGGGCATCAACAACTGCTATCTCGAAGGCGAGATGGTACAAGGCAAGCGTAATGAAGCGATCAAGCGTTTGACCGAAGGCCGCGTTAACGTGCTGGTTGCAACCGACGTTGCCGCACGCGGTATTGACATTCCTGATGTCAGCCACGTCTTTAACTTCGATATGCCGCGCAGTGGCGATACTTATTTGCACCGTATCGGACGTACCGCGCGCGCCGGTCGTAAAGGCACCGCAATTTCGCTGGTAGAAGCCCATGACCATCTGCTGCTGGGCAAAGTTGGTCGCTATATTGAAGAGCCAATTAAAGCTCGTGTAATTGATGAGTTACGCCCGAAAACGCGTGCGCCAAGCGAGAAGCAAACCGGCAAGCCATCGAAGAAAGTACTGGCAAAACGCGCCGAGAAGAAAAAAGCTAAAGAGAAAGAGAAGCCGCGGGTGAAAAAACGCCATCGCGACACCAAAAATATTGGTAAGCGCCGTAAACCAAGCGGAACAGGCGTGCCACCGCAAACGACAGAAGAGTAATCTCAATGCCGGGTTTAAGCCCGGCATTATTTTTATCCCGGCAAAAAACACTCTTCAACACACTGAATAAAAGTGTGCATCGCCGGGCTAACCGCTTTTCCGGCATGGTGAGCGCACATTGCCGTAATGGTCTGCGACTGTTCGCCAAAAGGCAATTCGATTAACTCGCCGCTCGCCAATTCTTTTGCTACCGCAAAGCGCGGCAGGTAGCTGACCCCGATATTCGCCGCGACACATCGCTTGATGCTTTCGATACTTATAAGCTCAATGGTGTTTTCCACCGTGATCCGTCGCTGGCGCAGCGTACTTTCAAATAGCTGGCGAAAGACACATTGCGGTTCATTGATAATAAAACTACAGGCGTTATGTCTTCCCGGCTCAGTAAAATCGACATCTTTAATTTGCGGTGAAGCCACCAGCACCAGTGATTGTTCACCCAACTCTCGTCGGTTCAGAGCATCATCATTCCCTACGCGGTAAAAGACGCCGACATCAGCCTCATCATTCAGTAGCGCATCACGGATCACGTAACAGTTCAGAGACTGCAACGATAAACGCACTTTTGGTGCGCGTTGCCGAAAACGCTGCAACACCTGCGGCATTCGGTAAGAAAGCAACGTTTCGCCTGAAACAACGCGTAGTTCCCCGTCCGGATCCGACTCTTTTTTGGCAGCCTCACGAAGGGTATCCATCACTCTGGTGAGTTCATAGATGTGCGGCAGCAGCTTTTTTCCTTCGCGGGTAAGGCACATTCGTCGACCAATTTTCTCAAATAACTGGACTGAGAACTCCTGCTCAAGCTGCTGAATATGAAAAGTCACCGTCGATTGTGTGCAGCACAATTTTTGCGAAGCTCGCAAAAAGGAACCCTCTTCCACCACGGTTTTAAGCGTAATAAAACGGCGCAGATCCATAACCCCAAACCTATCGAAAATATCGAATTTAGAATGTAAAAACATTCATTTTTTTAAATGTTACGTGTCGGGTACTGTCTACCAAAACAGAGGAGATAACAAGTGACACCGACCCTTTTAAGTGCTTTTTGGACTTACACCCTGATTACCGCCATGACGCCAGGACCGAACAATATTCTCGCCCTTAGCTCAGCCACAACGCACGGATTTCGTCAGAGTACTCGCGTGCTGGCAGGGATGAGTCTGGGATTTTTAATCGTCATGTTGCTATGCGCGGGAATTTCGTTTTCACTGGCTGTTATCGACCCGGCAGCAGTGCATCTGTTGAGTTGGGCGGGGGCGGCATATATTGTCTGGCTGGCGTGGAAAATCGCTACCAGTCCAACAAAGGAAGATGGGCTTCAGACAAAACCAATCAGTTTTTGGGCCAGCTTTGCTTTGCAGTTTGTGAACGTCAAAATCATTTTGTATGGCATTACAGCACTGTCGACGTTTGTCCTGCCGCAAACGCAGGCGCTAAGCTGGATAATTGGCGTCAGCGTTTTGCTGGCGATGATTGGGACGTTTGGCAATGTGTGCTGGGCGCTGGCGGGGCACCTGTTTCAGCGATTGTTTCGCCAGTATGGTCGCCAGTTAAATATCGTGCTCGCGCTGCTGCTGGTCTATTGCGCGGTACGCATTTTCTATTAATGAAAAAGCGGAAGAGGTCGCCCTCTTCCGCTTAGTAACTTGCTACTTAAGCCTTACAGGCTTTCAGTAAAGGTACGAGCGATAACGTCGCGCTGCTGTTCCGGAGTCAGAGAGTTAAAGCGAACTGCATAACCGGATACACGGATGGTCAGCTGCGGATATTTTTCCGGATGCTTAACTGCATCTTCCAGAGTTTCACGACGCAGAACGTTTACGTTCAGGTGTTGACCACCTTCAACGCGAACTTCTGGTTTCACTTCTACTGGAACTTCACGGTACTCAATGTCACCCAGTTTGCTTACTGCAACCACTTCGTCTTCTGCAAAACCTGCTTTCGCAACGATGCAACGCGCTTCGCCTTTTTCGCTGTCCAGCAGCCAGAAAGAGTTCAGCAGATCGTCGTTAGCGGCTTTAGTAATCTGGATACCTGTAATCATGTGATGCCTCCCCGGCAAAATTATTTGATTTGTTCAGCCTGTCGCGGCCAATTGGTAAAACCATTGTTGCTTGAGTGTATATATACTCCTCAAACACCCTTGAATCTTTGATTTAAATCAATAAAAACCACACATCAAGTATGGTCGCAAATGGATTTTATTGTTTTACATCAACTTATGCAGGTGTGAAATTTTACCAATTTACATTTTTTTGCACTCGTTTAAGTCTAAAAAATGAGCATGATTTTGTTCTGTAGAAAGAAGCAGTTAAGCTAGGCGGATTGAAGATTCGCGGGAGAGCGAGATGGCAAACGAATTAACCTGGCATGACGTGCTGGCTGAAGAGAAGCAACAACCCTATTTTCTTAATACCCTACAGACCGTCGCCAGCGAGCGGCAGTCCGGCGTCACTATCTATCCGCCACAAAAGGATGTCTTTAACGCGTTCCGCTTTACAGAGTTGGGTGACGTTAAAGTGGTGATTCTCGGCCAGGATCCTTATCACGGACCGGGACAGGCGCATGGTCTGGCATTTTCCGTTCGCCCCGGCATTGCGACACCGCCGTCACTGCTGAATATGTATAAAGAGCTGGAAAATACTATTCCCGGTTTCACCCGCCCTAATCATGGTTATCTTGAAAGCTGGGCGCGTCAGGGCGTTCTGCTACTCAATACTGTGTTGACGGTTCGCGCAGGTCAGGCGCATTCCCACGCCAGCCTCGGCTGGGAGACCTTCACCGATAAAGTCATCAGCCTGATTAACCAGCATCGCGAAGGCGTGGTGTTTTTGTTGTGGGGCTCACATGCGCAAAAGAAAGGGGCGATTATTGATAAGCAACGCCATCACGTACTGAAAGCGCCGCATCCATCACCGCTTTCTGCGCATCGTGGGTTCTTTGGCTGCAACCATTTTGTGCTGGCAAATCAGTGGCTGGAACAACATGGCGAGACGCCGATTGACTGGATGCCAGTATTACCGGCAGAGAGTGAGTAAATTTGCGGGAAAACGCCGGATGGCAGCGTTGCCACCCGGCTGATTTATCAGGCTTTATTCTGACGCCACCATTCACCAAGTAAAACGCCGGTTGCGACAGAGATATTTAGCCCGGCAACGTTGCCAGTACCGTCAATCTTCACGCGCAAATCGTTCGGATCGCGTGCGGCATCCGGTAACCCTTCATATTCCTGACCCAACACCAGCACCATTTTCGCTGGCAGACTGGTTTTGAACAGCGGTTTACCCTGCTCGCTGGAAATTGTCACTACGGTGTAACCCGCCTGACGGAAATCATCCAGCACGTTAACAATGTTGTCGCCAGTAATCGGCTGAACGTGCTCTGCGCCGCCTTCTGCGGTACGGATAGCCGCCCCAGACTCCAGCAGTGCTGCATCCTGCACCACAACACCTTTCACGCCGAAGTGCGCACAGCTACGCATCATGCCGCCCAGGTTATGCGGGTTAGATTCGTTTTCCAGCGCCAGTACACAATCCTGCGCGCCTGCCTGGCTTACCCACTGCTGCACGGTTGTACCATTACGCTTTTTGATCAGGAAGCAAACGCCGCCGTGATGTTCCGTGCCTGACGCTTTTGTCAGTTCCGCTTCATCCACAACATGGTACGCTTTGCGGTTTGCTGCCATCCAGCGCAAGGCTTCTTTAAAACGCGGCGTTACACTCTGGATAAACCAGGCGCGAACAATCGCTTCAGGACGGCTCTGGAACAGTGCCTGACAGGCATTTTCGCCGTAGACGCGGGTTTCTTCCGCACGCTGACGACGCAAAACTTCCGGATCAATAAAACTTTTACCACTGATGCCACCGTGATCGGCCTTTTCCGGCGTCTCATCACCCGGCGCGCGGGAAACTGTGCGCCACGGCGACTCTTCCCACTTGCGGTCACGGGGCTGACTCTGTTTGTCATCGCGGGCGGGGCGACGGCCACCGTCAGCACGAGATTTTCCTGGACGCCCGCCCCCTTTCCCGGTACGCGGGTTGTGGGTACGTTTATCAGAATCATCATCACTGCGGACATACATCACTTTGACCTTGCCGCTTTTACCTTTCATTTCATCGTTCATGCTTTTCTCCACCAGCGCTGCGCGAAGCGCGCAGATTACCCGAAGTCCGCGCGGTTCGCCATGATTTCGTACCAAAGCCTGCGACTATCATACCTATTGAATAAAACAGATTGTTGTCTGGAACAATGTCCCCGATAATATGTAACATATTAGAAACATACCGGCGTCGTTGCCGATAAGTCTCCTTACTCATCCCGAGGTTAGTTATGAATACCGTTTGTACCCATTGTCAGGCCATCAATCGCATTCCCGACGATCGGATCGAAGATGCGGCAAAATGCGGACGCTGCGGTCACGACTTGTTTGACGGAGAGGTGATTAATGCGACCGGTGAAACGCTCGACAAATTGCTGAAAGATGATCTACCTGTGGTGATCGACTTCTGGGCACCGTGGTGCGGCCCCTGCCGTAATTTCGCACCAATTTTTGAAGATGTCGCGCAAGAGCGTAGCGGTAAAGTGCGCTTTGTGAAAGTGAATACCGAAGCTGAACGTGAATTGAGCAGTCGCTTTGGAATTCGTAGTATACCGACGATCATGATTTTCAAAAACGGTCAGGTTGTCGACATGCTTAATGGCGCAGTACCGAAAGCGCCGTTTGATAGCTGGCTGAACGAATCTCTTTAATCTTACCGGGGCGCATCTTGTGCCCCGTTTTCTCCTCTGCGACAATGGCGTTTTTTCGACGCTCTCTTATGACCGAAAACGCTGTTCTCCAGTTACGCGCCGAGCGTATTGCGCGCGCAACACGTCCTTTTCTTGCCCGCGGAAATCGCGTTCGTCGCTGCCAACGCTGTCTTTTGCCAGAGAAATTATGTCTCTGTTCGACAATTACCCCAGCGCAAGCAAAAAGTCGCTTCTGTTTGCTGATGTTCGACACCGAGCCAATGAAGCCCAGTAATACCGGGCGTCTGATTGCTGATATTTTGCCTGATACCGTTGCGTTTCAATGGTCGCGTACCGAACCCTCGCTAGATTTGCTGGATCTGGTACAAAACCCGAACTATCAGCCAATGGTGGTCTTTCCCGCCTCGTATGCTGATGAGCAACGGGAAGTGATCTTCACACCACCTGCCGGTAAGCCTCCGCTATTTATCATGCTCGATGGTACCTGGCCTGAAGCTCGCAAGATGTTTCGTAAAAGTCCGTATCTGGATAATCTTCCCGTCATTTCCGTCGATCTTTCCCGGCTTTCTGCCTATCGCCTGCGTGAAGCCCAGGCTGAAGGCCAATATTGTACTGCCGAAGTAGCCATCGCACTGTTAGATATGGCCGGCGATACCGGGGCGGCGGCAGGGTTAGGCGAGCATTTTACCCGCTTTAAAACACGCTATCTGGCAGGAAAAACGCAACATCTGGGTAGCATCACAGCAGAACAGTTAGAAAGCGTTTAAAATCATTCGGTCACTTCTGCGGGAGACCGGTATGAGTCAGCGAGGACTGGAAGCACTATTGCGACCAAAATCGATTGCGGTAATTGGCGCATCGATGAAACCCAATCGCGCAGGTTACCTGATGATGCGTAACCTGCTGGCGGGAGGCTTTAACGGACCGGTACTCCCGGTGACGCCAGCCTGGAAAGCGGTGTTGGGTGTGTTGGCCTGGCCGGATATTGCCAGCTTGCCCTTTACACCCGACCTTGCGGTTTTATGTACCAATGCCAGCCGTAATCTTGCTCTTCTGGAAGAGCTCGGCGAGAAAGGCTGTAAAACCTGCATTATTCTTTCCGCCCCGGCATCGCAACACGAAGATCTCCGCGCCTGCGCCCTGCGCCATAACATGCGCCTGCTAGGACCAAACAGTCTGGGCTTACTGGCTCCCTGGCAAGGTCTGAATGCCAGCTTTTCGCCTGTGCCGATTAAACGCGGCAAGCTGGCGTTTATTTCGCAATCGGCTGCTGTCTCCAACACCATCCTCGACTGGGCGCAACAGCGTGAGATGGGCTTTTCCTACTTTATTGCGCTCGGCGACAGCCTGGATATCGACGTTGATGAATTGCTCGACTATCTGGCGCGCGACAGTAAAACCAGCGCCATCCTGCTCTATCTCGAACAGTTAAGCGACGCGAGGCGCTTTGTTTCGGCAGCCCGTAGTGCCTCGCGCAATAAACCGATTCTGGTGATTAAAAGCGGACGTAGCCCGGCGGCTCAACGTCTGTTGAACACCACGGCAGGAATGGATCCGGCGTGGGATGCAGCTATTCAGCGTGCCGGTTTGTTGCGGGTACAGGACACCCACGAACTGTTTTCGGCGGTGGAAACCCTTAGCCATATGCGCCCGCTGCGTGGCGACCGATTGATGATTATCAGCAACGGTGCTGCGCCTGCCGCGCTGGCGCTGGATGCCTTATGGTCACGTAATGGCAAGCTGGCAACGCTAAGCGAAGAAACCTGCCAGAAACTGCGCGATGCACTGCCAGGGCATGTGGCAATCTCTAACCCGCTCGATCTGCGCGATGACGCCAGCAGCGAGCATTATGTCAAAACGCTGGACATTCTGCTCCACAGCCAGGATTTTGATGCGCTGATGGTTATTCATTCGCCCAGCGCCGCTGCTCCCGCAACAGAAAGCGCGCAAGTATTAATTGAAGCGGTAAAGCATCATCCCCGCAGCAAATATGTCTCTTTGCTGACGAACTGGTGCGGCGAGCACTCCTCGCAAGAGGCACGACGTTTATTCAGCGAAGCCGGGCTGCCGACTTACCGTACTCCGGAAGGAACCATCACTGCTTTTATGCATATGGTCGAGTACCGGCGTAATCAGAAGCAACTACGCGAAACGCCGGCGTTGCCCAGCAATCTGACCTCCAATACCGCAGAAGCGCATCTTCTGTTGCAACAGGCGATTGCCGAAGGGGCTACGTCGCTCGATACCCATGAAGTTCAGCCCATCCTGCAAGCGTATGGCATGAACACGCTCCCCACCTGGATTGCCAGCGATAGCACCGAAGCGGTGCATATTGCCGAACAGATTGGTTATCCGGTGGCGCTGAAATTGCGTTCGCCGGATATTCCACATAAATCGGAAGTTCAGGGCGTCATGCTCTACCTGCGTACAGCTAATGAAGTCCAGCAAGCGGCAAACGCTATTTTCGATCGCGTAAAAATGGCCTGGCCGCAGGCGCGGATCCACGGCTTGTTGGTGCAAAGTATGGCTAACCGTGCTGGCGCTCAGGAGTTGCGGGTTGTGGTTGAGCACGATCCGGTTTTCGGGCCGTTGATCATGCTGGGCGAAGGCGGTGTGGAGTGGCGTCCTGAAGATCAAGCCGTCGTCGCACTGCCGCCGCTGAACATGAACCTGGCCCGCTATCTGGTTATTCAGGGGATCAAAAGTAAAAAGATTCGTGCGCGCAGTGCGCTACGCCCATTGGATGTTGCAGGCTTGAGCCAGCTTCTGGTGCAGGTTTCCAACTTGATTGTCGATTGCCCGGAAATTCAGCGTCTGGATATTCATCCTTTGCTGGCTTCTGGCAGTGAATTTACCGCGCTGGATGTCACGCTGGATATCGCGCCGTTTGAAGGTGATAACGAGAGCCGGCTGGCTGTGCGCCCTTATCCGCATCAGCTGGAAGAATGGGTAGAATTGAAAAACGGTGAACGCTGCTTGTTCCGCCCGATTTTGCCAGAAGATGAGCCACAGCTTCAGCAATTCATTTCGCGAGTCACCAAAGAAGATCTTTATTACCGCTACTTTAGCGAGATCAACGAATTTACCCATGAAGATTTAGCCAACATGACGCAGATCGACTACGATCGGGAAATGGCATTTGTAGCGGTACGACGAATTGATCAAACGGAAGAGATCCTCGGCGTCACACGTGCGATCTCCGACCCTGATAACATCGATGCCGAATTTGCCGTGCTGGTTCGCTCGGATCTCAAAGGGTTAGGCTTAGGTCGACGCTTAATGGAAAAGTTGATTACCTATACGCGAGATCACGGACTACAACGTCTGAATGGTATTACGATGCCAAACAATCGTGGCATGGTGGCGCTGGCCCGCAAGCTAGGGTTTTACGTTGATATCCAGCTCGAAGAGGGGATCGTTGGGCTTACGCTAAGTCTTGCCCAGCGCGAGGAATCATGAGTAAGGTACTGGAAATGTTGACCACTTAATCGGGACTGGTGTTATTATTGCCCGCTTATGTCGTCTGCATTGCACAGAGGACCCTTCAATGAACAGAGAAGAAATGCACTGTGATGTTGTCAAAATTTAAGCGTAATAAACATCAACAACACCTTGCCCAACTAACCAAGATTTCTCAATCAGTTGATGATGTCGATTTCTTTTACGCTCCCGCCGACTTCCGGGAGACGCTGCTGGAAAAAATAGCCAGCGCGAAGCAGCGCATTTGCATTGTCGCCCTGTATCTCGAACAGGATGACGGTGGCAAAGGCATTCTGAACGCGTTGTATGAGGCTAAAAGGCAGCGTCCGGAACTGGATGTGCGGGTGCTGGTCGACTGGCATCGTGCACAACGTGGACGCATTGGCGCTGCGGCATCTAACACTAACGCTGACTGGTACTGCCGCATGGCGCAGGAAAATCCGGGCGTAGATGTTCCGGTTTATGGCGTTCCAATCAATACCCGTGAAGCCCTTGGTGTTCTGCACTTTAAAGGCTTTATCATCGACGATAGCGTACTTTATAGCGGTGCCAGCCTGAACGATGTTTACCTGCATCAGCACGATAAATATCGCTACGACCGTTATCATCTTATCCGTAACCGTAAGATGTCAGACATTATGTTTGAATGGGTTACACAGAATATTATGAATGGCCGCGGCGTTAATCGTCTGGATGATGTTAATCGGCCAAAAAGCCCGGAAATCAAGAACGATATTCGTCTGTTCCGCCAGGAGCTGCGTGATGCCGCTTATCATTTCCAGGGCGATGCCGACAACGATCAGCTTTCCGTAACGCCGTTGGTAGGTCTGGGGAAATCGAGTCTGTTGAACAAGACCATTTTCCATCTTATGCCTTGTGCCGAGCAGAAACTAACCATCTGTACGCCATACTTCAACCTGCCAGCAATCCTGGTGCGCAATATCATCCAGTTGCTGCGCGAAGGGAAAAAGGTCGAAATTATTGTTGGTGATAAAACCGCGAATGACTTCTACATTCCGGAAGATGAACCTTTCAAGATAATTGGCGCATTGCCTTATCTCTATGAGATCAATCTGCGTCGTTTCCTGAGCCGTTTACAGTATTACGTCAACACTGACCAGTTAGTGGTTCGGTTATGGAAAGATGACGACAACACCTATCACCTGAAAGGGATGTGGGTTGATGATAAGTGGATGTTGATCACTGGTAATAACCTGAACCCGCGCGCCTGGCGTCTGGATCTGGAAAACGCCATTTTGATCCACGATCCGCAACTGGAGCTTGCGCCACAGCGAGAGAAAGAACTGGAGCTGATTCGCGAGCATACCACCATCGTTAAGCACTATCGCGACCTGCAAAGTATTGCCGATTATCCGGTGAAGGTTCGTAAACTCATCCGTCGTTTGCGCCGTATCCGCATCGACCGATTAATTAGCCGCATCCTGTAATCACAACCCCGTCCTGTACGGGGTTTGTTTTTTGGAGGCCACGTTTTGCGTATTCTTTTTGTCTGCTCGCTATTGTTACTTTCTGGATGCAGCCATATGGCTAACGATAGCTGGAGCGGGCAGGATAAAGCTCAACACTTTATCGCCTCGGCGATGCTTTCCGCCGCCGGAAATGAATATGCACAGCATCAGGGGATGAGTCGCGATCGCAGTGCCACTTTTGGGCTGATGTTCTCTGTTGGGCTGGGCGCGTCAAAAGAACTTTGGGATAGCCGCCCCGAGGGGAGCGGCTGGAGCTGGAAAGATTTTACCTGGGATGTCGCCGGTGCAACTACCGGCTATACCATCTGGCAACTGGCGCATCACTAAAGACGCATCCCTTTTCCTTTACGGTGCAATGTTAGTGAAACCAGAAACGCCACCACGGCCATCAAGGTCACATACCAGAAGAAGGCTGTTTCCATTCCTATTGATTTCAGCGACAACGCTACGTACTCCGCCGAACCACCAAATATAGCATTGGCGACCGCATATGACAGACCAACGCCTAATGCGCGAACCTGTGCTGGGAACATCTCAGCCTTCAGTATTCCACTGATTGAAGTATAAAAACTCACTATCAGCAGGGCGCACATCACCAGACCAAAAGCGGCATAAGGCGAAGAAACGTTCTGCAATGCTGAGAGAATAGGAACGGTAAAAATGGCTGCCAGCGAACCGAAACATAACATTGAGGTACGGCGACCAATCTTATCCGACAGCGCGCCAATGAATGGTTGAATAAGCATGAATACAAACAATGCGGCAGTCATAATGCCACTCGCCACGTTGGCATGCATTCCCGCAGTATTTACCAGATACTTCTGCATATAAGTGGTGAAGGTATAGAAACAAAGGGAGCCCGCAGCGGTAAAACCGAGAACCATGATGAATGCACGGCGATTGCGCCATAATCCTTTCAGAGATCCAGCTTCTTTTAAAGCGCGTGTTTCTTGTTGTGAAGTTTCATCTAACTGACGACGTAACCACAACGCCACAACAGCTAACACAGCTCCTAACGCGAAAGGAATACGCCATCCCCACTCTCTAAGTGCAGCGTCTTCCATGGTGTGTTGTAAAACCACGACAACCAGTAGAGCTAGCAGTTGCCCGCCGATCAACGTCACATACTGAAATGATGCGTAAAAACCTTTGCGCCCTTCAACGGCAACTTCACTCATATAGGTGGCGCTGGTGCCATATTCTCCGCCAACGGATAATCCCTGGAATAAACGAGCAAGAAGCAATAATGCCGGAGCCCAGGTACCGATTGTTTCGTAGCCTGGCAAACAGGCGATAACCAGTGAGCCGAAACACATCATACACACCGATAATAGCATCGATTTTTTGCGACCATGTTTATCGGCTATGCGGCCAAATAGCCAACCGCCTATTGGGCGCATCAGAAATCCCGCAGCAAAAACACCTGCTGTTTGCAGTAGTTGAGTCGTCGTGTTCCCGGAAGGGAAGAAGATGTGGGCGAAGTAGAGTGAACAAAACGAGTAGACATAGAAATCGAACCACTCGACCAGATTACCTGAAGAGGCCCCCACAATTGCCCAAATGCGGCGACGAGTATCACTACTTGTCAGTTTGCTGTCTGCCGTTACAGTACTTTCAGCCATGCCATTATGTCTCCTGCCGTAATCCGATGCTTTTGTCGGTCGCTGTTGTTTATTTTTTTGGTAAAGAAAATGTTATACATTTGTTGCGTATCATTATGCAACCTTAACCATGAATTTAGTTAGCAGGAAAATGGTTATTGAGGAGCTTAAGGATAAATTTCTGGTAAGGAGGACACATATGGAAGTGAGCAAGTTGGGGAAGCCGTATTCGCTGGCGTATGTGGAGGAATAAGCTGCCCCCTATCGTGCCTGCGTAAGCTGGATAAGACGCGCCATGAACTGAACCCCAAAACCTGGACAGTTTCAGTTAACCGGCTTTTTGATGCTCAGTCCGGTATTCTACCGGGCTGAGTCCCCCAAGACTGAGTTTTATTCTTTTT
>OATE01000100.1_pt1 | contig 59570 bp, 80 predicted proteins | sample 1475901 | NCBI WGS metagenome assembly OATE01 (sample SAMEA2579944, study PRJEB22360) | human gut metagenome | reverse complement strand
TGTTCATTTCGTTAAAAATGATTACCTTACATTGTTCAGTTTTCAAAGATCTGCTTTATCGCTTTACCTTAGCGGCTTGCGACAGCTTAATCAGTATATCGCAATTAGTTTATCGTGTCAAGCACTTTTTAAAATTTCTTTTAAAAAAGTTTAGTACTAAAACTGAAAGAATATACATCACTTTTTTCAAAATAACCCGCTTTCAATTGCTTGAAGGCGGTCACTTGATGTCCCGTGATTGAGGACATGAACTATCATACCCTTTTTGCCTATGGTTCGTCAACCCTTTTTTACTAAATATTTTTAAGATTTTTAATTAAACACAACAATCCATCAAGTGTGGACAATGCATGCATTTACCTCATCTAACCTCTTTATCTGCATATAGTAGTATATATATAATGATTGTACTTCTTCTTGTATAAATACAATTTACCCCCGCTACCGCCGACTATGACCCACTATTCTAATTGCCGATTATGCATACAATGACCGTACACCTCAGTTATAACCAATCTTTATACGTTACACATGATTAAAGTATGCATTTAAATTGACACTGTTATGTTATAAACATATAATAATATTATAAAATAAATACAGTCCCCTCTAGGTGCTTTTATGCTTAATAGAGAAGTCGGTGCAACTCCGACACGGTCCCGCCGCTGTGAAGTGGAGTTCCTTTTTAGTATGTCACTGAATATTATGTTTGGGAAGGCAAAAGGAATGATGAAGCTGAGTCAGAAGAACTGCCTAAGGAAGCATGTCGTTATACCCGCGATAGACGGGAAGATATGGTGTGATTCTTTTCGCATACAATCTTACCGTTTTGCAGTTCTACTGTGAAACGGTATTTTTTTCGAAACTACTTCCTATTGGAGACTGCCCGGTACATCCACTTATATGGCTCTTCGGTAGGAAGTTTTATTATTGTTATAGGAGGAAACAATATATCCCACCGCGTTAATTATGAGACACAGTAAGTAAGTCCAACTGCCGCTCACCATCTCACAGCGCAAGGCTAAGCGACAAACCGGTTTTACCTAATCATAAACGCAACGAAGCCATATAGTGTTGTATATAGCGAATGCATCAATTTCCTTGCATTTCATATTCTATTTGCTATGTAGAAAGGATTCGTACTATGGAACATAAGCAGCAGACTCTAGCCGTTTCAAGGCAAAATGGGCACGAGGAATTGCCCGCTGTCACCTTTGACGAGTTTGAAATTCCCAGTTATGACGAATGGCAAGCTGCCGTTGAAAAACTGTTAAAAGGCAAGCCTTTCGATAAGAGTATGTTCACGAAAACTTACGAAGGTATTTTGTTTCACCCAATTTATCGTTTAGAGGATCAAAAGGAATTAACCCAACCTTACACCTATCCGGGATTAGCGGATAAGCTCCGCGGCGCGCATGCCAGCGGCTATATCCACACACCTTGGTCAATCGCTCAGCGCTGTGATGCCAAAACCATCAGCGATGCCAACGCCATGGCAGCTTTCGAGCTCGATAAAGGCAGCACGGTTGTAAGCATTACTACCGACAGCCTGACTCAACAAGGCATCGATCCTACCGATGGTGCTGATGAAGCATTCATCGATACCGGCGTTTCTTTGAGCACAGCCGAAGATGTAAAAGCTTTATTAAAAGATATTGATGTTAACAAGCATGAAATCGAATTATTCGGCGGACCATCTGCCGTTAATCTCATCAGTGCTGTATCCATCGCCTGCAAAGCCGCCGGGTTAAAATCCGCCGAATTGCACGGTGCTATTGCGGCCGACCCTATCGGTTCTTTACTCCGTTTTGGCAAAGTAAATCGTCCGCTTGACGAACTCTATGATGATATGGCTCATACGATTCACTGGGCTAAAGCACATGCACCTAATTTAAAAACAGTCCTCGTTGATGCCGATGTATATCACAACGGCGGGGCCAACGGTATTCAAGAAGCAGCCTATGCCCTTCATACCGCTTTGACTTATATGCGCGCTATGGAACGCCGCGGTATTGATGTTGATACCTTCTGCCGTCACATTCGTTTCCACTTCAGCGTAGGCGCTACCTTCTTCATGGAAATCGCCAAACTCCGCAGTATTAAAATGCTCTGGTCCCAATTGGTACGCCATTGCGGCGGCGACGAAGATGCACAGCGCATCAATTTGTATGTAAGTACATCCGCTTTTTGCCAAACTGTATATGACCCATATGTAAACTTATTACGTGCAGCTTCCCAGTCCTTCTCGGCTGTGATAGGTGGCGTTGACGGCATGAATGTGTATCCGTTCGACCATTGTATCCGTCCGAGTGATGAATTCTCCCGTCGTATTGCCCGCAATATCCAGATTATGGAACAGCATGAATTCAACTTCATTCAACCGGTCGATCCTGCCGGCGGTAGCTGGTATCTCGAACCGTTGACGGAAGAATTCACCGAAAAATCTTGGGCTAAATTCCAAGAATTGGAAAACATGGATGGCATTATTGAAGCCATCAAAGCCGATAAAGTTCAAGAAGCCGTTCACAGTATTTTGGAAGATCGCTTCAAGAAATTGGCAACTCGCCAAGACCGTGCCGTTGGTAACAACATGTACCCTAACATGACCGAAGAATTGCTCGAAGTGCCTAAAATCAATAAGGCAGAACTTTTAAAACAACGCTTGGCCGAACTTGCCGATCAACGCAAAGCAGCCGATCAAAAAGCCATCGACGAAGCTTTACAAGTTCTTAAAGACTCCGACTTCAGCGAACCTATGTCGCTTATCGGCGCTGTAAAAACGGCCCTCACTGCCGGTGCTACCTTCGGTGAAATTACGAATGCCCTCGCTACCGATAGTCAAGGTGAAACCGTTTCGCCAATCGAAGCTCATCGCTGGACCGAACGTTATGAAAAATTACGCCGCACGACGGAAGAATTTGTTGCCGAAACCGGTGACAATGTTCATATCTTCTTGGCTAACATGGGTCCTATTCCACAACATAAAGCCCGTGCCGACTTTGTTACATCCTTCATGCAGGTTGCCGCCTTTGATGTAGCCTTAAATAACGGTTTCAAAACGGTTGATGACGCCGTAGCAGCAGCGCTTGAATCCAAAGCGGACGTAGCTATTGTATGCTCCACCGATGATACGTATCCGGAATTGGCTCCGGCCGTTACCAAAGGCATCAAAGCACAGCGCCCTGAAATGAAAGTATTCCTCGCAGGCGCTCCATCACCTGAATTAAAAGAAATGTGTGATGCTGCCGGTATGGATGACTACATCAGTGTACGCTCCAACTGCTACGAAACACTGTTACGGATGCAACAAGAAAAGGGGATGATTAAATAATGGCTAAAATACCTAATTTCGCAAATATCCCATTTGCCGGGGCCGAAGCCAATGAACAAGCGGCTCAAGAATGGCTTACACAGTTAAAAGCTGAAACAGGCAAATCCTTTGATGAAAACTTCTATCGCACGATGGAACAAATCGATGTAGCACCGCTTTATGATCAGGGTGCTTACGCCGATTGTAATCACTTATCCTATATGGCCGGTTTACCGCCATATTTACGTGGCCCATACGCTACCATGTATGTAACCCGTCCTTGGACAGTACGTCAGTACGCCGGTTTCTCCACTGCCGAAGAATCCAACGCCTTCTATCGTCGTAACCTCGCCGCCGGTCAGAAAGGCTTATCCATCGCCTTTGACCTTGCCACTCACCGCGGTTATGACTCCGACCATCCACGCGTTGTAGGCGACGTTGGTAAAGCAGGCGTAGCCGTTGACTCCATCCTCGACATGGAAATCCTCTTCTCCGGTATTCCACTCGATCAAATGTCCGTATCCATGACAATGAACGGCGCCGTTTTGCCAATCATGGCGTTCTACATCTTAGCCGGTGAAGAACAAGGCGTTGATAAAAAAGTTATGGCCGGTACGATTCAAAATGATATTTTGAAAGAGTTCATGGTACGTAACACATATATCTATCCTCCGGCCGCTTCCATGCGTATTATCGGCGATATTTTCGCTTATACATCCAAATACATGCCTAAATTTAACAGTATCTCCATTTCCGGTTACCATATGCAAGAAGCCGGTGCTACCGCCGATATCGAATTGGGTTATACTTTGGCTGACGGTCTTGAATATCTCCGTACCGGTACCCAACACGGCTTAACTATTGACCAGTTCGCCCCTCGTTTGTCCTTCTTCTGGGCTATGGGTAAAAACTACTTCATGGAAATCGCCAAAATGCGTGCCGGCCGTATGTTATGGGCTAAAATCGTTAACAGCTTCAAACCTGAAAACCCTAAATCCATGGCGCTCCGTACGCATTCGCAGACATCCGGTTGGAGTCTCACCGAACAGGATCCGTTCAACAATATTACCCGTACTTGTATCGAAGCTATGGCGGCTGCTTTGGGCCATACCCAGTCGCTTCATACGAATGCGCTTGACGAAGCCATCGCCTTGCCGACCGACTTCTCCGCACGTATTGCTCGTAATACGCAGCTTTATATCCAGGATGAAACCAAGGTATGTAAGGTTATCGACCCATGGGGCGGTTCCTATTATGTAGAATTCTTGACCAACCAATTGATTCGCAAAGCTTGGGCTCATATTCAAGAAATCGAAGAACTCGGCGGTATGTCCAAAGCTATCGACACCGGCCTTCCTAAGATGCGTATCGAAGAAGCCGCCGCTCGTCGTCAGGCTCATATCGACTCCGGCAGTGAAAAAATTGTCGGCGTTAACTATATGCGCTTAGACAAAGAAGATCCGCTCGATATCCTCGAAGTAGATAATACTACCGTACGTTTGGCTCAGATTGAACGTCTTGAAAAATTAAGAGCTAACCGCGACAACGACAAAGTTCGCCAATGCCTCGATGCCATTACGCATTCCATGGAAACCGGCGAAGGCAACTTATTGGAATTAGCCGTAGAAGCGGCGCGTGCTCGTGCTTCCAAGGGTGAAATTTCCGATGCCGTTGAAAAAGTTTGCGGTCGTCATAAAGCAATCATCCGCTCCATCTCCGGCGTATACAGCAGTGAATTCAGCGATGATGATGTTATCTCCGAAGTACGTCAGATGACCGATGACTTCGAAGAACGCGAAGGTCGTCGACCTCGTATCTTTATCGCTAAAATGGGTCAGGACGGTCATGACCGCGGTGCGAAAGTTATTGCTACCGCCTTCGCCGATATGGGCTATGACGTAGATATCGGACCTTTATTCCAAACTCCGGAAGAAGCTGCCCAAGACGCTGTAGATAATGACGTTCACATCGTCGGCATCAGCTCCTTGGCTGCCGGCCATAAAACACTTATGCCACAGCTTATTGAAGAGCTCAAAAAACGCGGCCGTGAAGATATCATGGTTATCATCGGCGGCGTAATTCCGGCTCAAGATTATGATTTCTTATATGAACACGGTGCCGCTGCCATCTTTGGCCCTGGTACCATTATCCCTGTATGCGCGAAGAAAGTACTCGAATTGTTAAATGAACGTCTAGAGGAGTGATACTATGACGGAACGATATAAACCGTCCTGGGTTCCCGAAGCAGATGATGATAAATTCGCCTGCCGCGTTATGCGCGGCCTCAATGACAGTCCTTTGCGTAATACCACAAGTACACCGCCTCAGCAAACCGGCAAACGGCCGGCCAAACTTACCGTCGATGATTATGTGGAAGGCATTTTAAGCGGCAATCGCATGATGCTGTCCCGTGCCATTACCCTCATCGAAAGTAATGCAGCCGCCCATTTTGAAATGGCTCAGCAAGTTATTCAAAAAGTGTTGCCGTATACCGGTAAAGCAACGCGTATCGGCATCACCGGTGTACCGGGCGCCGGTAAATCCACCTTTATCGAATGTCTCGGTACCAAACTTTGCCAAGAAGGTCATAAAGTGGCCGTTTTGGCCGTTGATCCGTCCAGTACCGTAACCGGCGGTAGTATTTTGGGTGATAAAACTCGTATGTTTACTTTATCACGGCAAGAAAATGCCTTCATTCGTCCTTCCCCTTCGGGTGGGACGCTTGGCGGCTTAACCCGTAAAAGCCGTGAAACCTTACTTCTTTGTGAAGCAGCCGGCTATGACACGATTCTTGTCGAAACCGTCGGTGTCGGTCAAAGTGAAACCACTGTGCGCTCCATGGTCGACTTTTTCCTTTTAGTCGTACTGACCGGTGCCGGTGACGAACTGCAGGGTATGAAAAAAGGTGTAATCGAACTGTCCGATGGCATTGTAGTCAACAAAGCGGACGGTGACAATAAACCGAAAGCCCTAATTACGAAATCGGAATACAATCGTATTCTTCATTTCTTACGGCCTGCCACAGAAGGCTGGATTACCAAGGCATACACTTGCTCGGCGTACACCGGCGAAGGCGTTATGGAGCTTTGGCATGATGTTATTGAAAAATTCATCGAACAGTGCCAAGCCAACGGCGTCTTACAAGAACGGCGCAAACAGCAAACTATGTCGTGGGTATATTCCATGGTGGAAGAACATCTTCATAACTTATTCTATCGGGCGCCGCGTATCATTGCTTGCAAAGACAGCGTAGAAAACCAAGTACTCCAAGGTGAGCTGACACCAACCTTAGCGGTACAACAGCTTATCAATACTTTCATTGAAGAAAAATTGGAGCCTATCGGATCTAAAAACAATCCGATACTCAAATAGGGACTGTCCGATTACGCGACTCGCCCCAAGGTCTGCACAAGCGCGGCAACGCCTTGTGCAAAGGCCTTATAACGCCTTACAACAGGAATCCACAGAAAGGAGGCCATCCGATTGACTTCAACAAATCAAGAAAATGACTACAAAGTGCCTCAAGGATTACTCGACCTTGTATCGCGCCGTTATAATGTAGAAATTATCGACAGCCACTACATTTTAGTGGACGATAAATTTAACCGTTATAACATTATGTATGATATTCGCTTACCCCAAACCGTACAGACAGCGCTTCGCTCGAAGTACGGCCCTAACGATACGGCTATGCATGTTAAATGGGAATTTATAGAGTCAACCGACAGCGTTCGCTTTTATTCGGAGATTGGCAACAATATACTCCTCCTCTTAGATAGTGTAATGTCTGAAAATGACGATGCTATTTAAGTGTTTATATAGCTGACCCCAAAGAAACATTACTCACCCCCCCAACGCTACTTTATAGTTTTCATTGTGCACGGCCCATAAGAAAAGCGTAATGCAGAGATTCATTTCGAATCCAATTGCATTACGCTTTTTCTTTTATGTATTTAATTGTGTATATTCACTTAAATCTTTGCTTGTGAATAACTTTTTTGAAAACTTAATCACTATTCTGTGGATAAGTCGTCTTTTTCGGTGGATAAGTAGTGGATAACTTGTAATTATTTGTGCATAAGCGCTTGATTTTCTGTGTATAAATTACCCTGTTTTAGTGGATAACTTTAAAACACAGGACCTCTACAGTCTTTATACACTCAAATTATACCAACTCTTTGCTGAGCCAAATCGTTTCCCACTCATCCCCCATATCCTGGAACTCAATGTAACCATGGCGTTTCCAAAAGGCACAACCTTTAGTAAGAAATTTATGCGTATTCAAACATAAATGAGTATAACCAAACTCTTTAGCCGTTGTTTCCAATACTTTATAAATCTGACGACCATAACCGCTACTTTGTGATTTGGGAGAAATATACACCCGTGATATATATCCCCAAAGTGATGCATCTTTACAATGAAGCGGTCGACGATGATGAGCTTCTAAAGGACTTATACAACCTGTCCCCATGACCTCATCATTTTCATAGAGCACATAGAAAGAACTTCGCTTATCGGGTGAATAATGTTCAGCTAATTGTAAAAAATATTTATTGTGATCACTATCTAACGATCTTCTGTAATGTACATGCATTTGCTCGACCAAGAATTGATAAATCGGTTCTCTTTCTGTGTCCGGTGTAATCAGTTCTATCCGTACCATACCTTCTAAATCAGCCCCCAAGTTCCCTACTATTTATTGCTACTTACTATACTGTTACCGGTTCGCGATGCTCCGTCACTTCAAATACAGCTGCCAGTAATTTACGCGTATACGGATGCTTGGCTTCCGTTAAATGTTCTGCCGAAATAGCTTCTACAACTTCACCGTTATACATAACAACTACACGATGACAGATACTGCGAATCAAAGCAATGTCATGGGCAACAAATAAATAGGTTAACTGTTTTTCCTTCTGTAATTTAACGAGCAATTTTGCAATAGAATCCTGTACGGATACATCGAGTGCAGAGGTAGCTTCGTCAAATACAACAATATCCGGTTCCAATACTAAGGCACGGGCAATGGCTACCCTTTGACGCTGACCGCCACTCATTTCATGAGGATAACGTTTGGCAAAGGTACCGTTAAGACCAACTAACTCCAAGTACTTGGTAGCAATAGCCGTTGTTTCGCCTTTTTTCAAAAGGCCGAAATTATACAAAGGTTCACAGATAATATCTTCAACTGACATACGAGGATCAAACGCTTGCGAAGAGTCCTGGAACACCATCTGAATTTTACGGCGTTGTTCTCGTTTTTCTTTGGATGAAGCTTTGGAGATTTCCACGCCGTTCAAATAAATTTCACCGCCTGAAGGAGCCGTCATTTGCATGATCATATTCATGAGCATACTTTTACCGGAGCCCGACTCACCAACGATTCCCAATGATTCCCCGCGCCATAAGGACCAAGATACATCTTTACAGGCTTGTAAGGTACCACCATTTGGTAAAGAATAGTTTTTACAAAGATTTTTTACTTCCAAAATCGGTGTACCCACGCCGTCAGCCGCCACCATCGAAGTATGAGTACCGCTATTTTCAGTATAAGTTGCTTCTTCCTTATTCAACTGTGTCGACATAGCGTTTCCCTCCTAACGTTGGTACAGCATCCAATAACTGCTGGGTATAGGCTGAATGCTCTTTGAAAAGAACGTCATCCCGTGAACCGTAATCTACTACTTTACCTTGTTGCATAACCATGATTTTATCCGCCATATGAGCGGCCACCCCAATATTATGGGTTACCATGATAATGCCGGTACGGCTCTTCTGACAAAGCCGCATCAATTCATCTACAATCTGAGCCTGCGTCGTCACATCAAGAGCCGAAGTCGGTTCATCGGCAAGTAACAAGTGTGGCGTGAAAGCCATAGCCATGGCAATCCCCAAACGCTGACGTTGACCGCCGCTCAGTTCAAACGGATATCGTTTTAAAAAGTCTGTATCCGCCGGTAAGGAAACCATTTTCATCAATTCTATGGCTTTTGTTTCTGCCGCCGCTTTATCAAGATTACTGTGACGACGAATATGGGCAATAAACTGTTTACCGATTGTTTGAATCGGATCCATAGCACTGCCGGACTCACCTACGATAACCAGAATTTCGCCTTCTTCTAAGGAAAACGTAACGTCTGTCACAGAAGGCGCCGCTTCACCATAGGCTATGCTCAAATTATTTACTTCTACCAGTGCTGCCTCCCGTGTCATATCGTTTGCGCACATCCTTTCTCATAATTCATCAAAATTATTTAGCAATGTCTTTCGTAATCCAATAGTAATCGGATGGGAACATAACTACACCTTTAAGTGCTTTATTGGCAACAATATTTGTCATTAGATACCCTAAGAATAAAGCTGCACCGTCATTCAAGAGAATCTGCTGTGCTTCAATAATTAATTGACGACGAACAGCCGGATCAAATTCAGTAGACAATGCATCTAATTTAGCATCATATTCCGGATTACTGTAACCGGAACCGTTTTGCGGATTATCGCCGTTAACATTAGTTTTCCAGTACCATTTAAGGAATGTTTCAGGGTCACCGGTATTAGCCGTTACGATATTAGAGATAAGCAAATCATAATCCCCATCAATACCCATTTTATCGATTAATGTATAGTCAACCGTTTTGATTTTCACATCAACGCCCACTTTACGAAGGTCAGCTTGTACCGCTTCAGCGAAGATAGGTAATTCCGCACGGCTGTTGTATACCACGAAGTTAACGGACAACGGACGACCGTCTTTATCTAATATTCCGTCGCCATCGGTATCTTTCCAACCGGCTTCTGCCAACAATTGTTTAGACCGGTCAGGATTGTACGCATTTGGATCAGTCAATTGATTAAAGCCATAATCCATGGATGGCGGAATCGGAGCTTTACCAGGAATGAAAGTGCCTTTTAAAAGTACGTCCGCATAGTTTTGACGGTCCGTAGCACTGATAAAGGCAGCACGCACTTTAGGGTCACCCAATAAGCCTTTTTGATTAATACGCGCCAATACTACACGCAAGGAGGCAATTTCATCAACCTGGAATTTATCGTTGCCTTTGAAAAGGTCAATTTCGCCCGGCCCGATGTTAACAGCCATATCCACTTCACCGGATTGCAATGCCATAGCACGGGTATTAGGGTCTTCGATGGACGGCACTTCTACTGTTTTAAATGGTACGGTACCATTCCAGTAATTTTCATTAGCTTTTAACACGGATTTATCTTTGCTGTACGAAACAACGGTGTACGGACCGGTCGCAATCGGACCTTCTTTAGCAAAATTACGGCCGTCTTTTTCTGCCTGTACATCAACAACAAGGAATAACGGATCCGCTAACAAGCCCGGCATATTAGGCATTGGTTTTTTAGTTTTGATGATTAAATCCTGCCCATTTGCTTCAATGGAATCATATTCGAAAAATGTGCTGGCACGTTTAGCTTTAGCAAAAGCACGCTCAATAGATTCTTTTACTTCAACAGCCGTTACTTTTTTACCGTTAGAGAATTTAGCCTTGTCATCAATCGTAAATGTCCAAGTCAATTTATCATCAGCCAAGGACCATTTAGATGCTATCCAAGGTTTAGCCACCATGGATTTGTCAAACTTGGTAAGCGTTTCACCGATACCGTAACGCATAACTACCCAAGCATAGAAGTTATCCGTAGGTTCTAAGGTATCCGCAAAGTTAGTTACCCCTAATTTTAACACGTCTTTGTTATCTGCAGTATCGCTACCGCAACCGGCCAAAAGCGACGCTGCCAACACCACGCCTAAACCACCAAGTAAGGCTTTGCGCCAGAATTTTTTCATAATCAACATCCCTCCATAAACTAAAACATCAACCAAAAACACACTGTTTGATTAACACTAACACTCAAGATGAATTTATATAAATCCCTAACGGGTATCATCTGACAAAATAAAATACGGAAACCGCCCAATAACTTAAATAAAGTGCCCGCTCTTTAGCCTCTGTTTTGCCGCGGATCCAAGATATCACGCAAGCTGTCGCTCCAAAGGTTAAAAATAGATACTACGATAAGAATAGCCGCACCTGGGAAAATCATAAGCCAAGGTGCCAACTGTAAATATTGACGGCCTTCATTAAGCATTAAACCCCATTCCGGTGTCGGCGCTTGTGCTCCAAAACCAAGGAAAGACAACCCGGCTATTTCAAGCATCATAACACCAAGGTCCATACTCGCCGTAACAACTACGAGCGGCATGATATTCGGTAAAACGTGACGACGTAAGATAACGGCTGATGTACCACCACTCATAATGGCCGCCGCAATATAATCTTCTTGACGAACTTTAATAACAAGACTTCGAACCAGCCGGGCATATTTAGCCCAACCTACAATGGTCAAGGCCAAAATCGTATTGCCCACACTACCGCCCATAATACCGGCAATAGCAATTGCTAAGACGATACCAGGGAAGGAAATCATAATATCACAAATACGCATGAGTACCATTTCAACTTTACCACCGAAGTAACCGGCTAAGGAACCTACGACCGTACCAATGGAGGCTACCAAAAACACAATAGTAAAACCCATGAACAAAGATAAACCGGTACCGTAAATAATACGGGATAATACATCACGACCTAATTTATCCGTCCCGAACCAATGTGCCTCGCTCGGTGCTTTCAAGGCATTAGCCAAATCAGAAGCAAAGGGATCGTTTGGTGTTAAGAACGGTGAAAAAATAGCCACTAATACAACCAACAAAACTAAAGATGTATAGAAGGAGAAAGTTTTATGTGTTCTAATAAATTCTTTCATTATTTACTCCCCCTTCTCAATCTGGGATCCAACAATGTATACGAATAATCGATGATGCCGTTAATCAACATATACGCAATGGAGGCCCAAAGAACAAATCCTTCAATTAACGGATAGTCACGGAAGGTAATCGCCTGTACAGCCATTTTACCAAGGCCCGGCCACGAGAATACCATCTCTACTACCGCTACACCGCCTAGTAACCAACCCATGGACATGCCGAAAATGGTAAGCAACGGTAAAAAGGCATTCAGCAAAATATGTTTAAACATAATTTCCGTATTCGTCATACCACGCGCTCTGGCACCTACGGCATAATCTTTATTAATTTCTTCCAAAACTACCAAGCGTACCTGACGCATAAATTTTGAAATCAACGTAAATGCCAATGTAAAAGCAGGTAAAATGGCATTTTTTAACGAAACGGTAGCCGTCGCAATCGGTGCAATACCTAATTTATAGCCGAAAATGTAGAGTAGCATAAGACCAAGCCAGAAGGCCGGTATGGAAATACCAATAAATGCAATCCCGCGGAAAAGGTAGTCAGGCCATTTATTCTGGTAGATAGCTGCGATAACCCCCATGGGGACGGCTATGACGAGTAGCATCACAATTGTTACACTCGCCAACATGAGCGTACCCGGTAAGGCCTCCATCATCTTATCTACAACCGGTTTCTTGGCCGAATACGACATGCCAAGATCACCTTGTACCGCATGAGACAACCAATTACCATACTGCACCAAAAACGGTTTATCTAAGCCCAATTCTTGCCTCGTATGATCAATCAGTTCCTGTGAAACCATGGTGTCCGCGGTTTCCAAAATCATGAGCACAGGGTCGCCCGGTGCCAGAAAACTTAAACTGAAAGTTAAAAACGTAACCCCAATTACCGTCACCAACACCTGCCCCAAATGCTGCAGTGTTTTTTTAAACATTCCTGTCCCTCCCTAATATAGCTCTAGCCTAATCTGATTGAAACGTTGTTTTTCATAATCCCTTAATGACAAAATAAGCAATAAAAAAACTCGCCTTTAATGGCGAGTATGCAAATCTTACAAATTAACCCTACAACACGACCCACTTAACCTGTGTGATAGATAATTTGTTATAAGCAGGCTTTCTGGCTCATGAATCATCGTCTATTTCCAGCCTTCCCAGTTTCCCAGTGACTCCTTAATGAAATAAACTCCTCATTTACAGCTGTTTCCAGCATAGGACTTACACCTATTTTCCTCTTAATATCGCTCGGCATACCCGACACTTACAACACTTGTTCGTTATAGAATTAGCAAGAGTATATTATTCAAATTTTGAAAATAACTTCTTTAATCACTAATATGTTAGCCTATTTACTGTAAATGTTTCAACAAAAAGTCATGAATTTTTGAATATTTTAGGGCATTTTTTAACAAAATAACCATTTATATTGATAGATTCCTATATTTACTCAAATTTTCTTCTATTTATTATACCATGGCAGGTATGGCATTATACCATAAAATGTATATGTACTTTTTACAGTATACGTGAGTTTACCGGAGATAATACTCAAAAAATGAAGCTATAAGTTAATAGCAATAAATAATAAGAAATATATTGATATTAATTATGATCAATTCATAGTCAGCTAAATTTCCACTCAAATAGTATCATTATAAATTAAACAAAAGTAAATAAAAGTTAGTGAAAATCATATCATTTTTACTCATTTATACTTCACATTTCAAATAAAAGGTGTATAATAAACGCATATTATACTTTTATCAAGATGTAATCAATAATTTATGTACCATGATTAATAAGGAGTTATTAGTGTATGAAGAACAAGGATAAGACGCCAATTATACTGTACTTTGGGGAATTTAATAAACAGTTAGAGGCCGAAATCGTTGTTAAAGAAAAAAGGGAGCCCTATTATACTTCAAATGAAGAAAGCCCGGCGATGATTCGCCGAGCCTATTTTCAGTCAGAACATTATAGAAAGAAGAGAAGGAACTAAGCCTTCACGAACTCACAACCCGTTTTAATCGGGAAGTTTTCATACGTTACCCAATCACTGGAACTTCCCACATAAAGAGCCGATTCAATACCAATTTCACTCATGGCGAGCATGGCAAGACAAGCAGTAATACCGGAGCCGCAATATGTAACAATCGGAGTCTTAGTTGTTTTCAAATCTTTAAACATTTCATTTAACTCTGCTTCGGGTTTGAGACCATTGGCGGTGAAGCAGTCTTCCCAATAATAGTTAACAGCCGTAGGAATATGACCGGTCATGCCGTCCATCGTATCGATAACACTGCCGTCATAACGTTCACCGACACGAGCATCAACGATGATATGATCGCCGTTTTCACTGGCCGCTAACACTTCAGCACGACTCATGAGCATATGAGGCTGCAAACGATAATCCAACTTGCCTATTTCAGTTGGCGATGCAGTCGACTCTGTTGCCAAAGAATGACCTTCTTTGACCCACCGTTCAATGCCGCCTTCCAACACTTTCACATTTTCTAAACCGATATAATGAAGCATCCACCAAAGGCGACCGGCTAAAAAAATCCATCTGTCACAGATAACGACGGTACTATCTTTGGTAATACCAAAGCGTTCCATCTTTTTAGCAAATTCAACCATATTCGGTAAAGGATGACGACCGCCGTGTTCTTCAACCGGACCGGATAAATCACCGGCTAAATTGACCACAAAAGCACCTTCAATGTGCCCCGCAGCATAAGCCTTATCACCACGTACATCTAAAATGACAACATTCTTTTGAATATTGACTAATTCTTGAGGCGTAATAAAGTTTTTCATGTGAGTACCTCCCTATATATTAATTAGATAATATATCAGAAAACATCTATATAGTGTTATTGTAGCAAAAACTATTAGTATAGCCAATAACTATCAATTGCATTACTACATATTAGCTAAAGGCATTATCTCAAGACAAACAGACATTATTCACCATCACTTTTTGAATTTCTTTGAATTTTATTCTAATTAAGAGTATAATAAAAACATATAAGATAATTCATGTTATTTATAAATAGAATCAAATACCATCAAAAAAATTTAAAAAAAACAACTTACCAAGTAAATATCAGACTCCAACTAGCTCCACATCAAGCTAGCGGATATAAATTTTATTATTTCCCAATATAGTGAGGAGGGATAAAAATTAAAGGTATAGTGTATTACAGAGTGTTTTAAGTAAGGAGTAGAATTATTGAAGCTTTTTTAGGGGTTATTGCGTTATTAGCTATTATTTGGTGCATTGTCGGTATGTTTAGTCCAAATAAAGTAGCACCATTTTTTAAATCAAACAGAAGAAAACTAATTCTTCTAACTACATTTATCATATTTATCGCTTGTGGTATGTTAGCACCTGATTCCGGTAAAACCAGTACGACCGGAGGCAACGCAACACAAGCAGCCCAAACAGCACAGGATAAAGAAAAACAGAAAGAAAACGCCCAGGCTGATGCAATGAATATATTAGGTTCCGTTCCACAAGAAAACGACCAAGTAAAAAACCAAACGATCTACAGACCTTGGGGGAATGGACCGGTTCCTGCCGATACAAACCTTTATTGGTACGCCGTTGTAAAAAATAAATCTGTTACCGAACGTATAAAGTTAGTACATTTTACGAGCGATATCAATAGGGTTTTCTGGGATAAATTAATTTTTTCCACAGATCAGGGTAAATGGGAGTATAAAATAAATGCCTTTGCAGGTCAATCTGGTGACGGTAAGCATACAGAAGTAGTAATGGGCGGGAAATATGAAACATTAGATGTACCATATGATAAATTACGTCCGGGCATCAAATTATTAACAGAAGGTACGAACCCTATTATCAGAATGAAGGGTGCTCAACATCAAGCGGATTTCCAAGTGCCACAAGCAACAATTGACCAAATGAAAGCAGCTCAACAACTTGACCAAGATTTGACTATATTAGGTGGAAAATTAAAATAAATAAAGCTTAATCTAATTAAAAAGAGACTGTAACTAAAATGCGGGATTTAAAAGTCACATTTTGCTGCAGTCTCTTTTTTACTATCACCATAACATAAAAAAGAACCCGGTAACCGTAAAGTTACCGGGTTTTAGTATCTTATGCGATCTTATTCGGCTGTGAATGGCAAAGGCCTATAAATACAGTATTTATCGAGTGCAGTGGGAGCTATATGGCAGTTACAATCTCATATTTATTCCGATTAACTCCGATTTATCAAATTTAAAATCTAATTTAATTTATCATTATCAGCTTCCAAATTCCGCACAATTTCTCCTATGGGATATGGCGCTTCAACTATTTCCGGGAATAAATCTCTATATCTATTTATTTCTTTAACAACGCCTGTGGCAAAATAATGATCGCCTAAATCCATAGGCTCATCAGTTGATATAACAAGTATATTTCCTCCATCAATATACGCATACTGGAAGCCTTCTTCCAGCCACGTTTTAATAATTTTCTTTTTTAGTTCTTTTTTGTCCATTCCTACACCTCATTTTCTTGTTTTCCAAAAAGTCGCTCCATGCCTTCACGCGTTACCAACCATGTTCTTCCACTTTGCCGGCATTCTGTAGGGGTGAAGCGGGGCGGTAGTCCCTTTTGCCCCTTGCAGCATTTAATTACTGTATCACGTGGCACACCCCAAAGGTCAGCAGCCTCAAGAGTGGAGAACACCTCATTTATTATATTCATGCTTTCACCTCTTATTTTACCGATTCAAGCCATTCATTGGCTTGTTTGACTGTTTCAAATCCGTAGCGGTTTAATCCTGCCATATGTTTATCACGCGCCCAAATCTCAACGAGTCTTTTCTTTTCTGCTAAATCCTTATTGTTTTTCATTTCTCGTACTTCTTCTATTGTGATGCGACCGAATTGGATTGCATTCAATAAACCGGTAACTGTTTTATATTTAGTGTAAGATAATAACTCTTTGCATTCTTTCTTCAATCGTTTTGCATCAAGCTGTTCCTGATAGTATTCATCTTCTTTTTTTGCTTGTTTTTTAGCTTGAGCCTTATTTTTTAATTCTTCATTAATTTTTTTATAAAATTCATAATCAAAATCAAATGCGATTTCATTAATTTTATAAAAGTTAGTTGCGTTATATAAAGCACCTGTATGATGCCAACTTGAATTACTTAGAAATTCCTGTTTTAATGTAGCTACTGATAACTTCTTAATTTCATCAATAGTGATTTTGCTTTCATGTGTTTCTAAATATTCTGCGCATGCTTCTATAATCGCTGCTTTTGTCCATTTACTTAATGGCATCTGTCCGCTTGTGTATGCTCTGCTTGCTCTAACGCTCATGCTTTTACCAATGTATCCCTTTTTACCTTCTCTAAACATTTTGACTGCCCCTTTCGCTTGGTAACTATTCCCTTTCTTTAGTTACATTATATCCAATACTTTGGATAATGTCAATATATAAATGTAAAATTTTATAAAAAAAATTGCCGTGGAAGTAATTAATACTATAATTAAATATAGCACTAATTACCGCCACGGCGATTTAGCTAGACCAAACTAGTTTGACACTACCTCAAACTAATAGCTAACACATATATTATAACTCAATTTTCAAGGCTTTCCAATATTTTAATAATTTGCGCCGGTGTTAATGGCTCAATTTTAGCTGCCAATATTTGCCGTTCGCCGGAGGTCAGAAACTCATCACCTAAATCATCAATATCTAGGCTTAGCCCTTTAATTTTAGATCGTGTCAGTTCAGCATTGAGCAAGACTTCACCTAATGCGACTTTTTCCCGGTCGCTAAAATCGGGAATTGTTTCCGTTGCCATAATTAGCGTATAACGTTCTACAATTTCATTAATTCGCCCGCTAAAATTTCCGCCAATCATACTATTGGCAAGCTTTTCCAATCCTTCCCCCATATAAATGTTTCTGCGCTTTCCCATAATACCCTCCTTTTATTAAAAATACCGGGCGACTGTTGCCACCCGGTATGCAATTCCTATATTTCTTCAATTTCGTAACCAAACCAACCAATATCAATAAGGTTATTGAGTTCTTCGACACTTTCACAACTCAATATGTCTTCAATTGTAAAATCCATGTCGCCATCTTCTAGCATCCAATCAAAGACCCCTTTTTCATTCATGATGCTAATTAGTTCTTTTTCGCTGTTAGCTTTGATTGTTGCGATGTTCTGTTTTTTGCTGTTGTTGAGTTCGTTGATTCTGTAAGTTGTCATTTATTTGTCCTTTCTGGCATCTTCCTTGCGGTGTGCTCTTGAAATTCCCTCGGGGCTTTTTATCTATCCCCTCTTTCTGATTTCATTATACTACACCATACACATAAAGTCAACAATTTATACACACTTTTTTAAATTATTATACACAAATAAAAAAGCACCCCAGTCTTATATGGCCAGGGTGCTTTTCTCGCGAGTATGTCCAAACAATCTCCAAAGCGTCGAACATATATATTATAACATTATTAAATTAAAATACCAATAGCACGCATAACGGAGCATGCCAGCCCGAGATAATTGGATCACCTCAATTCTACCATTGAGCGACAGTATAGAGCACTGTTGCGCCTTTGACTTTTGCGCCGTTAAAATGCATGAGCCCTTCTACTCGCCCGGCTTGGTAGCCGATAGTTGGATATAGTTTATCATTGATTACCGTTGCGCCGGCTTTAATCTTATGATTCTTTTCAAGGTTAATCTTGTATACATCAACCTTCTGCTGTTCTGTGTTGGCGACAACGGCGGTCCGGTCACTTTTGGCTGTGACGGCCTGCGGTAGTGCCGGGTCTTTATTTTTAATGGCCTTAGTCGTGTCAATAGCAGCCTGTTCCACGGTTGGTGCCGTGACATTGTAAGTTATCACCGGCTGTGCATCCGGCACAGCTTTTACAATTTCCGCTGCTTGATGCGGTGTTATTTTGATTTCCTTAGCCAATTGCGCCGGATTTGTCATGCTATCCTGTGTTATCAGTTTTGGCTGAGTAATCTTTTGATTGCTATGCTGATAATAGCCAATAGTGATTACTACAAGCACAATGGCAATGGCTGCATATAGGATGTAGCTTAGCCTTTTATTGCTCATTACATCACCCCTATTCTTTTGATAATCTTTTGAATTATGCAGTTTGGTAGTCGGTAATGCCACGAGCAATGGCACGCACAAGCTTATCCAATTGCGTTTCCAATAACCTTAAATCATCCATATTATCGATGAAGGCAAGCTCTACGAGCACCGCCACAGCGTCGGTGCCATTAAGCACCCAAAGGCTATCACGCTGCTTGCTACCTCGGTCAATCGTATTGACTGACCGGATTATCTGAGACTGAATGAAGCCGGCCAGACGCTGACCATTAAAGCTTTTGTATAGCGTTTCCGTGCCGCGAGCAATGCCGTTGAATGCATTGCAATGCAATGAAATAAATACATCAGCACCCCACTCATTAGACGCAGCGCACACCTCGCCCAAGTCGTCAGACTGGAGCGCCTTTATTTCAATGCCTGCAGCTACTAAGTAATTAGCCAACAATCTGCCGGCTTGAGCTGCTATATCGCTTTCCTTGGTGCCGGTCACAGGATTAACGGCGCCAGGGTCCGGGATTCCGCCCGATGCATGTCCGGGATTTATAAATACCTTCATTTCATACCTCCTAATTTAATGCTATATGAACAAAACCGCCCTACATTCTAGGGCGGTTTATCGTTATTATCTTCTAGTTTATCGGGTATGCCATTATGATTCTTATCAATCCATAATGCCAAGAAGCCAACGATAGCAGTCAGCACCGTTGGAATAAAGATGTGATCCACAATCTTAATGCCAGTATCAATAATACGGCCACTATCATCAGTGACTTTGCCAGTGGTAAAGGCCATTACATAAGTCATAATCACTACAATTATAGGAATTAATAACACGCCTATCAGTGCCCTGGTTGCCAGCACACCGGTAGGCTTAATATTGGCAATTCGGATACTACTATATATATCCTTAACTTTGCCTATAAGCTTTTGCTTATCCATGCAATACCTCCCTTTATTTGTTTTGAAAAAAAACATCTTCCATCCGTTTGATGCGGTCCTCCACACTATCAATGCGATGATGTGCAGAATGCACAGAAGATGATAACGATTCAAGCGTTATCATTATGCTTGTAAGTTGCTTCCCCATTTCATCCAAATGCGCTTCCATTTTATTAAGCTGCGTCGTTGTTTGACTAGCTTGTGATTTAAGCGGATCCCGAACCCACAACTTCAGCGCAAATCCAATGATTGTACACACTACCACTATTACCCCTAAGATTGATTCCCACCAACTAGGGTTATCCCACAGACTTGGAGGCCCAATATTTGGATCTAACATAGGCTACTCCTTTGCGTATTCAGTATTGTCTTGCTTGTGGGTTTCCTCGTATTCGGCTACAGCCTTAGCTACAGCACAGCTGCAAGTTTCACCGTCTTTGATTTTTGTGCCGCAGTATTCGCAGCGTTTAGTTAATTTGAAAAATGCCATGATATTACGCCTCCTTATTTAATTCCTGCAATTGCTCAATATAAGCCGCATCAAGGTCCGCACTTTCTTCCTTAATAGATTCCGCTGCGGCGGTGTTATCAGCTAATAAGGCGGCCAAGTAAGACTGTTGCAGTTCTTCTTTTGCGGCCTTATATTCAGCATTTAATTCGTTCCGCTGCTGTTCGACGAGTTCAGCTGCTGTCGGTTCTACTAGCTGATGGTCCACGAATTTTCCGGATTTATAAACTTTTCCGGAAGTGAGCATCAATTGAATATTTTCATCAGCTTCAATTGTGGTCAAATCCGGGTAATCAGCGGCAGCCTTTTCTTGTACGGCTTTGAGTGTTTTTCCATGAGGGCCAACACGATAAGTCGTCACTCTTGATTGTTCGCCATTACTATTTGGCTCGCTAAGTACGATAATATAAATGTTATCCATTTTTCAAAATCCTTTCTTTTTAAATTACGGAGGTAATAACATGAGACTACCAAATGGCTATGGTCAAATCTGCAAGCAATCCGGTGCACGTCGGCGCCCTTTTATGGTCAGAAAAGCAATAGGTGTTGATAATAAAGGACGCCAAATATTGCACATTATTGGCTACTGTGCAACCTATGCAGAGGCACTTGATATGTTAGCCAAATATAATAATTCAGCGGTGCCGATGCCGGGCATCACACTCTTGAATGTATATAAAGCTTGGTACCCAAGCCACAGCCAAAAGGTGAGCGCATCGACGGCTAGCGGTTATCAAAATAGCCTTAAGCATTTAGGCACATTGGCTGGCGTGCCCATTGATAAAATCAAATTTAATCAATTGCAATTAGTTTTAGATACGATGGCTAATAAAGGACTATCTTATGCTAGCCTTAAGAAAGTCCGCTCATTAATCCATCAGCTCTATGTATTTGCAACCATCAATGAGTGGGTTGATAAAAATTTGGCAGCGTATTTGCACATAGGCAAAAATGAACCGGTGCGACCGCACAAGCCTTTTACTCGTGCCCAAATCAATCGCCTATGGCAATGCGACAATCCAAACAAGGACTTGCCACTCATCATGCTATACACTGGAATGCGATCAACTGAGTTACGCAATTTGAAGAAGTCCGATGTAAAAATTAAGCAAAAATACTTAGACATAACACAATCTAAGACTAAATCAGGCATTCAGATAATACCAATCCATGACCGGATATGGCCTTTTATCCAGGCAAGGCTACAGCAACCGGGAAAATATTTGCTTGGTGATTTATTGAGTTATGCTCAATTTTCCCGGTTGTTTAAATCAGTCATGAAGGATATTAAGAGCACCCACACCACTCACGATTGCCGGCACACATTTGCGAGCCTTTTGGATGATGCGGATGCCAATTATAATGCCAAGCGCCGGCTACTTGGTCACGCAGCCAACAACGTGACTGATGGCGTTTACACACATAAGGCACTCACCCAATTGCGTAAGGCTATCCGGTTACTTAAATAGCGCTAATTATCGGAGCATAATTGCTCCAATTCTGTGCCGATTTATAATCCTGTACACTTTCAGCCGGTTTTATCTTATCCGTGATGACCTGTATTTTCTTGAATAACAACCCCTATGTCATTAAAATTTTGCCTTAATGCTCTAATCGTATCATCTAATTCTTTCGTATCAATAATGCGATTCACGGCGACTTTTAATCGTACCGTATCCCCTCTTATTTTTACTTTATAATGCTGACATTTCATTATTTCCCACCCTAACGTTGAAAATACGAAGTTTATCAATCCAATGAGAAAGCACGATAAAACAGCGTGTTTACTGACTTTATCGTGCTTTAGAAATGCTTATGTTTATTCAATTTTGAGTGTAAAAAGTGCTACATTTAACATAAAATTGCTATCCAAGGTGGATTAGCAACTACTGCCGCTCAACGGTATAACAGTCAAACGCTGCCGATTGCATTTAATTCATCGTCTTTTGTCGTTGTTGTAACCAATCCGGGCGGCGATGGTGGCAATGGTATTTGTAGTGCCTACCCTACCGGGAAAAACACTTTTAACTTGTCTATAACCAATACAGGCAATACATATTTAGCCGGGCAAGCTAGATATATCGCGGCATATATTTAGTCGCCAAGGTGGATTGACTGACGAAAATAAATTATTGACGTTGCCAATTCCCTATACTAAAGGCTTTATTTTATTTAGTAATCACACCACGGGGCAAGGCGTAACCGTTGAAATGGGCGTGCGGCCTAACAATTTACAAAGTTGTACTATAATAACATCTACGCCAACTATGGATGGCCGTGCGTATTGGTGCAGTTTGGGCGTTTAACATCCAAACGCCACAATAGATATTTCAGCGTTTAAACCACCATGCCACCCGGAATATAATAAAACCCTATTTGTATATCGGACCGAAATTTTAGCACCCTCATCATTCGCATTACTACTATTTACCGCCGTAGTTCCGGAGGTGTCTGATAAAAACGCTCCTAAATTTTTAGACGGGAAATTAATAGGCAGTTGAATAGTAGCGGTGCTACTATTGCCGGTGATGCCGGGATTGATGTTTATACCTTGGCTATACACCAATAGCAAGCCAGCCAAACGCTCCTAAGACATTTGATGATGTAATCGCCCTAAATTTATTAGTATCGGATGTTGCCATATCGCTTGATATTGATAAATTGGCCGTGCTAGTAACACCGGCGGTGGCGTTTATATCCCAAACGCTAACGCTCAAAAGGCGAGTAGGGAATTTAATAGGATACGCCTTATCGGTGTAACTGGTATTGGCCGGCATGTCCGCCGTTCCACCTTGGCTAAGCAAGCGTAAATAAGATATAACGCATATTCACGCCATTTTTGGCAGCGTCTTGAGGATTACCACTATATAATGGCCTAAACGATAACACGCCGTCATTGTAATCAATAGCCCCATATGTGCCGCCTGTAGCCCATGTGATGCCGATATCATGAATGCCGCCCCATAAATAAGTTTTAAATTTAAGAGGCGGATTAATTGCTTGGGCGTTTGGCGTATTGGTATATGTTACAAATCCACCTTGGATAATGAGCCTGCCGAAAATCGGGCCGAAACAGATGTACCATGCATTTGGGTTAGTGAATGACCAATATACGCCTAATGTGTTAAATGTCTTCTTACCAATTGCACGGATTACATTAGTATCAAAATCATCAGTTTTAAATGCATCAGTAATTTTCTGATCAACTACCTTGAGGGCGTCTGTGATTTTATTTGTTACATAATTCTTGACCCATTTCACGCGAGCACCAAGCTTACTGATAAGGCTTGATGTTGTACCGGCATCTGTTGCCGGGGTGCTGTCAGTAGTAAATAATTCAGTGTGTGCCGTGGTACTTGTATTATGCAAATTCATGGCATCATTGAGCTGTTCCACCGTAAGCAAGCCATCCGGATTGAGTGTTGCCGTGATATTCGTAGCGTTGCTTGTGCCGATGAGCACATTAAATATTAAGGATTCCGCTAAGGAACCGCCCGCAGCAGATAAGTAATCACCTTTAGGGTCAATAATGACACCATAGAGGATTTCTTTATAACTAGAATTCTTGGAATCATTAGCATAGACACCCAATTCATTCACGGTAAATCCTTCAGTTACATCCGTATTGGTAAGAATAGCGGTGAGTTGTAACATCGTATTACTTACTACACGCTTACCACTAAGCGGGATTTCCTTCTCAGGGCTTACTAAATCAGTCATGTGTTCTACGTTATTTGTAGGCAGACCGCTGCCAATTTTCATCTTAGTAAAATTGATAAGACGTTGACCGGCACGCATTTCAGCTTCTAATTGCTGGCCTGCTGCGGTCAAGATTAAACCGGACCAATTTGCCATATTAACCTCCTATTGTGTAAGTTTTGGAAATAAAAATAGCACCACCAATATTGGTTGTGCCTTGAATAGTAGGCGGCTTGTATTTCGCCATGCCTATTGTGTATTGTTTTACGAGCCCTACTGCTCCCCATGTTGTCAGCTGCGTCGAAATGTCGCGGATGAATTCGATGCCATGACACCAACTGCGCAAATTCTTGGCTGAGTTAATCATGTCACTTAATTTATAAAAGCTATCCTGTGCCGGTGTAGGTCCGGTGATGCCTGAGACCTTAAACCAATAAGGGTCCGCGTCATATTCCCACCATTCCATGAGTTTTGCGCCACCAATAATGGTGGCAACAACTTGCTCAACGGCTTCCGGTGTGCCTTTAATCTCATGCCAACCAATGGAATTACGCACTAAATTGCGCCGCACATCAATTGGCAATGTGCTGTCATAATAGTCCACATGATATTGCCAAGCGAGTTCATCCACTAAATGACTTTCTAACTCATCGAGCCGTGCTAGCAATACAACATTAACAATCTCTTGATTCATCTCATCAAGTTTTTTGTCAAACGTCTGCATGATGGCCTTAACATTAGGCCGCTGCGCTAAGTTGTAGGGCAGAATATCAAGAGCACTGTGCAAATCAAGCATCCTCTAACCCTCCAAATGTCACATTTAAACTATTATTAATTGCCACACTATTGTCAGTAATGACTTTGTAAGTTGGTTGATTGATAATCACACGCTTAGCCCCGGCTTCCATGATTAACCGCGTCAATTCTGACGGGTTAATGTCGCGCCCTAATTGAGCACATTGCCAAGCAATATATGCATTAGCAGCTGCCGTGACTTGACTTGTAATTTTATCAACATAGACTGCTTTTGCCTTATCAATGTAATAAGTCAAATCAATGGCATAATTCACCGTCACAGGTGGCTTGATAGTTACATGGTCAGTTAATGGACGCCGATTGCGAGCATTCAGCACAGCATCAACTTGTTTGAGCATAGCTTCTCCCGGAATAATGCCGCCTTTTAAGAGCGGATATACATCAACCTTGCCAGGGCTTGGGGATAAGGCTTTGACATCAGCAATTGAGCTACTTGCCGATTTTGCCCAAAGTTCATAGCTTTCTGTAGGTCCGGCTGTTGTCAATCGTTCCGGTGCTTCTTGCACACGTTCGCGATAACTTTCATCATCCTCGATATCGGCACCGCCAGCCGTTGAGCTGATGTTAGTCACACGATCAACAAAGGGGATAGGGTCTACTAATGTTGTCAGTGTGCCGGCTGGAATATCATTGCCGATAACGCCTGGCTTAGTACAATAAGCCGGCAATTGAATAGATGTCTTACCCGGTAAGATTTGAGCCACTTCTTGCGTGGCAAAAAATAAGGAACCCTGCGATGTGACGCGGGTCCCGGCTGGAATAATAATGGAATTTTTCTGTGCTTTTGAAAGTGTGAATTGAACAATAGTAGATGCAGCGGATGCAGGCAATCGAGTTGTATTACTTTGAGCACCTTGTGCATCTAAATATAAGCCCTTAGCATATTTAGTCAAATTTTGCCGGGCACTATGATTAATCTTTTGCGACTGAATCCCAAACATCAAAGCGATGATATATAAGAGATGCCGGAGCGGGTCAGCTGCGCCCAATTTACGCTCCAAAAATGCCTCTGCAAGGGTAACAAGTAAGCTCTTAATATCCTCTATATCATCATTTACGAATTGAAGCGGAGTATCAGCGCTAAGGCTGTCTGTTTCCACTTTAATTTGTTTCATGAGCAATGCAATAAGCTCATCAATATCAACTGTTATCTTAGCCATTAGCCGTCACATCCTTAATCATAAATGTTACGCGAGGGACAAGCTTGCCCTCTTGGTAATCAGAATCCACAAAATCAATCTTCTTAACTATAGCCCGAGGCTCGTATTTGTGAATAGCAGCAATTACATCACTCATATATTTAGCTTGCACAAATGGCATAGGCTTATCAATCAATGTGCTGTCCACGCCAAAAGAACGATCAAGGGGCATTGTAAGCCGTAAGCTAGATAAGATGTGATTGATATTCTGAGCCACTTCTTCAACGACTGAAGCTGGCTGTAAATCAATATCCTTGCTGTCCGCCGTAACCTGAAACAAGTCCATAATCTCCGCCCACCTCCTTGATTGTCACGCTAACTGTATTCTTGAGCATATTGCCCCGGCCATCATAATCGGTGTTATTCTCGCCTACTTTGGTAATAACCCAAAGGCCATTACCAATAGGCATGCCACCAACAACAAATAATTGAGCGTTCCCATTAATGCATAATTCCCTCAACCTATTAGCTTCCTCTACCGGATTCACGCCCAAGGAAACGAGAAAAGTCATGTCAAAGCTAATCTCATCTAAATTCCAACCAAGCCACTCAAGAGAAGAACGCTGACACATGAGCTCATGCGTCGCATATCGTGCCGATGTAGTGCGTTGATAGTTGCTAAATGTGCGCACTGTGCTATAGGAGCAAGTGAATATAATATCACCAAATGAGCCGATTTGTGTGCCCGGCAATAGACTATTAAGCCCTACCTTAGATAATAAATCACTGAGCTTATTGGCTATATCGCCGCCTGTTTGAGTTTGCCTGAAACGGTCTAACAATGACATATATAATCACCTCCTATTTATTTGGCGGTGCCGTTGAGCCACCGCCCGGGATAATGCCGCCATGCGTGTGATTCACCAAACTAACACCGCCTACAACAACATCACCGCCGCCGGTTATATTGATCGTGCCGGCACAATTAATAGTTAAGCTGCTAGCATTTTCGTTGTACTCAATCACTGTGCCATCACTAAAATCAAACCTTACAACGCCCTCACTCGCTGCATTCGGTGGATTCTCATCCGTGAAATAGCTGCCCAGGATAACACCGCCATTCAGGCTGCTAGAATTTTGGAAGAATAAACAAGCTACATGATCGCCTACCTTTGGCAGCCAATAGAGCTTACTTCCCAAGGCTCCCATTGTGAGAATTGGGAGTTCCGCACTCTGCAGATTGTCCTTATCCGGGAATACAACACGCGCTGTCATTGATGCGGGGTTAACACTTGAAACGATGCCGGCACGACCTACATTTTTATCAATAGCCATTCAAGCACCTCCTAATATCAAGCGAACAAGTATATTCAGTGCCCCAGTCATGAGTGACGCTTTTGGCAATATATTTGCCGTCAAAATGTCCATAATTTAATATATCCAAAGTGAGCCCGGCATAGAGTGAAAAATCACCTTTCACTTTAAAATTGCCGGTGTCTTCCTCTGCATTCTTTTCTCTAAGGCGTTTCTTTGCGAGTTTTTCAGCCGCCGCAATAGAATCTACTTGTTCATTGATTTCAAGCACCTTTCCGGGCTTATCTGGCACTCTAAATGTATATTCAATCAATGCACCCTTTTGACTGTGCTGATATTTAACATGACACGCTGCATATATATCACGCGTCTTGCTTTTAAAAGAATAGCTGCCAATTTCAACGATAGGCATGCGCGGATCATCAGCCACCGGGAACGCAGGACCGTTGATTGTAAATGGCGTTGGATATTGCAAACCATAAATAAAGGCCGTTGAATCTTGTTGCTCAAATTTGATTTCGTCAAAGATAATCAAATTGTTATCACTGATTTTAACTGCCAATGCATGATCTTTGCAAACCTTAACCAAGAAGGACAAATCAGATTCATCAGATTGCTCCACACGGTCAAGCGTTGGATTTTCTGTAGTGTCATAATACAATTTGACACCTGCATTATTGGCAATCTCTTGGGCGATTTCTGAAAGCTTTACCTTTTCCCAACTTTTAGACTTTTCAACGCCCCGAAGCTGTGAGTTTTCCGGCACGCTTACGGCCTTAATAATCGCCTCAGATGGAGGCCCTTTGCTTTCGATTTCATCAATTTCAAACACGCCTAAGCGCATTGATTTGATGTTGTCGCCTTCGCGTGTGAACATTTCAATATCAAGCTTAGCCCCCTTATCTGGGAACCAATCAGAACGCCATCGGCCATCTTTGTCCATAAGCGTTATATCTACGCTGTCAGCTTCGCCACTAAGCGGGTCAGTGTAGGAAATAGATTTGATAAACGGAAGCAATTCCTCGCTGATGTCCTTATTGTCATATTTGATTGAGGGGATATATCGAGCAATCAACATAATCAAGCCCTCCATGGAGGGGCAAGCGTGTTGCTCACGCTTGCTGTGTCGACTTCCGGAACGACTAACTCAATGCCGGCATTAAATACTACAGTGCCGGCATATTCACTATTAGCCCTAATCAATTGCGATGTGTAGGCGGTTGAGCCATATAACTTATAGGCGATCATATCCCACACATCGCCGGCTACTGTTCTATAACTACTAGGCAAATTCAACCCTCCTCTTATCGCGTTGCAATTCTTCCAATTCTTCTTTTAACTTACGTTTTTGCTCAGATACTGCTTCCTTAATTTGATTAATAACGCCACGATCATTGTCACCTTGTACAACAATATGCACACTATTATCAATCTGAATGGCCATATCTTGCTTATTGTTGACGTTTGTGCCACCTGTGCCGGTTGCTAATCGTGTGATAGCTCCGGCGCTATCGATAGGCTGCACATCATCAATAGCAAGGCGTGGCATATCGCCGCCACTGGATAACCTAACCCCAGGCGCATTGCCTGTGTTAAATTGCCCTAACTCTTGGCCGGCTGCTTGCCATAACGCAATGGCCCGAGCACTACCGTCAAGAGGTATTGCCGCTTCTCGGCTATCTTCGGCGAACCATGTAAGGAATGCACCTTTGTTATAAATACCGCCGCGCGCATTCGTTTGAATATTTTGAGTTTGGCCATTTGCTGTTGCGTTGCCTTTTACATTCGCTTCAATTGGCGTGCTAAATAAACTTTTAATCCAGTTCCATTTATCACCAATCCAATCAATAAGCTCACCGAATTTATTCTGCACGCCAGTCACAAATTCATCAAGTGCCTTCTGCGGATCGTTCCACAATAAGATAAACCATTGTTTAACCGTATCCCAATTGGAAATCAAGAGATACCCAATCCCGATGAGAGCCATAACCGCACCAATAAGCAACCATACTGGCGCACTGCCTACTGCTATCGCTGCATTAAGAGCCCATTGTGCAGCCGTCGCTCCATAAGTCATAATCATTTGACCGAGTTGCGTGCCCTTAAGCACTGTATAAGCAAGCTGTAAGCCTACAATGCCCTGTCTAATGGATGTAAATACCCACATCCCTGCACTAAAGGCTGCGGCTAAGCCAAAAAAGCCTACTGTTGTGCCTAATATACCGGCGGTCAATGTCGGGTATTCTGACGCCATTTTAGAAACCCAATTTAATACAGGCATGGCTGCCTTAAGCAGTCCATTCATTGCCGGTAATAAAGCACTGCCGGCGGTAATGCTTACCGCTTCCATGGCATTCTTGAACAGAATCATCTGATTCTCAGTGGTAGCAGCACGCGCTGCATATTCCTGCTGCGTCGAACCGGCAAACTGTTGCGCGTCGCTTACCCGATTGAAGTTCTTTTCTAAGTTATCAAGGTTAGAAAGTAATGGAGCGATAGCACCCACACTTTCCTTGCCAAACAAGTCAGTTAAGATTGCGGACCGTTGAGACGCGTCAATGTTTTGCAATGCTTTCATAACATCTAAAATAGCACCTTTAGCATCAACTTGCATGCGTTGTGCCATTTGTTCCGCATCAAGGCCAAGAGCACTGAATGCAGCGGCTTGTGACTTAGTAGCACCGGCACCGGCAGACAAGCCAAGCACTAAGTTCTTGATGCCGGTTGCGGCAATTTCTGCCGGTACGCCAACGCCATTCATCGATGCACCTAATGCAGCGATTTCCCCGGAAGCAACACCGCCAATGGCACCTAATGGACCAATACGCGTTACAATCGCCGAGATGTTGGCAGCACTTGCGCCGGATGTATTGCCCAAATAGTTAATCTTATCAGCTAATGTGTTGACTTGATCTTGGCTCATGCCAAATGCAATACGCCACTGCGACATCATTTGGCCGGCTTGGTCAGCTGACAAGTCAAATGCCACGCCCATTTTTACAGCGCTTTCTGCAAATCCCATAAGCTCATTACTAGCAATACCGGACTGACCGGCTGCGGCAATAATTTTGGCAATTTCAGCGGATGTCATTGGCAAGCGTTTGCTTAATTCCAACACGTCACGGCTCATCTGTTGAAATCCATCAGGCGTGTCAAAATCAACTACCTTACGCACGTCAGCCATTACAGATTCAAATTTTATGGCATCACGGATAGGTTGGGCCAATGCAATGGCTTGCATGCCATATTGAATGGCATCGCCGGCGTATCTTGTCTTCTTGTCGCCTAATTCGTTATAAGAAGCAATTTTGGCCGCTCTCTGTTGTTCATTCAGCGCCTTTTGCTGTGCTCTAAGATCTCGCTCCGCAGCCGTTACCTTTGTTAAGTTAGCTTTTAATTGCTCCATTTGAGCAATGTACTTTTGCTGAGTTATTGTGCCCTCACTAAACGCTTGCTTAGTTTGTGCTATTGCGGCATTCAATTGGCGCTGTTCCGCTTGATGCGCTGCAATCCGGGCATTATATTGGCTCATATTTGTCTTGAATTTATTAAGCGATTTATTTGCATCTTCAATGACCTGCTGGGCTTGCTTGAAAGATGAGCTGAAGCTAGCATCTAATGCGCCCTTTATTGCATATGTCATTTGATATAATGTTCCGGCCATGAGCCCACCTCCTCATTATCTTTCAAGCACTTCATTCATAATCGTAGCCCAGCGGCTTAATTCAATGAGCGTCATTTCAATATATGTGCTCACTGGTGTGTGTGTGTTCATTGCCATAATCAGGCACGCTTTCCGGCAATTTCTAACAGTATCAGCGTTTAAATTAAAAAAGCTGCCACACGTTTTTCTGCCAATAAATAATCTTTGGCATTCATGCGCTTAACTTGTTCATAAGACACACCCATTAAGCGTGCCAAAATGGCCGCCTTGTATTTACCACTAAATTGCAGCATTGGATTAGTTTCTCCATCCATGCGTGCATCATTTTCCGCTGCGTTCAAATCTTCAACGGTTAACTTTAAAAAGTCGATTGTTACACTTTTGATTGTTTTTTCTTCACCGTTTTCGGTGTAAATAAAAGGCTGGCTGAATACTATTTCATTAAAATCAATTTTCTTTGCCGGTTCTTTTGCGGTCATTGTTGTTTTTGCTACTGCCATTGTCTATCTCTCCTTAATAAAAAAAGGCCCCAAGAAGGGGCCTTTATAAAATTCATCCACTAATTCAAGCCTAATAAGGTTCTTACTTCCTGGAGGTAATCAACACCGTTAATGCGATCAATGTAGTGGATTTTATCAATATATCGGGATTCTTTGCCATCGTTTTCTACTTTTAAAATTAAAACTTCAAAAGTAGATGTAGTGCCTACAACATCGCTGACTTTTAATTTACCCATTTGAGTTTTCTTCGGCATTACACGAGCTTCCACCCGAACACCATTATAGGTGCGTTTTCCGTTATCGCCATTGATGCCCTGCTGTGCCATCATAAATACAAGGTCCTGTGTTTCCGGACTATCCAAACTAAGCACATCACCTGTAACTGTACGCCATTCAATTTCAATTTCCATGCTTTTGTAATGGCCAGATGTGGCTGTTTCAATTTCACCGCCAAGACCAGCACCGCTGATGGTAGTAGTCATTGGTTCAATTGTTGGAAGTGTCACATTGGCACTTCCAAGAAGGCGCTTGCCTTTTGTCCACACAGTATAATTTATAAGCTTATCCTGTTCGTTCATGTGTGTCACCTCCTATTAGTTGTATAAGTTCTTAATGTAATTTACATCGTATTCCTTTACAAATTCCATCACTTCGGCTGGACTTGTTGGAGATACATATGTATGGAATTTCATATGACCATCCATGAGTTCCGTCACAGGGTTTTCTGCTTCTAAGAATTCAACGCGGCCACCATATTGGCACCCTTCAGCGGTTAAACCATCAAGCCAAATATTTGCACTGCCTACAACAGTTTTCACAAGCTGCTTGTTCTGAGCGTCATCGATGTCGCTCCAATAAGATGTAATAAGCGTATTACCAACCCAATTAAAGTAGCGGCGAATTGGAATAAAGGATTCTTTGACATCAGTATCAGAAGGATAAGCCGTTGTGCGGTTGCCCCATAATTTCCAACCCCCAATTTGGTTGAGCACTGTCACAATGCCCTGACCGTTCAAATAGTTAGCTTGGTCGAGATTTAAGAAAATTGGTGTGCCATCATCAAGGCAAGCACCGTCAATCTGAATGCTTTCATTAGAAGGAGATACGTTCGGACGCCCATTATTGGCTGCATCTGTCATGCAAGTAATAGCAGCTGCATGAGTAGAAGCATAATAAATCTTACCGGCATTCGTAACACGAGGATACAATGCAGATAAATAAGTGTCAGCCGGGAGATTTTTTTCTTTATAATTAGGCACCTTAGTGTAATTAGTTTGGTCGCCATTAGCTGGAATATCAGTCCAAGCAATCGCTTCAAAATTGCCGGCAATCTTCTTAGCCTTAGTTGTCATAATGCGAGCCACACCCGGCTTATCGGACCAACCCGGTGCAATGATTTGCCCCGGCACTAAGCGGAAGTAAGAAAAGATAGAATCAACTAATTCTAAGCCCTTGCTCATGCCTGTATTTGGGTCAATCCCACCAATCACATCATCCGCAGATACTTTGGATGCATCCACTTTATCATACTGCACATATAACTGAGTGGACTTATTTAATTGACCATCAGCCGTTACCGTGATAATCAATTCATCATTATCACCAATCAATAATGTGTAGTCAGTGCCTTCTACTAAGCCCTGTCCGGCACTAGCCTTAGCAACAACTAATGTGCTGCGGAGCACCGCATCATTGATGATTGCCTTACCATCGATAATGTCCACTGCCTTTTGTGCTACCGTTCCCTTATGTTTATCTGGGTCTAACACGTTAACAAATACAACCGGAGATGCCTTATAAAGTTGGAAAAACACATACATTGCTTCACACAAGGTATAATCTGCCCAATTAGAAGAATATCCTAATTGTTTCACTGCTTCACTATAGGAATAGCAAAGCACCGGCTTATTTACTGCCATCTCACCGGATGCCAAATGCACAGGCGCTGTGCCAAAAATAACCGGTAAACCTGCCCCAATTTGCGTCATTGGCTTGAGCTGTGTTGCAAGTTCACTGGTGTAGACGCCATGTCTAAAATCAGCCATCTTATAGCCTCCTTTTATAAATTAAGTAATTTGTTCAAATCGGGGCCAATTTCGTCAACGCCATTGACCTCAAATTTAGCCGCAATAAATGCGATATATTCCATCGGCGCAATCGCTTCCGGATATTCGATTGTAAGTGGATCAAGCAAATGAGCTTCATAGCCATTACTCAATCCAAACAATCGGTCTTTCAAAAAGTTTTGCCGTACTGCTTCAACGGCATTAGCTAAATCAATATATCCTTCATTGTGTTGCCCTGGGTGCGTCGTTACTAAGGTAATGAGTACATCCATAACACATCCAGCCTCCTCAGTGTCTATTGCTTTCTCACAGCGCACTAATGCGATTGGATATAATGAGCGGTCTTGTCTTATTCCCTTCTTGGGGATATAACCAAGTTCAACGGTATACGCCTTTGGCAAGGCATCGGCTAAGGCTTGCTCAACACGCTTAGCCACCGCTTGCATTGCAAGTAATTGCATTATTTAAGCTCCTTATCTGCTTCTGCATTAAGCCCTTGATTTAAGGTTTTCATTGCTTCAATGTCAATTTTGGCCATTATTTCCTCATTGGCCATCATTCGTGCCGGAGCGAGCGAGAATAATTTTTTAAGTTTATACCGTGAGCCCTTTGGCATTCGAGTGGCGAGGAATGAACCGCCGTTTTTAGTTACAACAAAAGCCGGTGGAATCTTGCCCCCGGCTCCGCGCTTAACATTAACAAACGGCCCACCGCGAGGGCGAACCGTATTAGTTTTGGTTCGACTGAAACGCAATGCGCTCAAGGCATTTGACCTGGAGTTTACAGAACCCTCAAGCCTATCGCCTTTAGCCTTATTTATTACTAAGGTTTTTTTGAATTCCGGGGCAGTGATGCGGTACGTTTTAGCAACGCCCCTGGCAGCGGTTCGTTGTGCCACCGTAAGCGCCTTGTTAATCGATCGCCTAAATGCAGTCTTAACTTTCCCTGGCGATGATTTTAGTTGCTTGATAGCAGCGCCTGCATCATCGCTTGATAATGTAATCATAAGAATTCACCATTATACCCATTCCCCACTAATGTGAGGGTAACAATGCCCAAATCATCGCTTGAGTTTTCCACAATATAATTCCGGTTGTCGAGTTCGACAGTATCGCCGTACATCGGGCGTGCCGGTAAGTCCACGCTTGCCACATGGACTACAACACGCTCTGCAGTAAGTAAGCCATCCATATTGCGCCCGGCAACCTCAAGATGTTGCTCACTGGTTAACCCTTCCACAACTGCGACTACATCGACGCCATCAATAGAATGATGTTCCGCAAATTCGTCCATGTTGAGAAATACTGAATTAACATCTCGCGCAATGAGGTCCTTTAGCATAATTTAATGAGCACTACTGCATCAGAGGTAGCGGCTGCTTGTGCAGCTACGCCAACACGAACAGCGCCATCTGCTGCGGTGACAAGTTTGCCGGATGTAGCATTGAAATATACTACTGCACCCGCATCAATGGCGGTCTTGGTGTCCTTTTCAAATTCAAATGCGCCTGTAATAGCAACGGCGCCCGGTTGTCCGGCTGGGATTGCTGTAGTTGCCACGCCTACACAACCGGCAAAGGCTACTACTTCACCATATTCAACTGCTTTAGTTGGCACGTATTCAATTACGTCGCCAGGTCGTCTGTAAATTGCTTTAGCCATTTATAGTTCCTCCTATTCCTTAACCTTCAATGTTAAATTTTGTAATTTTGTGAATGCCGATAGGGTCAATCATGTTGACACCAACGTCATGATATACACGATATTTAATGCCTAAGACATTGAATTGTACTTGGCTTTCAATGGTTGGCGTTTCACGGCCTTGCAAGTAGGTCACTTCAATGCCCTGGAATGCGCGAGGGTTAGCGATTAAATACATGTTGTTGACTTTAGTTGCTTCATTTAACATGTCCAATTCACCATCAGTCACAACACGCATCAAGTTGCGGTAAGGGTTGGCCACACCACTATTCACACCTTCAACAGCTGCGGTGGAGTTAAATAACTGAAATAATTCAAAATCAATATCAGATGGTGCTACTACCATTTCCGGGCGCAAGCCTAATGTAGATTCACCTTTCAAACCTTTAAGCTTGAACATTTTGCTGCGTGCTGTTTTGATGGCTTTGGCGATGGTCAAACTAGATGCATCAGTTACTTGTGCAATAGGGTATGCATAGCTATTGAGTACATCAAAAACCATCTGATTGATACCACGGCGAGTAGCTAAGGCGTACATGCGTGGAATAGTTACCAATGCGCTTAAATCATCATTAATCATCATTTCACGGGTGAAGCTAAAGGAACGGCCAAAGGTTCCCAATACTGCGCCATATTCGGCTTCAGTGAAGTGGTCTTCTACAAATTCGCCATTTTCAAGAATGCGCTTCAACGCACCGGCTTCGCTTAAGCGATAGCGTTTGGCCGGTTTAAAATCGGTATTGCTGCCTTTAACTGTGAAGTTCTCAAAAGTGGTAGGCGCTTCCTGGTAGGCTGCCAATAAGGACTTATTGGCTACATTGCCAAGAATGCCCGGAAGTGCGGACGTAGAAGCCAAAGAGCGTTCCAATAATTCTTTTTCATCCATACGGTAGGCAGCAGTTTCGCCGGAGCGAACCAATAATTCAGTAGCTAAGCCTTTCACGCTTAAGCCACGCAATTCGTCAGCACCGGCAGCCGGAGCGTCTACAATACCGCCATGACGCAATAACAAGGCATCAGTGGCAGCCGCACGGAATTTCATTTCATCAGTTGCGCCTTGCTGGCGTTCCTGTTCCGCGTTGGATTGCACTGCAGTGTTAGCTGCTAAACGTGCGCGACGTGCTTCAAATGCGCGCTCCTGTGCTTGTTCGAGTGTTAAGTTTTCATTAATATACGCTTGAGCGTTTTCATCGCCCAATTCGCGGCATAAGGTCAAAATAGAGCTAGCACGTTGGCGCTCTGCCTTTTCCGCTTCCATTGCAGCCGCACGCATAGCATCATCAGTGCCGGCAGCTGCCACTACAGTAGTCTGTTTTGTTTCTTTTTCTGGCATTTCCTTGCCCTCCTCTAAATAAATGAAACGTGCAGCTGATTCGTGCTGCTGATTAACTTGGGCATCACGCCCAACGCCCACCGAAGCATCCGCTGGAATGCTCACAATACTGATTTCATAGGGTTCCCATTTAGTCGCAATCATGGCAGGTCCCTTATATGTCGCACCCGTTTCGGAGTGGTAGACGTCTTTTTCATCGCGCAAGACTGTGTATTCGCTTACGTTATAGCCAACAGATACGCCTTTGATAATGCCGTCCTTAATCTGCTGATAAACCTTGTCAGATTCGGCATCTTTAGCAAATCGCACAAGAGCATGAGCTCTGTTGTTTTCAAAGCTAATGGATTCAACCACGCCAATGACTTGGTCACGGTCGTGATTAAATAACACACAGCCAAGGCCGTCATTGAAACGGCTTACATCCACAGAATTGGCGCCCATATCAAGCACCTCATCTGCAAATTTTTCTAAATTCCAAAAAAATCGATTATAAGGCGTGTCACTGGCCCATGTTAGGTCAATTGTACGGTCGTCATTTTCAACGACGGCAGAAGCGATATTTGCCGCACTGTCACGCCGATATAACTCAATGTCATTCGCCTTGTTGCTGTTTTCCAATGTTCGGGTCAGGAATTGGCTCATTCTGGCTGTCTCCTCCTTTGAATTTAATGCCATATCGTTCTTCTAATTCCTTTTGGTGCACGAGTTCCGCTGCACGTTGCTCCATCATGGCACGCCAATCATTACCGGTGCGAGCACATACAGATGATAATGTTTCTTGACCACTATTAATGGCTGCCGTGTTTGCGGTTACTTCCTTAAGCGGATCAATCCAGGTCCAGCCCGGAGTTGTCCATGTATGATTGAGATATTTTTCTTGATTTTCCCAAAATCCGGGGATTTTAAGTGTGCCGGCAAGCACTGCCGATTTAATAAATTCCGTGTATACGATGCGCAATAAATGGTCAATCAAATATTGTTGCATACGCTGATAAGTGCGGCGGTCTTCAATAAGGGCTTGCCGTGCGCTGCTGTAATTCGTTTGTGACATATCACGACTTACTACTTCATAACTAAGCCCTTGGCTAGCACTTGATAAGCGTGTATAAGTACTGAGCATATCGCGTGCATTCGACGCTTGCCCGGACGGTATTACCGTCTGAACCTCGTCACCAGGCTCTAATTCTTCAATCATGCCCGGTGTTAAATCCATAGAGCTATAAGCACCATCTGGGCGCTGCATGCCACCGGCACGGCCTGGAGTAATGCCACGCCCGGTGTTCGGCGTTTGTCGCTTAATAAATATGGCCATGCAAGCCAATATCTTTTCCTTAAGCGATACCGTGTGCATATAATCATCCATATCCTTCACACGGTTCATGGTGACGCTCAGCGGTGTCACTTCCCGGACTTGCCCAGGGCGTTTCTTAATCCAAAGAGCAATCATGTCGGACGCTGGCACTTTCAACGGCTGAAGTTTGTTAAATCCGTCGGGCGTGTATTGTTGCAAATAATAAGCCAACGGCTTGCCATTAGCATTGACCTCAACGCCATCAATTACGGCTGTTTGACCATTTGAAAATGCCGGCCCGATGATGCCACTATCTAAATCCGTCACCTCGCGTGCTTGCAATATTAAGGGAAAGCGCTTGTTACCTTCGTACGATTTTAGAAATAACATCCCTCCATCAACACGCATGCGACGCACGGCCATAGTGCACAATTCCAAAAATGATTGTGTGCCGGTTACATCACAATTCTCAGGCCGGCACCATTCACGGAATAAGGTTTCAATTGTATTATTTAAGTCTTCATTGCCGGTATCGGCCTGCACCATAAATCCGGCCCCAACTACATTGCGCTCAAACGCATTTATCATGGCTTCAGTAATATCGCTATTGAGTTCTAATGACCGAGCACGGCGAATCATAAGCGCCCGGTTCGGCCCGTTGATAAGTTCAGCCTTACCATCTACCGGATACCAATCACTATTACTGCGCCAATGGCTAGCTGCATCATAGGCTTGGCGCATGGCCATCCGCTTCATCGCCCATTCTGGGGAGATAAAGCTTATCATTCGCTCGAACCAATTAAGACCGGCGGAAGTTTGCGACATAAATAGTCCCTCCATTCCTTTCGGCAGCTGCTAGCCGGTCAATTTTATTTTCCAAAGCTGTTCGCTCTTTATAGAGCGTTGCCAAATCGCCACGGCGTGCCAATCGGTTGCCTATGCGATATTCTTGGGCACCGGTTTCAATAGCCAAAATCGCTTGATTGATGCTCTCAAGTTGGCACTCGTATCGCTCTAATCGCGTCATGTGAGCCACCCTCCTTCAATGTTTAAAAAGTCATTTTTTTCTTTCTTTTCCGTTGTTTTGCGTGCCTGAACACCGCCATCAAAGGACTTTGCCGGCACATCTGCATCACCTAAAAAACGGACTTGCAATAAGTCCGCTGCTAGGCTGTTATAAACCTCCGTATCAAGATAATGGTTATTAGCGTTTGACCGCTTAGGCACCCAACTCTCAACACGTTTCTTATTTTTTACTGTAATTATTTTGTGTTCTGCAGTGACCTGCTCAGCATAATCTCTATCAATATCCGCATAGACAAACCAACCGCCATCATCAAGATTGCGCCGCAGTCGTGCAGCTATCATATTTTTGTAAAGGTCGCCATTAACAATATAGAGTGATTGGCCATAAGCGGAAGAATCAACCTTATCAATCACTGTCCGCTTAAATTTTGGAGCACTTGGCGTGCTCGCACCTTTCACCGGCACAGCCCAATCACTGTTCCGGAGACAAAAATCATACACATCTTCAGTATTGAACCCGCTATCTATGCCGCACAGGTTAACTTGCCAACACATTTCGCCATCCTCATCCGGCCACCACTTATTACCAATAATTTGCTCAGTATCCTCCAAATAATCAGCAAAACCATGAGCGACTAGCTGACTTTTAGCATTAAGGCCCCAAGCCCGGACGCTCCAATATACGCCAACTTGCTGCACATCAACACCGGCAGTCAATAAGTAAGTCCAATTAGGCACAATTCCTTCCGGAATTGTTGTCTGACGATCCATAATCTTATCAGCGTCCATTGTTGCAGCCTTGTCTTCCCACGGTTCCCCCAGCCATGAATTGACAAAGTTCATCAAAAGTTCCGGCTCATCCTTAGATGTAAGGAATTCAACAGCCATCTTGCCAAATGACAACCAAGGACTATATAAGCTATTGATATGAAAGGCCACTTTTCTAGCCTTGCCTTGTGTTTTAGTATCGGGCACCCATTGCCCGCCTCTAAGCATTTGAGGCTTGTGCCTATCATCAATGCGCCCTTTGCAGTATTTGCACTCATAATAGGCTTGATAAAGCACCATAGTCGGGTCACTATCACCGCATTCATCCTTTGGCCATTTGACTTGGCTAAATTCTAAAGGCTGCATCTTGCCACAATGAGGGCAAGGCACATGATAGGTATAGCGAACATCAGCCCCCTGATAGGCCTTATATATAACGCCAGTTTTCAATGTCGGTGTGGAGATTTTAACAACTTTGGATATGGCCCAGTTCTTTGTACGTTCTTCAGCTAACTTCAAAGGGTTAGCTTCACGGCCTGTCCAAACCGGATATTTATCAACTTCATCTAAAAATACAATTGGCACGGACCAACTGGCTAGCTTAGCCGGAGACCGTGCCGATACGACAGATAAGAATCCGCCATCATATTTGATGAAATCGCTAGGCTGCTTCTTAGCAACTTTAGCGCTGAACCGTTCCGGATTGCTCCGGAACATCTTTTGGACACGCATTTCACTAAACTGCACGGCTAATTCATCATCCGGCATAACATAATAAATGCGCTTCGGGTCAATATCTACTGTGTAGCCCAACATATTGAGCATGATTTCAGTGCCGCCTATCTGGGTGCATTTAAGCCATACGATTTCTTCAATTTCATCATCGTTAAAGCACTCCATAATAAACTTGGCATATGGCACAAATGAAGTATCCCACATTCCCGGTCGGCTTGTTTCTTCACTACTCATCTGCCGATAAGTATCAGCCCACTGTGCCACCGTGATTTTTTCGGGAGGTGTCAATACTTGCAAGGCGTCAGCTAATGCATTGCGCAGCGTCGTAAGTACGTCCACTTCACTATTCTGCTTTTGATTGTTTTGTTTTGTAGCTTTGGCCTTTGGCAAGTGCTTTGAGCCCCCTTTCAATTTCACGCTCCACTAAGTTAGCCACCTCATGCGCACATTCCGGATAAGTGGCATATAAACTTTGTACTGTCTTTTGCTTAATAGACAATAGCCCTATGCGCACCTGGGTAAGCATTTCAGTAACTTCATTTTTCACATCTTCCACAGCCACATATTCACCAATTAAAGCCTTATGCTTCGTTTCTTCTATGCTTGCTCTTGCTTCCCTAAATCGGATATCTGCTTTCTGTTGCTTACTGACAAGGGATTCAGGTGTGGAATCATTGGAGTATTTCCAAGCTATCACAGCCTTCAAATCGTAGGTATTAAATTCTGTTTTAGGACAACCTTTGGCGGTCCATTTGGAAAGCGTCCGAGTTGTAACGCCAAAGACTGCTGCACACACTTGAGCCGGCACCAATACAGAATCGCCGTCAAGCTTGATTATTACAGTATCAGCCACAACTACAGGCACCTCCATTTCAATATGTACAAAAAATGTATTTTAGTCCTTAACAAGTGTACTTTTCATGAGCCGACGGACCTGAAAATTGATGAAAAATTTGCGAAAATTCCCGCAGGTCGGGCGCAACGGCGCAAGGGGTGGGCTCTAGGAAGGACCCGCGGCCAGGCAGGACAAACATTCTCACAATTTCTCATTAAAATATAAAAAAAGACGCTTACAGATACGGCTTCCATCAGGCCGGGAAGGCTTGACGGCCACCACATGGCGTGGTGCGTTGCATCGTGTAAGCGTCGTGACGTCGAGGGGTGCGGGGTACACTCCCGCTGCGAGTAGTGCCGGGCTACTCTCTAGCTCGCTACTATGGCGGCTTATTGGTGCATCCGGTAGGAATTGAACCCACAACATTGCTATGCAATGGCTTTACTATTAAGCGGACACATGTACGACAAAAGAGAGCCCGGAGGCTCTCTCATGCCTTGAAAGGTGTAAGTACAAGCGTGTGAAATAAGTCCTATGAGCGAAAGGAGTTGCTTATCTGTCAAATTTCACACTTACATAGTAGCACAACCTAATGAATAGTCATGGTAACTATCGGTTATTTTTTTCATAGATTTTTTCAAAAGCCTTGATTGCTTCCGGATGCACTCTTTTCCGCACCCATAATCTTGACTTACCAATCACATCAGCGACTACTTTCCAACTACTTTCATTTATATAGCGCTCACGGAGCACCGCTTTGTATTCTTCATCTTCAACTAAATCAATCAACTTCAATGCTCTTGCTTTTAGTTCCATGAGCGCTACACGCTGAGTGTGCAGTGCGTCCTTTACCTCTTCCACTCGTGCAATCTTTTCCGCTGTGCCCATTGGCTGGCCTCCTGTCACTCTCTCCTTGTCATAGCATGGTGTTTTGACTGCGTATAAATCAGCCTGGAGCTGGCGCTCTGTTCGTTGCAGTGACCTAATCGACAACGATAGCTGCTTAAGCCCTTGCAAAAATTCAATCCCTGTCATCCAAACCTCCTACAATCCTAGTGATACAAAAAATAAATGCCACAAATAGGCACACATCCCAACGATAGTAATGCATATTATCATGGTCGCAATTTCATAAATTAGTGTTTTGATTTTTTCATATTCATTCATAGCGCCGCCCACTCGTCCTGTCTTGTAATATAATCCGATGCATTAACTTAAACCCGCCAAGCTTGCATACTAGCTTGATTATCTTGATAACAATCTCTAAGCGGTTTTCCTCCGCAGTAATTCGCCCCACCGCCTCATCAGCAGTAGGGTCATTGTAAGCCCTACTCATTCAAATCCTCCAATGTTTTACATCTTCTTTTGAGCAATGATATATGGGGACTTTTCACTAATATTCCAAGTCCAGTTCAAAAACCATGGTTTATTGAACGAATAGCCACATTTGAAAAAAGCCATTTTCCAAGCTCCGCTATAAAAATAAAAATCATCATTAAAAGCACTTGTATCAAAATCAGTCATATTAAGTGAAGCCAGTCCATTCTTTTTACTTACATCAATTGATTGCTTTAAACTGTATTCTGAATGATTTTTATTAATAGATTTTATCATTACAAAATTTCTTTCAATAAAAGTCAATAGCCATTTCTGTTTTTCTTTAGGAACAGGAATTGGATTGTCCTCTGAACCTTCATCATAAAACCGCATAGGGTGCCATTCCCAAAGTAAATCTATATTTAATAGTTCGGCTTCTGTTAGATTTGAATTGCTATATAGTATCATAATTTTAACCCTCCTGCGTTATCTCGCCCGGTTCACGAATGCTAATGGTTGTCACCATTATATTTAATGGCAAAATTTACTAATGCTTGATGTAGCTTTGGCATATTTTTATTTACTGCAATAATTTCATCCAATTCAGCTTCCATGGCTTTCAAATCCATACTTGATTGCTGGTCAATTTCCACAACATACATCATGGCTTCCATCATTCCATTACTGCGTTCAACGTTGACAATCCGCTTTATTTCCATGTTTCTTCACCTCTAATAATCGACTATTTAACAACACATCATAAATCCTTTGTCCCCACACAGATGGTCTACAACTTAAATCAACCCTATAACCCAATATTGTAATCCATGTCCTATCAAATAATAATTCTTTGGCTCTATCACTTTTGAGAATTCTTAAGCCGGTTCTTATAATTAGCCGATTTCTATCATTCATTTGAGCCACCTCTTACCGATTAACAATAAGCCATGCAAGCACCATAGCAATAGCGCCCAAAATCGCACTATGCCAAATATTTAATGATTCTATTGCCCATGATAAAGCAATAACCGCAGTAGCATAAATCAATGCATCAATAAGCATGGGCCCTCCTAAATCACAATCTTTTCAACATCACTACAGATATAGCCAGTATGCGTCAATCGGTAATCATCTTCCCATTCGCAGAATACTCTTGTCAGGCGTTCCTGTAAATCTTCTTCTTGCTCATTTGTCACATCGCACAAATAGCCTTCCGCACCTTCGTCTAAATCTTCTTCACAATCATATTGCATTTGTTCAATGATTGCATCGCCATCTATTACCGGAATAAATTCATAGACTTGACCAATCCAAAATCGAGTATAACCATCATGACCAAGAATATCATCCTCGTCAAACAATCCGCCACTCATAACTTCCTTGATAGCGTCTTCTCTGTTTTCAGCGTTTAGCTTGTGAAACACTAAATTATCACAGCTAGCAGCCCATTCGCCTGCCTTTGCTAACATTATTATTCACCTTTCTTTTTATAATCATTAAATTTAACAGTAAAACCATACTCTTTTGCTTTGCCTTCAATAGTTGCCCTATTAGCCGGAGTATCATCCGGATTGTTCCCCCTAAATTCAATAAGCCATTTTCTAAATTTTACAAATGGACTATTTTCATTTTCAACAATCTTGCATTGGCCTTCACCGCTAAAACAATAAATTCCATTTTCTTTATTCATTGTTTCCGCCCTCCAGCTCCGTAATGTCCACTTTACCGGTCATTAACAATTCCAAAAGTGTATTTTGTAATTCTTTTAAATATTGGCTTTCGCAATTATTCAAATAGCGGATATGCTGCATATATAACGGCAGCATCTGCTCAATAATGGTTGATATATCCTTTTTGTTTTTATTTTCAAACTTAAACTCCCCCGCGTTTCTTGATAATGTCAAATACTTATCACCGGTAAGCTCATCCGCACCGAGATGTCGGAGTAATGAATTGACCTCTTTTAAGTTTGTATTTTCAGTACTTTGTAGTTTAGCCGCTTCTAACAGGTTATACTTCTCTGCTACCGTTATGTTAACCGTCAACTTTAACTTATTTTTTTCTTCATAAATACGGTTTAAATCATTGACAATATCTTTTATATCTCGGCGCTCTATCTCGTACTTTGGTATTTCGATAATATCGTACTTTTTAAAATTACAAGCGATAGCCTTTTCTACCTCAACGGTTTTACAAAATCCCGGTATGTTTTCTCCACTCGCTATAGCTTTGACCACGCGGCCTATACAGGCGTCATCATAAATCTTAAACTCTTTCTTATATACTCGATTAGACATATGAGCCTCGCCGCGTTGTGCGCGTATTTCAACAGCAAAATTTTCGGCATTATCGACAAAAGACACTTGCTCAGAGTTAGGAGCTATCACTAAACACTGAGTCCGTATTGAGGTACTATCAAACATATCACCGGCATTATATACAACCGCCCTAATTAACCGATTCCGTTCTAATACCGCCCGGCACTCGTGCTCCGTGCTACTATTTGGGTTAAGTGCTCCGGCGGGTAATATAAATATGCCCTGATCTGTATCTGCCTCTATCAAAGATTTAATAATAAACGCATAATTCGCATTACTCGCCGGGGGCGTTACCGTCTCCCCTTTAAACCAAATAGGTACGGCATCCCACTTTAAATTAAACGGCGGATTAGACACGACTAAATCGCATTTAGGCATCACAAGTCCGGTCTCCTTTACAGAACTAAATTGATTTTCTGGGGTCAAGGTATACGATTTATAAATCTCGCCCGCTAATAAATTACCGTGTACTACAATAGCCGACATGTTGCGCAAGGCCAAATTTAATAGCAAAAAACCAATTACGCGCCCATCTAATTCCCAACACACAAATTCTAGATTTTGGTTCATTTCCCAACAAGCAATAGATAATGCCCCACTACCGGCGCACGCATCAAATATAGTTTTTACATCATCTGGCACAAGTGCGGCGGCCAATCGGCCTAAACTTTTAGGTGTGTAATCTTGTTTTTTGCCTGCTCTATCGGCCAGCCAAAACTGGTAAGCACTTTGCAGCATATCGCGTCCTTCAACGCCCACAATATCAATATATCGACTCAAATACTCGTCTTTATCTTTCTGTATTAATATCTCCGGCAAAACCTCCGATAACTCCGCTACAGAATCAACCTCGAATATATCTAGTATCTGTTTAGCTGTTTCTTTTAATTCCATTACGGTCGCCACCTCCCCCCTGCCTCAGCGATTAACCAAACAAAGGCGCCCGTCGCAACTAAAATAGCCGTTAAAGGGTCGATATAATCAACGCCACTGACAAGTATTACCATAATAAGTAAATAAATCGCTATGTCCTTAATCATCAATACCTCCGTCTGTCAGAATGCCATAATACAAAGGCGTAAGCGCTAAACCACGCCGTGGGCACCAAGTAAATTATGTCCCCCGTGTATATCATCTTAAGCGCACTCATGCCGCTCGAAATTATTAAAAGAAATATCAAAAACTTCATTTATAAGCGCCCCTCCCAGCTATGAATAACTAGCAAAATCAGCGCAAAAGCTAGCCCCATCCTTATAAAGTAGTCCGTTGTTGATATTTCGTCTCTCAGGTATTGTAAAAGCCCTATACTAATATGATTTACAATAATAACTGCGAATAACGCGGTCAGCACATCCTTAATAATCATTTATACGCGTCCCTCCTTAATTTAATCGCCTCTAATAAGGCGTTTTACCCTTCATTATTTACGCCTAACCATTTAGCCCAATATTTTTTATTCGGCCATAACATAACTCCCGCAAAAGACCCAAAAAATATAACTGCATCAAAGTCATAACCAAAGAGCCATTGGAAGATACTAATAAAAAAGATAAAACTAAATAAACAATCAATATAATGAAATACATCCACTAAGTACTCTCTCATTGTTTTACCTCCACCTTTTCAGCATTTAATAGGCTGCGGATTGGAAATCTTTTATTATGCTTTCGCGCCCACGCCCAAAAAGTTTTATTCATAGCGTCCTTCAATTCAGTAATTGCTTCATCTGTAACATCCTCTAAATAATGCTCAGCATAATAGTTGAATAAGCTCCAGGCTTGTTCTTTGGCTTCATCAATAATTTGATATACATTCACATCTGGCACAAACTCATGACTTTGGGCGACATAAAACTCTTTGATTGATTTTGCCTCTGGATCTTCATCTTTTAAATAATCATCAAACGCCCAAGAGCGCCCATCTCTCAATAAATCACTAGTAACATTTACAGCCGCTTCTTTGCTACCATAAGAATCATCATTAAATTCTTGACCGTGTAGACTTACATGATACTCACTTAATGGCATATACATATTTATTTCACCTCACCCATGTCAGCTAATTTACAATAACCCCACATGCAATCTACATTTTTTTCAGCGCTCCAACTTGTTTGCCCATTAGGAAAAGTATAATATTTCATTGATGATTTTAATTTTTTATATCCTGAAAAATGGCCTTTTATCCATTTTTCACGGTTATTGCTTACTAATACAGGAGTATCAATTGGAATAAGCTCCCAATTAATGAGATTCAATTCTTCTTTAATATCGATTAATTGTTTTACATGCATTTGTAAATCAGGGAATAAATCATCAAAATAAGTGAGCTCTATAACTACGCCATCAAATCCAGATACATCAAGCCAATCACCATTATCATCAAGCTCAGGCTTTTTCTCATATGCATAAATTTTTCCGGTTTTATCCATCGCTACATATCGGCCCCCGCGATGATATACACGTTCTAAAATTTCATTTCTTAATTCTTCACTAAACATTATTCATTGCCTCCCTTTCTTTTCGTTTTTGGATTTTATTGTCATTGGCACATTTTCCGCTGCAATATTTACGGTTTTTACTCCGGCCAATAAATTTCTTACCACAATATTGACAGGTCAGCTCCACTGTTTCCGGTTCCCACTTTGACACTACTTTAAAAGGGGAGCTCTTTTCAATTTTGATAGCTTCATCAATATCCATAATTATTGCCTTATTCATGCAGCAGTAGCCTTCTACATATCGCCAGCCTTCACTAATTCAAAAGCCGTTGCGTAGTTTTGGCATTCTCTTGTGAGCACATTCCCCGCCGATTCTATCGCGGGTAATGTATTTGTATCCTAATTTCTTAGCTTCTTGGTAATCCATTCAACCGCCTCACTTTTCGGGGTCGCCTAACGCAATTTCAAGCCAATACAAATATTTGCTGCACTTCTTAATATCTTGCAGTGTGTTATCCTTATATCCGGCTCTGAGTAAATATGCCATAGCAGTTAGCTTAAGATATCCGCGCCATTCTTCTGGTGTAGCTCGTGCTTCCAGCACGTCAATCACTTCAATTCCAAAATCGGGGAATAACATATAATGCTTTGGATTATTTACATTGCTATTAATAGTATCTAATTCTTTATGCGTCTTTTCACTAAGCTCAGCTAATTCATCATTTTCAACCAATTTCAATGGTTCACTTTTCATGTAGCTTACTAATACATCAAACTCATTTTCAAGATATGCCTTAAGATTGTTTTTTATTCGTTCTAATTCAAAGCCACTAATATCATTTGGCACATTGCCGGATATATTAAAACTAATTTTACTGTTTATCATAATTCATCACTCCCATGTAAGTTTTAAAATTCGAGTTTCACCGGCTGTCGCAATTGTTCCTCTAATATTATGTTTGCTTAGTCGATTAAAAATATCATCCATATCACATTTACTCCCCCAATCAGGGATAAGAATTTGACAACCATGATTAGTGCCATTGTGTTCTATGGTTTCTAAGATATAACTATAAAATTTTATTCGCCTTATAAATGTATCCATGCCTACACCTCGCTTAATTTAGTAATGACTACATAAATCCCTACAGTATCATTCCAAAATTTTTCAGTGATTTCTGAGCACACCTGTGCATCATCATGCCAATAATTAAGGCGTGTCATACAATCCTTGAATAATTTAATAATGTTGTCAGTGTCCGGCTTGGTAATCTTCCACTCCGGAGCATGCACACCTTTCTTACCGTACAGCCATTTAGTCTGCAACCTTATCGGCCCTTCCATTGGTTCTGCCGGAGCGTGTTGTGCAAGTAATGCCATGAATTGTGCTCTTGCTGCCTTCAATGGCTGCGGTTCATAAAATACCGGCTTGCCGTTTCTGATAGTCACTTGTTTTTCTTGATGTGTCACCGTTGGGATTTTTTGCATCGGAATAAAAAACTCAATCATTTAAAAATATCCTCCTGCAGGCACGGCGCATTGTGAATGATTGATTTAGGGAAAAAGGCAAATTCAGAAGCCTTTTCCCGAATCATTATTCACACACAACATGCATATACATGCAAACATATATATATAAGAGCTTTTGCTGCAAATTTTTGCATTTTTGCAAAAGCTAGCTTTTGCAAGCAAAAACCCTTATAAAATAAGAATTTGTAAAACATCGTTGCAAATTAAGCTTTTGCAGAAATTTGCAACACGCAAAAGCTAGCTTTTGTCATTCCTTTTCTCGTAAACTATTCCATTTTTAAACACATATAATTCACTTGATTCTATGTATTTTTTAATAGTCCGAATATCTTTGACTTCTAAATATTCAGCCATATCTTTTGCCGATGCCACTCCATTTTCCTGTGTGTTAGCAAATGCCATTTCAAGGTCAGCCTGGCGCTTTTCCGCACGTTTTCGCATAGCGTCACCGCCTTTCTTCCACGGCTTTTCGCCATCCGCATCGGCAAACCGGAGCCAGCCTTTATCATCCACTTTGTGAATAGGATACTCAAACCACAGATTGACCGGCTTAAACCGCGGATATTCACGCAGCGTGCCTTCAATTCTCCAGGCTGTTATGCTACTGGTTTCCATGCCGGCCTTTTCGAGTGTGCGATCATCAAGCTCTAACTCGATAAGGTCAATCAATGCATCCGGGTCACGCGCGAACACGCCCGAACCGCTCGCCCTGTCCATTGAACGCTTAGCACTTTGATTGCCCTTGCTGTGATGATGGCAGTAGATAATGGCGCAATTTAATTCGGTACAAACTTTATCAAACTGGTTGCAGAATTTCGCCATTTGGTCGGCACTGTTTTCATCGCCGGTAATGATTTTATAAATAGGGTCAATCACAATGGCAATGTAATTCTTCTTGGCTGCACGCCTAATCAATTTCGGTGCCAATTGGTCCATTGGCAATGACTTGCCGCGGAGATTCCATATATCAATATTACCGATGTTATTCGGGTCATACCCAATGGCTTGATATACGTCCTTGAAACGATGTAGGCAGCTTGCCCGGTCTAATTCCAAATTGACATATAACACTTTTCCCTGCGTGCAATTGAATCCAATCCAGGGCTTGCCTTCGGCAATGGATATACATAATTCAATGAGAGCAAATGACTTGCCCGCTTTTGATGGTCCTGCAATCAGCATCTTATGACCTTGACGCAGCACGCCATCAATTAATGGGGGCGCCAATTCCGGAAGGCTATCCCATACGCTTGCCAATGCTTCCGGGTCTGGCAGGTCGTCATTAACTGCCTCAATCCATTCTTTCCACGTATTGAAATCAGCTTGGCCGATATTCGTGGCTATTAAATACTGCCACTTGCCATTGCGCTGCACGCCTGGCAATCGTGATAATCGACTTGGGTTCTTGTTCTGCGTGTCGACTTGTAGACCATTCTTCTGGCACACCTTATAAACATATTCGACGCGCTTGCGATACTCGTCTAAGTCCGCTGCATCGACTTTGACAATCGCATGAATAGACTTGCCACCGCTATGCACGAGTGCAGCCACTGGCAGCTCAAGCTGTAAGATGGATTCATATTGCTTTTCTAAATCGCCGCTATCGCATTCCACAAGCGTATATTTGTAGTCCGTGATATTGTCATTCTTGATGCCCTTACCGTCCACCGGATTAAATCGGATCCATGCGCCAACAGAAGGATTGATGTCACCAAGCACGGCGCCGATATCTCCATTACATTTCCGGAGCGCCTCAATCAGTTCGCCGGCGGTTCTGTCCCAGCTGCCTTTAGTCGGAGCAAATTTGCCTTCGTCTGTTTCCCATGTCGATGTGACATATCCCACATTTTCAGTGCTATCAAATAGCGTTTCAAGATATTTGATGATATCTTCCACCGGCTTATAATTATCGCCCGGCGTGGGAATTTCAGTGCCTTCCAACCATTCTTGTTTGAGAATGACAACATCATCCTCAAATATCTCAGCATCCCAACTGAGTTCATGATCTTCTTGTCGGCTTGGCGTCCATCCAAAATCCTTTGCCAATTGGGTAATTGTAGCACCGGTAACAACGGCGCTTTTATTTTCACTAAAACTTTTCCATTTGGCTTCCGTTTCGCCGTCGTGATATCTATTCATATCCTTCCGGCTCCACTCGTCCCAAGCTTCTAATGGATAGCCTTCATATTGCAACGCCATGCCCACCTGCACCCATTCCTGATAATTACATTGCTCAGGTGGGATGGCGTGCAGTGGGTCCAACAAATTAAATTTCATAGTTCTATCCTTTTACTATGTAAGTTGCCGGCACAATGTAGCTTGGCACTCGCCAGCCATTGCCGGCTATGCGTTTAATCATTGAATTTGCTTCTTCAAAAGGCCATGAGCCTACATGTTTAAATCCGTATCGCTCAAGGCAGCGGATTTGTTTAGGTGTAGTCAAACCGTCAACCCGGCGCTTTTGGATTCTATCCAGGAGCATGGCAGCTTTGCCGGCACTCTCAATATCTTCTGTGTAGATTCCGGCTTTTTCCAGCGCATCCTTTTGTTTCTTGGTCGGTGCTTCACACTCCCAGCCAAAATTAGGCCGATAGTTCGCCAAGTCTTCTGCTAAAATTGACACTTCAAATTGGAGAGGGTCAACAAGCTGCCGTTTCTTCTTCTTCATTGCCTCCAATTCTTTTGCCAAAGCTTCCTCACGTTGAGCAACTACATCAGTCTCAGCCTCTGCTACTAGCGTCTCAATGTCCATTTCTATATCAATCTTTTCCATTTTCTCGGTTGCCAGTTTAATGACATCCTCTGATGTGGTAATCAAATGAGCCGGCCGGCACAATTCATGCTTATTTATGAGCCACAGAAAATCAAGCAATAGCAGATGTGTCTTGCCGGGGCTCAACCTGGTGCCACGCCCTACCATTTGGCAATATAATGAGCGTGATTTAGTTGGTCGGAGCACTACAATGCAATCAACGGAAGGGCAATCCCAGCCCTCAGTTAAGAGCATTGAATTGCATAGTACGTCATATTTTCCCGCATCAAAATCGGCCAGGATTTCCTTCCGGTCTTCGGATGAGCCATTGACTTCAACGGCCTTGATTCCTCGCTCATTGAGTAAGGCTGTGAATTTCTGTGATGTTTTGACCAACGGCAGAAATACAACAGTCTTACGGCCTTGGCAATAATGCTTCATTTCCTCAGCGATTTGTTCCAAATACGGATCAAGTGCTGAGCCTAATTCGGAGGTTTTGAAATCGCCGGCTTGCACGCCTACGCTCCGGAGGTCCAATTGAAGGGGAATAGTCTGCGCTTTTATTTTGGATAGATAGCCTTCTCGGATAGCCTTTGGCAATGTATATTCAAAAGCTAGACTGTCAAATACAGTGCCTAAATTTACCATATCAGCCCTGTCTGGTGTAGCCGTAACGCCTAACACTTTGGCGTCCTTAAAATGGTCTAATATGCGCTGATAGCTATCCGCAGCACAATGATGTGCTTCATCAACAATGATTGTGTCAAAGTAGGATTCTGAAAATAGCGCCAATCGTTTCGGCTGCATGAGCGTCTGCACACTGCCAACCGTTACACGGTAAAAACTTCCCCGGCACGTTTCCTGTGCCTTTTCAACAGCACATCCTAAGCCGGTAGCATTGGCTAACTTATCCGCAGCCTGTTCTAAGAGTTCGCCACGGTGAGCCATAACAAGCACACGCTCGCCACGGCGTACGAGTTCTTCAATAATTTTGCTAAATACAATTGTCTTGCCTGTCCCTGTCGGAAGCACTAAAAGGGTTCGTAAATGGCCGCCCTCCCACTCCCGAAGGACGGCCTGCATTGCTTCCGATTGGTATGGCCTTAGTGCCACACTCATTTATTAAAATTTACCTTGAAATCCTGCAGCTGCTGGAGTGGTGGCTTCAGGTTTAAGAAATCGAGCGATATTATTGTATTTTTTGCCATTGTATTCGCGCACAGTGATATGTGCCTTACCGGTCCGCCCTGGCAATTTGTTGACATCTAGTATCATTGGCTCGCCTGGTTTCTTAAGTCCTAAGCAAGTGAGAAAAGCACCAATGTAGCCGGCTTTAGATGCTAACATAAAAAAGTTATGCCGGATTTTAGCCACTTCATTAGCTTCATTGTGTACAGCTAAATGTACAGTTAATTGATTGCATGCCTTAACTTTTTCGCTACCATTAAAACGGCCGCGCTCGTATGATTCTACGACAAATAAATAATCCCCCTCCGGCAATAGTGTAAACTCCGGCGCATCTTCTGTAATTTGGGCGTCCCAACTAAGCTCAGCGTCTTGTAATGGGGTAATAGCTTGATTATTTGCTGCAAAAGATTCAAAGTTGTTATTTTGTTCCATGGTTGGACCTCCTAATAATTAAAATGGAATGTTATTGCGTGACTGTTGTACTCGTTCTAAGAATTTGGTCCAGTCAGTCACTAAATAATTGAAGAATTCAGGTGCATAAGCTTCAAATTCAGTTTCAAAAGGATAGATGCCCGCATCAGCTACGGCTTGCTTTAATTCGGTAAGCGTCACATGATCCTTGTTGAGCATATCCAGCACGGCCTGTGGAATAGCCGGATGATAAATGGCTTGTGATTCTTCCAGCGGTGTTGTTGCGACTTCCAGATTTGCTTGTTGCAGTTCCGATTCCGCAGCCTTTTGATTAATCTTAGCCGGCACATAAGCAGCAATTGATTTGTATTCAAAAGGCAGCTCATCCGGTAAGTTAAATCTATTCTTAGCATCCCACGCCGGATGATGCGATGTATACATAACACGCTGACCGCCTTGGGCTTTTGCCTTGTTGCTATTATTGTCTTTCACCACAATGGTCTTGTAGTTGGCGAACAATAACATATCGCACCATTCTTTAGTGAGTGCAGCCGTTCTTGCTCCAGTTTTAGTGCCAATCTTAAGCTCATAGCGGTCATAAGCTCCGAATTCATCCGGTTGCTCAAACTTCCGGATAATCGCATGTGCACAGAGTACTACATTGACACCGGCGTTGATAACATCATCTAAGAGGTGGAGCATCCGGGCGAATTCTTCCGCTTCTAATACATAGCCTTTACCATAGCCAAAGGATTCGATTGAGTTCACATTGGCTTGTGCACAGATATGAGCCACACATAACTGGTCTGCCCAGTCGATAGTGTCAATTACAAGCGTCTGACACACTTCCGGATGTTCCTTGATATATTTAATTTCTTCCATGAGCATGGCCCAGCTTGTGGGTCGTGGCAGACGGTTAACATCTAAGTGAGATGTGCCGCCTTCAGTATCGATAAACACCGGGTCAGGGAATTGTGATGCAAATGTAGTCTTGCCAATTCCTTCCGGTGCATATAGCACCACTTTCAAGGGCTTTTGCAATTTGCCTTTTGTGATTGTAAACATTAAAAGGTTCCTCCCTTCCATTCCTTATTGTTAATGGCAGCCTTACTATATCCATCCTCAATAATAACTGCACACTCATCACCTTGACTGACGCGTGTAGCAAGCACTTGCAACTCAGTCTGTTCGCAATATTCAGCAAAGGCCTTCAATGTGGTCAAGTCCATCTGTTCGAGCTTATCCATGAGCACAAAACCACATGCCGGGTTAAGCTGTCGCACAATGGCAGTGGCTACAATTAATTGATCGGCACCGCTCATGGCATCCCATTTACTGCCATTGTAGGTCAGTTCTCCATCTACAACCGATAAGCCCGGCAGTGGTAAGTTTGCACCTTCAAGCAAGGCTGTGCGCTTATCTCGCAGTTCATCAAGCTGTTCGGTCAGGCTGTCATATTCAGCCTTTAACTTATTAGCATCTTCCTCTGCCAATTCACGATTGGCATTGGTTCTGACCTTGGCATTGATGAGTTCGATGTTGGCCAAGTTTTCTTCAATTTCAGCGGTAGATTCATCTTCTAAATCCTGCGCCATAGCTTGTGCAGTCAATAAGTTATTAGCAACTTCTTCCAATTCAGCTTCTAATTTGAGCAGTTCTTCCTTCTTGCTCTCAATGCGTTCCTTAAGCATTGCATGTTGTTGCTGATATTGGGTTAAATTATTTCTTTTGCGTTGGTTCTCACCATTTCGAGCAAGGATGTCCTGCTGCTGCTTAATCAATTCCATTGGAGAGACCGGCTCACTTGGGGCTTCCGGGTAAAATGGCAATTCCTCAGCATGATGAGCCTTTTGCCGGTGAAGTCTACCAATTTCAAGGCGTTGATTAAACAGCTGTTTTTCTTGCAATTCATAGGCAGCCAATTCATCACCTACGCCAATAACCTGGAGCAGAATGTTTGCCTTTTCCTTGTTATTGGCATTCATGAATTTTGGCAAATTTAATGCCAATTCTTCAATGAAGCTGTCTAATAAGGATTGCCCGGCCTTATTCCCTTCCGGGTCAATTACTTTTAGGCTGCTATTTTTGCCTTTACGCTCCACAATGATGCCATTGCTAAGTTCAATATGGAGAGCCGGCTCAGTCAATGCGCCCTCTCGGTGCGGATTGCTCGGCGCGTATTTGTTGCCCCCAAGTGCCCACACGATGGCATTTAATACAGAAGTTTTGCCTTGGCGATTATCACCGCCGATGATAGTCAAGCCATTAGCTGTTGGTGTTAATTGCACGGCCTTGACGCGTTTTACATTTTCAAACTCTAAAGAGTTGATTTTCACGCTATTTCCCATTGTTTTCTCCTTATGGTATACTATAGTTAAGTTAGTTTTCTGAGCTGTTGAATGTTGGCGCATTCAGCGGCTCTTTTTCTTTTTGGCATTCATCCGGAATGCAATAGTCCCGAAGTTCGCACGTTGTACAATTCTGCAATTTAATCACCTCCTTTCGACAATGCGTTTTATTCTTCTCATTGCTTTACTTCCTTTATAATCACACTATGCTGCACGCCTTTCCAGCCTACCAAATTAGCTTGATTGAACGCCTTCCGGCGAATCGGCGGCTCATCGTATTCATTGGCTTGTTTCCGGGCTTTGTATTCGTTGATCGCCATAACTGCTAAGATGGCTACAATTGCACCAAATACAAAGGCTTCAAATAATAACAATCCAAGGTTAGCCATTAAGATTTCATATAAATTCATTTTCGTCCCCTCCTTAAATACTGACACCAGCACCAATCACACACAGTGATAACTGTGTGATTCTGTGGAATCATATGCTTTTCGCGGTTGGTGATTTCAGCACCACATAGGTGGCACACTAACCGCTCATTTATCAAGGCCTTTATTGTGTATGGATCAATAGTGGCCTTTTGTTGTACCTTTTTCTTTTTCATAACGCAATTTCAACCCCATATGTGTCCTTCACAAAAGCCTTGAATTTTTCCGGGTAAATCCGATAAGTCCACCGCTTACCATTACCAACATTAAGAGCAACACCAAAGTCATATATGCCGGCTTTTAGTCCTGCCCGGAGAAAGCACACATCCCAGCCAAGAATAGCAGCCGCTTTGGCTGTTGTAATTTTCTTCATGTAATTATCTCCATTCATGGTGTCCAATAATTGCACACTGTCTTTTGGCTGCAGTCCCATGTGTCAATTAGCACACCATTTTCAAATTCCATTGCCTACATCTTTCATATTGTCGATATTTCGACATTTTTTTATAAAAAAAGATATTCAAAAGTGAAATCAATACCGGATGCAGCATTGATTGCATCTTTGATCTTGCGGGCTTCACTAACCCATAAATCAGAACCTTTTTTGAGCTTAGGATATAAGGTTCCATAAGCAATACCGGTTTTTCGGGATAAAGTCCCGATAGTCCACCCTAATCGGTCCATTTCAGCAAATAAGTTGGCGTACATAACTATCACCTCCTGTCAGTTTTAATTGTCGATATTTCGACTTCGTGCCTTAATCATATCATCATGTTTATATTTCGTCAATAGAAATTATTGATATTTCGACATTTTTTATTGTCATGTTTTATAAAAGCCTTGTAAATAATAAACTATTATAGTGAATTTAAAAATAAGTTATTGATATTTCGATATTTTATATTGATATTTCGACACTATTAGTATATAATATATTCATCAGAGGAGGTGGGCGCAATGTCAAAAGGTGAGGCAATCCGCAAAAGAATACGAGAAAATTATACACTAACTGGTTTCGCTGAAATGATTGGTATGCCTTATTCAACGCTTCAAAGCGTTCTCAATAATATAGAGGGCGCATCATTATCAAATATAAGTAAGATTGCGCGAGGTTTAAATTTGCCAATAGATGCACTATTGGATAATAAGAATCTAGAGGATGGCGCTAATTATTCGCCGATATTAGCACGCGCCATGCATGAATTATCAAGAGAAGATTTGCAGAAAATTGAGGAGATCACTCAATTATATTTAAAACAGAAAGAAGGGCGCGACCAATAGAAGCACGATATGATATTGCTGCATGCACCGCGTGGAGCATGTACGAAAAATACAGTTTAGACATTGTGCCGGTTGATCCGCGCTACCTATTAAAATGCGAAGGTGTTGAATGTGCATCATATCAAGAAGTGGGTTATTCAAAAGATATAGAATTAGAAGCTATTTATGTTGATGAATTTAATGCTGTATTTTATAATGAGGACCAATATTGGCAACGCCTTAGATTCACCTTAGCTCATGAGCTTGGGCATAAAATGCTGAGCCATTATAATACATCATTAACATTTAAAGCCAAAGAGCAAGAAGCCAATAAGTTTGCAGCTGAATTGTTGTGCCCAAGTCCTTTGGTCTTTTTAACCGGCATTACTCATCCCGGTGATTTATGCGCCGCCTTTGATATATCCGCATCATGTGCGAATGCCATCATGGAATCCTATGATTATTTTGACCCGCAGCGCTGGCATTATTTTATTGAGATGTTCCGCCGGCAGTTTAGCCAATTTATTAATTACCGGCAGCGATTGAATACAAGAATGCGATCCGCTGCATCAATCAGAATGCAGCTATATGACATGTGGTAATCCAACTATTGGAAAAATTGCAATAGTTGAAATAAAAAATCCCTCACCTGCGGGAACAGGTAAGGGATTTATGCAGCACACTTATTAGAGCGCACTGTTAAGACACATTTATTATAACACGCTCTAAAGGTGTCAGTAAATAAAATAAATAAGGAGCGTGATATTATGGGCTTACGTCGCAGCAATGGCAGCGGAACAGTTTACAAAAAGAAAGACCGCGCCCGGAGAAAGCCTTATTGTGCAGTTGTAACATTAAATTTAGATTCAATCACCGGAAGGCAAACACGGAAAACACTTGGCTATTTTGCCACGCAAAAAGAAGCATGGGCAGCATTAAATGCTTACAATAATGATCCAAAGTTTTATATGGCTAAAGATATTACATTTGGCGAGGTTTGGGATATGATGATTGCCCAAAAGGAAAATATGGGAGTGTCGAGTGCAGCCAATTACAATATGACCAAGAACCGCTGCGACCACATTTGGAATCGTCCTATCCAGGATGTTAAGCTGATACATTTGCAGGACATAGTTGATAGCAGCGGCTTATCTGCCGCTAGTAAACGACAAATAAAAGTGACACTCAATGCTGTATTTACATTGGCTTTTGAAAATGATTTTGTCTTGAAAAATTATGCGGAGCTGATTAAGCTGCCGGCACTTGGTCAATCTGATAAGCATAAGCCACTTAGTACGGAGGATATGCGCATATTATGGCAGCATACAGATGATGAAATGGTTCAAATGGCGTTAGTGTATTGCTACACCGGGGCACGGCCAATCGAGTTATTACAAATGAAAGTGGACAATGTAAATTTAAAAGAAAAATACATGGTTGGCGGTGTTAAAACCGCAGCCGGTAAAGATAGACATATACCAATAGCGGATTGCATATATCCATTTGTGAGTGAGTTTTACAAAAAAAATGCCTTTAGCCGGGGTTATTTATTTCCTGTTACAGCATCATCAAGCTTGAGATATCGAATCAAGCAAATGATTAATAAATACGGATTAGAGAATCATATACCTCATGACTTCCGGCACACATTTATTACATTGGCCGATAATTACCAAGTGAATGAGCTTGTTGTGAAAATGATTGTAGGGCACTCACGAGGGCGAGATATTACACAAGGAGTGTACACTCATAAAACTCACCAACAATTATTGGACGCTGTAAATGCCTTGCCATATGGCACTGAAATGAGTATGATATCACAAAATTTGGTGGGTGCTATAAAGGCCTAACAAATCAAGTTAGTGGGTGCTACTTGGGTGCTACAATCTCATTTTTACTCATTTTATTTACTATTATAAAAATAAAGAACCCAGCAAGCATCATGCCTGCTGGGTTTCTGATTAGATTGCGATTATTCGGCTGTGAATGGCAACAAAGCAATAGCGCGAGCGCGTTTGATTGCTAAT
>OATE01000089.1_pt1 | contig 65113 bp, 50 predicted proteins | sample 1475901 | NCBI WGS metagenome assembly OATE01 (sample SAMEA2579944, study PRJEB22360) | human gut metagenome | reverse complement strand
TGGGGGTGGAAGATAAATGGCATAAAAACCGCATCTTCCACCAATCTATACATCTTACAATCAACGATATGCATTCTAAAAGGTGGAAGATGGAAGATCGAAACGTATTTTTTGTATGAGAGGAAGGCGTGGTGAAAGAGCCGTGGCAGGCAGGAATAAAATCCATCTTTCTGTTTTCTGATATGGCAGGAATAATGTATTTTTGCAAAGATTCCATTTTTAAGCAAACTACATGAAACAGTATATAGTTGCTCTGATGCTTGCCTGCAGCATTCAGGGACATTCACAAGATGTGAAGCAGGCTGCTTTTGTTCCTCCATTTGACTTTACACTGACTCTGAGCGGTAATTTCGGAGAAATTCGTGCCAATCATTTTCATGGCGGTCTTGACTTTAAGACTCAGGGAGTTGTCGGTAAACCGGTGCGCGCGCTGGCCGACGGATACATCTCACGTATTCGTGTCACCAATGGTTCGGGACATGTACTCGATGTGGTATATAATAACGGTTATACAACTATTAACCGGCACTTGAGCGGATTTATGCCGGACATTGCCCGAAGAGTGAAGAAGCTTCAATACGAAAAAGAAGATTGGGAAGTAGAGATTGTTCCCGAACTGGGGGAATATCCGGTAAAGGCGGGACAACAGATAGCCTGGAGCGGTAATACGGGTTATTCATTCGGACCGCACCTGCATCTGGACTTGCTGGAAACCGCTACCGGTGAATCTGTCGATCCGATGCCTTTTTTCAAATCAAAAATAAAAGATACCACTGCTCCCCGGGCTGAGGGCGTTATGTTGTTTCCACAGCCGGGAACCGGAATCGTGCAAGGCAGTTCGGAGCGGCAAACCTTCCAACCCAATGGGACGCGTCCCATCGAGGCATGGGGAGTGATCGGATCGGGTATCAAGGCTTATGATTACATGGACGGTGTTCACAACCGTTACGGTGTGCATACTGTTGTGCTCAAGGTAGATGGAACGGAAGTGTTTCGTAGTGTGGTCGATCGCTTTGCTCCGGATGAGAACCGGATGATAAACTCCTGGACCTACGGGCAATATATGAAATCATTTATTGATCCGGGCAATACGCTGCGTATGCTCCGGGCTTCGAATGATAACCGTGGATTGGTGACCATCAATGAAGAACGGGATTACAAGTTCGAATATGAATTGAAAGACGCTTTTGGCAACACTTCCCGCTATCACTTTACGGTGCGTGGAAAAAAACAGCCGATAAAGCTGTCTGAACATCGGGAGAAGTACTTCTTTGCCTGGGACAAAACGAACTTTTTGCAAGAACCCGGTTTGACCCTTACCGTCCCTCGGGGGATGTTATACGACAATGTGGCTCTCAATTATGAAGTACGTTCCGACAGCGGGGCAATTGCTTACACCTATCAGCTCAATGATGAGAAAGTGCCGTTGCACGGTGGCTGTGAGTTGCGTATCGGGCTTCGTCATCAGCCGGTTGCCGATACAACGAAATATTACGTGGCTCGTGTTACTCCCAAAGGTGGTATGTATAGTGCCGGAGGAACTTACGAGGGTGGATTTATGAAAACCCGTATCCGTGAATTGGGCACTTATACGGTAGGAGTAGATACAGTGCCTCCCGAAATTATTCCGGTGGGCAAGAATGTCTGGGGACGTAATGGGAAAATTGTTTATCGGCTGAAGGACAAAGAAACCGGCATCCGGTCTTATCGTGGCACGATTGATGGAAAATTCGCTCTGTTCGGACGTCCTAACCTGACAAAATCGTATTGGGAGTGTAAACTCGATCCTGAATATGTAAAGAAAGGTGGACGCCATACGGTAGAGATGACCGCTACAGACGATTGCGGGAACGAGACAACGGTTCGTGAAACCTTCGTCTGGTAGCTTTCAAAACCAAATAACCGGAGATTATCCGGGTAAAACAGAATAAGATATTATATTAATAATTTATTATATGAAAAGAATCTTTCTCTTTGCCGCTCTCTTGACTGCGGCAGTGGCGGAAACCTTCGCCTGTACTAACTTAATTGTCGGTAAGAATGCTTCTACCGACGGTTCGACCATTGTTTCCTATTCGGCTGACTCGTACGGACTCTTTGGCGAGTTATATCATTATCCCCCAGCTACCTATCCCAAGGGTACGATGATGGATATCCATGAATGGGATACCGGAAAATATCTGGGACAGATTGAGCAGGCGCGTCAGACTTATAATGTGATCGGCAATATGAACGAGTTTCAGGTAACCATTGGTGAAACTACCTTTGGCGGCCGTCCTGAATTGGTAGATACACTGGGCATTATCGATTACGGAAGTTTGATTTACGTAGGACTGCAACGTTCGCGCACTGCCCGTGAAGCCATTAAGGTGATGACTGAGCTGGTTCAGGAATATGGATATTATAGCAGTGGTGAGTCATTTACCATTGCCGATCCTAATGAAATATGGATTATGGAAATGATAGGGAAAGGGCCCGGCATACGGGGAGCCGTCTGGGTAGCTGTTCGTGTGCCCGATGACTGCATCTCGGCACATGCCAACCAGTCTCGTATCCATCAGTTTGATATGAATGACAAGGCAAACTGTATGTACTCCAACGATGTCATTTCCTTTGCCCGTGAAAAAGGATATTTCAACGGAGTGAATAAAGATTTCAGTTTTGCCGATGCTTATGCGCCGCTTGATTTCGGTGCCCGCCGTTTTTGCGAGGCCCGTGTATGGAGCTATTTCAATATGTTTACCGATCAGGGTGAGGCTTATCTGCCTTATATCCAGGGAAAGACCAACGAACCGATGCCTTTGTTCGTGAAACCGAAACGCAAACTTTCAGTTCAGGACGTAAAGAATGCCATGCGTGACCATTATGAAGGAACTGCTCTTGATATCAGCAATGACTTTGGTGCCGGACCTTATAAAACACCTTACCGCCTCTCTCCGCTGACTTTTAAAGTAGGCGATCAGGAATACTTCAACGAACGTCCTATTTCTACACAACAGAGTGGGTTCGTTTTTGTGGCCCAGATGCGTGCCAATCTGCCTGATGCAGTAGGCGGTGTACTCTGGTTCGGTACGGATGATGCCAACATGACCGTTTTCACTCCCGTATATTGCTGTACTACCAAAGTTCCGGTATGCTATACCCGTGTGGATGGTGCCGATTACATCACTTTCTCATGGAATTCTGCTTTCTGGATTTTCAACTGGGTGGCTAATATGGTATATCCCCGTTACGATTTGATGATCGGTGATGTACGTTCCACACAGAATGAACTTGAAACCACCTTCAACGAGGCGCAGGAGGGGATTGAGTCTGCTGCCGTTAAACTGTACGAGAAAAATCCGGAAGCAGCTGTGGCGCTTCTGACCAATTATACCAACATGACGGCGCAAAGCACTTTCGACACCTGGAAACGTCTGGGAGAATTTATCATTGTGAAGTATAATGACGGTGTCATCCGCAAGATGAAGGACGGTAAGTTCGAGCGCAACGCTATCGGCCAACCCGCCGGTGTGGTACGTCCGGGCTATTCAAAAGAATTCCTTGAGGAATATGTGAAGCAAACCGGCGAACGTTATAAAGTGACTGAATAAACGCTTCCGGAGAGTTTTCTCGCTAAAAGATAGGAATTTCAAACTTATTCTTTTACATTTGTATTTTGAATAGAATAATTATTAATCTCTAAAAATAGATATAACCATGGGGAATGAAGAACTAATCAAACAGGTGACTGAGAAAGCCGAGAAGTGGCTGACCCCGGCGTATGATGCCGAAACTCAGGCTGAAGTGAAACGCATGTTGGAGAACGAAGATAAGACAGAATTGATTGAAGCCTTTTACAAAGACCTTGAATTTGGTACGGGCGGACTCCGTGGTATCATGGGAGTAGGTACCAACCGTATGAATATTTATACTGTTGGAGCCGCAACTCAGGGACTTTCTAACTATCTGAACGCAAACTTTAAGAATCTGAAACAGATTTCTGTTGTGGTAGGATACGATTGCCGTAACAATAGTTCTCTGTTCGCTAAGATTTCTGCGGATATTTTCTCTGCCAATGGCATTAAAGTATATCTGTTCGAGGAGATGCGTCCTACTCCGGAGATGTCTTTTGCCATCCGTCACCTTGGTTGCCAGAGCGGTATCATTCTGACTGCTTCACACAACCCGAAAGAATATAACGGCTATAAAGCTTACTGGGATGATGGTGCACAGGTATTGGCTCCGCACGATAAAGGTATTATTGACGAAGTGAACAAGATTGCCTCTGCTGCCGACATTAAGTTCCAGGGTAATCCGGATCTGATTCAGATTATCGGGGAAGATGTCGATAAAATATACCTGGATAGGGTGAAAACCGTTTCTATCGATCCTGAAGCTATTGCTCGTCATAAAGATATGAAGATTGTCTACACTCCGATTCATGGTACGGGTATGATGCTGATTCCCCGTGCACTGAAGATGTGGGGATTTGAAAATGTATACACTGTTCCCGAGCAGATGATTAAGGATGGTAACTTTCCGACGGTTGTTTCGCCGAATCCGGAGAATGCGGAAGCCCTGACAATGGCTCTCAATCTGGCTAAAGAAATCGATGCCGACCTTGTAATGGCTTCCGATCCGGATGCTGACCGTGTAGGTATCGCTTGCAAGGACGATAAGGGTGAGTGGGTATTGATCAACGGTAACCAGACTTGCCTGATGTATCTGTATTATATCATCACTCAATACAATAAACTGGGTAAGATGACCGGTAATGAATTCTGTGTGAAGACCATTGTTACTACCGAACTGATCAAGAAGATTGCCGACAAAAATCAAATTGAGATGCTCGACTGTTATACCGGCTTTAAATGGATCGCCCGTGAAATTCGTTTACGTGAGGGTAAGAAGAAATACATCGGTGGTGGTGAAGAAAGCTACGGTTTTCTGGCCGAAGACTTTGTTCGTGACAAAGATGCTGTTTCTGCTTGCTGCCTGATTGCCGAAGTGGCTGCTTGGGCTAAAGACAATGGAAAGACTCTGTATCAGTTGCTGATGGACATTTACGTTGAATATGGATTCTCTAAAGAATTTACTGTAAACGTAGTGAAACCGGGTAAGAGCGGTGCCGAAGAGATTAAAGCCATGATGGAAAACTTCCGTGCTAATCCTCCGAAAGAGTTGGGTGGCTCGAAAGTGATTCTGTCAAAAGACTATAAAACTCTGAAGCAGACAGATGCAGAAGGTCATGTAAGTGACATCGATATGCCGGAACCATCGAATGTGCTGCAATATTTCACCGCAGATGGTGGTAAAGTGTCTGTTCGTCCGTCAGGAACGGAACCGAAGATCAAATTCTACATCGAAGTGAAAGGCCAGATGGGATGCCGCAACTGCTTTGCCACTGCCGATGCAGAAGCTACTGAAAAAGTGGAAGCTGTGAAGAAATCGTTGGGTATTTAAGGAACTTCTTTAAGCACTCTTTTAACAGATACTTTGGGTAATATAAATGTGTCCATAGTATTATAGTATTATCGAAATGCCCTGTCCTGAATTGGATGGGGCATTTCTTTTGGGATTATTCTTTTAAAGGGGCTGTGTCAAAACTCTTTTTACCACAGATTACACAGATTATCACAGAATAATAATGTTGATAATCAATAACTTAAAAATTGCTCTATGTTACTCTGTGTCCTCTGTGGTGAGTTTCGACACACCCTCACAACACTAAAAGATCCGGGCAGACGGAGAACTAGGTGAAACTCACGTCTGTATTTCCCGGATGTATGGTTTTTAGTTAATGCCCAGATTTTTTTTTGCGATAGCTCTTTGCCCTGTGCTTAACTTGTTTCCGTATGCCGCATAGATATACTTTCCGATGGGACTGCTGGCATGTTTTATAATCTGTTCCATCAATAGCCCGGTAAAGCTTTCTTTTATTTCATGGACATTTTTTCCGGAGAAGTCGTGTTCCCCGAACTGATCGATGGCAAGAAGAAATTGCATCATCTCTGTGTTGAGTGCGGTCCCTTCCACTCGGACGACGTCTCCTATTTGCGTGCTGATTTTTCCCGCTTCGACAACGATAGGGAGAGTAACAGGAAAGCGGTCACTGTCGTTTTCCTGAATAAATAGTTCCCTGACTTGGGGAGAATTGATTTTTCCCTCAAATGCAAACCGACAATCAATCACTTGTGTACTGTCATATCGGGTTGTGCTGTGGATAGCATCCTGCAAATAGATTGTTCTGCCTTCCATTTGAGGGTTGGTTACTATGCCACTGACATAATAGCTACCGTTCTGTCGGGCATGGGTGCATGCTGCCAGAAAGATGGTTCCCAGTATGATTCCTCCTGCTGTTATTCTTTTCATCTTGGTTGTGATGTTCGTTAAGTAAAAAATCACCCCATACATACCCGAAGGTAGGACGGGGTGATTTTTTCGTAATATCTGGACTTATTTAAAATCTAAATCCTAATTTCAAATTGGGTTGTGCAAACAAGTTTATGTTATGATGTCCCACTTTGTAAGTGGCTACCCCTTTCGGACAAATCTGAATCATGTCGTAGCGATAGGCTACCGGTTGCAGTTCAAATCCGAAAACCAGTCCTTTACCCAGGCTGTATTCGATGCCGGCTACCGCTGCCGCACGTAATCCGAATATTTGTCCGGTTTTGGTCGAAGGGATATATACTTGTAAAGGCAGTGTTTCTGCGTCATTCAAATCGTCATCGTCAGTTATTGCATCACCGTCGCTTACAGTTTCACCCGTGTTGGGAGACATCGTTTCGATTCGTCCCATTTGCCAGCCTATAAGGCCACCCACATAAAGATTGATACGTTCGTTTTTCGTATTGAAATAATAGTTTGAACCAATGTTTACCATCCAGTTGTTTTTCACCCGTCCTTCTACATATTTGGAAGCGGGGATTTGCATATCGGACACACTATTGTCGCCTTCAATGAAATCCTTTTTCGGGGTGACTCCAATGTTCATGCTGAACATCAGATTAACGTCCCAACGATTGGTCAGGAAATATTTTCCCTGCAAACCGATGATGTTGACCAAGCTATTATTATTCCAACTTCCCAGATTCAGATACATGCCCGGATCTTCAGACTTGTTGCCTGTATCATCGCCCAAGCCAATGCCCGGCGCGTTTCCGGTTCCGTTCCAGTATTTCGGTAACAAGTATTCCATACCATCGGCGAATTGCTGTGAATTGCCTAATGCGACGGATATCTGCCAGTTACCTTTTTCCGGGGCAAACGACGCATCGTCACTGCTGCTGCGTTGTTGCGCCATAAGTGGCGCAACAGTACATGCAGTCAGAAGGATTATGCATAGTTTTTTAATCATACTTTTTTCCTTTAGTTTTTATTTATTCGGCTGAAGTGTCTCCGGTCAGTGTTTTGATAAGCTGATCTTTCATCTCTTTTGCCTTGTTGAATAATACCGTCAATGCTTCGATTTCAAAAGTTTTGGCATCGATTTGAGCTTCTTTAAGTTTGATGGCTGTTGCTTGTTCTTGTTCGTAGCTACCGTCCTGTAGTGCTTTCAGCAAAGCATCGTACATATTCAGTTCAGCTTTTGCCTTTGCCAGAGTACCGCTCTTTACAGTGATGTTGCCACTTTCGTCGTCAACTTCAGAAGGTGCACCTTCGATTTTGGCTATTTCGTTCTTCAGGTATTTAATTGCATCCTCATAAGTGGACAATGGCTGATTATTATCACCAGTCTGAGGCAAAGCCTTTTTCATTGTACCTAAGATGCAATTCAAACCGGCTTTCTGCACTTCCAGACTTGCTTTCTCCGCATCGTACTTCTCTGTAATCTGGTTCAGGGTAATTTGTGCTGTTGCCAGTTTTGTATCTGTTGCGGCGATTGCTTTATCATTGTCGGTACCCATAGCCATTAATTTTGAGTTCAGGTCGGCCCATACAGATACATTGTTGATTTCATCTGTTAAAGCATCGTACTCCTTCTTTGCTCCAAATGTTTTGTCTGCCAGCCCGTTCTGGGTTAGGGCGATTCCGTCAAGATCGAATGTAAACTCTCCTTCTCCGGTGTGTTCGGCTAATGCTTTATTGTAAGCCGCCAACCATTCTGCGTAAACTGCTGTAGTTTGGCGTTCGTTACTGTAGCCGGCGGCTTTGGCTGCTTTGACGAAATCGGCAGCGAGGCCACCTTCAGCTTTAAACAAATCCTCCACACCGAATACGGCATCATAACTTGTTGTTCCGTTGTTCTCAATGATAAGTGCCTTCCATGCGTCCAGTTTGGCTGCATCTTTAGTAATGTCTGTTTCTTCTTTCAGCTTTAGTCCGTCCAAAGCGGTTCTGGCGGTGAGATAAGTTTTGTATTGAGCAATAAATTTGTCTAAAGCAGCTTTTTCTTTAGCTGCATCTCCGGCGGCACTTTCATAATCTTTCTGGTAAGTCTGATAATCTGCGATGATCAAGCTGCGTGCGTCGTGTCCCTCCTGACTGAGATACTTGCCTGCATCTACTGCCTTATAAAAAGCTTCAGATGCTTTTGCCCATGTACCCTCTACTTTGGTCAGCTCTGCTTGGAACGCATCATAGTCAACTTTAGCTTGTGCCTGTGCCAGTTTTGCCTGTGCCTGTTCTTCGCTGGTCTTTACTTTGTCGGTTAATAAAGTAGTGATAGCTTCTAATATGTTTCTTTTCTCCTGCATGGTTTTAGAGAAGCGGAACCCATCAGGAAAATAGTATTTTCCGGTTGCGGGATCTATCTTTATTGCTGGCCTAAAGGAATTGGCAAGGTCATTGTTGTCCAAAGTTTGTTTTTCCAGAATCATTCTGGCAAATCCATCCTGGATGGCAGCAGGAATATCGAAAGTGAATTCACCTTTTGCTTCTTTTGCTTTCTGCACTTCAGCTACCTGTTGTACGGCTGCCTGATAATCGGCGTCACTTACTTTTGATAAGTCGATAGCATTGATTTTATTGTCAAGATCCGTTTTCTTATCATTAAGTTCTTTGTATTTGGCTTCAAACTGATCCAATGGAATTTCTGCGACAACCTTCAGCTGTGCCAGGTTTTCTTCGATACCTTTTACTTCACCTTTCTGAATGGCAATCTGGTTGGTAACGCCGGCAATCAGTGCTTCCGGATCATAGCTGAATTCTAATAAAGATTTCTGTCTCATCAGGTCAGCCAGTTCTTCCTGAGCATCGCTTAATGTACCGGAGAGTTCGATCAGGCCTTTTACGGTAGTCTCTTCTCCATCTTCTACACTGATTTTCCCCGATTCTTCATTGTAGGTGATCTTTTTAGGAGTATATGCAAAACTTTGCGTGTATAGCAGTTCGTTCAATTTGGTAGCATAGGCATTATCCTTGTAACCAAGTAAAGCCACTTCGATATCGATCATTGCCTTTTCATAAGCGGCCTGTGCTTGTGCAGTCTGAATTTGTAGCTCAAGCATTTTAGCTTTGAATAACTCTGCGCTTTTCTCGGCTTTTTGTTGCCAATAGGCTTTCATCGCTTCTGTTTTGGCTGCTTGAACTTCTGTTTTAAGCTTTTCCTGGGCTACTTTTTCTTCCAGGTAAGCGGCTTTGGCATTGACGATAGCAATTTGTGCCTCTTTGTAAGCCGCTTCAGCAGTTTGTACAGCTGCTTTTGCTTTAATCAATTCTGCTTTCGCTCCGCGAAGTTCTGTGATGCTTGCCGGTTCATCATTATCGATACATCCGGTAAACGTTGTAGTTGCTCCTCCCACTAAGAGTGCAGCTACGAGATAAGTCCATTTTCTCATACCTCTGTTTTTTTAGCGTTAATAAAAATGTTATGTAAGTAAATCAATGTATTCTCTTGCCTATTGCGGCTTTTCCTCTATCTGTGTAATACCTCTATCTACCGTTACTTTATAGGTAACGGGATCGAAGTCCGCTTTTCGATAAGAAGCGTCTTTGAGAGGAGTTTTTAACATTAAATTCCGGTTATATGTAGCATAAAGCATATAGGAGATGGATCATCTCGTTGGGGATTAAAAACGGGATGAGCGAATTGTGCGCATTCATGATACTAATGTAATGTACACCAAAGACTATAGTCGTCTTTTTCTTTTATAAAGGATGATTCAATGACTTATTTTAATAAATAATCGTATTTTATTTGTTTTATTGTGAAAAATGATTTATGTTTGTAGCGCACTTATAGAAGAGTTACCTATAAAGTAATGGCTCAGATAATCAAAGTATTAGTCCTGTGTATGCTTCTTTCGCAAATGATATAATATGAGCATTTGTTTCATCTAATTTCTTAATGTTGAATGGTTTCAAGTAGGTTTCTGTCACTTTGATTGACGAATGTCCCATGGCTTCACTGATGATGCCCGGGTGAATTTCAAGATGGTAAGCTAAGGTAGCCCAGGTGTGTCGTGCGGTGTATGAACTCAGGTTTTTCGAAATTCCCAATAGATGCGCCAATTGTATCAACTGATAGTTAAATGCACGTAAAGCATATTGGTATTCCTGATAATTGATATGGCTTTTTTGCTTTTTGCTCAGAATAGGAAACAAGTAAGGTGAGTCAGGGTCGGTATCCATATATTCCAGAATAATCTCCATAGCTTCGGAAGGAACGGTTACTGTAAGTTGGCGTCCTGTTTTGTGCCGGTGGTAAGTGAGGATATTTCCTTTTAAGTCTCTCTTTTGCAGATAGGCCAAGTCGACAAAGGGAAGTCCGCGTAATAAGAACATAAGTACAAACATCTTGTGGGCACGGCAAATGGCTTCTGGATGCTGTGCAGTGTGGTTCATTTGCAGTAAAAGCCCCATTTCTTCTGCTTTGAGAGATCTTTTCACATCGGCTTGGGTTCCAGTATATACAGGTTTGAACAAGCGGGGAGAGTAGGGGGCCAGTTGGCGGTCCACTGCCCGGTTGTAGACAGCGCGTAAGGCTCGCATATAGGTGGAGACGGTATTCCAGCTATTTCCTCTCAGGCGGAGATAATGTTCAAATCGTTTTAGTAATGCAGGTGTCATCTGACGAAACAGGATGTTCTTGCTGCCTGTGAAAGCTCCGAATGCATTCAGGCTGGCTTGATAAATATGGGCAGTTCCGAGAAAATTACCTGCTTTTTGTTCGCTGATAATGCTATCCATAAATCGGATAAAATTTTGTTCTTTCATAATACATTTTGTTTTGATGGAGCTGTGTCAAAACTCTTTTCACCACAGATTATACAGATTATTATAGAATAATAATGTTGATAATCAGTGACTTGGTGTTTGTTCAGTGTTACTCTGTATCCTCTGTGGTGAGTTTCGATACACCCTCCGGGTTCCTAGTTTTTCTTTTCCCAAGATATTAATTTTCTTTTGATTAATCATTAACTATTGGTTTACGTAATTAATTGTTTGGTTCCAAATGATTAACTTTAACACATCATTAAAACAAACATTCTGTTAGTATGCTATCTATAAGATAAACAGTTGATTTAAACTTGATAATTGCTTGAAACGAACTCTTTGAATGATAGGCAGATTGATGGAATATCTGTTTGAACTTACCAAATTGATAGCTTCACATTTTTTAGTATTTTGTCTTCTTCGTCTTCTTTTGCTTTCTTTATGGAGCAGAGGCTAATCATTCTTGGCAATATATTGTTCTTACTGCAACATCTAAACTTAAAAACGTATGAAAGATCTTGTGTCCGGCATCCGTTATGATGCCTCTAATGTGATTAGTCAGGCTATAGGGCCAAGTAAAGAATTTTGCATGGGATATTTGAATCCCGGAGTTGCAAGTGGTGAAGGATATATTTCGACAATGAAATTGTCAGTCGGTACAGTCGACGTGAAAGACCTTGATGCAATAACTGAAAAGATTGTAGCAAAGGACCGCTGTGAGAAAAACGACGCATATCTCGGACAAGTCAATCTAATGAAGGCTTCTTCATTTTGTGGACAAAATGGAGCTATCTGGGGATTTGACCTGGCAATGCACGATGACATTGCCAAAAGAAAGGAGATGCCTATCTATATGCAGGCACAGCCTGAAGGGGTAGACGTTCCTGTTTATAATATCCGTCCGTTGCTGGAGGCAACCGAACGTTTGTTCGGCCGTGCCAAAGAGCGTCGTTTTCCCATACTCCCCGGAGCTTATGTGCCGGGAGGAAGCCGAAAGGTTGTAGCATGCGGTCCCACATGGGTGTGGTCTGTGATCGGACTGGCTATTTTGAAAAACCGTAGTAAAGGAGCCTGCCTGTTTGTGAAAGACGCCGGAACTTACGGGGATGATTCGACAACGGAAGGCGAAGCAATTGGTTTTTTGGAAGGGATACTCCGGAAAGCCACCAACAGCATTGTACTTTGCGGACAGGATCAGGATGTAATTTACGACCGTATTTATATTGGTTATAAATATACGTTTGTAGAACCCGATCAGGTTGGTTGTGCTTTGTCGTGCACTCCTGCTGTCTATTTGGCCCAGAATGCTGTCCCTGCCGATATGAAACCGGCTGATCTTTGCCAGATGACCATCAGTGACTGGGAAGAGAAGTTAGGGCTGGAAGAGCTGACTATTTTTGAATAGAATTTTAACTGTAAAACACAGGCTACGAATAGGTACACAGGTTTATGATGCTGAGAACGGATTTCTTTTCTATCCGTTTCTGGTTGTTCGTTTGTGGTGGGTGTACCTTTCGTAGCTTGTCTTTTTTCACTGTTGTGCTATCCACCAGTCAATCATCTTACGTGCCAGACTTAGCTTCCGCGGAAGTTCCGGCAGATTATTTTTTGTATAGAAATTCCCGGAACTGAGTTCGTCATCCTGCAAGCGAATGCTGCCCCCGGCATAATCGGCAATAAAACCTACCATGAGTCCGCTCGGATAGGGCCAGGGCTGATTTCCAAAATACTGAATGTTCTTCACATCCAGTCCGGTTTCTTCTTTAACTTCCCTTTCCACACATTCCTCCAAGGTTTCTCCGGTTTCAAGGAAGCCGGCCACCAAGCTATTGAATGTACCTTTAAAGTTGCGGGCATGTACCAGTAACAAAGAATCTTCTTTGCGTACCAATACCAGAATTGCCGTTGAAATGGCGGGATAGACTTCTTTACCGCAATCCGGACACTTTTTCATAATAGGCTCTTTCTGTACCAGTGGAGTTCCACATGTGGGGCAAAAGCGGTTGCTACGGTCCCAGTACAGGATTTCGTGAGCTTTACCTGCTGCTTGGTAGTGTTCGAGCGGCAGGTAATCATAAGAAGCGCGCAACCCCATTTGTACATATTCCGGTGTTTCTGTGATCGGAGAATCTATGTAGAAACTTTTGCCGGATATGCCATCGGGCGTAGTTAGGGTGTGTACGGTTGTTCCTTCCGGTATGGCGATGGGGGCGCTTTCTCCTGAAGGGATGGAGAAAGCGTTGTTTGTCTTTTCCACTAATAACTGATCTTGGTAGAAGATGAACCACCGGTTGTTTTTTGTATGTGTCATTTTGGATAATTCTTTTTTAACCGGTGCAAAATTATAAAAAGATACTCTCTTTCATGCCGGTCTCCTTTATAAAATATTCATCATGTGATACCAGCAGTACACTACCCGTATAATTCCGGATGGTGGCGGTGATGATTTCGATGCTGTGTATGTCCAGATTATTGGTGGGTTCATCCAGGATAAAGAGGTCAGGGGTGTTATTGCTGATCATCAGGCAACAGAAAGCGAGCCGCATTTTTTCACCTCCACTAAGCTGTTTGCAAGGTTTGTCCCAACTTGCCACCGGGAAGAGAAAGCGATTCAATATGATCTTTATTTCGTGTTCCGGCAGGTTCCGGAGGTTGAATGACTCTGCTTGCTGGAGCACTGTCAGCCCGTCGGAAATGATGGAATACTCCTGATTGAGATAGACGTAACTGAACCCGGTGCGCTCCAGTGTACCCGAAGCAGGCAATAGTTCTCCGGTGACCAGTTTCAATAGGGTGGTTTTACCACTCCCGTTGTCTCCTTCGATACGTATCCGGTCGCCGCTTTTCAGTTGGAAACTTAGGGGAACCTTCCATAAAAACGAATCTTCATAAGTGAAGTTTATATCACGGGCAGTCAGTAATATTTTTCCCGGATGTAAAGCAGAAGCATTGAAATCGGTTTTAAGCAGTGACACTTCGCCCAACCTGTTGCGTATCTGACTTCGTTCGGCGACAAGTTTTTCCGATTTGTCCCGGTGGATGTCCGCCAGTTTGGTGGTACTTTTTTCTGCCCGGTCTTTCAGGGTATTGATGGCCATACGGGAAATGCCTTTTTGAGGAGCCGCTTTTTCGCTCCGTACATTCTGCTTGTCTTTCCGCTCGGCAACCTCACGTGCAAGCTTCCGTACTTGCCGGAGTTCTTTCTCCTTTTCATTCAGTTGTTGTTGCAAAGCACTTAGCAGAAGCTCTTTCTGCTGTTTGTAGAATTCATAGTTTCCTCCGTAAAACACAAGTGCGCTACGGCTCAGTTCGCAGGTTTCGGGAAGCAGATTGAGCAGAGTGCGGTCGTGGCTGACTACAATCAGCGTAGAACGGCATTTCTTCACCCATTCATACAGTTTGTTGCGTCCTTGGCTGTCGAGGTGATTGGTAGGTTCATCCATCAATATCACGGAAGTTTCCTGCAGTTCGATGCCTGCCAGGAATACGCGTGTCTTTTCTCCACCACTCAGTGTATGCATGGGCTGGTCAAGAGACATGGTTCCGAGCCCCCATCCATTGAGAGCTGCTGTGGCTTTTTCTTCGATGTTCCAGTCGTCATCGAGGATATTGAAGTTGACGATGGAAGTATCTCCATCCAAAATGGCATGGAGGGCTTTTCGTTTTCCGTCTATCCCGAGGGCTTCGGCAATGCTCATTTTATCATATTGTCCGAAGTGCTGGGGCACATAATAAGGGGCGGATGGACGGAGTACGGTTCCCGAACACGGTTGCAGTTGTCCGGATATGATTTGCAGCAATGTTGACTTGCCACAACCATTATTGCCGATCAGAGCCAATTGCTGTCCTTTGCTGACAGAGAAACTGAGATTTTGGAAAAGAACTTCCTTATCGGGATGGATATAGGTGATTTGTTGTACTTGGATACACATACTTGTCTATTGGTTTGAAAGTAAATACTTGCTGTTGATGATAGCGGGTAGGGGAGAGACAAACACAATAGGGGTTAAACAACACGGATTCGTGATGCTTAACAATACATGAAAAGAAGCATTTGGGAAAAGTGATGTTTACCGGAAAGTGTTGTCTTACTTAGATATTCTCATGGGTATACATATGAAATTAGACTGCAAAGATAGAAGATATTCCGGCAATTACAAAAAGAGAGGGGAGAAATCTGAAACTTCTCCCCTCTTCTTGTTAAACTAATCTATTGAAAACAATTCATTCAGTCCTTCGCCCATACTTGGATGTGTAAAGATGAAATCGCGAAGGAAGGTATAATGTTGTCCGGTCTTCATTGCCATGTTTACTATGTTAATGACTTCGGAAGATTCGGCACAGAACAGCGTGCAGCCCATGATGCGTCCCGAATGGCTGTCGATGATGGCTTTCAGTATACCGTCAGTCTGTTGTAAAGTACGTGCACGTGGTAGTGCTGAGGCCGGGAGACGTGATACTTTGAAGGAATATCCCCGTCTGATGGCTTCTTCTTCGGTCAGCCCGACATGTGAAAGCGGCGGATCTATAAATACCGAGTATGCCACCGGGTTACGGTCGTCGGCCGTACGTTCTTTATTTCCGAAAAGGTCGTCCCGGATAATCCGGTAATCGTCCAGTGAAATATAAGTAAACTGCAGCCCGCCTTTTACATCACCCATTACCCAAATGTTTGGGGAGGTGGTATGCAGGTAACCGTTTACAACAATAGCCCCGTGGCTATCCACTTCTACTCCGGCTGCCTGAAGATTCAGTCCCTCAATCATTGGCTTGCGTCCCGTAGCTACCAGGATGGCATCACCTTCTATGTCAGAAGATGTACCGCCGGCGGTATCCGTATAAGTCAGGATTACGCCGTCCGTTGTATCGCGGATGGATTGTGCACGGGCGTTGAGGCGGATTTCTATTCCTTTCTTTTCGAGTGCCTCTTTTACAGCGTTTGCTATATCGCGGTCTTCGCGGGCAATAAATTTGTCACCTCCTTCGAGTACGGTCACTTTGCTTCCGAAGCTTGCATACATGGAAGCAAACTCCAGTCCGATATAACCTCCGCCCACGATAATCAGATGTCGGGGCAATACCTCCAGTTCCATCAATGATGTGCTGGTATATACCCGTTTGCTGTCTTTCAGCCCGTCTATTGCCGGTATAATGCTGGTTGATCCGGTATTGATGAAAATCTTTTTTCCCTGAAGTTCGATCACTTCGTCGGGAAGGGTTACTTTCACCACATCTTTTGAAACGAACGATGCCATTCCGGTGTAAATGGTTACATTGGGGAGACTGCTCAGTTTGTCGAACATATTAGCCCTTGAAGCTGCTGTCATTTCGTTTTTCCGTGCGATGGCGGCTTTATAAGCTTCGGCCTGCTTTTCGTAACTGGTTGGGTAGAGCCAACTCACCTTTTCAGCTTCGTGGATAAGGCGTTTGGTAGGCACACAGGCTATATTGGGGCAAGTACCTCCATACATCATGGCAGAGCGTTCAATCAGTGCGACTTTCCAGCCGCGTTTGGCTAATTCGGCGGTCAGCGTCTTGCCGCCCTTGCCGAAACCGATAATAATGGCATCATATTGTTTCATAATTCTTATACTTTAGAAGGATGTATCTTTAATGTCAGTTTATAACATTCCGTAACCCTTATTTGTTCCGTTTTTCCCAGTCGGCTTTTTTGAGGGAGTTCAGTACACGTTGCGATGAATCGGAAAGCAGGGTAACGGCACTTGCCAGAATTACGATATCTTTAATTACCAGACGTCCGGCACCGGATAGGAGCGGGAAGCCATACTCTCCGCTTCCCAGGTTCGGAACCCAGACTTCGGGAGTGGTCACCAGGAAGGAGAGTGTACCGAGTGTCATGATGATGGCCAGTGTGTCGCCGATAAGCGCCACTTTGGGGAAGAAGATGCCTAAGAATACCAGGATACCGATGGACATAATCAAAGCTCCCAGTCCATAAGAGAACGTGTAGGTTCTGTTCGCTTCGTGCCATTCGCGGTTGGCCGGAACATAAGCACCTTCCGGATTTTTGTGTTCCTTGTATTCGGGGGCATCTTTGGCGTAGAAGAAACTCATAAACGGACTGTTGGCTACAAATGGTACAATGCCGTCGGCCTCGTAATGAAAATACTTCAGTCCGCCGATCCAAACGAAAACAACGAGGATGGCTACGCGGATAAATTTCAGTCCGAAACCTTTCAGACCGGATGCTACTGTGAGCAGAGTGATAAATTTCTCTTTCATGCTATTTCTTTTTATGGGTTTAACTTTCTGATGCAAAGATCCGGTTTTTCCCATCGGCGGGAAATAGCAATATCGCCGGATGAATTGTCAATTCTTCCCTTCTACCGAATTTCGGTATTGCACAGGGCTTTCTCCGGTCATGTTTTTGAAGAAACGGCTGAAAGAGGACTGGTCCTCAAATCCCAGAATATCAGCAATCTCTTTCGAACTTTTGTTACTGTATAAAAGGAGTCGTTTGGCTTCTGCTTCCACCCGTTCATGGATGACGCGCAGGGGCGAAGGCAGTTTACAGGAAGAAAAGATGTTCGAGAGTGTTTTGGGTGATTTATGCAGCATGTCGGCATAATCCTGCACTTGCTTTTTAGTCCGGAAGTGTTCGTCTACCAGATTATAGTATTGGCGGATGATCTCGAAGCTGTATTCCTTCTCCTGGGTGATATTCAGTCTTTGCCGGGCGATGCGTGTACTCTGGATGATGAAACGTTTAAGCAGGATGCGGAGCATCTCTTCCTGTAGATTGTCCGATACGGTGAATTCGCGGTCCAGCAAACCCACTACATCTTCCATCGACCGCCGTTCCGATTCGTTGAGCATAAATCTCACCACGTGCGAAGAACCGTTGAACAGAAATCCACTGCACGACACTTCATGGTCATTGCCGTAAATACAATAGAAGTTGCTGTTGAACAGCACCGTCAGATACTCTCCATCGATGGACAGGAACTCCAGATGCTGGAGATTGGAGAGGGAGATCACCTCGTTTTCGGCCAGTGTCACTTCCTGATGGTCTATCTCCAGGGTAATGCTTCCTTGGCGTACCCATATGAATTTATACAAACTCTTTTCTTTCTGCAAGTTCTTTTCGGTATGATAGCTTGTGGTCAATGCAAGCATACCTTTCAGTTTTGTCTGGTAAGTTCTTATCATAATCAATCCTCCATGGCTGATGCGTCAAATGACAGGGGTAATAAATGTCCCACACTCTGTATTTCGTAAATACACTTTTTGCCGTAAAGCAATATACGTATGGGTTGTTTGTATCTTTTTTCCGTTTCCAGAATCACCTGGCGACAGGCGCCGCAAGGAGGAATCGGAGTGTCGATAAAGTCTTTTTCCGTACGTGCGGCGATGGCAAGAGTCTTCACTGCCTGGTCCGGATACTGCGAATTGGCATAGAACAACGTAGTTCGTTCGGCGCAAAGTCCGGACGGGTAGGCTGCGTTTTCCTGATTGGTTCCTGTCACTATCACTCCGTTGGCCAGCAGTGCTGCCGCTCCTACCGAGAAGTGCGAGTAAGGTGCATAGCTGCGCCGGGTTGCCTCGATGGCATCATCCAATAAGGCACGGTCTGCGTCATTGAGTTCTTCATATTCATATACTTTAATTACAGAGGTAATAGTCAGGTCTTTCATGTGGGTAGGTGGTTTATAGTTCTACAAATCATGTTACAAAGTTAGAAAAGAGATTGATAATCCCAATTATTTTTATGATTTTTGTGCCGCATAACCTAACATACACAAATTATATAGATGAATAGCAAACTTCTCAGGCTGATTGCCGTAGTTACAGTTCTTGCTTTTTCTGTCGGTGCCCAGGCGCAGCGCAGGAATTCCCGTTACGTAGATTATATAAATAAGTATAGTGCCCTGGCTGTAGAGCAAATGAAGGAGCACAAGATACCCGCCAGTATCACATTGGCGCAGGGGCTGCTTGAAAGTGGTGCCGGTATGAGCACGCTGGCGCGTAAAAGTAATAACCACTTCGGCATCAAATGCGGTAGTAGCTGGAATGGACGTACCGTACGCCATGACGACGATGCCCGTAACGAATGCTTCCGTGCTTATCGCAATCCCCGTGATTCGTACGAGGACCATTCGGCATTTCTGAAACGCGGTGCCCGCTATGCTTTCTTGTTTAAACTGAAGATAACGGATTATAAAGGCTGGGCCCGTGGGTTGAAAAAGGCGGGATATGCCACCGATCCTTCGTATGCCAACCGTCTGATTACGATTATTGAAGACTACGACCTTTATAAATATGACCGTAAGGGAGGATGGAGTTCGTCAAAGAGTGAACCGACGGTACTCAATCCGCATCAGGTCTACATAGCAAACGGTATCGCTTATATTGTAGCCCGTGACGGAGATACGTTTAAGTCGTTGGGTAAAGAGTTCGATATCCGTTGGAAGAAGTTGGTGAAGTATAACGACTTGCAACGTGATTATACCTTGATGGATGGTGATATCATTTATCTGAAAGAGAAGAAAAAGAGAGCGTCGAAACCTTATACGGTTTATATCGTCAAAGACGGAGACTCCATGCATACCATTTCTCAGAAATATGCCATCCGGTTGAAGAACCTGTATAAGATGAACCGTAAGGACGGGGATTATGTTCCCGAAGTGGGAGACAGGTTGAGGCTGAGGTAGACTTTGCCGCTGCGGTATATAAGAAATGTATTAATAGCAAAAGGGTGTAGCCATACTTTATGCATGGCTACACCCTTTTGCTATTAGGGCTACACCCTTTCTGCCGGATGGCTACACCCAAACGTGTGTTTTTCACCGCAGAGAACACAGTTACGTTTTGTTACGAAACTGTACAGGGTGTTCATTATCGGACACCTTGTTTCTCTTCTTCCTGCTGAAACACAGTACTTTCCTTTTTTGGCATAAGGTTTGATCATAGAAATACAAAGAATATTTGTAAATCTATAATTGACTATATATGGACAGAGAAATTCCAAAAGAGGTGCGCAATAAAGAGCGTAATAAAAAGATTATTCGTTTTTCGGCTATCGGTATTATCGGGATAGTAGGCATTAGCTTACTAATTTCGTTGTTGCGTACGGGAGTACAGAAGAAGGATCTCGTGTTGTCTACCGTTGACAAGGGGACGATCGAGGTCAGTGTCAGTGCTTCGGGCAAAGTGGTTCCGGCTTTTGAAGAGATCATCAATTCACCGATCAACACCCGCATCGTGGAAGTATATAGAAAGGGCGGTGACAGTGTAGATGTAGGTACTCCCATCCTGAAACTCGACTTACAAAGTACGGAAACCGACTATAAAAAACTACTGGATGAAGAGCAAATGAAACGTTATAAGCTCGATCAGGCGCAGGTGAACAGCCAGACCAAATTGAGCGATATGGCCATGCAGATCAAAGTGTCGGAAATGAAACTGGCGCGGATGAAGGTGGAGCTTCGCAACGAACAATACCTCGACAGTCTTGGAGCCGGTACGACCGATAAGGTACGCCAGGCCGAATTGAGCTACAATACGTCCCGCCTCGAATTGGAACAACTCAAACAACAATATGCCAACGAGAAACAGGTAGCAGCCGCCGACCTGAAAGTGCTTGAACTCGACCTCAACATGTTCCGTAAGGGACTTGCCGAAATGAAGCGTACGTTGGACGATGCACAGATACGTTCGCCGCGCAAAGCCATCCTTACTTATATCAACAACCAGATCGGTGCGCAGATTCCTCAGGGAGGGCAGGTGGCTATCATTTCGGATCTGAGTCATTTCAAAGTGGATGGCGAGATTGCCGATACTTATGGCGACCGTGTGGCAGCGGGCGGAAAGGCTATTGTGAAAGTGGGCAGTGAGAAACTCGAGGGGACCGTAAGCAGTGTCACTCCGCTTTCAAAGAACGGAGTTATCTCTTTCTCCGTGCAACTGAAAGAAGATAATAACAAGCGGTTGCGTTCGGGACTCAAGACCGATGTATATGTGATGAATGCCGTGAAAGAAGATGTGTTGCGTATAGCCAATGCCTCTTATTATGTAGGCCGCGGCGAATACGATCTGTTCGTGATGACTTCGGACGATGAAATCGTAAAACGGAAAGTTCAGCTGGGCGATTCGAACTTTGAGTTTGTAGAAGTGGTGAGCGGACTCAATCCGGGAGACAAGGTGGTGGTCAGCGACATGACCAACTACAAAAATAAGAACAAACTCAAAGTGAAATAATACGCCGAAAAAACTTTTTAAATCAAGGCACCTTAGGGTTTAAACCAAAGGCTTGTTGGTTTTAAGCCAACGGAATTTTGGTTTAAAAGGTGGATTGTGTGCCTTTTAAGATGTGAAACTATGATAACAATTTATCTCAAACAATCTTATAATTTGCTGAAAGAGAACCGTTTCGTAAATGGAATCTCTGTAGCGGGTACCGCTTTGTCGGTGGCAGCAGTGATGCTTATTTACCTCGTTTATCAAGTAAATTTCTCTGCGTATGCGCCGGAGTCTAACCGATACCGCATCCTTTTTGTCAACAGTCTGCAAGCATGCGGGAGTGACGGGAATCCCATCAATAATGGGGGTATGAGTCACAAGGTAGTACGCGAATGTCTTTATCCTTTGCAGACGCCCGAGGCAGTGACTGCTTTTACCGACAGACAACTTCCGGTCAATATACGCGGACAGCAGTTTTATGATAAATATACGATTAAGTTTACCGATGACGGCTTCTGGAAAGTATTCGATTTCACCTTTCTTTCCGGTGTCCCCTTTACACATGCCGATTGGGAATCGGGTATACGGCAAGCGGTTATTTCTGATAAACTGGCACGTAAGTTATTTGGTACGGTTGAAGCAACAGGGCAGACTTTACGCATGAATTATGCCGATTATCAGATATGCGGTGTGGTGAAAGAGGTGAGTCAAGCTGCCGAAAACGCCTATGGAGATGTATGGGTGCCCTATACGGTCAACTCCTCCTTATTAAAGGAAAATGTTAACTATTGCGAAGGAACTACGGGGGAGTTTACCTCCTGCATCCTGGCACGTTCTTCATCCGATTTCGAACCGATCCGCAAAGAGATGCTGAAGTTGCAGGCGGCTTTCAATGCTTCGCTTACCAACACAAAACTTGACTATATGTATTCTCCCTATACCCAGTGGCAGGCCGTGCTGGGTACAAATGGTTTCGATCGGGGTACAGTGGGCGAATGGTTTAAAACTACCGGTGCGACGGTTCTTTTCCTTTTGCTCCTGCCTGCCTTGAATATAATAGGTATAACGCTGACACAGTTTCGCAAACGTCGCAGTGAGATTGGGGTTCGTAAAGCGTTCGGTGCTCGTTCGTTTTCGCTGGTAGAGCAAGTGATGACCGAGAACCTGTTGATCTCCTGCATAGGTGGGCTGATCGGACTGGTGTTGTCATACGCCTTGTTATCTCTTTGCAGGTCGTTTTTCTTTTCGGGAACTATTGCTCTGACACACGATATGCTGATACAGCCCTTCACTTTTGTTGCGGCTTTCTTTTTCACGCTGTTACTGAATTTGCTGAGTGCCGCGATCCCCGCCTGGCGGGCCTCACGGATGCCTATTACAGAGGCGTTGCATGATATGGAATAATTTTAAAAACAAAGACCCGTTATGATAAAGCAAATATTTAAGATAATATGGAACCAACGCCGCTCTAACGGTTGGATATGGATGGAACTTCTGGTCGTATTCGTTGCGCTGTGGTATCTGGTAGATATGTTTGTGGTACAGTTCTATTCCTATTCCCGTCCGTTGGGCTATGATATCACGAATTGCTGGCGGCTTTCGTTTGATGTTTATCCCGAAGATGCCGCCGAGTATGTCAGCGACACTACTCAGGCTCCTACCGAAGGCGAAGCATTGGCCCGGATCCTTGAACGCCTGCGTCGTGCCCCGGAAGTGGATAATGCTTGTGTTGCTTTCTATTCCTCACCCTATTCCGGAGGTAATTCATGGACACAGATCATGCCTTGTACGGCCGATAGCGGTAAGTTCAAAGAGCAATCCTATCACCAATATACCGTTTCTCCCGAATTTTATGATGTATTTCGTATCCGGAGCCGTGAGGGACAGCTTCTGAGTGAATTATTGAACAAAAAACAGTTGGAATATTTTATTACTCCGGATCTGGAAAAAGATTTCTTCGGTGAGGAGTCGGCAGTAGGACAGAAAGTATGTTATCCCGGCAGTAGTATGCGGGAGATACGCATTGCGGCAGTGACCGTCCCGGTTCGTATGACCGAGTTTGTGAAGCCGGAGCCCGAACTTTTCTTTACTATGAGACCGAAAGAGCTGGAACGTCAGGTGAATGCTTCCGGGGTAGCTAATATGGAGATAACCGTGCGGATGAAAGAAGATTTGACTCCGGAACAGATGGGGACTTTCCTAAACCGGATGAAGAGCCAGTTGACGGAGAATAATCTCTACGTTGCCAGCATGAAGGATATGAAGCAACAACGCAGTGAACGATTGCGGTCTGAATGGCGGAAAATCAGCATTAACCTTCTGTTGTCCGTTTTCATCTTGCTGAACGTGCTTTTCGGCATTACGGGAACTTTTTGGCTACGCATCGAGCAACGGCGTAGTGAAACCGGTCTGCGGATGGCACTGGGCAGTACACGCAGGCGGGTAGGATGGTTCTTCACTGCCGAGGGGTGGTTATTGCTGACCACCGTAACTCCGCTGGTGCTGTTTGTCATGTTCAATATGATACACATGGAAATTCCCGATTTGTACAATCTTCCTTTCTCCTGGTGGCGTTTTGCTGTCGGTTTTGGTGGGGTACTGTTGCTGATGGGGCTGATCATTGCGTTGGGCACGTGGTTGCCTGCCCGTCGGGCCATGAAGTTGCAGCCGGCGGAAGCGCTGCATTATGAATAATAAATTTAGTACCGAACAGACATGATAAAACTCTATTTCAAACAATCGTGGGCGTTGATCCGCCAGAATAAACTGTTCAGCAGTCTCTATGTGCTGGGCACAGGGCTGGCCATTGCCATGACAATGATTATTGTCATTGTGTATTATGTAAAGATCGCCCCTATCTATCCCGAAACGAACCGGTCTCAGACCATGGTGTTGACGTCGGTAGCCGTAAAAAACACCGAGCAACATTCTATGACCAAGTCCTCCTGTTCTTATCATATGCTGAAAGAATGGATCTATCCGTTGAAAAACGCGGAAGAAGTGACGGCCGTTTTGGGACGTATGTTATTGGGAAATTATGTACAGCCCGAAGATGGTGGGAATGTAATTCCCGTAATGGTGAAACAGACCGATCCTGCATTCTTCCGGGTGTTCCCGTTTGAATTCCTGGGCGGACAGGCTTTCTCACAGGCCGATTTTGAAAGCGGAATCCACAATGTAGTGCTCTCGGAGAGTGGTGCCCGCCGGATATTGGGTGACACAGAAGCGGTGGGACGTACGTTCTCGCTGAATTTTGAAGACTATCGGGTAGTGGGCGTGGTGCGTAGCGGCAGTTATATGCTCAGCGACTCTTATGCCGACGTGTATATGCCCTATACTTGTATAACCGGTTATGATCGGGGGGATAAAATGGCCAATATGGTAGGTCCTTATCAGGTGTTTATCAAACTGCCTGGGGCGGATGATGCCCCGAAGCTACGTGCTGAAATACAGGAGTTGGTTCATAAATTCAACCACTCTCAGCCCGATCTGGAAATAGACTTGAACAATCAGCCTCTTCCTTATTGGCAGTATCCTCTTAAACAAATGGGGTATTCGGAGATTGACTGGGCGAACGTATTCAAAATACATGGTTGGCTGTTGCTTGCTTTCCTGTTTGTTCCGGCCATCAACCTGGGCGGGATGATTTCCAGCCGGATGGAACAACGTCTTTCCGAGATGGGGATACGCAAAGCCTTCGGAGCCAATCGTTCGGTATTGTTAGGACAGGTGCTTTGGGAGAATCTGGCGCTCACCTGTGTAGGCGGTTTTATCGGTCTGCTGTTGTCATGGGGAGGTCTGGTGTTGGGGCGTAATTGGATTTTCGGTTTGTTCAATTCGTGGCCGGTACCCATCCCCGAAGGAGTGGAGGTTAATCTAAGTCCGGATATGTTGTTCAGTCCGTTTGTGTTTGTCCTTGCGTTCGGTACGTGTGTATTGCTCAACCTGCTTTCGGCTTTTTGTCCCGCATGGTATTCACTGCGTAAAAACATCATATATTCCATCAACGAAAAGATATAAATAGCCATGAATCAATTAATACTGAAAAACTTGTGGGCGCGCCGCAGTCGCAACCTGTGGCTATTGGCCGAGATTGTATTGGTTTGTATTGTCTCTTGGAAAATAGCGGACCCTTTGGTCGTGCTTACCCATGACCGTACGTTACCTGAGGGCTTTCGTTCCGATCATTTGTTTGTTCTTGAATTGGCGACTTTGCCGGAGAAATCCGGGAAGTTTCGTCCCGAAGAAGACGACAGCCTGTCCCGCAGGGAAAACCTGGGCCGCATTTTTCAACAGGTGAAGAATTATGAAGGTGTGGAGTCTGCTACGTTTTTTTTCAATCGTATAATGCCTTATTCCGGTAGCAGTACCACTTCTCCCCAGACGTTTAAGGGAGATTCTACCTATATGTCGGCATGGCAGATCTCTTTCCTGAACCGTTCGGACTTCTTCCGGACCATGGGGTTTGAAGGAGCTGAGGGGATGACGGCCGGAGAGCTGGACGAACGTATCTTTGATAAAGATGAATATGTGCTGACAGCCAATACGTCGGAGTTCTTTTTGCATCCGGAGAGTCCTCTCACCGGGCGGACGACATGGAACAACGACAGCACTGCCGAATATCGGGTGGCGGGTGTGATAAAACCTTTTCGCTATCGAAGCTATATGCAACCTCAGCCGGTCCGTCTGAATCCCCTGTCGGTTATGCCCGAACGGTATTATTCGGATTTGCCCCAGATTGTTTTCCGAATCGGGGATCGTCTTTCCGAAGAGGTGTTTTTGCATCACTTCATCCCTTGGACGGGGAAGGAGTTGAAAGCCGGAAATATATATGTGAATTCGGTGCAGTCGTATACCGATTTGCGTAAACAGTCGGAGTTCAGTGCCGGTACTACCGATACATACCGTAAAAATATAACTTTGGGCTTGTTCTTTCTGATCAATCTCTGTCTGGGGGTGGCCGGAACGTTCTGGCTGCAAACCCGTACACGGCGAGAGGAAGTCGGCATTATGCTTTCATTCGGAGCCCGGCCGCAAAACATTGTTCGGATGCTGCTGGGTGAAGGATGGGTACTGACAACAATCGGAACGCTGTTGGGATGCCTTGTTTATTTGCAATATGCCTTGAAAGAAGGACTATACTCCACAAATTGGGGATCATGGTCACCCGAAGTGGCTTCGCCTGCTTATTGGATCAATCATTTCGGTTGGCACTTCCTGGCAACTTCCCTGATGGTGTACATCTTGTTGCTGATTGTCGTTTCAGTCGGCATTTGGATACCTGCCCGGAAGATTAGCCGCATCAATCCGGTAGATGCTTTGCGTGATGAATAACTATTAAAATTACATACTATGATAAAACTTTATTTAAAACAATCGTGGATGTTGATCCGTCAGAACAAGTTGTTCAGCAGTCTGTATGTACTGGGTACGGGGCTTGCCATTGCCATGACGATGATTATTGCCATTGTGTATTATATTAAAATAGCTCCTATTTATCCGGAAGTGAACCGTTCGGTGACGATGCGGATGAAAGGGGTGAGTGCCATGCATGTGAAAGGAGGCGGAAATTCATATCTCTGTTCTTATGAAATGCTGAAAGAGTGGTTCTACCCACTGAAATCAGCGGAGCTGGTTACCGCTGTAAACGAACACTTTCTGAACCGGGAGGGGGCTTATATACAACCGGCCGGGGAAGGTGAGCAGATACCGGCTTTGGTAAAGTATACCGATCCTAATTTTTTTCGGTTATTTGAGTTTGAATTTTTGAACGGGAAGCCTTTTTCGGAAGCGGATTTAGCCAGTGGAATCCGTAATGTAGTACTTTCTGACCGGATGGCCCGCCGCATTTTCGGCAGGACCGATGTGGTTGGGCAAACGTTTAAACTGGATTTCAAAGAGTCTAAAGTCGTCGGAGTGGTACGTGAGGGCAGTTATCTGTTGCCGGCATCTTACGGGCAAATCTATATGCCCTATTCTTGCTTGCCGGGATATGACAGTAACAATGATGGCAGTCATAAAGTCGGTACCTATATCGTTTATTTTAAGGTTCGCCAGAAAGAAGATATGCCGAAACTGTATGCGGAGGTCAATGAAATGGTGCATAAATACAATATTTCCCAGAAAGAATATACAGTTGATATTTTTCATCAGCCGGATCCGTATTGGCAGACGTGGTTCAGAGAGGGCAATACGAACGAGATTGATTGGATGTCGGTCATTAAACTGTATGGAGGAGCTCTTTTGGCTTTGTTGTTAGTGCCTGCTATTAATTTGAGTGGGATGATATCCAGTCGCATGGACGATCGTCTGGCGGAAATGGGGATACGAAAAGCGTTCGGGGCCAACCGGAAACAATTATTGAATCAAGTGTTATGGGAAAATCTGCTTCTTACTTGCATCGGCGGGCTGATGGGACTTATTGTTTCATGGGGGCTGCTTGTGTTAGGGCGTAATTGGGTATTTAGCCTGTTCGACAAATATCCGACAGTTGTGTCCGACGGAGTCGATGTGGCTATCAATCCGCAAATGCTGTTCAGTCCTTTAATGTTTTGCGTAACGTTTGCTTTTTGTTTGATACTGAACCTGCTCTCTGCCTGGTGGCCCACATGGCGCTCGTTGCACAACGATATTATTGACTCACTTAACACTAAGAAATAAATCATGATACGACTTATAATAAAGAACCTCTGGGCCCGTCGTCGGAAAAACGGATGGCTGTTGGCCGAATTGATATTGGTATCGATCGTCACGTGGGTGATTGTCGATCCGTTGGTAGTGTTGACACACGATCGGAATCTGCCGGAGGGCTATCGTCCCGATCATCTTTTCTTGCTTCAGTTGGCATCGTTCCCTGCCGAATCGGAGCAATTCCATATCGAAGAGAATGATACATTGGCGCGTAAAGCCAATTTTGAGCGGTTGCTCGACAAGTTGAAACATTATGAAGGAGTAAAGTATACTACTTTCATCTTGAATGGCCAATATCCTTCATCGAATTCCACGAGTAACGGTAATACGATGTCCGATACCATTCCGGTCCACACTCTCCGTCTTACTTTCATGCCCCACACCGATTATTTCCGGACCATGGGGATGGAGGGAGCCGAAGGTATGACGGCCGAACAATTGGATAACCGTGACTTCCGTTGGACCGAATCGGTATTGACTGCGGACGTAGCGTATCGGCTGAAGGATGGAAAACCGCTTTACGGACGTCGTTTGGGGGAAAATGGAGATGATGAAGACTATCGGGTGGGAGGAGTGATCGCCCCTCTTCGTTACCGGAGTTATATGCAACCCATGCCCATAGAGTTATGCGTGTTTGAAGAGTTTCCTGATTATATGTACTATTATCTTCCGTTAATCGCTTTTCGTATAGACGACAATCTGTCGGAGAAGGCTTTTCTGCATCACTTCCGTGAGTGGATGGATAAAGGACTGACGGTAGGCAACTATTATGTGAAGTCTGTACGGCCCTTCAGCAGCATTCAGGATCAACATGAGTTTTCTGAAGGTATCACTAACCAGTATCGCCTGAACCTGGCTTTAGGTATATTCTTTTTAGTGAACCTTTGTTTGGGAGTGGCCGGAACTTTCTGGATGCAGACCCGTTCGCGCCGTGAAGAGGTGGGCATCATGCTTTCTTTTGGCGGTAATCCTTCACATATCACCCGCCTGCTTTTATACGAAGGTTGGGTGCTGACCACATTGGGGACGTTGATAGGCTGCTTGCTCTATTTGCAATATGCGTTGAAGGATGGTCTCTATACTACCTGTATCGGTTCGGAAGAGACGATGCCTGTTTATTGGATTAACCATTTCGGTCTGCATTTTGCGGCTGTTTCCCTGATTGTATACCTTTTGCTGTTGATTGTTGTTTCTATCGGAATCTGGATGCCGGCACACAAACTCAGCCGCATCAATCCGGTGGATGCTTTGCGGGACGAATAACCAATAAATAAAATAAATTGCTATGATGGTATTATACTTCAAACAGGCCTGGCAACTCCTGAAACAGAATCCTTTATTCAGCAGTGTGTACATACTCGGTACAGGACTGGGGATTGCCATGACCATGAGCCTGGTGATCATCTGTTACATCAAGATGGCTCCGGTCTATCCCGAAGAGAACCGGAACCGTATCCTGGTCAGTAAAGGAATGACTGTTGTAGAGCAGAAAAACCAGGAGAATTGGTTCAGTTCGCACGTATCCTTTCAGGCAGTGAAGCGTTTTTATTATCCGCTGAAGAGTACCGAGGCTGTAGGGGCATCTATGGATGGGCGCAGTACATCATTACTTGAACTGCCTGGTGACGGAGATTTGAAAGAGGTACAGGTGAAGCTGGTAGATGCCGGGTTCTGGAAGGTGTTTCAATTTGCCTTTGTAGACGGCAAGCCGTTTAGTCAGGCCGATTTTGATTCCGGATTACGAAAAGCTGTCATTTCGCGTACAATGGCTCGCCAGCTTTTTGGAGAGACTCCACCGGTAGGTCGTACTTTTGTTCTTGATTCCGATGAATATAGAGTATGTGGAGTTGTAAAAGATGTTTCCTTCATTACCCCTGCTACGTATGCGGATATTTGGTTACCACTGACGGTTGATTCCGATATTATAAAGGATAATAAGGGTGGCTATGAGTTGGTAGGTGATCTGAATGTCTATATGTTGGCTCCTTCTGTCGATGCTAAAGATAAGGTAATTACAGAGGTACGTGACGTGTTCCGCAAATATAATTATTCTCAGAAAAAATACAGTGTCGATTTACATGGGCAACCGGTATCTTACTGGAAAAGTATTTTTTATGAATATTCTAATTCGGCACCCGACTGGGGAGAGCTGTTACGAGTGTATGGCACTATCCTGTTAGCTTTATTATTTGTTCCGGCACTGAATCTGGCAGGAATGATTGCTTCACGTATGAAGCGCCAGCTTTCCGAATTGGGCATACGTAAGGCTTTCGGTGCTTCCAAAACTTCGCTTCTGTTGCAGGTATTTTGGGAAAATCTGTTTCTTACTGGCATCGGAGGTCTGTTCGGTTTGTTACTTTCGTATCTGATTGTCTATTGTGGTCGGAACTGGCTTCCGGACCTGTTGTCTTTCTCGGTAGATGTGATGCCCGAGGGAGTCGATAGCTTCTTGACTCCCGGTATGTTGCTGAATCCGGTGGTGATAGGTATTACCTTCATGGTCAGCTTGGTGCTGAATGTATTGTCGGCTCTGATTCCGGCTTTACATGCTTTGAAGAAAGATATTGTATATTCGCTTAACGAAAAAAGATAAAAGATATGAACCTGATGATGATACTCCGCCAGTTGTGGAACCAGCGTGCTGCCAATGGATGGATTCTGGGAGAACTGGTGGTTGTGACTTATTTTTTATGGGGAGTAGTCGACCCTGTGTACGTATTATTATCCGATAAGGCATTGCCCGATCATTATGATCTTACCGATACTTACCTGCTCAGTATAGGTGAATATTCAACTAACCATACCAAATATAAACCGGAGATGGCTTCCGATTCGCTGAAACGTATTGACTTTATGCGCATCGTAGATCAGATACGCCGCTATCCGGGTGTTTCTAATGTGACTGTCAGCCTTTTTAATTCTTATCCGCAAAGCGGGGGCTGGAACGGAGGACAGGTTTTCAATGATACGATCCTTGCATATTCACAGCAGATGACCTTCCTTTCCGGAACCGACTATTTTGGAGTTTTTCGTATACACGATGCACGGACAGGACAAATTCCTCCGGTACTTGCGGAAGGAGAACAGGGGATCTACCTGACTCCTGATCTCGCAGAGAAGTTGTTCGGCGAGAAATATCCGCAAAATAAATGGGTGCATTGGGGAGATACGACCCGTAAGTTTCCGTTGACCGCTATAATCGACCCCGTACAGATAAGAAGTAATAACCAACCCGGTCCTCTGATATTCAAGACTACTTCTGAATTGAAACATCTTCCGGGCAGAGTGCGGATTTGTTTCCGGGTGCGTGATGGACTCGCTTCACCTGTTTTCACTGAGACATTTAAACGTGAAATGCGTCCCCGAATGCAGATCGGGAACTATTATCTGGCATCGCTTACGGATTTCAGGACGGAAAGTAAAAATTTTGAGTATTATATGGGAACTACGGGGACTATCCGGTTGCGGACCATTCTCGCTTTATTTTTTCTGTTGTGTGTCTTTTTGGGGATGGGGGGTACCTTTTGGCTGCGTTGCAATGCCCGCCGGGAGGAAATAGGGCTCTATATGGCAATGGGGTCTAACCGTCACCGGTTGATCCGGCAGTTTCTTTTTGAAGCTTGGTGGATGGTGACTATCGCATTTGTAGTAGGAGCATTGGTACAACTTCAAATAGTATATTTGAATGGCTTTGCTTTCCCGCCGGATAATCCGAACCCGGATTATATACAGAATCGTCCGGTGTTGCACTTCCTTATTGTATCGGTTATTTCGTATGTTCTGATTCTGGGAGTTTCGTTTGTGGCAACTTATATTCCGGTTTCAAAAGCAGCACGGATGAATCCTGCGGATGCTTTGCGGGACGAGTAACCGGATTGGTCGGCAAATACCTCCACCACAGAGGAGACATGAAGTAACACAGATTATTTATATTGATCAGCAGTGACTTAAATTTTCCTCTGTGTTCTCTGTGGTGAGTTTTGACACATTTACATGATTTTCAAAAAACTTTGGACGGTATATAACTTTTTTAAATATCAGTTCTGCGAATATCTGTATTCGTTGGGCGTTACTCCCGTGATTTTCTTGAAAAACAAGCAGAATAACTGCGTGTTAGAAAATCCCAGTTGACCGGCTATTGCTTTGATTGTATTCTCTTTATCAAGTAGCATTCTCTTTGCGGTTTCCATTCTTTTTAACTGGAAGAACTCCAGTAAGGTTTTACCGGTTTCAAACGTGAGTAAATCTTTAAAATAGGCAACGGAGAGCTTTAAATTTTCAGCACAATATGCGGAGGTAGGCGGACCTTCCCACTTTAGCTTACCGGAATAAATATAATCATCCAATAAACGGTCCGTTTTGTCGAGCAGCACTTTATTCTTGTTCTCCCTGGTGATAAACTGCCGTTCGTAGAACCGGGTACAATAATCCAACAATAGTTCGATGTATCGTGAAATCAGTGTTTGGCTATGGCGGTCTATCGGGTGATGTAATTCCTCGTCCATTTCCCGTAGGCATTCTATAATCTTATCCTTTTCGCGTTGGGACAGATGTAAAGCCTCTTCTTTCCGGTAGAAAAAGAAAGTATATTCTTGAATGTTTTTTTCAAGTGTGGTACCATAAAGCAGATCGGGATGGAAAGCCAGTAACCATCCCTGCTGTGGGAGTACTCTGTTTTTGTGGATGTCGAAGGTTTGTTCCGGAGGGAGGAAAACCATTGTCGCATTGGAATAGTCATAAGCTTTGCGTCCGCAACAACAGCAATCCTCTATGTCGTTCTCCATCAACAGTATTGTGTAAAAATCGAATTTAATGCTGTGCTGTTCCACATTCGTATGGTCCAGACGGATAATGCTTGCCTGTGGATGCAGCGTCTTGCATCCCAGGCAGCGGTTGCATTGATGCACCGTTTTGATATCTAATGTTTCTTTACCGGAAGAGGCCATCATACTTGAATTATCCTGTATTCTGTCGGGGTACAGCCAACATTCTTTTTAAATATGCGTGTGAAATGTTGTGGGTATTGGAATCCCAGTTCATATGCAATCTCACTGACTGTTTTTTCTGAAGCCAATATCTTTTCTTTGGCTACATTTATTATTTTACCCTGGATGTATTCCTGAGCAGTCTTACCCGTTTCTTTTTTAACCAGGTCGCCGAAATAGTTGGAAGACAAGTTTACCTTATCTGCAAAATATTTCACTGTGGGTAATCCTTCGGTTTGCGACTGCTCACTTTGGAAGTAGAGATCCAATAGTTCTTCGAACTTCACCAGTACGTCCTTGTTCACTTTTGAACGTGTGACGAACTGCCGTTCATAGAAACGCATGCAATAGTCCAATAATAATTCGATATTTCTTGAAATCAGGCGTTTGCTGTGCTTGTCTATCGGACGTGATAATTCTAACTGGACTTTATCCAGGCAATCCTGAAAGATCTTTTTCTCTTCGTCCGAAAGATGAAGGGCTTCATTTGAAGCGTATGAAAAGAATGAATACTGTTTGATTTCCTGTCCCAGAGATGTGCCGCGTATCAGGTCGGGATGAAATAATATACCGTGTGACTTCGGACGTATCCCGTCAGTCACCTTTACCTCTACTACCTGTCCGGGGGCAAAACTTGTTACTGTGCCTTCCTGATAGTCATACATCTGCCGTCCGTAGCGTAGATCGCCGCACTTTGTTTGTTTCAGAAACAAAGCGTACAGTCCGTAATTGAGGGTGAAGTGTGTGGGAAACAACGTGGCTTTCGACAAGTCGACTACTGTCACCAAAGGGTGCAATGTTTCGAGACCGTACATCTGGTTATACTGGTCTACCGAATTGAGCTTAATTACTTCTTCCATAGGGCATATTGTTATTTATCTGTGACAAATGTAGGGATTTTCATCATATGTAGTATGGGTTGGAGGAATAAAACCGGAATAGGGGTAAGAATATCCGTAATTGAGGTAATTACATCCGTAATCCGGGTATACGATGAGAACGGAAAGGTGCCTAAATTTGCATCATAAATTTATAATCTTATGAAAATGAAACATTTTATATGGGCATCGGCAATGATAACGTTGCTGTGCTATACCACAAATTCTTTAAATGCACAGAATATGAAAAAAGAAGAAGTTCTACAAAATCCGAGTGTGTTTCCCATAGGAGATGCAAACGTGCAATATGCGAAGTTTTTTATAGGGCAGTCCTATCTGGCGCGCTTGACACAGAATGATGAATTGAATTGTCCTGTCAGCAATGTGACTTTCGAACCCGGATGCCGTAACAATTGGCACAGCCATACGGGCGGACAAATCCTGATAGCTGTCGGAGGAAGAGGGTATTATCAGGAAAAAGGGAAAAATGCCCGTCTGTTACTGCCCGGAGATGTAGTGGAGATAGCTCCGGATGTAGTGCATTGGCATGGAGCCGCCCCTGACAGTTGGTTTTCGCATCTGGCCATCGAATGTAATCCTGAAACCAACCAAAATACTTGGTTGGAACCTGTAGATGATCAGGCATACGCTGAGGCAACTTCCCCCCAAGGGATAGCTGCAACGAGTGTTTCCCGCAATGGCACGACGAGGTTTATCAATCTCGGAAACAACCTTGCACAGACCGATCCCGAACTGGAGGAAATATTCACTAATTTTGCTTTTGGCGAAACACAGCAATATGGTGATTTGGATACTCGTATGCGGATTTTGGTTACAATGGCTTCCACCATTGCCATGAGTACTGCGGGAGAGTATCAAAAAACACTCCAAGCCGCTTTTGTCAACGGAGTTACCCCGCTTGAAATAAAAGAAGTGCTTTATCATGCCGTTCCTTATGTGGGTATGGCAAAGGTTGCGGAATTGATTTCTATAGCCAATGGATTCTTGTCGTCAAAAGGAGTGAAGTTGCCTTTGGAACCACAGGCGGTGATAACTTCCGAAAACCGTATGGAGAAGGGACTTGCTTTGCAGAAATCCATTTTTGGCGAACGAATAGACAAAATGTATGAAACCGCACCCCAAGGACAATTGCATTTTCAGGAATATCTTTCCGCCAACTGTTTCGGTGATTATCAAACGCGTCCGGTTCTGGATGTAAAAACGCGTGAAATGTTAACTTTTGCCATCCTTGTGTCACTTGGGGGCTGTGAGACGCAGGTCAAAGGCCATATTCAAGGCAATATAAATGTTGGCAATGATAAATCTGTGTTGCTGACTGTCATTACTCAATTGTTGCCCTACATTGGTTATCCGCGTACACTCAATGCATTGGCTTGCTTAAATGAGATTGTTCCGGAGGATAAGTAAATCAGGCAGTTCGTTAACGGGCAGTATGTTCATTATCGGACATCCTTCTGTTAGTTTAATGTGCAATTTATGAGGATGTTATTCTTTTGGCATACCATTTGACATGTCTTGTTCATATAAGCCAAAATGGAACAAAACGAATCATCTAAATAAATTAAAGTTATGATTACATTAACTTCTCTCTCAAAAATCTATCGTACAAACGAGATTGAGACAGTAGCTCTCGAGAATGTGAACCTGAAAGTGGATCGCGGTGAATTTCTTAGCATAATGGGACCTTCCGGTTGTGGCAAATCGACTCTATTGAATATTATGGGGTTGCTGGATGCGCCTACAACCGGAACAATCGAAATAAACGGCACGCACACGGAAGGGATGAAGGATAAAGAACTGGCTGCCTTCCGTAATAAAACGCTTGGTTTTGTGTTCCAGTCATTCCATCTGATCAATTCTCTTAATGTATTGGACAATGTAGAGCTTCCCTTATTATATCGTCGTATAGGCTCTTCCGAACGTCGGAAACTGGCTCAGGAGGTGCTTGAGAAAGTTGGTTTGACTCACCGTATGCGGCATTTCCCCACACAGCTTTCCGGTGGTCAGTGCCAGCGCGTAGCCATTGCCCGTGCCATTATCGGTAATCCGGAGATTATCCTTGCTGATGAGCCTACCGGTAACCTGGACTCCAAGATGGGGGCTGAGGTAATGGAGTTGCTTCATCGGTTAAATAAAGAAGACGGACGTACCATTGTGATGGTGACCCATAACGAGGAGCAGGCCAAACAGACTTCACGCACCATTCGGTTCTTTGACGGACGGCAAGTGCAATAATTCAGAAGCATTACACGAGGAATAAACGTTCATTTTTGATAAGAAAGAGAGTTCATTTGTGGGCAGAGTGTTCATTATCGGACACTCTGCCCAAATATTAAGTGGTTGTTTATAAGTGTATTAATTCTTTGGCATGTCATTTGAACATGATCTTAATAAAAAGAAATAATTTAAAACCATAAGTTTATGATTACATTGACTTCTCTCTCGAAAATCTACCGTACGAACGAAATCGAAACAGTGGCTCTTGAAAATGTGAACCTGACAGTAGACCGTGGTGAGTTCCTGAGCATAATGGGACCTTCCGGTTGTGGTAAATCGACTTTGCTGAATATTATGGGGTTGCTGGATGCACCTACTACCGGAACCATAGAGATAAACGGTACACACACTGAAGGCATGAAAGATAAGGAACTGGCAGCTTTCCGTAATAAGACACTTGGGTTCGTATTCCAGTCGTTTCACCTGATTAATTCCCTGAATGTACTGGATAATGTGGAGCTTCCGTTACTGTATCGCCGTATGGGCTCTTCCGAACGTCGGAAACTGGCTCAGGAGGTGCTTGAGAAAGTCGGTTTGACTCACCGTATGCGGCATTTCCCCACACAGCTTTCCGGTGGTCAGTGCCAGCGCGTAGCCATTGCCCGTGCCATTATCGGTAATCCGGAGATTATCCTTGCTGATGAGCCTACCGGTAACCTGGACTCCAAGATGGGGGCTGAGGTAATGGAGTTGCTTCATCGGTTAAATAAAGAAGACGGACGTACCATTGTGATGGTGACCCATAACGAGGAGCAGGCCAAACAGACTTCCCGCACCATTCGGTTCTTTGACGGACGGCAAGTACAATAATAATCATAATACAGTCATTCATCTCAAAATTAGGAAACGATGAAAATAAGAGTAATTTTAGTGGCTTTAGCTCTCACAATGGGGGCAACTTTCAATATGATACAGGCTCAATGCAGTGATGATTGCCAATGTGGTAAAACTACCGGAAGTAAGGGAATCATTGTTGATAACCGTAAAGTTCCCGGTTTTTCTTCTATCCGTCTGGATGCAGTCGGAGATATCATTTTTACGCAGTCCGATCGTTGTTCTGTTCGGATAGAGGGCCCGCAGAGATATGTATCCGAAACTACAACGAAAGTGGAAAAAGAGACTTTGGTGATTGGATATAAAGAGAATAACAGCAATTCCAAAAATGTTAAACTGTATATTGCCGCTCCTGATCTGAAGAGTGTAAAATTGCAGGGAGTAGGTAGCTTCAATTGCCGGACCGCACTTCGGTTGGATCAATTGAAGATAACTCTTTCGGGAGTAGGCGGTGCTGAAATTAGTGATTTGGTTTGTGAAACTCTCAAAGTACGGTTGGATGGTGTAGGCAGTGTCAATATCCGGGTGGATTGTGATGAACTGACAGCTCGTGCCGACGGTGTAGGAAGCATGACCCTGAAAGGCAAAGCCCGTAAAGCTGATATTTCTAAAGGTGGAGTCGGAGGGGTTAATACACGCGGATTGAAAGTAGGAGAATAAAAAGAACACAATGATTAAACAATATTTCAAGCAGGCCCTGTCGCAACTTAAGCAACAACCATTGTTGACTACGATAAGTGTGCTGGGCACTGCACTGACCATTTGCCTGATTATGGTAGTGGTGATGCAACAACAGATAAAGACGGTTCCTTTTGCCCCCGAAAGTAACCGGAACCGCTTGTTGCACGTCAAATGGATGAGTGTAGGCAACAAAACCTGGAGTGACGACGGATCAAGTAACGGTCCGATGGGAATAAAAACGGCGAAGGGATGTTTCGAAGGATTAAAAACTCCTGAAGAAATTAGTATATATAGCATCCCCGAGACGATGCAGGTTTCTTTGTCGCGGGGAGTGCGTACAGGAGTGGATGCACTTGAGACAGACGGGGCTTTCTGGCGTATATTCGACTTCTCGTTTATCGATGGCAAGCCTTACTCGGATGCTGAAGCTAAATCGGGTTTGCCCGTGGCTGTTATAACAGAAAGTGTGGCCCGGCTTCTTTTCGGTACTGCTACAAATGTGGCCGGGAAAGAGATTTTTGTGAACGATGCCCCTTACCGGGTGAGTGGAGTTGTGAAAGATGTCTCTTCAATGGCTTCGACGGCCTATGCACAGATATGGGTCCCATATCTGTCAACTAACATCACAGGAGGGGATAATGTATGGAATGATGGTATCATGGGAGTGATGCAGGTTGTGATTCTGGCTCATAACTCTTCTGATTTTGATGCGATTCGGGCAGAGTGTGAACGACGTCGTTTGGCATACAATGCCGGATTGGGAGATTATTTTGTGTTTTACCGGGGACAGCCGGATGACCAGTTGACCATGTCACAGCGTATATGGGCAAATGTGCAACCGGATATGGCGGGTTATTTTCGCCAACAAGTGATCATTTTCCTTATTTTGTTGTTGGTTCCTGCCATTAACCTGAGTTCGATGACTCACAGCCGCCTGCGACAGCGTGTGGCGGAGATTGGCGTGCGCCGTTCGTTCGGCGCTACCCGCGGAGGGGTGATGGGACAGATTGTTGCCGAGAATTTGGTATTGACTTTGATGGCGGGTGTTGTAGGATTATTGTTCTGTTTGCTGATCTCCTATGTGTGGGGCGGTACGCTCTTTGCCGATTCACAGCTGATGCATCTCAATACGGCTCCGGTCATTGAGTGGAAGATGCTTTTCAAACTCTCTACATTTATTTATGCTCTGCTCTTTTGCCTGCTGCTAAACTTGCTCAGTAGCGGGTGGCCGGCTTGGCGGGCATCCCGAATGTCGATCATAAACGCTCTTGGCGGAAAACTCAATTAAACACTACATGAACGATGAATAAGAAATTATTAAAACAAATAGTGAATGAACGGCGTTCGAATGCGTGGTTGTTCGTAGAGTTACTGTTAGTAAGTATTATACTTTGGTATGTGGTCGACTATATGTTTGTCCATTTGTATAATTATTCAGAGCCTCGCGGCTTTGATACAGAGAATACTTACAGGGTTGAATTTGATTATCTTACGGAAAAAAGCCCCGATTATATATCCGGTCGCACGGAAGAGGAAAATAATGCCGATATACGTGAGTTGTTAGATCGTTTGCGTCGTCGTCCCGGAGTAGAGGCAGTCAGTATGTCACAAAATTCTTTTCCTTACAATGGCAGCAACAGTGGTATGACGGTACGTTTGGATACGATGGAAAGAAAATATAATATCCGGCGGTGGGTAACCCCTGACTTTTTCCGTGTATTCCGTTATCGGGGAGCTAACGGAGAAACACCGGAACAATTGGGAACTTTGCTGAAAGAGGGTGCTTTTATGGCATCGCGTAATCTTTTTGAATCCCGTTATCATATAGACTTGAAAGATTATATTGGCAAAGATTTTTATTTGGATCAGGATACGGTTCGCGGTACAAAGTTATCAGCCGCACTTGAAGTGATTCGTTACGATGATTTTTCACCTGCTTGCTACAGTTGGTCGGTAGTCATTTTAATGCGGGAGGATCAATTAGCATATGGCAATGAAATCTGTCTGCGTACCAGTGATGGTGAACCTGCCGGATTCGCCGAACGGTTAATGAAAGACGCACCATCCCAATACAGAGTGGGGAATGTCTTTTTATCGAAAGTAAATTCATTCCAGAATATTCGTCGTACTTTCCAGTTAGACGATATGAATACTTTACGAAACTATTTGGTGGGGATGGGCTTTTTGCTGCTTAATATCTTCCTGGGATTGTTGGGCACTTTCTGGTTCCGGACGCAGCAGCGTAAAGGAGAGATGGCTTTAATGATGGCGGTAGGCGGCAGCAAGAAGAGTGTCTTTTTCCGTTTGCTCAGTGAAGGCTGGTTCATGCTGCTTCTGGTCACTCCGTTGGCACTGGGCATTGACTGTTATATTGCCAAAAGCGAACTGACACCTTCGTGGCAATTCTCCACGTTCACTGTCGGGCGTTTTGTGTTGTGCGAATGTGTTACTCTGCTGTTGATGGCATTGATGATATTGGCCGGCATTTGGTTCCCGGCCCGTCAGTCCATGAAAATCCAGCCGGCAGAAGCACTGCGTGAGGAATAAAAGCTTATTGCAATAAATCGTAATCTATCTGCGTTGTTTTCAAGATTATAACGTATATTTGCGTCCATAATCCTGATACAACGCAGTTTTTTTACTATGAACAGACGATCGTATACTATATTTCTTATATCTATCTTTTTATTTCTCACAGAAATATCCACTGCTGCGGAACGTATTTATAGTGTTCTTTTCATTCAGTCGTATGCTTCCGAAACACCTTGGCATGGCGATTTGGCCAAGGGATTGAAAGAAGGATTCAGCGAATCCGGACTGAAAGTGAATGTGACAACAGAATTTCTGGATGCCAATTTCTGGACTTATCAGTCAGAGAAACTTATTATGCGGCGTTTCTGCGAACGAGCCCGCGAACGGGGAACAGATTTGATTGTTACTGTCAGTGACGAGGCTTTCCATACTTTGTTGACTTGCGGGGATTCATTGCCTTTACAGTTGCCTGTTGTCTTTTTTAATATAAAATATCCGGAAGGCAGTCTGATCGATTCGTTACCCAATGTGTGTGGATATACGGCAAATCCGGATTTCGGGGAGCTGTTGAGGCAGGCGAACCGCCTTTTCCCGAGTCGGACGGAAGTAGTCTGTATCTCTGACAACAGCCTTCTGAGTTCTAAAGGAAGAGACGACTTTATGAACGAATGGAATGGCTTTGTGAAAGAGCATCCGGAATATACGGTAACTTTCTATAATTCGCAAACGGATACAACCAACAAAATCATAGCTTCCACATGTTATCCGCGCAATACGCACAAGACACTGATTATTGCCCCTAAATGGTCGCCTTTTATGTCATTCATCGGACGTAATTCAAAAGCTCCTTTCTTTTCGTGTGAAAATCTTGCATTGACTAATGGCGCCTTCGGGGCTTATGATGCCGATTCATATACTTCTGCACGTGAGGTGGGGCGGACAGCTTCCGATGTGTTACGTGGGAAGACTCCTTCGGAAGTGGGCATTATTGAATCTCCCTTGAATTTTATGTATGATTTCAAGCAGCTGGTATTTTTCAAGGTAAATCCCAAGCAGGTGCAGGCTATTGGAGGAACCATTATCAACGAACCATACGGAGAGAAATATCGTTTGCTCTATATCTTACTGTATAGCTCGATATTAGCTTTACTGGTGTTTTTGATAGTGTGGCTGTATCGCATCAACCGCCGCGAATCCCGTCGGCGCATCCATGCCCAGACCCGTTTACTGATACAAAACCGGTTGGTTGCCCAACGTGATGAATTCGATAATGTATTCCATTCAATCCGTGACGGTGTGATCACGTACGATACCGATCTCCGTATTCATTTTACGAATCGTTCTTTACTGAAAATGCTGCATTTGCCTAAGGATGAAGCCGCGCGTCCTTATGAAGGATTACCGGCAGGCAGTATCTTCAAGATTTACAATAATGGTAAAGAGATTCTCCGTTCCATGCTCGAGCGGGTGGTAACTGAAGAGGGCAGTGTGGTCATTCCCGAAAATTCGTTTATGCAGGAAGTCCACAGTGGCAGTTATTTTCCTGTTTCCGGTGAGATCGTTCCTATCCGGGCACATGGTAAAATCACCGGAATGGCCCTTTCGGCCCGTAATATATCGGATGAAGAGATGCAAAAACGTTTCTTTAGTATGGCGGTGGACGAAAGCTCCATCTATCCCTGGCAGTATAATATCCGTACCGGTTTATTTACTTTTCCTGCGGGCTTTCTGGTACGCTTCGGGTTTGCAGAGAACAAGACCACCATTTCACGGAATGAGATGGACCGGATGGTTCATCCGGACGATCAGGAGTTGGCGTTCGAACTCTTTAACCGTGCATTGGCAGGTCTGAGCCAAAGTACCCGTATGAGTTTCCGCCAGCTTAGCGGTGACGGCAGATACGAATGGTGGGAATATCGTACTTCGGTGCTTGCAGGACTTACGACAGACACACCTTACAGCATTCTGGGCGTATGTCAGAGTATACAGCGCTATAAGACTACCGAAGAGCAATTAACCGCAGCCCGCGATAAAGCACTTCAGGCAGATAAGCTTAAATCGGCATTCCTTGCTAATATGAGTCACGAAATACGTACACCGCTGAATGCCATCGTGGGCTTCTCCGATTTGTTGAGTGATACCAGTGGATTTACCGAAGAGGAGGTAAAGTTGTTTATTGAGACAATCAATAAAAACTGTGGCCTGTTACTGGCACTTATTAATGATATTCTCGATTTGTCCCGTATAGAGTCCGGTACGATGGATTTCCAGTTTGCCGGGCACAATCTTCCGTTATTGATGAAGAATGTATACGATTCACAACAGTTGAACATGCCTTCCGGAGTCCGGTTGGTATTGAAGTTGCCGGAGAATAGTAAAAAATATCTGGTGACGGATAATGTCCGCTTGCAACAAGTGGTGAATAACCTGATAAACAATGCTGCCAAGTTTACAACACAAGGGTCGATCACATTCGGTTATACGGAGGAAGAGCCGGGATATACTTCTATTTTTGTAGAAGATACCGGAAAAGGTATTTCGGAAGATGGGCTGAGGCATATCTTCGAACGTTTCTATAAAGTCGACAGTTTTACCCAAGGAGCCGGGTTGGGACTGAGTATTTGTCAAACCATCATCGGACGTTTGAATGGAGTCATCACGGTTACTTCGAAGGAAGGAAAGGGAACCCGTTTCACAGTTCGTTTACCGGATACTTGTGAATAAGTACACCGGGGGCGTCCGTCTGCGGACAAACTGTTCATTTTCGGACAGAAGAAGGGGGATTGATTTTAGACGGTGAACGATAAACGGTGAAGGATGAACAAAAGGAGTGGTGGATGACGAACAGGAGAAGAATGACCAGGAGGGAAGTGGAGTGAGGATTATCATACACTGAACTCTTTCAAATGAATGTTTATGTTATATAGCGAGCTGGAGTGATCGCTGCAACACTCAATATTTGGCACAGGGTTTGCTTTTCTGCCGGTAAATAAACAAATTCTATATGAAACGATCTTTTCTACTCTCTGCTTTTGCCTTCTGTTCGTTGGCATTGAGTGCACAGGAAACACGGGAGATTACCTTGAATGAAGCCATTGCATTGGCGCGTACACAGTCTGTAGATGCAGCCGTTGCTCTCAATGAGTTGAAGACAGCTTATTGGGAATACCGTACGTTCCGTGCCGATTTGTTGCCGGAAGTAAATTTCAGCGGGACTTTGCCAAGCTATGGAAAACAATATAACAGTTATCAGAATGAAGACGGCTCTTACTCCTTTGTCCGCAGTAATAAGTTAGGGCTGAACGGTACGCTTTCCATTGATCAGAATATCTGGTTTACGGGTGGTAAGATAGCCCTGTCTTCTTCACTCGACTTTGTGAAACAGCTGGGGAGTGGTGGAAACCGGCAGTTTATGTCCGTGCCTATCGCTTTACAATTGACTCAACCTATCTTTGGAGTGAATGACCTGAAATGGAATCGCCGCATTGAGCCGGTTCGTTATGAAGAGGCAAAAGCAGCCTTTATCACTGCTACAGAGACTGTAACCATGAACGCAATCACTTACTTCTTTAATCTTCTGCTGGCTAAAGAAACTCTGGGAACCGCCCGCCAGAATCAGATAAATGCAGATCGCTTGTACGAGGTGGCCGGAGCGAAACGAAAGATGGGGCAAATTTCCGAAAATGAGCTTTTGCAATTGAAACTGGCTGCATTGAAAGCTCGGGCTGCCGTTACCGATGCACAGAGCAATCTGAATGCAAATATGTTCCGGCTGCGCTCTTTCCTGGCAATAGGAGATGATCAGGTATTGGAGCCGGTAATACCGGAATCAGCACCCGATCTTAAAATGGAATACAACAAAGTGCTGAATAAAGCATTGGAGCGCAATTCTTTCGCTCATAACATACGTCGCCGGCAGTTGGAAGCTGATTACGAAGTGGCTACCGCACGTGGCAATCTTCGTAGTATCGATCTTTTCGCAAACGTGGGATATACCGGACTGAATAAGGATTTCTCTGCTTCTTATCAAAAATTACTCGATAACCAAGTGGTAGAGGTCGGTGTGAAGATTCCGATTCTTGATTGGGGAAAGCGTCGTGGAAAAGTGCGTGTAGCCAAGAGTAACCGGGAAGTTACCTTATCCAAAATACGTAAAGAACAAATTGACTTTGATCAGGACATCTTCCTGCTTGTAGAGAATTTTAATAATCAGGCACAGCAACTTTCTATTGCCAATGAAGCGGATAAGATTGCACAGCAGCGTTATAAAACCAGTATCGAGACTTTCTTGATAGGTAAAATCAATACACTCGACCTGAATGATGCCCAGAATTCGAAAGATGATGCCCGGCAGAAACATATCAATGAACTCTACTGGTACTGGTATTATTTTTATCAGCTCCGCAGTCTGACGCTGTGGGACTTCCAGAATAATACACCACTGGAAGCCGATTTTGATGATGTTGTGAAGAATTAGTTTGGTTTTAACCCCAAAAAGAGTAGTTTTGCAAATCAAAAAAATAACACTTATGCTTTTAATTATAGATGATGATAGTGGAGTTCGTTCCTCGTTGAGTTTCATGCTGAAACGTGCCGGTTACCAAGTGGTAACTGTACCCGGTCCGCGTGAGGCGATGGAAGTAGTCCGTTCGGAAGCTCCTTCTCTGATTTTGATGGATATGAATTTTACACTTTCCACTTCCGGAGAAGAGGGATTGACCCTTCTTAAGCAGGTCAAGATATTTCGTCCCGATGTTCCTGTAATTCTGATGACTGCATGGGGTAGTATCCAACTTGCCGTACAGGGAATGCAAGCCGGTGCATTCGATTTTATCACCAAGCCCTGGAATAATGCCGCATTGCTGCAACGCATAGAGACTGCTTTGGAGCTTACTGCAACTCCGAAGGATACGCTTCAGGAGCAAAGCGGTTCATTGAACCGGAGCCATATTATTGGCAAGAGCCGTGGATTGACAGAGGTGTTGAATACGGTGGCTCGTATTGCACGAACCAATGCTTCGGTATTGATCACCGGTGAGAGCGGAACCGGTAAAGAACTGATAGCCGAGGCTATCCACATCAATAGTCAGCGTGCCCGTCAGCCTTTTGTGAAAGTCAATCTTGGAGGAATATCCCAGAGTCTGTTTGAAAGTGAGATGTTCGGTCATAAAAAAGGAGCCTTCACAGATGCCACTTCCGATCGTATGGGGCGTTTTGAGATGGCGAATAAAGGAACTATTTTTCTGGATGAAATCGGCGATCTCGATCCCTCATGCCAGGTGAAACTGTTGCGGGTATTGCAGGACCAGACTTTTGAAGTACTGGGTGACAGCCGTCCGCGTAAGACGGATATACGGGTTGTTTCGGCTACCAATGCCGACTTGGCCAAGATGGTAAGCGAACACACTTTCCGTGAAGATCTGTTCTATCGCATTAACCTGATAACCATAAAACTTCCTGCGTTGAGAGAGCGCAGAGAGGATATACCGTTACTCGCCAGACACTTTGCCGATCGTCAGGCTGAGATCAACAACCTACCCCGTACGGAGTTTTCGTCGGATGCATTGAACTTCCTGAGTCGTTTGCCTTTTCCGGGCAATATCCGTGAGTTGAAAAATCTGGTGGAGCGTACGATTCTGGTCAGTGGCAAGGAAGTGTTGGATGCAACCGATTTCGAGAGTCAGTACCAGCGACATGATGAAAGTACGTCAACTGCCTCTTCGTTTGCGGGAATGACACTCGATGAAATCGAAAGACAGACAATTCTTCAGGCATTGGAGCGTTATAAAGGGAACCTGAGCCAGGTGGCTACAGCGTTAGGTATCAGCCGTGCGGCATTGTACCGTCGTTTGGAGAAATATGATATCAGTGATAAGTGACTCGTCGCTTATCATTACTTTTTAATCGTTAATCATCAATCACATGCCGGTAAAAGGATTTTTCTTCATACTTATCTTTCTGTTGTTTTCCATCATGGGCTTTCTGTTCTATGTATCCGAAACCATTGTGGCGAAATATCTCTATATCGCAGAAGGGTTGATGCTGTTCCTCGTTTTATATCTGATTTTGTTTTACCGGAAGATAGTGAAACCAATGAATACGATTGGCAGTGGTATGGAACTTTTGAGAGAACAGGATTTCAGCAGCCGCCTGAGCCACGTCGGTCAACAGGAAGCCGATCGGGTAGTGAATGTGTTCAACCGTATGATGGATCAACTAAAAAACGAGCGTCTCCGGTTGCGTGAACAGAATCATTTTCTTGATCTGATGATTAACGCTTCACCTATGGGTGTTGTCATTATGACACTGGATGAAGAGGTATCCCAACTAAACCCGATGGCGATGAAGATGATGGGAGTCCGTCCGGAAGAAGCCGAAGGCAGGAAACTGTCCGAGATCGATTCGCCGCTTGCCATAGAACTGGCTGCCATTCCGAAGGGAGAAACCAGCACCGTGCGACTGAATGATTCAAATATCTATAAATGTACTCATTCTTCGTTTGTGGACCGCGGCTTCCAGCATCCTTTTTATCTGATGGAAGGATTGACAGACGAAGTGATGAAAGCGGAGAAAAAGGCATACGAGAAAGTGATCCGTATGATCGCGCACGAAGTGAATAATACAACGGCAGGGATTACTTCTACACTGGATACAGTCGAACAGGCATTGTCTGAGTCGGATGGTATGGAAGATATTTGTGATGTGATGCGTGTCTGTACGGAACGTTGTTTTTCTATGAGCCGTTTCATTACCCGTTTTGCCGACGTGGTGAAGATTCCCGATCCCCGTCTTACTCCGATCAACCTGAATGACCTTGCATTCAGTTGCAAACGCTTTATGGAGGGGATGTGCAATGACCGGAATATCCGGTTACAACTGATATGTGATGAATCATTGGAGGATGTGAAACTGGACGCCTCCCTGTTTGAGCAGGTATTGGTGAATATTATTAAAAATGCGGCTGAAAGTATCGGGAAAGACGGTCAGATTACCATCCGCACCTCATCACCTGCTGCTATCGAAGTGGTGGACAATGGGCCCGGCATAACAAAAGAGACTGAAGCAAAGCTCTTCAGTCCCTTCTTTTCTACCAAACCCAACGGACAAGGTATCGGCCTGGTCTTTATCCGTGAAGTTTTAAGCCGTCATGGCTGTACGTTTTCATTGCGTACATACGCTGACGGACTGACAAGATTCAGGATTTTATTTCCGTGATTCCTGCCATCTCTGGGCATATTCATCCAGTATCCGTTTGATTCCCTGGCCTATTTTGACATAATCCTTTTCATTCAGGTTGGCAAGTGATACACGTACGCTCCATTCCGGTCCGGCAAAACCGCCACCGTTCAGCAATACCAATGAGGTTTCGTTGGCGAGGCGGAAAACAACATCCAATGGGCTGTACGTTTTCTTGAGGTAGTCTACAAACTCTTCTCCGTAGAATATCTTAGCCCACACCAGCATATCTATCTCACTATAATATCCTACACGCAGCGGATCGTCCACCAGTGAGAATCCGGTATTATCCCACAGAGCTTTCAGGCGTCTCCGGATGATCTCCTGCATCTTGTTTTTATACCGGTTCTCTTTATCCAGTATGGCGAAAGAAGCGAAGAGGCTCATCTGCGTCTGTTGCGGCAGAGACAATCCGGCTGTATGATTGAGCGCCACTTGCCGGCTGTCGGCTACCATGCGGTCGATGAATTTTAATCTTTCGGGGGCAAGGGTCAGGCTGGAGTAACGCTTATTGAGGATTGCCTTTTGTTCTTCCGGTAAGTGGGCTATCATCCGGTCAAAAATATTCTCTTCGTGCAGAGCGATTACGGCATCGCGCCATCCGGTAGCCCCGAAATATTTGGAGAAGGAATAGACGCACAAAGTATTTTGCGGCAGTTCGGCCATCAGCGAGCGGAAATGCGGACTGAATGTACCGTATACATCGTCTGTGATAATCATCAGGTTCGGATTGTCTTTCTTCACGATATCTACAATCCGTGCGGCAGTCTCGGGACTCAGTGTATAACTGGGTGGGTTACTGGGATTGGTAATGAAGAGTGCTTTGATCTGCGGGTTTTTCAGGCGGTCTATATCTTCGTCTTTGTATTGCCAGGTGTGCAGCCCGTCTGCTGTCATCTGGTCCGCAGATATTTCCGTAACGTTAAATTCATAGCGTCTCAATTGAGGGATTTCAATATAGGGGGTGAAGACAGGTACCATCAAGGCGATTCCATCTCCTTTATTGAGCAGGAAGTTTTCTTGCAGAGAGTCGAAAACGTAGCACATGGCTGCCGTACCGCCTTCGGTGGCGAACAAATCGTATTTGCCCTTTGGCGGACGACTGTCGCACATTTCCTGTGCCAGATAGTCTTGTACAATCATCTCGGTAAACTGGAGGATGCGGTCCGGTACCGGATATTGGTCACCTATTACCCCTTCTGCCCATTCGTGGACAAGGGTGTCCGGGTCGGCGGCATGTTCCAGTAACATGTATTGATAGGTTCCTTTTAATAGCTCCGCACCCGGCTGGCTATGATTGGTTTTGAGAAAAGTCTCAAAGCGGGCGGCAATCCCGTCTTTTTGCGGGATACCAGCAATTCCTTCCGGCAAGTACATCACGTGCCGACATTCTTCCAGTCCGAATTTACCTAAAAGGAAGAAAGCTTCACGTGGAGTGGTGGCAATCCAGTTCGGGTTTCCACGTCCGGCATTCAGCATGGTATGAGCTATCTTTTTGATGCTCTCATCAGCCATTTCAATCAGTCTGTTTTTCAGTTCGAAAGGACTGATACTCTCCATCTTTTTAGCAAAACTTTTAGTTACTGCTCCGTTGTTTTCATTACTTTTCATTATTATGTCAGGGTTATGTTTAGTTAATATCAAAATCTATTTTACATGAGTAACACAATTACGACTCCCCAGATAATCAGGAGAGTATTTCCCACAGCATACGTCACTGTATATCCCAAAGCGGGAGTCTCGCTTTCAACAGCTTCCTGGATGGCACCTAATGCGGCGGTAGTAGTACGTGCACCTGCTGTGCATCCCAATATCAGTGCCGGGTGGAATTTGAAGAGATACTTTCCCATAAGTATGCCTACTATCAGAGGAATGGAAGTAGCCAGTGCGCCTACAATGAACAGGCTTAGCCCCACTTCTTTGAATCCCTGTACGAAGCTGGGACCTGCAGCGATGCCCACGACAGCAATAAACATGTTCAGACCTACGTTGTCCAGTATCCAGAGAGCAGGTTCGGGAATACGTCCGAAAGTCGGATGTTTGCTCCGTAGCCAGCCAAAGAACAATCCTCCGATCAATGCGCCCCCACTGGTGCTGAGACTGATGGGGACACCACCCATGTGGATACTCAGGGCACCTATCAGTCCTCCGATCAGAATACCCAGACCAACGAAAATCATATCTGTCTGGTTGGTTGGACGGTCAGCGTACCCCATTTTCTTGGCAGCTTCATCCACTTCGTGTTTGGTCCCTACCAATTCGACAATATCACCTGCATCCACAATGGTTTGCGGCAGTACCGGTATATCGATTCCCGCCCTTTTGATACGGCGTATGCTGACACCGTGCATGAATTTCTGTGAACGTATTGAACTTATTTTTTCTCCGGCAAAGGTTTTCCGGGTTACCATGACGGGCAATACTTCAGCCGGAAAGTCCAATAACTGAGGATCCAGTACCTCGGGACCGATCCAATCTTCCTCGCCGATAACATATTCACGGCGACCACTCAATACCACCTCATCCCCTTTCCTGAGAATCAGGGTCGGGGTGATTTCTTTTACGATAACTCCGGCTTGTCTGACACGTTCGACAAACAAGTGCTTGTCATTCTCCTGGAAATAGCTTTCAAGATCTGATACCCGTTTTCCGTCACCAAACCACTCATTATCTATTTTATAAGCCCGGAAAGTCACCGGACGTGCAGCGGGCATAAAGCCGGGTTGATCCGCTTCGCTATTCCCCATTTTAGCCTCCAATTCTTTACAGGCGGCTTTTACTTTATCGAGTCCGCCCAATAACTTGGGGCCGAGAGAGCCCAATACCCATGCCGAACCCGCCGTGCCGAAGATGTAAGTTACGGCATACGATACCGGGATAATATTATTATAAGCCTCTTTTGTTTCAGGAGATATGTTTAGTTCATTGATCGTATCTCCTGCCACGCCTATGACAGCCGATATCGTCTGTGAACCGGCCAGTAATCCGGCTGCTTCCCCTACATTGTAACCCATAATTTTAGCCAATATCCAAGGAATAATCAGACAGAATACACACATGATGGCAGCAAACCCCATTTGGGGGAGTCCGTCCTTTTTCAGTCCCCGGAAAAACTGCGGACCTACTTTATAGCCGATAGCGAATAAAAAGAGTAAAAAGAAAACAGATTTAATGGGGCCGTCGACCGTAATGTTCAATTGCCCCACAAGGACACCTACCAGCAATACGCTTGTAACGACACCCAGGCTGAACTTTCCGATTTTTATTTTGCCAATCCAAAACCCTACGAAAAGGGTCAAAAAGATGGCAAGCTCGGGGTGAACCCTAAGTTGATGAATAATCCAATCCATAGTTAATTTGTTTAGGTTTAAATTCTCATTAAAAACAGCTTGTGCAAGAAAGTGTTTTGTTAAACGGGCTATTCTTATATCATTGTATAAATTATTAACGTTATCTTTGATGCGTTAAATTGTATATTGTTTTGAAGAGTAAATTTCGTAATTTGTTTTTGGCCTTTGGCATCCTGGCCGTCATCATCATGCTGTTCACTTTCGATGTGTCTTATGATGAACTGCTGGACAACCTGCGGCGTGCCGGATTTTATCTGCCGCTGGTTCTGGTCCTTTGGCTTTTCATCTATCTGATTAATACCCTTTCGTGGTATATCATCCTTCGTAGCAGTGGTCCGGTGAATTCATTGTCGTTCGCCCGGCTCTATAAATTCACGGTTTCCGGTTTTGCGTTGAATTATGTCACTCCCGTGGGACTGATGGGAGGGGAACCCTACCGGATTATGGAGCTTACCCCCTATGTCGGAGTGGAGCGTGCCACATCTTCGGTCATCCTGTATGTGATGATGCATATCTTTTCGCATTTCTGTTTCTGGCTCAGCTCGGTGTTGATTTATGTCTTTTTTTATCCGGTCGGTTGGGGGATGGGCATTGTCTTGGGGTTGACCACACTCTTCTGCCTCTTGCTTGTCACTCTTTTTATCAAAGGCTACCGGAACGGTATGGCTGTGGCATGCGTACGTCTGGGTAGTCATATCCCTTTTTTGAAGAAGCGTGCAGTCCGCTTCGCGGAACTTCATAAAGAAAAACTGGAGACTATAGACAGTCAGATAGCTCTGCTTCATCAACAGCGAAAAAGTACCTTTTATTTGGCATTGGGTTTAGAGTATACCGCTCGCATAGTGGGGTGTCTCGAAGTCTGGCTGATTCTGAATGTATTGACTACGGATGTCAGTTTTGTCGGTTGCATCCTGATCGTCGCTTTCTCTTCCTTGTTGGCTAATCTGCTTTTCTTTCTTCCCATGCAATTAGGGGGTAGGGAAGGAGGCTTTGCCCTGGCGGTAGCCGGCTTGTCTTTGTCCGGAGTATATGGGGTATTTGCCGCTCTGATTACACGGGTGCGGGAGATGGTCTGGATTGTTATTGGGCTGGTGCTGATGAAGATAGGAAATCGGAGATAGAGTAATGATGAAAAGCTGAATTTCTCTATATATCCTTACTTTTGATGATTTGCAATTTCTGTAATTACAAAAGTCATATTAAATCAAAAAAGAAAAAAAGAATTTACTTTTTCTATATCTGAGAAATTTCTATCTTTGATAATTTTTTATCTTTAATCTTATTATAGATCAAAGTTTGGATTTTTATGGTAACTCAAAGTGAACAAGTTTTAGAAAATGCGTTGATTAAAACCTTGCAGGGAATGAATTATGAATTTGTTTCCATCAAGGAGGAGGATAACTTATATGCTAACTTTAAATTACAACTCGAAAAGCATAATAGAAAAGAACTAGCTTTACATGGACGTGACTCTTTTACGGAAAAGGAATTTGAAAAGATTTGTATATATCTGGAAGGGGGGACACGCTTTGAAAAAGCCAAGAAGTTACGAGATTTATATCCATTGGAAACAGAGGAAGGGCAACGTATTTGGATTGAATTTCTAAATAAGAATAAATGGTGTCAAAATGAATTTCAAGTATCCAATCAAATAACAGTTGAGGGGCGAAAGAAGTGTCGTTATGATGTTACCATATTGATAAATGGTTTGCCATTAATTCAGATTGAATTGAAAAAACGAGGGGCAGAACTGAGAGTTGCTTATGATCAAATACAGCGTTATCACAAAACGTCTTATCATGGTTTGTTTGATTATATCCAACTTTTTGTCATATCCAATGGGGTGAATACGCGTTACTTTGCGAATAATCCTAATAGCGGTTATAAATTTACATTTAATTGGACGGATGCGGAGAATGTGCCATTCAATGATTTAAGTAAATTTGCCTATTTCTTTTTTGACCAATGTAATCTTGGCAAAATGATAAGTAAATACATTGTATTGCACGAGGGAGACAAATGCCTGATGGTGCTTCGTCCTTATCAGTTCTATGCAGTGGAGCGCATTTTAGAACGAGTTCAGAATTCTAATAAGAATGGATATATCTGGCATACCACCGGGGCCGGAAAAACATTAACTTCTTTTAAGACAGCCCAATTGGTTTCTGAAATAGATGGAATTGATAAGGTGATGTTTGTGGTTGATCGACATGATTTGGATACACAAACTCAATCTGAATATGAAGCATTTGAACCAGGAGCTGTTGACGGAACAGATAACACTTACGAACTGATAAAGCGATTAAGCGGTGATTCTAAAATCATAATTACAACTATTCAAAAATTGAACTGTGCTATTACTAAAGATTATTATAACAAGTATCTTCAAGAAATTCGGCACAAAAAGGTTATTATGATTTTCGACGAATGTCATCGCAGCCATTTTGGCGATTGTCATAAAAATATAGTAAAATTTTTCACTAATCTTCAACTATTCGGATTTACCGGAACACCGATTTTTGTAGATAATGCCAAACAGGAGCACACTACAACTGAGGTCTTTGGCGAGTGCCTTCATCGTTATCTTATTAAAGATGCGATAGCAGATGAAAATGTGTTGGGGTTTTTAGTCGAGTATTATAGAGGAAGGGATGAGTCGGGTATCGATTATGCTAATGAAGCACGTATGAAGGAAATAGCCAAATTCATACTTACCAACTTTAATAAATCAACATATGATGGAGAGTTCAATGCTCTATTTGCTATTCAGTCAGTTCCCATGCTTATACAATATTATAAGATATTTAAAGAGCTGAACCCCAAAATCAAGATAGGTGCTGTGTTTACTTATGCAGCCAATGTCAGTCAAGATGATGAGCAAACTGGAATGAATCAAGGCTATGCAAATGATAAGGTAGTAGCTGATGATTTGCAAGAGATTATGAATGACTATAATCAAATGTTTGGTACTTCATTTACTACGGACAATTTTAGTGCTTACTATGATGATATAAATCTGCGTATGAAGAAGAAAAAGAAGGATATGGAGCCTTTGGATCTGCTTCTTGTAGTAGGGATGTTTTTGACAGGTTTTGATGCTAAAAAGCTGAATACGCTTTATGTGGATAAGAACTTGGAGTATCATGGTTTACTTCAAGCATTTAGTAGGACTAATAGGGTTGTTAATGAAAAAAAACGTTTTGGTAAGATTATCTGTTTCCGTGATTTAAAGGATAATGTAGATGCAGCAATCAAACTATTTAGTAATAATAATCCTACTGAAACCATCCTTCGGGAGCCATTTGAAAGGATAAAGAAAGAATTCAATGATTTGGCTATTAAATTCAAAGAAAAGTATCCGGATGTTCAATCTATAGATAACTTAAAGAGTGAATATGCAAAACGTGATTTTGTATTAGCCTTCCGAGAGATAATCAAGAAACGTGCGGAAATACAAATTTATGAAGATTTTGAGTCAGATGATGAAGACTTTATTTTATCAGAACAGGAGTTTATGGATTTCCGTAGTAAGTACTTGGATATTACAATTGGTTGTATTGAACCGACAGTTGTACCGCAAATTGTTAGCGGTGAAGAAGTCCCCTATGGCGATGAACGGACTTTGGAGGATATCGATTTCTGCTTGGAGCTTCTTCATAGTGATGTGATTAATGTAGCATATATTTTATCACTTATAGTTGATCTTGACCCTGCAAGTAATGATTATCAGGAAAAGCGTCAGCAGATTCTGGATACTATGATAAAAGATGCTGCCTTGCGTAATAAGACTAAATTGATTGACGGATTCATGCGACAAAATATTGATAATGATAAAGTGAGTTTCTCTAAAGCGAAAGCTGATGGTTCTGTGGACTTGGAGAGTCGTTTGACTGAGTATGTCAATCAAGAGCGGAGTAAGGCTGTTCATGAATTGTCCGAAGAAGAAGATATTGAGGAGGCTGCACTTGTTAAATTTCTGAATGAATATTATTTTTTGCAGAAAGAAAAAACGGATATTCTCCAAGAAGCTATCAAAAAGAAAAAGGTTGGCTTAAAGGAACGTCGCTCCTTACTAAAGAGGCTAACTGAAAAATTACGTATAATAATAAATTTATTTGATTGGAAATAAAAAACAAAAATATGAGTGAAGAATTACAACAGAGGTTACGTAGCCAGTTATGGACAGTTGCTAATGCGTTAAGAGGAAATATGTCAGCCAGTGATTTTATGTATTTCTCTTTAGGTTTCATATTCTATAAATATTTGTCAGAGAAAATAGAACTTTATGCCAATGAAATATTGGAAGAAGATCAAGTTACCTTTAAAGAGGTGTGGATGGGAGATGATGAAGAGATGAAGCAGGATGTAAAAGAAGAGTGTATTCAAAATTTAGGTTACTTCATTGAGCCGGAATATCTTTTTTCAACCATCATTGATGCTATTAATAGAAAGGAAAATATACTTCCTTCCCTTGAACGCTCTTTAAAGAAAATTGAAGATAGTACTATTGGACAAGAAAGTGAAGATGATTTTGGCGGCTTGTTTTCAGATATAGATTTGATTTCTCCTAAATTAGGCAGAACGACGGATGATAAGAACAGATTAATCAGTGATGTGTTGCTTGCATTAAATGGCATTGATTTTGGATTAAAAGAAGCAAGGGATATAGATATATTAGGCGATGCTTATGAGTATATGATTGGACAATTTGCAGCGGGTGCCGGAAAAAAAGCTGGGGAGTTTTATACTCCGCAAGAAGTTAGTCGGATATTGGCAGAAATCGTTATTACAGGAAAAGTTCGTTTGAGGGATGTGTATGATCCTACATGTGGTAGCGGTTCTTTGCTGTTACGTACTGCTCAAAGTGGTAAGGCAGATTCTATTTTTGGACAAGAGAAGAATCCGACAACATTCAACCTCTGCCGAATGAATATGTTGTTACATGATGTTAAATACAATGATTTCGATATTCAAAATGGTGATACATTGGAGGCTGATGCTTTTGGTGACAGGCAGTTTGATGCCGTAGTGGCTAACCCACCTTTTTCTGCAACTTGGACTGCTGCCGATAAATTCAATAATGATGATCGTTTTAGTAAGGCCGGAGTGCTGGCCCCGAAATCAAAGGCCGATTATGCTTTTATTCTTCACATGATTTATCATTTAAATGATGGGGGGACAATGGCTTGCGTTGCTCCCCATGGCGTTTTGTTCCGTGGAGCAGCTGAGGGAAAAATTCGCCAATTTTTGATTGAAAAGAAAAATTATATTGATGCTGTAATAGGGTTACCAGCTAATGTTTTTTATGGTACAAGTATTCCTACTTGTATTTTGGTTATGAAGAAGTGCCGAAAAGAAGACGAAAATATTCTTTTTATTGATGCCAGTAAAGAATTTGAGAAGGTCAAGACACAAAATAAATTGCGCTCTGAGCATATCAATAAAATAATTGATACGTATCGTGAACGAAAAGAAATTGAAAAATATAGCCATTGTGCTACCTTGCAGGAAATAAAGGATAATGATTTTAATTTGAATATTCCTCGTTATGTAGATACTTTTGAAGACGAAGAACCGATTGATATTCATGCGGTGATGGCAGAAATTAAAGAATTGGAGGCCCAACGTGCTGATTTGGATAAACAAATTGATGTTTATCTAAAGGAACTTGGATTGATTTAATTTTTTTGTTTTACTAAATCCTTAATCATTTTAATTAGAAAAAAGTAATAGTTATGGCTGATAATAAGAATAATAATGAACGTAATGTTCCCCATTTGAGATTTCCAGAGTTTAGTGGGGAGTGGAAAAAGTGTAAGTTTGGTGATATTGCAACAGGATTTGACTACGGAATGAATGCTGCTGCAAAACCTTTTGATGGCGAGAATAAATATATCCGCATTACAGACATAGATGAAGCATCGTCAACTTACAATGATAAGGATATAGTCTCTCCAGATGGGAGATTGACTGATAATTATGTGGTAAATGACCGAGATATCCTATTGGTAAGGACAGGAGCAAGTACAGGGAAATCTTATCTGTATAGGAAATCTGATGGCAAACTTTATTATGCAGGTTTCTTGATTAGGGCAAATATAACAGAGCATAATCCATATTTTGTATTTTCCCAATTACATACCCATAGATATTGGAGATGGGTTTCAATAATGTCAGCACGCTCTGGACAGCCAGGAATCAACTCACAAGAATATTCTTCCTTTCCTATATTTACGACCTCTTTACATGAAGAAAACAAAATCTCAACATTGTTATCCCTTCTTAATGAGCGTATTGTTACCCAAAACAAAATCATTGAGGATTTGAAAAAACTAAAGTCAGCCATTGCAGAAACTCTATTTTGTACTCCCAAAGAATCAATGCCAGCTAAAAGGGTATCCACATATAGCAAGGAATGGAAGTTGATTAAACTTTCCGATATATGTCAAAGGATTCAAACTAAAAATACAGGTAATCAATGCAGGCAAGTTTTGACCATTGCAGCGCAGCATGGACTTGTCAACCAAGAAGATTTCTTCAATAAGACTGTTGCAAGTGAAAATTTGGAAGGGTATTATCTTTTACAGAAAGGGGATTTTGCCTATAATAAAAGTTATTCGGGTGATTACACATGGGGTGCAATAAAACGATTGGAACGGTATGATAAAGGCGTATTATCCCCTTTGTATATCTGTTTTCGACCTGATTTAAGCAAGGTAGATGCAGACTTTCTTGCACATTACTTTGAATCCAAGAAATGGTATAAAGGTGTTGCTGATATAGCAGGTGAAGGTGCAAGGAATCATGGATTACTTAACATTTCTGTGATTGATTTTTTTAATACAACTCACCGCATACCTAATTTAGACGAACAAAAACGTATAGCGAAAATTCTCAACTCGTTATCCTTAAAATTGTCTTGTGAACAACGCATTATGCAAAGTCTGATGATGCAACGAAACTATTTATTACGCAATATGTTTATATAAACATCGTTTTCAGCAAGTATGTCCTTTGTCGAAACATATAATTATGTATCTGATTTTCATTGTGCAATTTGTTATCTATTGCATTTATGATTGCAAGAATGTGTGACTGTTCACGCTTTGTTGGAAGTGTTACCGTCATATCCAACCACTCATCTACATTGATAGAACGGCCATCACGAATACCGTATGTCACAAGTTTGAGTGACTTTATAAACGGCTTTGATATAAAGAAATGAGACAAATAACCATACGCAACCAAATCGTTTGGGTGCAGGATTGTATATGCTGGGCTACAAATTCCAGTTCTATCAGAGAAAGCAAAACCGCCTTGAAATGAACGAAGATGAACTACATAATCACCTTTTCGGACAATTTTATATTCACTGATACTATTTTGTTCAAATTTGATGTCTATGTTTATATCACTTCGTTCAATCATACCCAATTCCTGACTGGCCGATAAGACATTGGAATAGATCAGTTTTTTATTCTTCTCATTGACCACTTCAAAGAGTTGCCGGAAAGAATAAGTCTCACCTTTTGCGGATGAATAGAGTTTATCTACAATGGCTGACATTGCCGTATTATCATCCTTAATTCAGGCGATGTGTGATACCTTGATTGAACGAGAAACGCAACAAGTCGCACTGTCTTTTAGTGACTTTGGGCAATCATATTCAGGGCTATCAGGAAAAAATGCAGAAGATTTTGGTGACGGCTATCCGTTCATAACTTACATGAATGTCTATCAGAACCAAATCATTGATTCAACCGATGTAGGTTTGGTGAAAATCAAAGAAACAGAACAACAATCAGTTGTCCATTATGGTGATATTCTGTTCACGTTATCCTCTGAAACGCCTGAAGAAGTTGGAATGGGTGCTGTGTATTTGGGCGAAACCTATCCTTTGTATCTGAATAGTTTTTGCTTTGGCATTCATATAACCGATGAAGCTAAGATATATTCTCCATTTTTGGCTTATTACGTTTCATCACAATCATTTAGAAAAGCCGTTTACCCACTGGCGCAAGGTAGTACACGCTTTAATTTGCAGAAAAGTGACTTTATGAAGAAAAAGTTTTCTTTTCCAATGATAGAAAAGCAATGCAAAATATACTCAATCCTCAACACTTATTCGGACAAACTAATTGTTGAAAAACAGATAATAGGATTGCTTTGTAGTCAGAAGCGTTATCTGCTACGTCAGTTGTTTATATGAACATCTGATGTAACAGATACTCTTTCTCTTTTGCGTATAATTGCAGTAATTTTTTCTCTATCTCAATCTTTGCTTGAATGCTTTTCAACATTACGGCAATAGTGTTGGCTTCACTTTCAGAAACAGGGAGAGGAACGGAATTTTCCAAAAATCTTCCGTTGGATGTGTTTATCGTGTTCTTTGCACCTTTCTGTATAAGCGGATGAAGATAGTTGAAGGCATTGCAGGGTTGCATAAAATAGAAATGCAAAATTACGCCCATGCTGTCATTTGCAGGAATATAAACCCCATACAAAGGTGAAACTGCTACATCTTCTCTGATGTCGCTACGCTTTATAATGCCATACGGGAAATCTCCTGTTGGGCTTTTTGTGTAAACAATATCTCCGTATTTGACAACATTATAATGGCTCGTCTGTTTCGCTGCAAAAGAGCGGCCAAGATATTCAATCTGATTCACTACCCCTTGACTGACGGATACAGAACAAATAGTTCTACCTTCAACGTTCTTTTCATTTCGCTCTTGCAGAACTTCGTATAGGTCTATTTTTCTCCACGTGCCTTTACTAATCCCGTCCCTCTTTGTCTTGTAAATAATCGCCTGAATTAAGGATTCATATTTCTCAATGATTTTGTTTTGGGTCGCGATTCGTTCTTCGATTAAGTTGAGAAATTTTGCAATTTTCTCTTGCTCTAAGAGACTTTGAGGTAGGCAATGCCTTGTCTCAAAAAAATCTTGAATACCAACATTTAACAATCCATGATTCCTTGCTCCTTCAACTGCGATTTCAGAAATACCTTGATGCCATTTTGAAGTTTCAAAATAGTGAGTTAAAAAATCCGATGAGACATGACTATACGGTTTAAAGCAAATGTATAGAGAGGATAATGTACCTTGCTCATAACAGTCAAGTCGCTTTATTGCACCCCACGGATATTCTGAAGAATAGCTTTTATTATAGGCAAAATCTCCTTTATGTAATAAATAGTAATTCGACATATTCTCACTTGCAATGACTTTATTGAAGAATGAAATTTGGTCAACCAAGCCATATTGTGCGGAAATTGTTAGTGGCAGTTTGCAAAGATTGTTTTTATTTTTCCTTTTAACTCGCTCTACAAAATCTGATAACACAGACTCCTTCCATTCATCTGTAAACTCTGGAAATCTCAAATGGGGAACATTATAGTATTTATATCCTTAATTCTAATAGCTTTACGCTGTTTATATAACTTAAATTTTAAAGATATGATTCAAAAGAAAACGATTAAGGAAGTTTCTAAACTCTGGAAAGAGGATAAAAAACAGTATGTGAAGCTATCAACCTTTTCTGCTTATGCACTAATTTTAGAGAACCATATTTATCCAGAATTTGGTGAGATGTATGAGTTGAATGAAGATGTGGTTCAGAATTTTGCACTTCAAAAATTAAGTGGAGGATTGAGTCAAAAAACGACTAAGGATATTTTGATTGTTTTAAAAATGATTATGAAATTTGGAGTAAAACAAGGGTTCTTGGAGCATAAAGAATGGGATATAAAGTTTCCCACAGAAAGTGATAATCAGCAATTGAATGTACTCAGCATAGCTGATCAAAAACTGATCATGAATTATATACAAGGACATTTTACTTTTAAAAATCTTGGAATTTATATTTGTCTTAGTACGGGGCTGAGGATTGGAGAAATATGTGCGTTAACATGGGATGATATTGATACAGATATGGGTATTATAACTATTCGAAAAACCATTGAACGTATTTATATTATTGATGGTGAAAGGAAACATACTAAACTTATCATTAATACCCCTAAAACCAAAAACTCAATGCGTGAGATTCCTATGACAAAAGAATTAACAAAGATACTAAAACCTTTAAAAAAGGTAGTAAACGGAAGCTTTTATGTGTTGACAAATGAAGAAAGCCCAACAGAGCCAAGAACATATCGTAATTATTATCAGAAGTTAATGAGGTCATTAGGTGTTCCTCCATTGAAGTTTCATGGATTGAGACATAGTTTTGCTACACGATGTATTGAAAGTAATTGTGATTATAAAACTGTAAGTGTGTTATTAGGACATTCTAATATTAGTACGACACTTGATTTATATGTTCATCCGAATATGGAGCAAAAAAAGAAGTGTATTGATAAAATGTTCAAAGGTTTGAAGTGAAATTAGTATTTAAGGGTGAGAGGTTGTTTTAAAAATGAAATTAAACTTTATTTTGAGACAATCTTTTATCTTAAAAAAGAATAGAGCATTATCATAATCCGGAAATAGAGTTTGCTGACATATAGAACTCGAACAGCAATAATTCGAAATAGTGATTTTTCCAATTTATTTAATAACATCCTAATAGAAGTCGTTTTTACCATTTCCTCTGCCGAATCGAATGTTAATTCATAGTTTCGGCAGAGCCTTCTATAATTGTCAAATCATGAAAAGGTTCTTTCTACAACCCATCTTTTCCCTATTGGCTTAAAACCTTTTACCTTATCACCATTAACAACCACTTCAGGGAAAAAGCACTTTGCATGATACCCAGGTTTCTTTCTGCCTTTTATCCTGTTCTTTTATGTACATTTTTTCGTAAGTTATTCAATAACAAATCGAATCCACCTAAAGAAGACCATTTACGATAATAGTAGTAAACCAACTCCTAAGAGGCGAAATTACAAGGCAGCATACTCCACTGGCAACCGGTTTTCACTAAATAGAAAATAGCATTCCATATTCCATGCAAAGCATATTTTCGTTTCCTTTCTTGCAGTTCAAGATTTTCTTGATGACTTACTACTGTGTTTTTTCTAAATCCGTTGAGTACATAATTATTTTAAACTGCTAACTAAAAATAATTATTTTCGACGAAAAGGGAAACACTCTTTTTATTTCAAAATGGAAAATTCAGACAGGCTCTAAGTGTAAAAAATAGCTAGTCCTTTTGTAAAACTACCCTTAAAAAATTATTTTATGTCTATAATTTTTCTTTTACTATCCATTTTCATTATTGTTGTGGGATAAAAAAGGAATATGGAGTCTAACAATGTGTCTTGAATATCAATGATAGATCTTGAAACTGTTTCTATTGATATTGATCCATCGTTATTTATAAACACAAATGTATTTATTCCATCAGAGATTGCATTTTCCTTTATTTTATTTAAATCATGCTTTCTCAACTTTATCCTATTTAATGCAGAATTGTACTGTTGATACGGTGGAATAATATAGCATTTTTGCCATTTATCATTTCTCAGAGAATCGAATCTAAATTCGGTTTCTGGTTTTATTCCTGATAGCTTTCTTTCGAAAGTTACCTTTGATACCACCTCTTTTTGGCAACTAAGCAAAGAAAATAAGATTGCTAAAAACAGATATGGCTTATGGATGTAATTTTGTTTGTAATTTTCCATCATTTTTATATTTTATTATTTCCTTAAATAAACGTTCTTCTGACCATTTATTTTGTTTTGCTAGATCTCCCAGTTGATAACCAATGGAGTTATTAAATAGATCCATATTCTTCTCTGCAATATCTTGTCCCGGATTTTGTTCATGTGCATCACCGAACTCTTTTGCCAGATTTGCATTTTCTGAAAGCGTGTTGAGAGCACTCCAATAAACATGTCTTACCGCATCGCCCTCTCCATTGTGCTGTCCTGGAAATTTTTTAGCTGCTTCACTAGCTTTTCTTGCGTTATCATGAAATTTTTTAATTACTTGTGGATGTCGCATAAGGAAGCGCTTTTCTGCTTCAGTCAGCCGACTATAATCGCCACCAGATGAAGAACTATCTGAGGAACTTTCATTGCCATGTTCTTTAAGCCATTTGCTGTGTAGGAACTCAAGAAAAGCTTCATCATATGGATCTGAACAGATATGACTCATTTGTCGACATAAATCTCCAAGAATTGTAACTTCGGGAATCCACCCGGCATCTATAATACCGGCTCTGGTAATAGGAGCATTTATAATATCCCAAAAATTTTCCGGTAGCCCAATGATGGTAAATCTTATAATATTTGCTGATTTGATCTTTGAAATAAACAAATAATAGGAATTGCGTTCAGGATTGTCCTGTGCTAGCAGAGGAACACATAAATGGAGTGTGTCTTGTTTCTGAAGAACCATAGAAACATTTTCCCATTTAGGGCTTAAAATCAAGTTCTTATAAAGTTCTGTATTATTAAAGTTTTCATCAAAATTGATTTTGGAATAATTAATGATGTCAGTTATTTGGCTCTTTAATAGTCCTGAGGAATCAGATTGTTCATTAGGAGTAATAATAGGGATATTATTATCCCAAGCATTGTCTTCATTGCCACAGGACATAAAAACTAAAAAAAATAGACTGAGAAAGAGTGATACAAAATACTTCATAATGTTTAGGTTAGGTTATAAATTATCTAATGTATTTGCCGCAAATATATTATAATGCAACTTAATTTAAGTTCTTAATCTTACAGAAAATGTTGGGCAAGATAAAAAATACCTAATTGTAGGTATTTGTTGGAGGTGTGGAAAATGTTTTTGCAACAAGGGTATGTCCCTAAGTGAGAATAATATCGTAACAATTAACATTGTTAACTCCCCTTCTCAGCCTTTTTATTCTTGTGTGCAAATAACAAGTCTTTTGCATTTAAAACACTTGTTATTTGCATCCAAAGAATAAACTTTAACTTTGTGTTAAAACAAAGCTTTTACTGATAGATATTTTGTACTTTGAATAGCTTGTTTTTCAGTTTGTTAAGTTTGATCTTTACTTCTTAGCCTCACTGAAGGTCTCTGCGGGCTAAAATCGATATACTTGCTTTTTTGTCAACTATACACAGAGGACTTGCACTATCCGTTTATTTCCTTTTTGCCTTATTCAGTGCCGCTATCAGATATCTTCCTTTTGCCCCTATGTCACTCCAGCAAGTGTTGGCAATCAGCCGCCACACCGTCGTTCCCTTTCTTCCATAGTCCGACAGCCTGAGAATGGCATTTACCTCGCTTACCTCGTTGATCCCCAATCTTTGGAGCGTATCCGTCAGTCCCGGATAATTGTGCGTCATCGTATTGAAAGCGTATCCCGGTATCGGGAGAGAAGCAGAATCCTCCTTCCTTTCTTCCTCCTTCCCCTCGGGGGGAGCTGAGGGGGGTAATTCTTTATTTTCCTTTGCTCTACTTTTCTTTACTTTACTTTGTCCGGAATTGCATGCATTTTTTGCGTTAACGGCTACATCGTGTACTACATTTCCCGGGCTAACGGTTACGTCTCCTGTGCCGACAGCTACTTTTACTTCTTTAAGCGGCTTGGGTCGTTCAATTTCCTGTTGTGTGGATACATTGTCCGGTTTATCGTTTTCCTTTTCCGGTTTCACCATCAGGTAGGGGAGTTCCGACAACTCTCTCTTTCTCCGCTTTGTCGCCTCCATCCATACCTTTTGTATACTTTCCGAAGTCAGTATTCCGTTTTCCAGATAACTGTTTTTGTCCATTATCCCTTTGATAAAGAGGATCTCAATGATCCCCTGCACCTCAGCGACCTGTACCTCCCTTCCTGCCTTGTTGGCAAAGATCAGGCACTGCTCTTCATCCCAACGGATGAAGTATCCCTCCTTGTATATTTTACACAGCAGTTTCAGTACGATTGCCGGGCCCTTTATTCCGTATTTAGCTTCTATCACTTCCATTGCGTTCTCTTCCATGAAGTTTACGCCCACCGGGAAATAGTTGATCCCGTCATATATTGTTGCCATATTTGTTTTTTTTAGATTAGTTGTTTGTACTTTTAATAATACATTAATATATTCACCACAAATTACTCCGGATTCCCAAAGACGTTTTCACTTGATTCCTTAAAATAGAAATCATTCATCTGTGAAAATCCGTGTAATCTGTGGTGGCGCCCTATACGATCGGTCGCCACTCCATGAAGTTCTCCACCTGGAATGTCGTCCATCGCTGTTCGTCCACATTCCAGTAGACTACTGCACCTTCAATTTGTGTGGGATCATACTTCTTGTGGAATTCCGCTTCATAGTAGATCAGTGTCGCTTTCACCAACCTGAAGTCTCCGTTCTGCTTCT